>Ga0180437_10001841_pt1 | contig 35456 bp, 43 predicted proteins | sample SS_ome_4_FD_132410 | JGI IMG/M metagenome (GOLD analysis project Ga0180437, IMG submission 132410) | Hypersaline lake sediment archaeal communities from the Salton Sea, California, USA - SS_3_D_1 metaG | ecosystem: Environmental > Aquatic > Non-marine Saline and Alkaline > Hypersaline >... | reverse complement strand
GGTTAGGTGGTATCGATAGAGAGACCGTTCTTATTGCTATAGATGATAAACAAGCTCTTGAAGGTGCTAGCGACGATAGGTTAAGTGAAGAAGAAGATGTTATCCATGCTACGGTAAGGCAAAACGGTCAGGCCCTCCAATATGCCAGTGAGCGATTAAGGGACAATGAAGAGGTTGTGCGTGCCGCGGTAAGGCAAAATGGCCAGGTCTTCGAATATGCCAGTGCGCGATTAAGGGATGACAAAGAGTTTGTTCTCGGTGTGTTGGAGGAGGACAACATGGCTTTTGGAGCTATTAACGATAGATTAAAAAACGATGAAGAGATCGTTCATGTCGCTCTGAAAGGAGACTATGAATCTCTTGACTATATCATTTCTTTTATTGGCGATCAATTAACGGAAAACAACTCATTTATCCTTGATTTATTAGGGCAATATCCCGAAGTTTTTGGATGTGCAAGCGATCGACTAAGGAGTAATGAAGAGTTTATTCTTGATGCAGTGGAAGAAAATGTCAGGGTTCTTGAGGATGTCGATGAAAAATTCTTGGATAATGAAGAGTTTATCCTTGCTGCGATGAGGAGAAGGCATTATGAAGATGGGGTTTTGGAGTATGCTAGCGATAGGTTGAAAGATGATAAAGACTTTGTTTTCTCTGCAATGGCAGTAAATGGCTTTGATCTTGAATTTGTTGGCGAAGAATTACGAGATAATGAAGATATTGTTCTTACTGCCGTAAGAGAAAATGGTGAAGCACTCCAATTTGCTAGTGACAGGCTAAAGAATGACGAGGCTTTTGTTTGTTCTGCAGCAGAAATAAACAGTATGGTTCTTTGGTATCTTGACGATGATATGAGGAAGGTTGCTCAAGTCGCATTATCGTTAAAAAAGGAATCTAATTAGTGTTATGATTTAGGGAAAGAGTTTTGTGGCAATAATAATATGTTTTTAAACAAGCTATGTCTATAACTAATGTTCGCGTAGATCTTTTTGAATTAGATTCCATTCCTCGTTCGAGGATAATCGATTTTTTAGATTATTCAGCTGCAAAAAATTTACGTTATACTTGTAAAGAAACGCGTCTTATGACCGAGAAAAACCTTTCTGATAAGGCCATCGGGAGGTTTGCTCAAGAGATTTTGGAGGTGAATACGATTTCGTTAGAATTTGTTCCTCAAAAGTGCAAGGAGAACCGAAAGTTTGTTTGCAATGCTGTTGCAGTAAATGGCTTTAATACTGTGCCAGAAAAATTTCAAGATGATCTGACAGTGCTTAAAATCGCATTTACAGCCCAATTGTTTTCTAAAAGGGCGGTAGATGAGCTGTTGAAGCAAAAATTGCTCGATTTGGGAGCTAAAAAATTTATCGAAAGTTTGGCAAAGACAAATTTTGGGATTTCACACACAGATAGACGCTGGAAATATGAACAATTAGGTCTGTTGTATAGATTGGGAGTTGATTGTGATTGTTTGGTGTTTCAAGATGATAGAGAAGTTGTTTTTGCTACAGTAGAACAGTATGGTGAGTATCTTAGGTATGTCAGCGAGCAGCTCAGGGATGACGAAGAATTTGTTCGTGCTGCAGTAAGAAAAAATGGCTTAGCTCTTAAATATGCAAGCGAGAGATTGCAAGATAATGAGGATCTTGTTCACATTGCACTAAAGCAAAATGGTCTGGTCCTTCAGTATGCGAGCGAAAGGTTGCGAAATAGTGAAGTGTTTGTTCGCCTTGCGCTAGAGCAAAAAGGATTGGCCCTTCAGTATGCGAGCAAAAAATTGCAAGATAATGAAGATCTTGTTCGTCTTTCTCTAAAACAAGATGGTTTAGCTTTTCAGCATGTAAGTGGAAGGTTGCGAAAGAATAGAATTCTTCTTCGTCTTGCACTAGAGCAAAATGGTTTAGCTCTTCAGTATTCGGGCTGGCTGATGAGAGATAATGAGACCTTTGTTTGCCTTGCGCTAGAGCAAAATGGCCTAGCTCTTGAGTATGCAAGTGAAAGGTTGCAAGACAAAAAACCCCTTGTTCTCGTTGCGCTAGAGCAAAACGGGTTAGCCCTTCAATATGCGAGCGAAAGGTTGCAGAATAAGGAGTCCGTTGCTCGTGTTGCAATGAAGAAAATCGGTTCTGCCTTTGAGTATGTTGGGGAAAAATTGCGAAAGAATGAGGAGATCCTTGCACTTTTACAAACATATAGGCGCACTATTAGCGAAAAATTTCCATTTATTTGACCTTTAGATTGCCATTTCCAAGTCCATCATTGTTTTCTTTAGTGAAAGATGATATAATTTTTGCACATACTCGAAATTGATAGGAGATTATACCGATGAAAAAGGATCAACATCCCCAGTACCAAGATGTGCTTTTTATTGACTCAGCATCTGGGAAAAAGTTTGTGTGTGGAACAACAGCAACCTCTGATCAGACAGAAATGTTTGAGGGCAAAGAACTTCCTGTTATCATTGTTCCCATTTCTGCTGCTTCGCATCCATTTTTCGTTGGTGGAAAGCAGTTTGTCGATACTGAAGGGCGTGTTGAGCGATTCCAAAAGCGGTATCAAAAGGCTGCTCAACAAAAGCAGGCAGCCCCCGAACAAAAGCCTGAGCCTGCAAAAAAGGCTCGACGCAAACCTGCAAAGGTTACGACAATTGCAGAAGCGAAACCTGAAGCAGAAGCAAAACCTGAAGCAGAAGCAAAACCTGAAGTAGAAGCAAAACCTGCGAAAAAGCCAGCTGTAAAAAAGGCTAAAGCCTCTCCCAAAAAAGCAACAAAGTCTGCGAAAACAGCAGAGTAATCCTACAGGCGTTGTATGAAGATAGACAGTAATGCCGTACGACGCCGATTAGATGAGCTTGAAAAGGAGCTTGGCTCTGAAGAGCTTTTACAAGATCGAGAGCGATTTAAAAAGTGCTCGAAAGAGCATTCGTATCTTTCGGAAGTGTTTGCGGTCTCTTCAGAGCGCAACAAACTTTCTCAGCAGATCGAAGACAACAAGAATCTTTTGAAAACAGAGGCTGATCCAGAGTTTGTCTCCATGATTGAAGAGGAAATTCCTCTTCTTGAATCCCAGCTAGAAGCTATTTCCCAAAATCTTTCCGATCTTCTTATCCCTCCAAGCGATGATGATGATTGCGCTACCATTTTAGAGCTTCGAGCAGGTGCTGGAGGGCAAGAGGCAGCTCTCTTTGTTGCTGATTGCGTTCGAATGTATCAGCTCTATGCTGCAAAGATGGGTTGGAAAGTGGAGCCTCTTTCTGCAACGCCATCTGATCTTGGCGGCTTTAAAGAGTATGTCATGATCTGCTCTGGAAAAAATGCGTGGCGACTGCTTCGCCACGAGGCAGGAACGCACCGTGTACAGCGCGTGCCAGATACAGAGGCGCAAGGAAGAGTCCACACATCTACGATCACAGTAGCAGCCTTGCAAGAGGTTCCAGAAGATTCCGATGAATTTTTTATCCCTGAGCAGGATCTTCGCATGGAGGCGACACGATCGTCGGGTGCTGGTGGGCAGCATGTCAACACAACAGACAGCGCTGTTCGTATCACCCACATTCCAACAGGAATTGCTGTCTTTTGCCAAGAAGAGCGTAGCCAGCACAAAAATAAAGACAGGGCGATGCGCCTTATTCGGGCTAAAGTCAAAGAGATCGAAGAGAGAAAGCGCAAAGAAGAGGTGGATACTCTACGCCAACAGCAAGTTGGAACAGGAGATAGAAGCGAAAAAATCCGCACATACAATTTTTCCCAAAATCGGGTGACAGACCATCGGCTCAATATGACTCGCTACGATCTAGATCGGGTTATCAACGGTGAGCTAGAACCTTTTTCCAGAGGTTTGGTCGCCTACTTTCAGAAATTACAGCAGACAACGACCTCCTTTCCGTGGGTATTGGAGTGAAGAGGCTAAAAGAGGTTGTTTGCCTCTCTGTCGATTACGTCAATAAAAAGGGGGGAAGACCCCGCCATGAGGTTGAAGAGTGGATAGCATACATTCTTGGTGTGAAGAGACTGGATCTTTATTTGCAATTTGATCGCCCTGTTCAAAAAGAGGAGCTTGATCGGATTCGCAAGGGGATCTCTCGCCTTGCACAAGGAGAGCCCTTGGCATACGTTTTGGGCAAGGCTCCTTTTTATGGATTTGAGTTTGAAGTTTCTGCCGATGTATTAATACCGCGCTTAGAGACAGAGATTCTTGTCGAGAAAGTTCAAGATCGCGGCGGTACCTTAGTTGACGTTTGTACAGGCTCTGGCTGTATTGGCCTGACAATAAAAAAGCTTTTTCCTTCGTTGCGAGTCGTCCTTATCGATATTTGTGAAAAAGCTTTGAAGATAGCTGAGAAAAATGCACGGAACCTCTCTGTTGATGTAGAGATTATGCAGGGCGATCTCCTTTCTCCATTTCTCCCGGAGCAAGCTGATTGTATTGTCTGCAATCCACCATATCTTACGAGCGATGAATGGAAAAAGATGGATGGATGCGAGCCAAAGATTGCTTTGGATGCAGGAGAAAGCGGTCTTGAGATCTATGAAAAAATTCTTCCTCAGGTGAAAGAGGCGCTTGTTCCTGGAGGTGTTGGTCTTTTTGAGATTGGGGCAACGCAAAGAGAGAGCGTTATAGAATTGGTCAAAAAACAAGAGTTTATTGCTATTGAATGTATCCAGGATCTTGCACGGCATGATCGTGTGGTCTTATTTGAGCAAAAGTAAACAATAGTGCTAGAATATTTCTTAATTTTTTAAGGACGACTAAATGTTTTCTGCATTAGCTGAAAAATTTCAGACTGTTTTTTCAAAGTTTCGTCGCGCTCCAAAAATTACTGAAGAGGGGTTGAAAGAGGCACTCGATGAGGTGCGATTGGCACTTTTAGATGCGGATGTCCAATATTCAGTAGCAAAGACCTTCGTGCGACGCGTTAAGGAAAAGGCAGTTGGGAAAGAGCTTGTCCGTTCTGTGACAGCAGGGCAGCTTTTTGTCAAAATTGTCCATGAAGAGCTTGTTGAGCTGCTTGGAGCTACAGAGCAGGAATTTCGGCCGAAAAAGCCGGCAAAAGTTTTGTTGTGTGGGCTGCAAGGATCAGGAAAGACTACACATGCTGCTAAATTAGCGCTCTATCTAAAAGAGAAGCAGGGCTTTTGTAAGGCGTGTCTTGTTGCTTGTGATAGGGCTCGTCCTGCAGCGATCGAGCAGCTGGCAATACTGGCCAAGCAGGCAGGAGTTGACCATTTTACCATTGAAGGTGAAAAGGATCCTGTTCGCGTTGCTAAAGAGGCGATGAAAAATGAAAAAAGGTGGGATCTTCTTATCTTTGATACTGCTGGTCGTTTGCACATTGATGATGAGTTGATGGGTGAGCTTGAAGCTATCAAGCAGGTGGTAGATCCAGACCATGTTGTGTTAACGCTCAATGCTGCAACAGGGCAAGATGCGGTTAAGGCTGCATCAAAGTTCTCGGATTCTGTTGGTGTGACAGGATCCTTTCTCACGATGCTCGATGGTTCTGCACGAGGTGGTGCTGCTATCTCGATTGTTGAGGTGACCAAAAGGCCGATCCTCTTTGAAGGGCACGGAGAAAAGCTGCAGGATATTCGTCCCTTTCATCCTGTTTCGATGGCAGATCGAATTTTGGGTATGGGAGATACGATTAATCTCGTTCGATCTGCTCAGGAGCATATCAAAGAGGAGGATGCAGAGGAGCTTGAGAAAAAGCTGAGAAAGTCGCAGTTTACCTATTCAGATTTTCTCAATCAGCTTCGGACACTGAAAAGAATGGGGTCAATGAAGGGGTTGCTCTCAATGCTTCCAGGAGCATCGCAGCTGCCTATTCAAGGAGGAGATGATGAGCTAAAAAGAGCGGAGGCGATCATTTTATCTATGACCCCTGAAGAGAGAGAAGATCGTTGTGATATCTCAATTAGAAGAAGAGAGCGTATTGCCAAGGGAAGTGGAACAGAGATAGAATCTGTTCACCGTCTGGTTCGAACGATGAAGCAGGCAAAAAAGTTTTTTAAAGGTTCAAATATGAAACAATTACAGAAGATGATGGGAGGAGGATTATGTCGTTAAAGATTCGGCTATGGCAACAAGGATGTAAAAATAGACGATGTTACCGTGTTGTGGTGGCTGATACACGCAGCCCAAGAGACGGAAAATATGTTGAAGCTATTGGTTGGTACAACCCAGTTTGTCGAAAGGAAGACCAGCGTTGGTCTCTTAATACTGAGAGGTTGCAGCATTGGCTCTCTGTAGGAGCACAGCCTTCAGAGACAGTTTCAACACTAACTAAAAAGGCAGCCCCAGAAATATTCAAAGAGTTTTCTGAGAAAAAACAGGCTGTAAAAGTAAAGAAATCGGCAAAGCGACGAGCTGCTGCTAAGTAGTAAAGAGGCTCGTTTCCTTGTATATGTTTCGAAGAAAATGCTCCCCAGTAAAGAAAATGGAGAAGTTTTTTTCTTTTTTGACGAGTCAATAGTCACAGTACTATTGACGATGAGAAAGGGTTCGGGTGAGGAAAAAAGATCTTTATTTTTTTCAAGGATGACTAATGCATATAGAGGTGCTTTCATTATTCCCTGAGTATATCAAGGGGCCGTTAGATGAGAGCATCTTAAAGCGTGCGATTCAAGCTGATCTTTTGCGCATATCATCTGTTGATATTCGCGAATATTCAAAGGAAAAGGACGCCCGTGTTGATGACCGCCCCTATGGAGGCGGTCCTGGTATGGTTATGATGGCAGAGCCAGTAGTCTCTGCCATTCGAGCCTGTAAAAAACCTCACTCAAAAGTACTCTATCTCTCTCCACAGGGAAAACCTCTTACTCCAAAACTTGCTAGAGAGCTCTCCTCATATGATCATCTTATCCTGCTCTCTGGCCATTATGAGGGGATCGATCAGAGAGTTATAGAGAGCGATGTCGATCTAGAGGTCAGTATCGGCGATTATGTGCTCACAAATGGGTGTTTAGCAGCGCTTGTTATGATAGATGTTATTGCCCGCTATATCCCAGGTGTTTTAGGTCATGAAGCAGCTGCAGCAGAGGATTCATTCGAGGAAGGCTTTTTCGACTGTCCCCATTATACACGCCCTTTTGAGTTTGAAGGAAAAAAAGTGCCTGAAGTTTTGCTCTCTGGTGACCATGAGAAAATAAAGAAGTGGCGAAAGGCTCTTTCATTTGAAAAGACAAAAAGAGATCGTCCAGATCTTATAGTGGAAAAAGCACTTCTCAAAGAAACGCTCTCTCAAACGCCCTTGCAGCAGATTGTGGAGCCATCATACCACTTTTCTAAAAGCTGTAGCTTTTATGAAAAGCTTTTTGATGTTGCCCCAACTATAGAGGGTGATCGGGCTGATTTTTTGCTTGGGGAAATGGTTTTTTCTCTCTTTCGGGTCTATGAGCCTGTAGATTCTCGCTCAATGCTCACATTTTCCTGTTCTCAAAATAAAATTATATATATGGTTCGCCGATTTGGGAAAAAGGATGAATTGGCCTCACTACTGCTTGATCCAGATGGTCGAATCATCAAACTTATAGAGAACAATGGCCGAACCATCTCGACTCACACAGGCTCAAGAGCGTAATTTTATCGATTTCGTCCATGAGACGATCTCCCAATATCTGCAAACTGGGGACTATTCAGAGACACTTGTTGATGAGGTTGCTCAGGCTATTTTTAAAGCTAAAATCTTTTCCTGTTCGCCCGATTATGAAGAAGTCAGCCTTCGTGTTCTCGACTCTTATGTTTGGAATGTTGTTGAGAAAATGGGAAAGAACGGTAACTGGCGTTCTCTTTTTCTCCGTCCCGATTGTACTAATGAAAAAAAAATAGAAAGACATTATGAATTAGCTACTGTAATTGCTCAAGCCCTCAAAAAGGAGATCTTTTTTGATCTTGGTTTCTCATTTAATTTGAAAACTCTTGAACAACTTTCTGGAAAAGCTCTTTCTAGATATATCCTAAGGCATACAGTGAAAAGCTCCCCTTTAAATGGGATATGGAAGGAGAGGGTTTTTTCAGCGGTGAAGCTATACAACGATCTTAAGACCCATGTTGAAGAGTCGGTCCAGAGGTTTTGCTTGGCCACCAATTTTTCAAAAAAAAAGATAGATCTAATCTGCTCAGATCTTGAGGGTATGGGAATCTGTGTTGATGAACAGATCGAAGCTATGATCTTAGATTACTATCTTGCAATGATGGTTCGGGACTATCTGACGAAAGGGTCTCAGAGTAGGCTGAGGAGTCTAAAAGAACACATAGAACTCAAAATAATTCACGATTTTTCATGGATATTTCCTCCTGATCAGATCGAGTGGTTATTGAAGTGGGTAATACGAAGAGAAGAAGGTGGACAAACGGTTTCTGAAAATTCCATGGATTATTCAGCGCTATCATATTGGATAGAGCAGGCCAAAAAACCTGGCACAAAGTTGTCTTGAGAATCGAAAATTCCCTCTCTTTACTTTTTATTAACAAATATCTATAATGATAGGTCAACTAATAACTGTTATATAAGGTTTTGGCGTATGGATAAAATTTCTTCTCAGGTAGAAAAAGAGTGTTCTTCGTGTAATTGTAACCCTTATCTGAAAGAAGAGAATAATCAATGTGATTCTGTTTGCTATATGCAGGACGAAAGTACGCTTTTGAACCAATTTGATCAGCAGTCTAAGGCTTTATGCGGGCGTATTGAAAAGAGTCTCGATTCTTCCCCTGAGACAGCGAATGTTGTGAAAAGTGTGCAAGAGAGTGCTGCTCAATTGGCCTCTATTGTAGCGAAAAGTTCTGATGAAGATGTTATGGAGGCAGGCAAGAAAGCGCTAAAGCTTTGGGGAGAGCTTCGGGAGTTGCAGGTTTCTGGTGCGATATCCCAAACTCTGCTTAGTCTTGGAGACAAGCTTTTGCAAATTCATAGAGCAGCTCTAGATCGTATTATCTCCAGATCTTTCCCAGTAGAATAAGAACTCTTCCTTGCAAATTTTTAGTGCAACACGATAGCTTGTAAGTTTACGCAAAACAATGGGAGGGCATATGGAGCTCACAAACGAAAACTTGATACAAGCACTTGATAAGCTAGGGCTTAAGGTTGAAGTGCAAGAAAAAACAGAGCAGCTGCATGGCCTCTTCTCGAATAATGGATATGACTATCCGATATTTGTTCGACAACTTGAAGGTGGCAATCTCTTGCAAATGCTCACCTTTGTTCCATGTACAATCGAAGAGGCATCTGCTTCTGATCTCAATAGATTGTTGCACATGATCAACAAAGAGTTGGACATGCCTGGCTTTTGCTGTGATGAAGATTCGAAGACAGTTTTCTATCGCGTTGTTATTCCTTGTATGAACAAAAAGGTAGATGAAGCCCTTTTCCAGGCGTACTTCCAGGCGACAAAACATGTTTGTAATATGTTTGGGACCATTGTCCATGCAATTGCTGTGAATGCGATGACATTAGAAGAGATGATGTCAAAGGCAAAAGAAGAGCAAGCAAAAAAAGCTGAAAGCTCTCTCCAGTAAGCCTGTGGACGCTATTTTTTTTGACCTTGAAACAACAGGTCGAGATACTTCTCAAGGCCGTATTGTCGAGATTGCGGCCTATAATTCTACGAAACAGACCTCTTTTCAGCGGCTTGTAAATCCCGGTATTGCCATTCCCGAAGATGTGATAGCAATTCACGGAATTACCGATGAGATGGTTCGAGAGGCTCCCTCTTTTGACAAAGTTGCTAAAGAGTTTATTGAGTTTTGCAGTGGGCCTGTTATGCTTGTTGCCCACAATGGTGAGCTTTTTGATCTTCCCTTCCTGCAAGCAGAATTTCGTCGTCACTCACTCTCTTTTCCAGAGAACTGGATCTTTGTCGACTCATTAAAATGGGCTCGTAAGTACCGAAAGGATCTGCCACGGCATGCTTTGCAGTATTTGAGGGAGTTCTTTGGTTTCCCTAAAAATAAAGCGCATAGAGCGTTAGATGATGTGATAACCCTTCATCGCATCTTTTCACTTCTTACAGATGATCTGACATGTGAGGAGATTATCGAGCGAATTGGTGGAATCAGACCCTCTTTTTCACCTCGAGCCCCTCAAGAGGAGCTCGTTCTCTTTTGAAGATCGCAATAACGCCTTGCCCAAATGATAGGATTGCCTTCCACTTTTTGGATCAAAAAGAGCAGATCTCTTTGTATGAAATTGAAACCCTTAATACAATTGCTCGTACCTCGCAGCGCTTCGATATTACCAAACTTTCAACTGCCTGTCTTGCTCATGTTTTAGATGAGTATATCGCTTTGCCTGTAGGGGCGGCCTTTGCTGAAAAAGGGGGGCCAAAACTTATTGCAAAAGGAGAAGAGTTTCTTTGTAACCCTATTGCTATCCCTGGAAAAAACAGCTCTGCCTATCTTGCTTTTTGTCTGCTGTATGGGGTGCCAAAAGCTCCTGTTGAGATGGAGTATAAAAAGATTCTTCCAGCTATCGAGAGCGGAGAGTGTTATAGCGGTATTGTCATCCATGAGGATCGATTTTTCTGCGATGGCTACGAAAACGTGATTGATCTTGGTCGGCTTTACAAGAGCCGATTTGGCCACATGCTTCCTCTTGGTGTGATTGCAGCAAAGAGATCTTTACCTGGACTAAAACAATTTTCACTAGAGTTGCAATCTTCGATTCAAAGGGTAAGAGAAGATATTTCAAAGTATGCTGCCGTATATGCAGAAGGCGGCTTTGTTGAGATTGTCGAGAAGCATATTCACTACTTTGTAACAGATGAGACAGAAATGATGAGCCTTGAGGCTCAGGAAGCAATAAGATTTTTTTTTGAAAAAGGGGCTCGATCTGGTATACTTTCTTCTGTACAACGTGATATCGTGCTTTCATTATGAAAAAGATTATTTTTATAGCGACTTTTGAAGAGGCTGAAGCTTCGATCTCTGCTTTAGGAGCAAAAGAGCTCTCGAATGCTTGCTATCTTTTCGATGAAGGGGAGATCATCATATGTGGAATAGGGCCTGAAAAAGCGGCTCTTTCTGCTAAAGCAGCAAAGAAGGGATTCTGGATAAATGTTGGAATTGCGGGGTCTCCTTTCTATGAAAAAGAGGCTGTTGTTCCTATTGGGGCCACAGCTCTTTTAGAAGCTCCTTTAGAATCTATTGTAATAGATGATGCGTACAAGGCAACGCTTTACACTTCTCCATCCCCAGTCTATAGTGTTCCAAAAGTTGGCGAAAGCCACTACGTTGTAGATATGGAGGGTTTTTTTATTGCCAAAGAGGCATATAAGCGAAGAGTTCCGTGTTCTATCATCAAAATCGTTTCGGATTTTTGCGATCACAACTCCCATGAGACAATTGGAGAGGATCTTCCCCATTACTCCGAGAAAATCTCCGATTTGATCCTTACGTTAGTACTCAACTCCGGGTAAGCCACTTGAGGGCTGTCCTGTGTGATGAGGATTGTTTGTCATTGGGATGACACTGACTTCGCCCTCTTCTGGCATGCGATAGCAGCTGCTCAAGAGAAGAAGGCAAATAGAAAGGAGTACATACCTCATTCTAAAGAACCTTTATCATCGGGGTTGAGGGCGTGAACAGCTACACCGTGAACACTTTCGATAACGACAATAGGCTTTTCATTAACCTCAAGCAACCAAACAGAGGTTTTTGGTGAGAGATATTTTCGTTCAAGAAGCTGTATGGCTCCTTCTGTATTAAAGCTGTTGAATTTACTTCCGGTTGCTTTTTTTAAGAGCCAGCCACCAGCAAGAACAGCTCCAGAAAGAAAGACAACAAGAACAACGGTTTTGAAAAAGAGCGTTTGTACATCAACGGGTTTTGGTCTTTCTACAGACTCCTCTTCAAGCCAAAAGCTTTTGTCTATCTCCTCTTGTTCAGGCTCTGTTTGCGGAGTCTCTGTTGGCTCTTGTGCTCCGAGAAGAGCTGAGAAGAGAAAAAGGGAGATGAGCAGGAATTTTTGTTTCATATGCCTATCCAAAAGAAAGTAATAAGCCTCTATTATAGGGGAGATGTCGTGATTTTTAAAACCCAAGGATGTTTAGTGTCAAAAATACTTCTTTGCCTTGATCTTGACGGGACGGTTGTTATGGAAAGGGGACCGCTCAGCGAGAAGATGTGTGAATTTTTGGAAAAGTGTCACACAAAAGGATGTACACTACTTTTTGCAACTGGAAGAACAGTAACGTGGAGCTTAGAAACACTTTCTGTGCTCTCTTTCCCCTTTTTCCTCGCTGCTTATAATGGAGCCTGTACAATAAGTTGTCCTGATCGAAAGATTATGAGGTCAGCCTTTCTTTCTTCATCAGATCTTACTCCAATTACTCCTTTTGTTGAGCGCTATGGAGCGCTCATCTATGAAGGCGGTGGTGAGGAGCGAATTTTTTATACACCATCTCTTTTTTCTGAAGAGATCCTTTCCCATTTGACGTTTCGAAAGGAAAAGCAAAGAGAAGAGTGGCATGAGATCTCCTCTTTAGAGGATCTTCCGTGCTCTTTGATTGCAAGTGTTCGCCTCTTTTTATTTGGAGATGGTGAGGCAGAAGAGATCAGCGCGGATATTGAGGAAAAAACCTCTCTTTGTGCTCCTCTTATGAAAGATGTCTTTCGCGAATCGGTTCATATTATACAGGTAACCGCAAACGGTGCTTCAAAGGGTCAAGCGCTGCAGGCGCTTCGTCGCGAGCATCCTTCTCTTCTTTCTATTGCAGCGGGTGACGATATGAATGATCTGGATATGCTGCGAGCTGCAGATTTTGGTATTGCTATGCCGTACGCTCCACTGCGTCTTCGAGAGATGGCTCATGCTATTGCACCGAGTTTTGGCGAGGATCCTCTTATTGAGCCCTTACAAAGGGTGATGGAAAGAATGCAAGAGGGGGAAGAGAGGCGATGAGTAGATGGATATTGGTGCTTGGTGGAGCGAAAGGGTTGGGAAGGGAGATTGCCTTAGAGCTTGCTAAAAGTGGCTTTTCTGTTGTTGTGCACTACCTTTCTTTAGATGAGGAAGCAGAAAGTACTGCTTTAGATTGCAAAGAGTTCGGTGTTCAGGCCAAGACGATTATTGGAGATCTTTCTACTGTTGATGGTGCTCTTGATTTGGCACAAAAGGTTCGAGATGAGATTGGCAGCGTATATGGCATTGTCAACTGTGTTGCACAATCTGTTGTAGGCTCTATTTTGGAGACGCCTCTTGAGAAGGCAGAGCAGCTCTTTGCTATGAATCTCTTTGTTCCTCTTGCTTTGATTAGAGAATTGATAGAGGATCTGAAAAGAGAGCGTGGAGCTGTTGTTCACATTGGGACATCTGGAATTCTCGGTGGTTCGAGACCATATTGTGAAGCCTCAAAAGAGGCGCTCATTCAGATTACACGCTCTCTTGCACTTGAGCTTTCTTCTTGTGGTGTTCGCGTTAATATGATCTTGCCTTCTGAAAGCTGCTCTCTTACTGTTTCGTGTCCACTGCCTGATAAGGCGATTGCTCAGACAGCCGCCTATCTTGTTAGTGAGCAGGCCTCTAGTATTACAGGACAACATATTGAAGTGATGAGAGGCGTGACGTGATCTCTCGAGAGGATCTATACCGAAAATATATTGATATAGCTTTCTCCACGGTTTGTGAATACAAAAGTCCTCAAACAGGATTTATTCACGTTCACCCAGATCTTTATAAGGGGAAGGCCGTTCAGGTTGCTCCTACATATGAGAACTTTTTGTTTGCGCTTTTACTGATGCGAAAAAAGAAAGTTGAGCATGTAAAAGAGGCGAGAGTACTTTTACAGCGTCTTCTCAAATTCCAAGTAGAGGGAAATTTCCCTTTTTTTCTTACTGAGTATCCAGCATGCCGAGACAAATACTTGCCCTTTCGTCTTCTTCCTCTCTTTTCCTTGATGCTCGATGAGTGTTCTCCCCTTTTAGGCAAGGAGTTGTGTTCTGAGGTGCAGACAGCTCAAAAAGGGCTGTTTAGTGTTGCTAAAGAGATTGCTTCTTCTATGGGCCTTCCTAGGTGGGCGCTTCTCTCTCTACAAAAAGAGAAAGGGTGGGATGCTTTTATAGCTTCTAAGGAATGGATGAGGCCTTCGACATTAGGAAGGGCTCTTATCACAGTTAAGAGTAAAGAATATATGGAGAGGGCGCTCTCTCTTTGGGGTGAAAAAGGATATGAGGGGCCTTGTTGGGGGGCCTTTCATTTTGGTGCTTTTCCAGAGATAACCTCTTTTGATTGTCTGATGAGCCTTTATACAAAAACAGCTCTTCCTCCAAGGCAGTGGCCCTATCTAACAGCCCTTGAATGCGCTCGTATCTCTCCTTCATCTTTGCCTGAGAGGGCTGTCGAGAAAGCGTGGTATACTTCGAAAGAGTGGCAGATGGAAAAGAAAGGAAAGGCGACCATATCGTGCGCTCTTTTTACCCCTTTGCCTCATCAAAGACCTGGCTTTTGTCCTATTCGCATTATTGTGCCTGAAGGAACGCTTTCTGTTTATGCGGAGGTTTTAGAGCTTTCGGCTGAAAAGGGGAGGCGATGCCTATTGAAGGTGAAGACAAAATCTCTACACGCATATATAGAACGATCTGAGATGAGCGATTTTGTTCAAAAAAATGGGGGTTCTCTCTTTGATCCTTTCAAAGGGGTACAAATCGGAGATCTTAGATTCGGCCTTTGTCAGGAGACTGTAGAGGCCATGGGTTCCATTGCTATAGGAGATAGGCCTGAGCAGCGCATTAAAACCACTCGAGGCCTTGATTGGAAGATAATTATCGAACCTCTTCGGGGGGAGAGCGTTGAGTTTTTGACGTTGTGGATAGAGGCATGATCAGAGTTCTTTTTTTATTAGTTTTTTTAACTGGCTGTTATCGTAGTAGCGACCCTCTGCAACAATGTGAACGGCTCTCTCGGCAGTTTCAAGGCGATAAAGAGTATGCACTTGTTGTGTTAGTCGATGCTCGACATCTCGACTATTCCTCTCCTTCATCGTACCTTACAACACTCTCGAACACTCCTTTATGTCATACAGGTCATGCGTGGATTCTGCTTATTGGAAAGCAGGGTGGCCATCCTTGGCTCTTTGAAGGGGGCCATACTGGTGAATTTGGTCGCTTGGCTCCACGATATTTTGATGAGCTTGTAGAGCTTTCTCGCTGCAAAGATCCAAATCCAGCCAAATACCTCTTTTCTCCTCTTCCTGATGGTCAGCTTGAGGTTGGCTCTGGTGGTCATACACCAACCTTTGCTGCTGCTTTTCCAATTACTAAAGAGAGTTTTGAACGAGTCATGAGGCTTTTTGAGCCTGATGGATACGACTTTTCACAGTGGGGATTGCGAGGTCCTCATTGTGTCCACTTTGTGCTCTCATGTTTGGCTTGTATTGGTGTAGATCTCTCTTGTCAAAAGCAGATTGCTCTTCCCGACTCTTTTACCTATGAGGGCGAACAAATATCTTTGTGGAGAGATTCTGCCTACGCAACACTGACAACAGAGACTCCCGAGCTTTTAGAAGAGCAGCTTGTAGATCGAGTCCTCAAGGGAGAAGCCTTAGCAGCTACCAAGTGGTATAGATCCCGGGCACAATAAGCAAAGATTACTTTGTGTTGAGGAGTGTTGCTGAAAGGTGGTTGTTTTCGTCGGTGTTGATCAAGATATAGCTTCTTCCCAACCACGAGTACGATTTCCCCTGAAGCACCTTCTGTCCAGCTCTCCATCTGTAAATGTGAGACGTTATCTCTATGGGTATGGCACCTCTTGAGGTGTGAAGGTAGAAGATCTCGGAACTTCTGTCCAATTGCCATTTAGAGCCGTCTGTAAGGCAAATATATCCATTTTGAGGGTCGATGTATTCTATAGAAACAGAGTTTCCTTCTAAAGGACCTTTAGTGAGATTTGCCTCAACCTCTTCCTTTCTCTTTTGGTTGATAAGGCCATATTTGTAGGAAGAGAACCACCAGCGGTTTGTTGAGATGATAATAGGATCTTCTTGGCTCCATCCCAATGCTGTATGAGCTGTTTTCGGAGAGATCTGCCAAACTGTTCCATCTTTTGTTGTTATCAGAGAGCCATCGAGATCAATAGTGTTGATATAGTAGAGATGGTAGTTCGGTTTTGTAAAAAGACCCTTTTTTCGAAGAGATTGTTTTGAGCAGGCTTTGGACCGTATAAGGTGCTTACAGTGTTTTTGTTTGGGAGCTCTTCCATTATTGTGATCTGTGGCATACATTGAGAAGGATGTAAGAATCACAAACAATCCTATATAGGTATATTTCACCCGATTTCACCTTGTTTTTTAGGTTTAAGCGCTCTTGCTTCTAGGTAATTTTTTTCATCAACGTTGATTAATATATGCTTTTTTCCAAACCATGCTCCAGATCTCCCCTGAATGATTTTGTGCCCAACCTGCCATCTATAGAGTCGATGAGGGTAGCGACCGCCTTCTGAAAAATAAGCGTGATCACCATCGCAAGGATTTTCAAGGTACCATCTTGATCCATCTGTAAGACAAAGGTAGTTACTTTGATGATCGATGTATTCTATAGTGACAATATCTCCTTTTGCAGGGCCACTAAAGAGGAGTGCATGTACAGACTCTTTTCTTTTGTTGTTGGTCATCACATATTTGTAAGGGTGACAGCATGGGTAGGGCCAAAAGGAGAGAGAAATAACAACAGGCTCATCGTAGGCCCATTGTAGTGCTCTATGAGATGTGCTTAAAGAGATGTGCCATTCACTGCCATCTTGGAGTCTAAGGAGAGTTCCTCCATCTTCAATAGAATCGATTTTGTATACACAATACTTTTCTCGTGAAAGTATCCCTTTTTCTTTCAGGAGTGGTTTTGAACCTCTGATTGAGGACTTACCTCTTTTGTAGGATGGCTGCGGGAAACAATTTACTTTGCGTTGTTGCTCGACTTTGGTTTCAACTTTGTTATTCTCACAACACTCGTCTCTTGTCTTCTTCGCCGATCCTACGAAGAAGGCAAGAATAGAATCAGGGGTTAAAGTATGAGAAGCATATGTTGCAATAGGGGCAAAAATAGCCAACAGCAATATAAGAGAGCGTTTCATTTCTTCCTCCTTTGAGAAATAGAGTATTACGAAAACAGTATGAAACAAAAGGAGCTTAAGATGGAAGAGGTCAATTAAGGATATTTTCCCTGCTTCAAACTCCTCTTGTTTGTTATGATACCCATCTTTAGCTTAAGGAGAAATGATCATGCTCTCTATTGATTTGAAGGGAAAGAAGGTTTTTATTGCTGGAATTGGTGATGATAAGGGGTTTGGATGGGCGATAGCCAAGGCGATGTTTCAAGCTGGTGCGAGCATTTTGGTTGGAACATGGACGCCGATGCTCAATATTTTTACTTCAGCCTTTAATTCTGGAAAGTTCGATGAGGCTCGTCGTTGTGAAGATGGCTCCATGTTAGAGTTTGCTGGTATCTATCCAATAGATGCTGCTTTTGATGCTCCAGAGGATGTTCCTGCCGATATTAAAGAAAACAAGCGCTACAAAAGTGTAGAAGGGTATACGGTTTCTGAAGTTGCAAAGCGCCTTAGTGATGAACATGGGTCTATTGATATTCTCGTTCACTCTCTTGCCAACAGTCCTGAGATTAAAAAACCTCTTTTAAAAACTTCAAGGCAGGGCTATCTTTCAGCATTAAGCGCCTCCTCTTACTCTTTTATTAGCCTTCTTTCCCATTTTGTTCCTCATATGAACAGGAGTGGTGTTGCTCTTAATTTAAGCTACCTTGCGTCAGAGCGCGTTATTCCCGGCTATGGTGGAGGAATGAGCTCTGCGAAAGCGGCATTAGAGAGTGATACACGAACGTTAGCCTATGAGGTTGGAACAGAATATGGCATTCGGGTTAACTCGATCTCTGCTGGTGCATATGGAAGTCGGGCAGCTAAAGCGATTGGGTTTATTGATCAGATGATCGAGTATTCAACAGCTAATGCTCCGCTTCATCGCGCGATTGAAGCACGAGAGGTGGGCTCTGTGGCTGCCTTTTTGGCATCAAGCCTTGCCTCGGGAATAACTGGCGAAGTTGTTCATGTTGATTGTGGTCTTCATGCGATGGGACTTTCTCTTGATAGTCCTTGTTTGCAATGAAATCCAATGTATCTGAATTATTGATAGAACACCCTCTTTTTAAAAATAATTATTGCATGTATTTATTACATAATGCAAAGAAAAGAGTTTACAGCTTGTTGGGGGTAATATGGTAGTCGAATCCGTAGAAACATTTGGATGTGTAAAAGAGTTATTACGCGATAGTAGTGATAGTAGTAGTACTGATAGCGGTAGTTCTTCTGGAAAGGCTATTAAAAACTTCCGTATTAAAAAGATTCAACAAGAGAGTTGGTGGTGCTCGCAACTAGCGTCCGAGAGTGAGTCTGTTCTTCGTCAAAAGAAGATGTTTCGCAGCTTTGGTAGCGCAATTGGCGGGGCATTTTCTGGTTTGTTGCCAGCGGTTAGTAGTGTTAACACTTGGATGCATGAATATCTCGGCCACTGTCTATTAGGCTTTCGTCTTCTCCATTCGTATCCAGAGGGAGAGGGGCCAAAATATGTTGTCAATGCCTGGAAAGCGCTTGAAGAGGGTGGAATTAAGGGTTGGATAGATTGGATATTTCATAATGATGGAAGATCGGGATATGCTTGTGGGGGAGAAAGAACAGTAAACGCCTTAGGGGAATATCTTGGGGATCAAAAGAGAAGTGCTTGGATCTCTTTGTCAGGCTCTGTTCCTACTCTTTGTGTGAGCGGTGCTGCAGTTGCTGGTGGGGTGGCCATACGGGACAAGGTTCCTGTGGTAGGTGACTTTTTACTTGGGTTTGGGTTGGTGCAACACACCGTTAACTCAGCGTATCCCTGGACTGCTGTCGCGATGTCAGGAGAGGATCTTATTGCTAAGGCTCAAACCGGTCACGATTTTGCAAATTTTGCTGTTCAGCTCGCTAAAATAACACCCTTTTCTGCACGAACAGTCGCAATAGCTACAGCCTCGTTATGGACCCTATCGATTCCCTTTTTGGCACTTGGTGTCTATCTATTTAAAAAATCTAAAGAGAAAGATCTCATCTCTGATGGAATAGCACTGCAGTATTGGATTGCTCAATCATTAGAAGACACGGACAAGGAAAAGCTGTTTGCCGAACTATACGAGGAATACAAGGAATGTGGTGGAAAGGGTCCAGATTTTCGTTTTCTTGAGTATCTTTTGGATAACCTCCCTAAAAAGGAGTTACAAAAGAGTAAAGAAGAGATTATGCGCTACTGGGCAAAAGCAAAGCCTCAGGATAAGATTCAAACTGCTGTAGATGTAGTTTCAATTAGTTTTGGTGTTGTCTCATCTGTTATGTCTGTTGCTTCAAAAGTGTTTGTGCTTTTGGGAGAGACGATTCTTCCTAAGATAGCGTCAACAGCCTCTGTTTGTACCTATGTTGCCCCAATTTTAGGCTCTGTTACCCTGTTATCTGAGATCTATGAGGTTCATAAAGACTTAAACACGCCGTCTGAGCAGATGCCGAAATTGGCTAAAGTTTTGAGTGTAGCAAAGCTTGTTGTTGCAGTTGTTGGTTCAACCCTGCTCATTATAGGAGCGTTTATCCCTGGGATCAATGCCTTTGTTGTCTGTGGATTTATCTTAGGAACAGGTGGAACAATTGCTTTTGCTCTAGCTAAACAAGTGGTAGTCAAGAAACGAATTAGGCTCTACCACGCTATAAATCCAATACGATGCGATATGATGATCAGATTCTCCCAGAACTACGGAGAACAGCCCGCGGTCAAAGAAGAGATAGCGGACTGGGTTAAAAATGTCCGCTCTGCTAACGAAAAAGGGATTTTAAAAGACCCCTCTTTGCGAGAGAAGCTGCGTCAAAGTAAAATCCCTGATTTAGCAACCCTTTAATAATCAACATCTTACGCTATTTTGGCGATATAGTGCATTAGTTGATTGTTTTTATTCCGAAAAAACTGTAAAATAATTGCTTAAAGAATTAATAAATTTAATAAATAATTATGCCTTTAAGCGTATATCCTCGTAATACTGCTGATTTTTGTGCTGCAGAAAATCGCAATCCCAATATTTCCTCAAAAATAGAACAAGCCTTTCAAACAGCGCGTGACCAAAAAGAGTTATCAATCGGACAGGCTTTTGATTGGGCGCTTTCCTGTATACAAGAAAATGAAGAGCAGCTTCGAAAGTTATCTGTACAAGACGGTAAATGGAGAACACTGTGCAACACAGAGATTCCCCATCCACTAGAGTATTGCATGACAGAGCAGGGAATGGAGTTTCTCATTTATTTGGATGAGATTGGAAAGGGTTCTTTTAGAGAGGTTACCAAAAAGATCTGGGTAAAAGAGTCAGGAGAGAGCTCAATAGTTGCTGAAGCTCGACCAATTTCAAAAGAAGGAACCGCCGAGCTAATCGCTAAGATGCTCAAAGAGGCAGCGCTCTTTTCAAGCTTGTATGGTGAGCTTAAAAAGCCTGCTTGTGCGCTTTTTATTGATTCTGAGGGTGCTGTACAACCCCGACTTCTCTCTCCCTGTCTTGCGCAATCACTTACATCATACATGGAAGAAAAATTCCCCATGTCTCAGGATGAAGTGACCAGAATAGGAAAAACATTAGCTTCTGCTCTAGCTCGACTTCATCGAAATGGATACTGCTATAGAGACATCAAACCCGATAATGTCTGTTTGGATGATGGGGGGCGAGCTTATTTTATCGATTTAAATCCTGCGCCACGAATTGGAGAGGTCTCTGAGAGGGGGGATGGGGCGTATGAGGCTCCTGAAATAGACAGGAATAAAGAGAGCTGTATCGCCACTACTTCAGCAGATATCTGGTCATTAGGGATGCTTTTTCTTGAGATGAGGGATCGCGCTCTTTATAACCGTTTGCAAGGAGCTGTTTCTAAGAGGATTTTTCAAGGTGATGAAAGCAGATATAATTCTATCCTAAAAGATCTTCAAACCTCTTCTGAAAGACTCGATACTATTATTGCTCAGATGCTAGACTGGGCCCCTGATAAACGTCCTGAAGCTTATTTTGTTGCGGAGGTACAAGCATGACAACTGTTTCTCAAATTATGCCAGAGGAAAGACATCATTTCGATTCTACGTGCCAAGAAGAGGCGCCTTTTACGGTCTCTATTGAGAGCGCGTTGCAACGCCTTATTCAAGAGTCAGGTGCCTCAGACCAAGATACCATCCATACTTTGCGGCATAAGTGGAATCAGCTTGGAACAGAGTTTTCCTTTGAGGTAGAGCCTGCGCTTACACTTACAGACCCCTATCATAAGACTGTCTTTTTCCAGATATTGAAAACAGCAGAGTCTTCTGGTCAGACCGAGACAGCAGTCTACAAGAAAGATATTTATGAAAATCCTGTCAGGCGGCTTTCTAAGCTTATAAAGACGTATTGGCATGGCCTGACAAGGTGTATTGATGAGACCCATCTCGACCAGATTCTACAAGATTCAAAGACCTCTTCAGGGACAGTACACTATTTGTATGTTCCTCACAGTGATGAAGAGGGATATTCTTACTATTCTTCAGTAGCTCAAAAACTTGGCGATCGTTTGGTAGTTGAAAGGCTTCCAGAAAATGTGACCCTAGAATATGTCAAGAGCTTAGAAAATAGCCACGGTCTTCTCTCGTTAGCTCTAGAGAAAACAGACTCTGGATATAAAGGTGTTCCCTTTGTTGTACCTGGAGGTCGATTTAACGAGATGTATGGGTGGGACAGCTATTTTATCCTCAAGGGGCTTATCGTAGACGGTGAGATTGCGCTTGCCAAGGCGATGGTCGACAATTTTATCTACCAGATAGAGCATTATGGAAAGATTTTAAATGCTAATCGCTCCTATTACCTCACCCGCTCGCAACCCCCATTTTTTACCTCTATGATACGAGAGGTGTTGCCACACCTTGAGAAAAGTTCTGCAACGAAAGCATGGCTAAAAAAGGCACTTAAAGCTGCTATCAAAGAGTATAGAGAAGTTTGGATGGGGCCGCAAAAACTTACGGATACTGGCTTAAGCCGCTATTTTGGCAGTGGCACAGGCCCCTGTCCTGAGGTCGAAGAAGGCCACTTTGATCACATCTACGCTACGTTTGCAAAGCAGTACAGCATGAATCCCAAGGACTTTAAAGAACAATACCTCAATGGTTCGTTACAGGTCTCAGAGCTCGATGAGTTTTTTGTGCATGATCGAGCGGTACGAGAATCTGGTCATGATACGACACACCGTTGGGATGATCAGTGTGCTGATTTTGCTCCAGTTGAGCTCAACTGTCTTCTCTATCAGATAGAGATAGATATTGCTCGCTTGATAGGAGAGGAGTTTGATGGGGATCTAGATGGTGAGACGGCATTAAATTGGAGAGAGGCAGCCCAGCAAAGGAAAGAGAAGATCAACACCTATTTTTGGAATGAAGAAAAAGGTCTCTTTTTCGATTACAATGTTGTTTTGAATCGTCAGGATGATTATGAGAGTGCCACAACGCTCTTTCCTCTTTATGCAGGCCATGAGGATGATCCTACAACGCATCTTCTCTCAAAAGAGCGAGCGAAAAGGCTATTAGAAAACGCATTGCCCTTTTTGGAGATGGCGGGCGGTATTGCTGCAACAGGTAAAAATGCAAAGAGATCGACACGGCAGTGGGACTTTCCCAATGGGTGGGCACCTCATCAGATGGTTATTTGGAAGGGCTGTTTGCAGCATGGATTTACAGATGTTGCCTGTCGTCTGATCTACCGCTGGCTCTATACAATTGCTAAAAATGCAAAAGATCATAATGGGATGATCCCTGAAAAGTTCGATGTGGTCAGGCGCTCACACGACGTCTTTGCATGCGAATACGGTAATGTCGGCACTGATTTTGACTACATCACACAAGAGGGATTTGGCTGGGTGAATGCCTCATTCCAACTTGGTATTGCCATTCTCCAAACAAAAGCTCCCCATCTCTACACGAGTTTAGAGGACTTTATTTTGCCAGAAGAGGTTTTTGTACAAGTCCCTTAGACCCTAATTGTCACCCCCTCTTCCTCATAAAATGGCTGCAGGAAATAATCTACTTCGTGAAAGTTCTTCGGCAAGGTTTTTTAACCTTGCCTTCATCACAACACTCGTATCTTATCTCCTTCGCTCATCTCATGAGGGAGATTGGGTAGCAATTAGGGTCTTAGAAAAACCATCCCGTCCTTCTTGGCCCAACAGGAACACGATCCCACGGATTTGATGAAAGACCTGGAGTACCGCCTCCACCAACCGAGATCCTTGTCGATGATAGTGTTGGGTTGTATGTTGATACTGGTGAGAAGGAGGGAGTAGTAGATGTATTTGATGATCCTCTTGGAAGGCTGATGCTGAAGCTGCTGGTGCTGCCGGATGCAATTAGACAGATAACTCCAAATCCTATTGCAGCACTTAAAGCCGCTGAGCTGCCTGTAATGAGAAAGGCTACTCCAGATATGATAGCAAGAGCTAGTGAGGTGATAGCTATTATGCACGCTATTTGCTTGCAGCAATTTCCCCCTTGGCACCAAGTTTCCCCCTGTTCGATAGGAGGAGTTGGTGAACTTCTGTCAAAGCTAACTGAGACACTCATAGTAAACCTCCTTTTAATGTTGCCGACTTGCGGTCATGTAGTTGTTTTCGTTGATATTGACTAAGATGTGCTCTCGTCCAAACCAGGAACTATTTTCTCCAAGCAGAACTGCCTGTCCTATCTTCCAGGTGTAGAATCGTGAACTTCTATTTACCTTCCATTGAGAGTTGTCTTCGAGTTCGATGTATCCGTAAGAATCGATTCTTCTTATGAAGAGAGCGTATTTCATTAGAGGACCTTGAGAAAGGTTGGCCTTAACCGATTCTCTGGTAGTTTGGTTTATAAGACGGTAGTCGTAGGATGAGAAGTAGCTGTAGTTGGGTGTGATGGTAATTGGGCTCTGTGCACTCCACCTCGATGCTTTTCTAGCATCTCTCGAAGAGATGAGCCAGACGGTCTCATCGTGGGTAGAGAGCGTGTTTCCACCACTTCCAACAGAGGTGATAAAATACACAGGTCGATATTCCTGACCAGAAGAACCTTGAAGGCCCTTTTTTACCGTGTTGCTTTTTTTGTGGGGCGGCACAAGGTATTGTGGCCCAATAGCTTTTTGATGGACATTTTGAGGACGATCTATACCATATCCTGAGAAGGTAGAGAGGATCGCCAAAAACAGAATCAATTTTTTCTTCATCTTCTTCTCCTAAATGAGAACTCTTGCCGGTATGACTATACAGGATAAGAAATTAAGGAAGATTAAAGAAAAAACGCTCCTCTTCTCTCCAGGAGATTAGAGGAGCTTGTTTTATCAAAAGAGTTTTTTACGAATTCGCTAAGAAAACAATCCCTTCTTTTTTGATCCAACAGGAATACGGTCATCTGGGTTGGGCAGAGCACCTGGAGTATCGCCTCCACCAACAGGGCCGCGACCTGCTCTTCTCTCCAGCGGTCTTGGGCTGTCTATGTGCTTTCCCGACGCATCTGAAGAAAATGTGCGGTTAAATGGAGAAGGGGGAGTACTTGCCCCGTCTCCTACACCAACTCTTCTATTTTCATGTATAACAGGTGCAACATTAGTTGATCTGTTTCCTACACCTACTCTCCCATTTCCCACATGTTGTGGTGGACTATAGCGATCTGGTGACGGGAGTATCGGTCGTGTTTCTACAATAACAGGTGGTGGTCGGTGGCTGTGTACAACAGTAGCTGGGGGCTGGTAATCCTGCACGACAATAGGTGGGGATGGGCGATCATGCACAACAAGAGGAGTGTTTAATGTATTTGTGTAAACTCTTCGAGCCCTACAGCTGATGCTACTGAATGCGATTAGAGGGATAATCCCGAGTCCTGCTGCAATAAGTAAAAATCCTGGATTACCTGTAGCGATAAAGCCTACGAGCGGTATGATAGTAAGAGCTAGTACGCTAATAGCTATTGCTCCTCCTACTATTTTAGCACAGCGATTTACAGGCTGTTCAACAGGTGGAGGAGGCGAGCCACTCTTAAAGCTAACTGATGGTACACACATAGTAAGTCTCCTTTTAATACTGCCGACTTGCGGTCATGTAGTTGTTTTCATTGATGTTGACCAAGATGTAGTCTCGTCCGAACCATGAGGTGTTTTCTCCAAGGAGAATTGCCTGTCCTATCTTCCATGTGTAGAGTCTTGATCCTGTATCTACCTTCCACTGAGAATTGTCTTCAAGTTCAATGTATCCATAATAGGGATCAATTCTTCTTATGAAGAGAGCGTATTTCATTAGAGGGCCTTGAGAGAGGTTGGCCTCAACAGATCCTCTGGTGATTTGGTTTACAAGACGGTAGTCGTAGGAGGAGAACCAGCTCAGGTTGGGCGTGATGGTAATTGGGGTCTCGGCAACCCACCTCGATGCTTTTCGAGCATCTCTTGAAGAGATGAGCCAGACGGTCTCATCGTGGGTAGAGATTGTATTTCCACCGCTTCCAACAGTGGTGATATAGTATACAGGTCGGTAGTCCTGTACGTACCAGTCTTGAATACCCTTTTTGACCTTATTGCTCTTTTTATACGTTGGCTTAAGATAGTACGCTCCAACGCCCTCTTGATGGACGGGTTGGGGGCGATCTATACCATACATTGAGATACTGCATATAACAGCAAGCAATAATGCTAATCTTTTCTTCATTGTTTTCTCCTAAATGAAACTCCTTATGAACACTAATATACAGTATATTAAATTAAGGAAGATTAAAGAAAAAGTGGCTGTGTTGAAAAAGCTTTCAACACAGCCAGTTGTGAAACTTAATTACCGTCTTTCCATGCGAGAATATAATTGCCTTTAGACACGTTGATCAAAATGTTTGATGCACCGAACCAAGAAGTGTTTATCCCTTGAAGTATGATATCGCTTCCTTTGGCCCATTTCTGAAGCTCGTCACTTTTGTCTGTTGTCCATTGAGAACCGTCTGTGAGGCGAACCATTGGATTTCGGTGATATTCGATGAAGGTAGCACGAACAGCTCCTTCTTCTGACGGGGACTGGCAGACATATGCAACAACAAACTCTTTTGTTTCTTTGTTGGTAAGGCAGTAGGTGGCGCCTTTGTTGGGTGAGAGTATAATTGAGTCTCCGCTTTTCCATTTCGCTGCTATGGAAAAGCTGCTGTTAGAGACCTTCCAAACAGTGGTATCATGTGTTGTCAGCCTTTTTTCGGTCTCGTCAATGTTAGTAATGCGGTAGGTAGGTATGTACTGATTAAGCGTTATGTTGGGTGTATAGTTAGTGCCTAGGTTAAAACATTTTTTTGCAAGGCGTGGCTTGCTCTTTTTAACACACTGTTTACTTTTGTGCTTTCCGTGCGACGCAGAGTCAACAGCGTATGTTGAAACAAAGGGCATAAGAGCCAGTAAAAAAATAAGTTTGTGTAACATTTTGTTTCTCCTATAGTTCAAGGTCTAAGATTTTGTTAATGGTTTTCTCTCTTTTAGAGGGGGTTCTTCGCCCTTTCGGAGGAGGCGAACGAGGAATTGTTTTAAGACGCTCTTTTTCCGATCCTACGCCATGAAGAATATCGGGTTGTTTCCAAGAAAAGAGTCTCTTTATAGAGTCGAGAGATGGAAAACGGGGATGGTAGGTAGAAAGCATAACTATGCTGGAGACAACAGATAGTATAGCTGCGCCAAGGGCTAATGGGGCTTTTGTAGCACAAAAGAGGATCCCTAGGAAAGTTGCAAGGGCTACAAAACTGACGATAGCTGTTATACGAAAAACTTCCAGCGGTCTTTCTAGGATCTCTAGAGCGGTTGTAGAGGGAGGTTGTGATGTAAAGCTGGGAGCTGCTACAGCACTCATGGAAGGCCTCTTTTTATCATTAGAAGCGATGCTAGCAGGAGGGCTGATAATTGGCAATAAAGAGTGGAAGCAGAAATCAGACTCTTTTGTTACTCATCAACGTAGCGTCCCACTAGAAGATTGCTACTCTTAGTGAGGTTGATCAAAACGTTTGGTTTACCAAATAAGGAGCGATTTATTCCTTGAAGCACTATATCTTCCTCTTCCCACGTGGAGAACTCAGCGCTTCTCTTTGTTCCCCACCGAGATCCATCTGTGAGCCGAATATATGGATGCCGATAGTCGATAAATTCGATGCGAACAGTCTCTTCTGCCGAAGGGCCGTGAGAGATGAGAGCATTAACAAATTCTCCTCTTTGTTTATTGCTCAGGCGATAGAAAGCATCTCGATTTGGTGAGATGATAAGCGATTCACCTTCATTCCACTGCGCTGCCCTGTGCGAAGTCTTTTCAGAGACCTGCCAAAGAGTCCCATCGTGTGTTGTAAGCGTTGTTCCCTCGCTTCCAATGGTGGCGATGTAATAGATAGGCTTGTACTGCTTGCCTACATTAAGACACTTTTCTACGAGGTGTCCCCTGCTCTTTTTAGCCATTTTTTGTTCAGCATAGGCACAGGCTGAAAAAGAATAACAAAGAGCAATCAGTAATGCCAGCTTATGATTCATCTGGGTCAATCTCTGCCGTTAGATTTGCTATTTTCCTTTCCCGGGGTCCCCTTGAAATGGTTTTGGACTGATTGAGGTAGGCGTCCTTGTTGTTTGGTTTTCAAACTATTTCGAAGCTTTTGTCGGAGCTCTTCTTTACTTGGAGTGGACTCTTGAGAAGATGGTGGGGCAGTAGCGGCAGGGGTTGAATCATTCTGATTGGATTTCTTTTTGTCAGAAGTGTGTGGAGGGGGTGTTGTCGGCATTTGCTTTAATGGGGGTGCAGTTTTGGTATCAGTCGTTCCCTGTTTGACTTCCTGCTGGTCGGGGTTGAGTGGAGGGGTTCTTGTTGGTATTGGGGATGCGGCTGTGATATCGGTAGGCTGCGGGCTAGCTTGTGTAGGAATAGTTGGGAGAGGTTTTGAAGGAGATTGCACGGTTGTTGACAGGGCGGTTTTTTCAAAAGTTTTTGGTGGCGTTACTGCCTTAGGGGCTTTCTGAGGATCTGTTACTGGGAAAACATTGTAGCTTGGTTTTACTTGCTTACCTTGTTGTTCTACCGGTTTTTGGGCAACATGTTGTGGGAGAGCTTTTGGAGGAGATTGTGTAGTCGGTGGCCCAACTTCGATGATAGAGGCTGTTTGTAAGACACCATCGGAATTTGACCTGCTTTCAGGTTGTAGGAGAGCTTCTGAAGGGTCCCCTGGTGGTTGCTGATCATTGTTTGGAGATGTTTTTGAGCTCGATCCCAAAAGTTTTTGTGCAAGAAGCGCTATGGTGGCTGCGATGAGGCTGCAGGCGCCGCATGTTATGGCTGCACCGAGAAGTAAAGGGTGTCCTATAACGCAAAAAACGCCTCCTAAGATCCCTGAAAAGATTGAAAGGGCTACGGAGCTGACGATGGCTGTCATGCGAAGAGCGCTCACCTTTTTTTCTGAGCTTTCTGGGGTAATTGTAGGGGAAGGTTCTGAAGTAGGGGGTGTAGCAACTATAGCACTCATAAAAAGGCCTCCTTTTGTTGTCGAGAGAAGATCCTAACAAACGGAGCCTATAATTGGCAATAAAGAGTAGAAACCCAAGTTGCGCCCTACATCACGCTTGAACAGATCTACACGTAACAATTGAAAAATTAATTCCTTCGGGCAAGTATTAACTTGCCCTTCAGCATTTAATTTTCCACTTGTTACGTTCGATTGTGTTCAAGCGTGATGTAGGGCGCAACTTGGGTTTAAATCCCTTGCCAAAAGTCACAACACCTGTGCCCTGTTTCCTGCGCTCATCCTATGAGAGAGAGTGGGGGGGGCTATGGAGGGGATCTTCCTTTAGCTCTTCGAATTATTGTGGCGACCTTTCTTGGCAGCCTTATTACTTTGCCCATCTGGCTCTCACTTCTCCTTTTCTGAGGGTAGGATTGTGAGGGAGAAGATGGGGGTTTGGAGGGGGGTGCATGTTGCGCGTGTCCGTGAAAAGATCTCTTTCCATGAGGGATTCTGTTTTTGACACGCCTTATACAGAGAGGTGACAAGGGTGTCGGTAAAAATTCCCCCTTGTTTGAGCGTGCAAAAAGCGTATTCTCCTGGGGAGGATGCGGCAGCGACAATAGAGCCATGTGTTTCAAGAAATAGCTTTTTAAGGCCTGGCAGAGGCCACTCTTTTTTTAGCCCCTTTTTTCTTCTAAGTAAAAATCGTTCATCAACATTATTGCAGCAATCAGAAAGGAGAATAGAGAGTCGTGCCTCCTTGCTCTTAAATTGTTCAAGAATCCAATTGGAACTAATTGTTTCTCCTCTATTTGGAAGAACAAGATGAGGCCATCGTCCTGAGGATTGAGAAGTTCTAAAGCCGTGTCCTGCGAAATAGAGAAAGATGATGTTTTCAGGTGATGAAGGAAGATCGTCAATCCACTCCTTTATGCAAAAAAGTTTCGCCTCTTTGCCTTGAAGAATGGTTATATCTAGCTCCATCTTTGTCTCTTTTGTGACAACGGTAAGCAGTCGGTGAACTTTGTCGATATCGATGTGGACCTCTTCAGCAAGTCCTGAGGCAGGGGTGTCGTCGCTTAATAAAAGGGCGTGAAGAGTGACTCCTTCACAAACAGATAAATAAAACAGGGAAAATAATATAGTTATATATCTCATGGCGGCCTGGCTTATTACTATTTAATTTGAGCTATAGCAGATTTAGCAATTAAAGCAAATTATTCAGTAATTAAAGAGAGGGGGCGTTGCATGGGGTGACAAAGAAGGGCCATCTGATCGAAGACTTTTTCCCATGAAAGGGTCCTTTCTGATGAGAGGTTTTTAATGGCTCCGAGGAAGGCTAGGGTAAAGAGGCTGCCATCTTTTCCCGCATAAGAGGCAAATCCCGGCTGTGCGCCTGTGGCCATAATGGTTCCTTTTGCATTAAGAAACAAGGAGTTAAGACCGGGACCTTTCAGCGAAAGAGGGATGGAGATCTGCTTTGGTTGAAGGGGGGTTGTAGGAAAAAGATAGGTGTTATTGCAGCAGTCGAAAAGGAGGATGGTAAGACGTGGATGGAGAGACTCGAGATGAGATCGGATGGCCTCTGCAGGAAGAAGCTCTTTTTTAGAAGAAAAATAGAGAGAGGGCCATAGAGCTTGGCCTTGATAGCCGTGACCTGAGTAGTAAAACAAAAGAACATCGTGGTGATTCTTGGGTAAGGAAGAGTGGACGTTATCTACACAAAGCTTTGACCCTGTAAGGGTTTGGATGGAAAGCTTCATTTTCGTTGTCTTAGTCAGCTTTTTGAGAAATGTCGAGATATGTTGTACATCTTTTTGTACTGGTGATTGTAGATCTGAGATTGTGTCATAGGCCAAGATAGCGTGAAAGGAGTCGCTAAATAGAGTTATGGGAAAAAGCAGTAGAAAGAAAAAGATAATCACAGATCAGGCCTTACGTCTACTATATAACAGGGACGCTGTCGTCCAGAGCTCATAGAGGCTATATCAGGCAGCGTTCTTTCTAAGACATTGTGCCATGATGTACACATATATTCTCCCTCTTCGAGAAGAGAGCGAACGAGACCGAGAGAAAAGAGGCTTCCCGAGGTTCTTCCGCCAATAAGTGTGAGTGCGGGCTGACCTGGAGAGGCAGCGCATGCTGTAACCGAGCCTGTTAGGTTGAGAAAGAGAGAGGAAAGACCTGGAAGCAGAGGTTGTTCAGGAATAATGAGTTGAGAGCTTTCAGGTGGGAGCGATTTTATATGGAGAGGATCATTACAGCAGTCGAAAAAAATAAGGGAGAGCCGCGGCTCTTTTTTCTTGATCGAAGAACAGATTTCTTTTCCAGGAATAGTGTATGACTTTTTTGTAACGAGTTTTCTACATGCCAAAACAGGCCAGGGATCGGATTTTTTACTTGGGCGAAAGCCATGGCCTGAGTAATAAAAGAGAACAATCTCTCCTTTCTGGATTGTTTTTATCCACTTTCGTATCTCATCGGGCGTGTAATTTTTTTCTACAAGCGTTGTCTGTGTATGTGGAATCTGAAGTTGCTCTGCGATATTTTTTACACTCTCTTGCATGCGCTGATAATCATAGCGCGTTCCCTCTCGAATATCGCTCGATCGAATGTCTGCAACAATAAGTGCTCGAAGGTGCGGTGTAGCTTCTAGTTGAAAAGAGCAAAGTAGTAAAACTATAAAAATAAGAGCTTTCATTTTTTTCCGATTTTTTTAAGGTACATGCCCTATGTAATCATAATAGTTACATTGGTTGCAAGACTAAGAAATAGGAGCAGCGCTCCACTTGCTCTCCCAAGGAGTCTCAAGTTGCTCTTGTAGGTAGACGTGAAGCTCAACGGACTCTTCTGAAAGCCATCTGCTAAATTTGCTAAAAACCTTTTGCATGTCAAAGCGCATCTCATCGTGCGATGATATTTTTGGGTTTTTATGAAAGCTTCCAATATCGATAAAGATAGCTTTTGTACCGATAAGACCGGCGTTTTTATGAAGGTCAGGATCTGAGTCTTGCACCTCTTTTTTCGATCTGCGGGAAACGATTCCAACGAGAGAGTCGATCGCTTTCTTTGCACTTTCCATATCACCTTTTGCTATCCACTTTCTGAAACTCGGTTGGACGAGATCAGACCGAAGCTGCATGGCAAAGCCGTACGTTGCAAGATCGATTGAATACTCTCTTCCAATACCATCTTGAATTGTGACAGGAAGAGAGAACTGGTTTGAAGGAAGAATTTGAGCGTAGATGAGCGCGCACTCTCTAAGAAGTGCTGTTGCTGCAATTTTATAGCTGTTGAGCGCGAGCGAAACCCTGTGATCTCTGCGAGTGACAAGAGAGTCTCTATACTGTGCAAGGGAGTCTGGAAGGGGAAGCGCTTGCAACCATGAGGGCGCGCCTCTCATATGGTGGCACTTAAAGAGCTTGAGAACAAACTTGCCGTCTTCACTTACAAAGGCGTACGCTTGGGAGCCTTTTCCTAAATACAAGAATCGCTGCTTTGTACATCTTTGAAGTTGAGCAATCTGTGGCCGCAGAGGCGAGGGAAGATAGAAATCCCCAGGAAAGAGGATCTCTTCTTGAATTCGCTGCACACTAAAGCCTTCTGTAAGGCCATAATAGAGCGCCCGAACACCAATTGTGGCGCAAAAAAGAGAAAGTGCAATTCGAAGTGTAGAGAGTTTTGTTTTCATTAGTTACAAGTATAGCTAAAATGGATCTAGATCTCAAGAGAGAGGCTCCCCGCACTGTAAAGTGCGGGGAAGCTCTTTATATGTTGGCAACTTTTTCAAAGACGATACGGGCGGGGTAATTATACGTTGTGAGACCGCCATCAATAGGATCCGCAAAGATAAGATCATCATTATCATCTTGATTGGTTGTAGCGCACAACTTTACTTCTGTGTCATCTGCTGGTACTTGGAAAATGGATGAGCCAGTAAAGGAGCTAAGTGATTGGTACTGACCGCTATCGCCAGGATCATATCCAGCCCCGGTCCACGTCAATTTATGTTGGCATCCACCAACAGACAAAAAGACCGTACTAAAGCCGTAATCATCAGCATTGCCAAGCAGAAATTGGAATCGAACAGTATAGATTCCTTTGGGAAGGGTGAAGGTGTCTGTAGTACTGTCAAATTCGATCCCTTTAGTATAATCTAAGGTAGTAAAAGGAACGGTTATAGTCGAACCTGTTGCTGGTTGCCCAAAGTTTTTTGGCTCTGATTGAAATGCTGAGGCATATACTGGGTCAAGGGTTTCTCCTTGGGGGCCTTCTTCTCCTTGAGAGCCGGCAGGACCAACAGGGCCTTGAGGGCCAGGAACACTGCAAGAGTCAAAAGAGCTATCAATTTTTATTGTTGCTTCAGATTTGGCCTTGCTCCCTTTTTCAAGGAGTTGGTTTTCTGAACCATAAGCCTCTTGGAAGAGCAGGCAAAAGCAGATAACTCCTGCTATTTTCAAATATCTTTTCATGAGTACAATCCTTGAGTTATATGTGGTCAATTAACAAATCTCCCCAATTTTTTGAAAGACGATACGGACCGGATAATTTTGACCCGTATTTGGATCTGTAATTATCAGATCTCGTGAGCCTCCATAGGCTATTGCGAGTACTTTCGCATAGAGCTGTACTTCTGTCCCGTCTGCGGGAATCTCGAAAATTGTTGATCCAGAAAATGAGGAAAGTGAGTTGTCAGGATCGTACACAGTGCTTGTTCGTGCTAATGTCAGATCGCATCCACCGATTTTCAGGTATACAGGATCAAACATTACCCTCCTATCATCGGTCATAAACTGAAAATGTAGAGTAAAGACTCCTTTAGGAAGGGTGAATGTATCTGTTGTGGAATCAAACGTGATTCCTTGGGCATATTCTAAGGAGCTAAAGGGAAGTAAGATGATATCGTCTATGACGACTTCACCAAAGTTTTTTGGGCACTCCTGAACTGCCACGGCATATGCCGGAGTAAATGGTTCTCCCTGAGCACCTGTGGAGCCTTTCGGACCAGCGGCCCCTTGAGGACCTGTGGGTCCTGAACACATACCACCAAAACAACTCAAATTATCGCCGGCTATTATTTTTGATTTGGATTTAGCTTTACTTCCTTTTTCAGCGAGTTGGTACTGCGCTGTCTGTGCAGAACTGCTTTCTATGGCTTCTATTTGTTGGAAAGCCATACAGAGGAATAGAATTCCTACTCTTTTCAAAGATCTTTTCATAATAAATTCCTTAAAAATAGATTCCATAAAAACTTAACTACAGGCCTCATCAATCTTTCTAAAAACAATACGAGTTGGGTAGTTTTCGGTTGCATTGGGGTCTGTAAAGATAAAATCAGGAGTACCGCTACTTTTTTTTCGGTTGATTCGCATAAAGAAGCGCACCTCTGTTCCATCTTCAGGCGTTTCAAAGATAGTTGATCCAGAAAAGGAGCTGAGGGAGTTATCCGATACATCATTTTCATCAGGCTCATATCCACCCGGTGCCCAGGCAACATTGAGTTCTGATCCACCAATTGTGAGATACATTCTGTCAAAGGCGTAGCTGGAATCATCGTCGATCATGAATTGAAAGTCGACAATATAGACGCCTTTTGGAAGGGTAAATGTATCTGAGGTAGCGTCGAGAGTAATATTTTTCGAATAATCTAAGCATGAAAAAGGAAGCCGGATAACGTCATCAATAAACTTTTCCTGAAGGTTGACCTCTCCTAATTGAAATGCTGCAGCATAGGCATCCGTGAACCCTGTCCCACCGGGACCTGTTGGCCCTGATGGGCCTGCGGGACCTGTTGGCCCTGTCTCTCCAATAGAGCCTGTACATCCACACTCATTACCAAAAGAGCCGCTATATATTATTTGGGTCTTAGATTTGGACCTAGCGCCTTTTTCAACAAGTTGAGCTTCATCTTCGGCAAAGCCGCTTTGTGTGAGTAAACAGAGGCAAAGAGCCCCAAAAATAAGTTTTAGATGGTGTCTCATGTAATCTCCTGCGATAGAGTGAGTTGCTTTCTTTGGCCAGATATAATTCAATTGAAAAGATTTGTAAACAGAAAAATAAAATTTTTTTTGAGATAGAGGGTAGGATGAAAGTGGGCCGTAAAAAGGGTTTCTGAATCTGTATAAAAGACTTTTTAAAAAATTTGAAAATAAAAGATTCTAGGTTGTGTTGGTAAATTTCAAATCAAGTATTTTTTTTGTTAGTAAGGTGGGGCAGACAAAATACGAATGTTGAAAGATCAGCAAGGTTTTCTCACACTGAAAAAGCAACGCGAGCGATAAGAGGAATGGGTAATAAAATACCGCCCAAAAGAATCTTTGGGCGGTATATTGTACGGATTTTTATGCTTATGGCAGTTCCGCTATCTTATGGAACGTAATGCGACCTGGGGGGTTATTTGGTCCCGGGTACATGTTCTCAACGTCACTGTTGTTCAAATCATTTGCAATTGGATCAATAAAGATGAGGTTATTATCATTATTCTCCCCTCCGCGAACGAGTTTGAAGACAACATTGTGGAGTGAATCAGTCATCTCGCATAGTGCAGATCCAGAAAATCCAGCACATTCACCTCCGGTGGCACTAGAGTCGCCATTCTGGTAGCTGCACATCCAATTGAGATGTTTCACATTACCTCCAATATCGAGAAGCATGCCATTGAAGTTTAAATCATCGTTGAAGATCATAAAAAAGAAATCTACCTTATATACGCCTGGCTCAAAGCCGCTAAACTGACTGCTTCCGTTAAGAGTGATTCCGGTAGTGAACTCTTGTAGTTCATTGAAAGGAACGATTATTTCGATGCCTTGACCGAAGTCACCTAAATCTTGTCTGCCTCGTATAATAGCCGTTGCATAGACTGGAGAGAGGGCTGGCCCTGTGTCTCCCGTTGCGCCGTTGCTCCAGTTGCACCCGTTGCTCCAGTTGCACCCGTTGCGCCAGTTG
>Ga0180437_10001839_pt1 | contig 35473 bp, 34 predicted proteins | sample SS_ome_4_FD_132410 | JGI IMG/M metagenome (GOLD analysis project Ga0180437, IMG submission 132410) | Hypersaline lake sediment archaeal communities from the Salton Sea, California, USA - SS_3_D_1 metaG | ecosystem: Environmental > Aquatic > Non-marine Saline and Alkaline > Hypersaline >... | reverse complement strand
TTTAGGACTTGTTGAATTTGATAATGGAATTAAAGCTCTAGGGCAACTTTCAACCGAACTAAATTTGGTAACTGGAATGCATTTAAAACCTGTTTTCAAGAAAATTTGTGAAAATTTAAATGGGGAAGAGGTGTTCTCGTATATATTCGAACCAATCTAATAAAATTAATCAGTATCAAAGGAAGTAGATCCTATTATTTCCAATGAATTATAATTCTTTCTGTTTATTAGTGAGTCTCTTTAAATTATCATGAATAATATTTTTCTGATTTTTGTCGCCGTAGCGTTATAACGTAAATTTAATAAGAAAGAAGTGATAATATATATTTATGCCAATAAATAATATACTTCCTAACTCACTTAAGAGTTTGGGAATAAAATCACTTCTCTCTAATGATAATATCACCTCATTTTATAAAAAGTTTTGTGATGCAGTAACAACTCGCACTTGGCGCTTCAAAAAGGCTAAAAACTCTCGTTATGACGAAGAAGACTTTTTAAAGGTGTTCTTTTTCTCGGAAATGCTAGGTAGATCCATACATGAGAGCAGTGAGCTTTTAAATGAGTTTCTCCTAAGTAAAAAAAGAGGAAGACCGAGAATTTTTTCGGATGGGCGAAGAAAGCGGTTAATTCCCCATCAAACCGAGGTTAACAAGTATCTCCGCAGAATTGGTTTCAGAAAAGCACAGAAAATCTTGCAAGAATGTTTAGATGAGCAGTTATTAGATGCGTTTAATCAAGGGATCATCTCTAAGAAGGTAAACGTGCTCATTGATTTTACTGAGCATCCATATTACGGACAACGAGAAGATAGCATGATCAAGGGGACAAATCGAGCGAAGGGTACGAAGAAAATGCGTCATTACCTTGGATTTTCGATTTTATCTCGTCATACTCATTTATACGCAGGATTGGAACACGTGGCTTCGGGGCAATCTAAAATACCTTTAGTATTAAAACACCTCGAACATTTGCTTAGTTTGGGATTCCAATTAGATAAGGTGCTGATGGACAGGGAATTTTATAGAGCCGAATTAATAGACAAAATTAAGGGCATGGGAGGAGAAGCTATAGTTCCAGCTAAGAAGTATAAGAAGATTCAGCAATATCTTGTAGAGTATCTCAAGGGAACACATGGTCGAGTACGGAAGTATACCTTTTCTAGTGCTACAGCTGCACGATGTCACTTTTCAAGACATGTTTACGTGATAATAAAAGCAAAAAATCAGTATACTCTTCAAAGGGTCAAGAGAGATTATAAAGCAGGGAAAATATCCTTAGACGATGCTCGGAAGCGCTTGTTTCTCATAATGACCTCTGAGAAACCTCGTGGCAAAACCAGTTCTTGGGCGTCCCGCACGGCCTTATTTTATAGAAAAAGATGGTTAATTGAAACTGGTTTCTCCGACTTAAATCGAATCAATTGTCGGTGGAAATCAAACTATGATAATGTACGCTTTTTAGATATGTTGGCACGGTTCCTTCTTTATAATGCGTGGAAAATGAACAAAAAGATGGCTCAAAAATTAGAAAAAAACGAAAGAACGAAAATAACATTGACGCTCAATCAAAATCAAGAAGCCCTCTCTAAGTGTCTTCTCTCTATTTAGAAAAAATTAATTACCAAATAGGGCTCATATAGAATTCTGTCGTAATGAAAAAAAGCAGAAAAATAATAAAAAAAAATAAATACTTAGATACTCATAAAAAAAAATAAAAATTACTTTAATTCCAACCTACTAGATGTTTTTACAAAATCTTCCATACTTGGTTTCTCAATAGTGCTTAATAAGTTATACTCAGTTATCATTTGGAGTACGCCCATAACTTTCATGCCATGATTATACAAATCATTGGCATCCGTGAGATTCCTCCAACAAAATGGGCATTCTGTAGTGAGAATATCGGCACCAATTGCGTTTGCTTCATCACATCGTAAACTCGAGGTACGTAATGAAAAATCAGGATACCCCGCACGTACACCTCCCCCTGCTCCGCAACACATGCTATTGAGCTTTATACGATACATTTCTTTAAACTTAATTCCTACATCCTCTTCGAGTTTTCTAAGAATTACCCTTGGAATCTCAAACCATTGTTCTATCACTTGATTAATCTTACGCATGTCGAACATTAAATTTTTTGAATCTTTAATAATTTCTTGTTCCATATCGATCGCAAAGTGTCGCCCAGTATGGCAAGGATCATGATAAGTCACTACTTTTCCTTTAAGTTCTTTATTAGGTTTGAACTTTATTTTACCATCGTTTATCAAATCTGCCACTAATTCAAAAGCATGCTTGGTCTTAAAGGGAAGTTCTTGCTTTTCTGACATCCATTTGGGATAATCAATTGTTATTGTTCTATAACAGCCTGCACATGAAAAGTACACCATATCTAACCCTTTGAACGCTTCCAAATTCTTATTCATCAATTCTTGAGCAGTTACAACAGCACCTACTCTGAAGAAAGGACTTCCACAGCATACTTCATCACCAACTAATGTAAAGTCCATTCCTAATTGCTGAAACAATTTTGCTGTAGCGATTGCAACCTCGACTTGACGATAGGAAGCGGTGCATCCTACGAAATACCCAATTTTAGCATTCTTGTTATCAATAAATTTTTCTAACCCTGCATCCTTCGCCCATTTAAAACGTTCTGCAGCTTTTCCACCATAAGGATTGTTCAATTCTTTTACTAATCTATCAACTAATTGATGTTTATCTATCATGGGGATGCCGGCTTCAACACAAGCAGCCCTTAGAGACTCTATAATATCAACTGTGGGAATCTTATTCTCACATTGTGCTGAACATTGCCCACATGTAATGCAAGGCATTAATACGTCTCTAACTTCTTCGGAAAACTCTAAATCTCCATTTAAGATTGAACGAGCAATCCACACTTTACCCGCATTCCAAAATGCTTCCCAACCATATTCTATACCTGCAGGACATGCATCAATCATTCCTTCGTAAAGAACAGTCCCTTGCTTACCAGTAAACTCTCCAATACCTTCCTTATCTGGTTCTCCTGAATACGCAAATCTGCATGCTTTACAGTGAATACATTTGAAAATCTGTGGCTTTAATTCTTCTAATCTTTCCATTCCTGTTTTTGCCATTTTATTTTACCTCCTTAATTTATGGAAGAGCTAGTCTTCCAGGATGCATTATCATATTAGGATCAACGAGCTTTTTAAATGCTCTCAAATATTTCCAGTACATTCCTGCTTGATAATAAGCTTGAATATGAACATAAGGATCTGGTCTATAATTTAGCCATCCTTGTTTGAGCCCATATTCCGTAGTTTCCATATTGAGTTGCTGTACCCTCTCAAAATCTGACTCCTTGGTAGAATCAAAGCAAACTATAGGCATGCAAATAGCTTGTCTCCCTCTTTCGATACTAGCAATCCACATTACAGGTGGAAATCCATATTTCTCCATTGCTGCACAATAATTTTCCGCAAAATGAGCACATTCGTTCCAAGGTGTATACCAAGTAATAAACAAGAAGCCTGCTTCCCAAAAAGAATAAGGAATAGCAATTTTATTGGGTTTTTTCATTCTACTCGCAATTTGTTTTGGATGAAGTTCCCATGGTTTCATTTCTTCTGGCTCCTTAGCTCTATTCTTTTTATAATCTTCTGCCATACTATTAATTCTCTTAACGACGTAATCTAATTCTTCTTGAGTTTGAGCCCAACACTCCCAATTCATCCACCATTTACTAACCCCTATTTCCTTATAAAATTCATAATCATGTGGCACTTTATCCTTTGGCCAACGAGCCATAACAAGAGGATAATTTCCACCTTGGACCATAACTGTGTTATGGGCAATTCCGAATTCTTGTTTAGATACCTCAAGAGTTAAGTCCTGCATGTCATAGGGATTAGACATACCCCATGCTACAACGGTTTTGAATTTAGGATGAGGATAAATTTTAACAGCCGCTTTGGTGACTACACCAAATGCACCTTGAGAACCCATTAAAAAGCTCCACATATCAGGACCAATTCCGTATTTATAGAAAGGTTTTGCAAACGGTAGTGCCCATGAACCTGTTCTTACTACATCACCATTAGGAAACACTACTTCAGCACACATAAAATTATCGCCTTGTGGTCCTACTGAACTAGTGTAAAGAGAAAATCCACGATCTATTGCATCGCCCATCACCGTTGCTGCTGGTGGGGCGCCATCTGCTATAGGAGGTGCCCAATTAGGATGGTGTTTATGCATATAAGCCCATAGTGATCCATTAGTCACGCCTGGTTCTATAACTACATACCGATTTTCTTCATCAATTTCTAGAATCCGATCCATTCTACTTAAGTCTAAAAGGACACCACCAGGTTTAATGGTAGGGCACGCAAATCCTCCAGATAGTCCCGCTGAAACAGGGCTAACTGCTATTTTTTCTGCTGAACAATAAATCAATATTTTGCGAATCTCTTCTGGATATTTTGGTCGTACGACTATGTCGGGTATTTGAGATTCTAAACCCATTACGGATTTGGCAAGATATGAGGCTGTGATGGCTTTATTATTGGTAGCGTAATTTTTTCCTACGATACCAATCATAGCTTCTAAATCTTTCTCATCTGGTAATTTATAGCTCATATTTTCTTACCCCTAACTTAATCTTTCAATTTTTTGATAATTATCTTTAAATAATTTATTATTTTGGAAAATTAACTACTGAATATTAAATTTTCTTTGTCTTAAAATAATAAAGGTAAGACGGAATGTTATAATTTAATTTTAAAAGGCTAAAATAAGACGAAAATTTATAATTTTTCATGAAATAATGATGGATTATCGGTAAATGTTTAACGGAGTGAGTTAACTTTCAGTCATCTCAAACTATTTTTTTAAAGCAAATTATTTGAACTAAAGGTTATATTACTACATAATTAAATTAACTAATAGAAGGCACTCTTTTTATATCATTATGTAACTTTTTTACATTAAACAGTTTTTCTAAAAACACTAAAGTATATCTGATCTATTTAATTGGTTTTCTGGAGAATATTGGGATATCCACTTTTATGATCATTTAATCTTATTAATTGTGATAATTTTTCTCTTCTATTTTTATCTTTTAAAATATATTTTCGAAACATCTCGTTATCATCATCAATGATTTCCCAGAATTCTTTATATATGCTCCTTATAATTCTGTCAGTTTGTTCTTCAGATGAACAAAATTTCGCTGTTTTTTTCGGAATATTTCTTTTTGGATTTTTTTTATAAAGCTCCAATCCATTCATAAAAGCATTTTTTGAATCGATTAATAAATTTTTATTCATTTCTAACTCAAAATCTACTTTCTGATATCCTCGTATATTGAACGCTTTATCAATAAATATTTGGAAATGATGGTTACATACTTTTCCTTTAGGTATTGAAACTGTGCTTAAATGAGCAGAGGTATTTATAATTTTAAGAGGAAGGTTTACAATTTCTTTAGATTTGCAAATTGGGCATATTATCTGGACTTTTTTAATTTGTTCTTCAATGAGCATAGTTTTAAATAAGTTGTTTTATAATTTTTTAGGAATAATAGATGTTGTTCTAAATCTTTCAATTTAAAATCCTTTATTTTTACCTAACCTACTTTTCATTTATTTAAACTAAATTTTATTTTCGATACTTAATGATATTAACTACCATATAAAAACCTGAAAATTTACTAATATGATAAAGAATACAAATAATTTAGGCGTCTTTTTTAATCCAAAATCAATTGCAATAATTGGAGCATCAGATACATTTAAATTTGGATACGCTATGACTAATTACTTATTAAGTTCTGAATTTAAAACCTATCCCGTTAATATTAAAAAAAAAGAGATTTTGGGGCATAAAGCCTTTAAAAGTATTATTGATATACCTGATACTATTGAGCTCGCAATTATAATAGTACCAAATGATCAGGTTTTAGATGCTGTGAAAGATTGTGTAAAGAAACAAGTTAAAGGTATTATCATCGAAACTGCAGGTTTCGCTGAAACAGGAATAGAAAAATATATAAAAATCCAACAAGCAATTGAAAAAATTGCTCATGCGACTAAAATTAGGATCATAGGACCAAATTGTGTCGGAATAACTAATTTTAAAAACAAATTTACAACAACAGAAATAGAATTTACTAAGGTGTTAGATGCAGGGAAAATTTCAATTATTGCTCAATCTGGAGTACTAGGAAATATTTTCATTGATTGGGGAGCAAGTCAGAAAATAGCTTTCTCCAAATCGATAACACTTGGTAATAAAGTAGATGTTGATGAGGTGGATATGCTGGAATTTTTGGAAAATGACGCTGATACAGAAGTAATTACCCTTTACCTAGAAGGTGTGAAACGAGGGAAAAAATTACTTGAGGTTTTAAGAAACCTTACTAAACCAGTTATTATCTTAAAAAATGGAAGAAGCGAAATCGGATCCAATGCCATTAAAAGTCACACGGGTTCAATCGCTGGAGATGATAAAATATTTGATGCTATTTTCAAACAATTTTCTGGTATATATCGTGTGAATAATTTTTTCGAGATGTTTGATATTGCACAAGTATTTGCTACTCAACCATTAATGTCAGGAAAGAATATAGCAATAATTACAGCTTCCGGGAGCTTAGGTGCTTTAGCATGTGATGAAATACAAAAGGTAGGGTTAAATTTAGCCCCTTTAAATGAATTGACAAAGGAAAGTATGAAATTAATAGCTCCTAATTGGACATCGCTGCGAAATCCGGTAGACTTAGGTCCATCACTGTTAATGACATTTAAACCAGCATTAAAAGCGTTAATGAATGATGAAAATGTTGATGCAATACTATATATATTTACGGTTCCCCGAAAACCTTTAGAAGATTTTTCAATACCTATAACTCCTCAACTAAGTGAAATTAGAAATTATGTGAAGCGATTTAAAAAACCCCTTATAATTTGTGTATTTGGTTCACGTTGGGTGTTAGATTATTTCTTGAAGGATTCAACAAGATATCAAATCCCAATAATGACCAGGGTTGACCATGCAATTAAGGCATTTAAAATGATGTATGACTTCAAAAATAGTAATAAATTATAAAAAAATCCAATTATTCACTTAATTTCGTTTATTCGATTCTTCAAATTATTATTTCAGAAATTGGACTCCAAATTGTTTATTATTAAGAGAGAACAGACTTTACTTAAGAAAAATAAAACTTATAATAAATTTATGGTGATAATAAGATGGTAGACTGGGAACAAATTGCTGAGCAAGCCTCCTATATATGGGAAGATTTTATTGGATGGTTTTTGAGTATTCCAATTGAAGCTCAGATCTTAGTTATAATTGGCGCAGTAGCGGCAGTTATTTTAGCAGGAATAATTGTATATTTTGTACTAAAGGGAGTTGCTTATTTAATCTATTACATATTTAAAGGAGTTTATTTACTTTTAAAAGGAATATTTGTCGGGTTATACAAATTATTTAAAGAAATATATTACGCCGTTTCTGGGAAACAAAAACCCCCTAAAGAAGTTATAGAAGAACAAGTTCAAGTTCCTACTTATAAGGAACCAGTGGAAGAAAAAACTGTTCAGAAAGAATATCAACTTATTCAACAAAATACACTGTTTTGTTCTGAATGTGGTAGTAAATTCACTGAAAGAATGCATGAACAAATTTATCAAAACGGTGTTGCCTACTGTGTAAACTGTGGAAAGGGATATAGACTCTCTGAAATAGAAGTATCTCACTATTAATTTTTTTCTTTTCTTTTTTTTAGCTTATTTTTTAAATAAAAGTAAAATTTAATTTTATAATAAAGAAATATTTTTGCTTTTAATCAAGCTATCTTCTTATAAAGCAAATTATATGAGTGTGAGCTTTAACTATGGGAAAAATCTCCAAAAATATGAAAATTACTATCTTAATTGTGGCAATTGCATTCTTTGTGTTTGCCTGGTTATACTTAGTTAATACTAATGTGTATTTAGAAACAATGGCTTGGCCTTATAACGATCCCTACTATCCTAGAGCTTTCGGGATTAACTTATTAGTACTTGGAATTTTCCTCATTATTTCTTTTTTCAGAAATGAATGGAATCAAGCCAAAATAATTATAGAAATAGTGCTTGTATGGAGTTCCTTAATTTTAATAGCAAATTTAATAGAAATTTCTGTGTTATCTCTCCCTTTAGGAGTCATAGTAACCACGTGGAATAATACCATATTTCTTCTTGTTTTAATTGTGGTCACTTTTTACTTTTATTTAAAAGAGTTAAATCAATAAATCAGGTTTGTTTGATACATTTTTGATTTTTTTAGCTAAACTGTAGTACATTAGAAGCGTTATAGATAAATGGAATGCTACACAGAAAACTAAACCAAGTGTTATTAAAGTAAAGGAAAGAAATATGCCCATAAGGAAAGAACCTGCTATGAATATCAATGTTATTCTCAAATTCTTAAATTTAAACCAAAAATGTAAATGGTAAATTGAGAATATTAGACTGGCTAGAAAAATAATAGAAATAGTATTAAGATTTAATATGGTAATCATAAACCCTATTAAATATAATCTAAATATTAATTCTTCCATTAACATTGTTAAAGGAAAGAAAAGAAAAAGAATTATCTTGGCTTCATTTTCTAAAAAAGTTGCGGTTACATCATGGTTTTTCATCGTTTCAATAGCTGGTTTATTATAACCATATCTCTGAATGAACAAACCAAAAAGGAAGACCCCAATTAAACCAATAATAATGACTAATATAATTGGAAGATTAACTTCTTTGATACTAAGATATTGAGTAAAAACACCAAATGATATAGGAATAAATAAAATTAAGTCTAAAAATGAAATAAAAATGTATTTTTTTAAATTCTTCACAATCGAAAATCCAGTATGATGTTATACCTATATGTATTAGTTTTTTTAAGGATTTACTGAAATTTTATTTTTAAGATTTACATTAAAGTAATTAATTACGATATCAAATAAAAAACTCAAATAAACTTTATCAATCTTAATCTTAAATTCGTTATATAAGTATTCTGTAATTACAGTGTTTATATATTTATCTTGGCTGACAACCTCATCAAGAATCGACGCAATTATTGAACGTTCGGATTCTTTCTCCTCTTCTTTCTGACTTTGTGTATTCGCAAAATCAACAATAGCTCTTGAATAAGTATAAGCTTTATTTATTTCATTTATCAAGTTAATATAACTATATCCTAAATCAAATTCATTAAGAAATTGGTTTACAATCTGCCTTTCAACCTTAGCTTTTTTTTCCTCTATAATTTTATAAGGATCTTTTATTACTTTATTTCCTTCTACCACTAGGCAGTCTTTAAACGATTTTTTTTCTTTTTTATAATCTTCTTCAGAAATAATAAATAATTCGAAATCAAATGCATTTTTAGTAATATAATTAAAGAAATTCTTAATATGGGTATTCAAGAAGGGTTGATGTGAGATTAGAACAATCTTATTCTTATAGAAAATAGCTCTTAATATGTTACTAAGAAGTGTAAGAGTCATGTTTAATTTAATTAAATCCAAATTTAGAATAGTTTTATCTGGCAAACTTATGTTTTTAATCTTCTTTTCTTCGGGAAAATCAGGTATTTCAATTTGAAAATCTGCAATAAAGTAATCTCTTACAGCAAAATTCTTGTCAATATAAGCAATAAATGAATGTTGGCATACATAATTTGATGTTACATTAACAGCTAGTAAACCACGTGAAGTTGACTTAATAAGTTCATCAGAAATCTCAATGTAACCAGTTTTTTTACATGAAGGACATATAATTTGAACCGTTGTCAATTAAAATTCACCTTTTCGAAAAAAAAAATATTAGAAATAAATCTTCATTGAACTGGAGGTAATAATAACCAAACCACTAATTTTTATTATCAAGGAAGCTAAGAAAATTAGGAATCTAAACTCTACTCCGAAAAACGCCTGAAGTGGGGCAACGATGAATTCACTTTCTATAATTGAGCCAAAAAAATAACAAACTGCTCCTAAAACAAATATAAACGAAACTTTGCGTAATTCTGGTCTCTTTATTCCAATATATATGAATAAAGCAGGAATAAGGACCATTACTAATGAACCTAACATTCCCACTGCCGAAATTAATTGGAAATCTTCGGCTGTAAACACAGGGTAAATTATTTGGAATAATGCTACACCAAGCAAAAAGTACGCTAAAAACCCTTTAAATCTGAATCTAAGCATTTTTCTATCTATAATGAATAGGAGTATTACAAAACTTAAGGAAGAAATAAAACTCGCAATCTTCCAGTAGACAACGTTAGGAAATATATGGAGGAGGGCTTGATCGTATAATGTCAAATAAAAATCAAAGTAAAAATAGATCAATCTTGAGATTAACAATCCCAACATTAAAATAAAGATTCCAAAGATAAAATTGATTTCAAATTTACCTCTCTCTTTTCTCTTTTTCAATACTCTGCTTCCTAAGTAAATGGTTAATAAGAATTTAGAAATTAGGAGTAAAATAGTTAATGTGAATAGTAAATTGTATTCAAAACTATTAGGAATCAATGTCATAATCATCTGATATTCTAAATCAACAACTTATTTTACATTATTATAAAAGATTCTTTATTTATTCTTTTTCAAAATAAAAAAATTATTAATTTATAAATATAAACCGAGTTTCTTTATCATAGGTTAATATATTTTAAATTATATTATATACAGGAATGTCTAAAATGATTGAAATTTATCAAAAGTTATTAAATCTCGTAAATAAGAATAGAATTTCAAACAACATTTATGTAAGGCATGCTTATTCCAGGAATGTCGATATTTTATTACAAGGAATCCCAGATATCGTGATCCGTCCTACTAGTGTTGAAGAAATTTCTGAAATTCTTAAAGTAGCGAATGAAGAAAATGTTGCTATAATTCCTCGGGGAGGCGGTGATTGCGAGTTTGGGGGGAGTAAACCTATTAACAATGGTGGAATTGTGCTTGATCTTAAAGCAATGGATAGAATTATTAATCTCGATCAGGATAATCTCTTAGTGACAGTTGAAGCAGGGATTTCATGGGCTAAATTAAATGAATATTTATGCCATTTTGGTCTTTATACCGGATGTATGGGGCCAGGCTCCGGTATGACAGCATCCATTGGAGGAGGTATATCTCATCATTCGGTTGGGGGAGGTGGTTGTGCAAAATATGGTGCCTGTACTAATCAGTTAGTTTCATTGGAAGTTGTATTACCTACTGGTGATATTATAGAAACTGGTTCTTCTTCTAACAAATTCACAAAATATCCTTTTAATAGATTTGGAAATGGACCTGATTTAATGGGCTTATTTTGCGGAGATAATGGTATTTATGGCATTAAATCCAAGATAACGTTGAAAGTATTTCCTAAACCAGAATATGCTGCCTATAAAACTTTTCAATTACCAAGAAAAGAAAGAGAAGTCTCAGCTAATATTATGATGCAAGTTAGACAAAAGGGGATTGATGTATATGATCTAATGTATATTATGGATCTTTTAGTACGAGTTACGACTCAAGAAAAATTCATGCCGTTATGGGAACACCTAAAAAAGAAGCGAGGAGTCATCTTCTATACAATAGAAGCTAATTCGGAGCAACAATTAGAACAGGAAGTTAAAAAACTAGATAATATAATGAAAAACAATAACTGTGAGGAATTAGGACCAGAAATTTCCGATGGCAATATGGCAAAATGGCATTATACTGAACAAGGACATTGGCAATTTTATCATAATCTATGGGGTATTTTTCCAACTATGCAACCCTTAAGTGCAGAATGTTTTGCTCCAATCAATAGATATCCGATGATTCTGGATGACATAGACCAATGGGATCAAGAACATAATGCAGATATGCAAAAAATTTTTGAAATAACCAAAACAAGGCCAATCGTGGGAAGTGGACCGGTGGTATTAGTTGATGGAAATAATGTTGAAATCACCTGTGGATTTACAAGTTTTTGGAAATATTTCGATGGTAAGCTCCATGATATTATTGAAGAGACAAATTATAAACTGTGGAATTCACTATTAGAACGAGTGACTAAGCACGGAGTTCAGTGGTATATGATGGGTGATTATATGTCTCGTCTTATGGTAGAGATTGGCGCTTATTCAAATGAGTATTATCAACTAATGAAATCTATTAAAAAAGTGGTCGATCCTAATATGGTTTTAAGTAGAGGAAAATTCAATTTCTGGGGTGATAATCGAAATGAGTGAATTAAAGCATTTAAAGGAACAATGGAAAGCAATCTTCTCTTGTATACGTTCATAAATTTCTTATTGAACTGCAAAAGGGATGTGGAGATTGCGGTTATGCCATAAGACCAGCTGTTGGAAGATATTTAACCTGTGCTGTAAAAGAAGCAAAAGGAGAAGAAGGATTTGAGCTAACATTTTCCAGAGGAAGAATGAATGTGCTTAGATCTGTTTTAGAAGGTCAAATTCCTCTAAGTAGAGATTTAGCGGAATGGATATATGAATGTACAGAATGTGGTAATTGTACTGAAGTCTGCCATATGACTCAAAATGACCACATTATATTACCAACATGTAATTGGATTGATCATGTAAAAGTTTGGGATGCTTTAAGAAGGGACTTAGTAGAGGCAGGTTTTGCTCCAATTGACCGACATCATCAAATTCTAGATTATATGCTAAACGATCCTATGAAAAATCCATATGGAGAGAAAAAGGAAACTAAAATTCAATGGGTAGATCAATTTCCAGAAATTAAAGAAAAGGGGGATTTTGTATTCTTTGGGGGCTGTACTATGCCATTGAGGCAAGTTGATACATTAAAGAGCATGATGTTGATATTAAAAGCAGCAGGAAAAGATATAGCATTCTCAAAAGATGAATGGTGCTGTGGTTCCATTGCTTTACGAATTGGTGATGAAAAACCCATATTTGAGTTCATTAATCATAATATTGAGACATTCAAGAATATAGGAGCAAAAACTATATTTACCGCTTGCGCGGGCTGTTATCGCACCTGGAAAAAAGATTATCCTGAATTATTGGGTCAACAATTACCATTTGAAGTTAAGCATATTACCGAGGTTATAGTAGAATTATTAAGAAATAATGAAATCCCCTTCAAACCATTTGAAGGTGAACCTGTTAAGGTTACATATCATGATCCTTGTCATCTTGGGCGTCATATGGGATTATACGAGATTCCGAGGGAACTGATTTCAAAAATACCTGGAATTGAATTTATCGAAATGAAAAGAATTAAACAAAATGCATGGTGTTGTGGTGCAGGTGGAGGAGTTAAAAGCCAATTCCCTGAATTAGCCCTTGATATATCTAAAGAACGATTAAGAGAAGCAATAGAGACTGGCGCTGAAATATTAACTACAAGTTGTCCATTCTGCATAGGAAATTTAACTGATGCTTATGAATCTTTAGACTTAGAAGAGAAAGAAAAGATTAAAATTATAGACATTCTCGATTTAATAGCTTCAAAAATATAAATCAAAAATTTTGCTTTTTTTTTTCATATATTTTAATTTCTATCGTGAGTTTTTCTTAGAATATGCCTCTAAAACAAACTCAACCGCCCTTTTCCCATCTATAAAATCGGGCTGTTCTTGTTTTTTACTTATAACACTGTTTATAAAGTGATCAATTAACAAATGTTGCCCTATCTTGTTTTGGGAGTAGTCTTTTTTCCAAAACATTTTGATATATTGATTCTTTTTTAATATTTTAGGTTTAAATGATATTGGTTCACGAGAATGAAGATCGATCTTTAACATTCCTTTTGTACCATATATTTCGATTACATCAGATGGTTCATTACACCATGAAACGGTTATAACTCCTAAGACATCATTTAGGAACCTAATTAACACACTACAATTATCTTCGTTAACTATATCTTTACAGGAAGTGTTATAACTAAAACCTTCAACTTTAGAATATTCACCAACTAAATAGCGGAGTAAATCAATAGAATGTACTCCTAGATCCATAAGTACGCCACCACCCGCTTTATCAGCATTGAAAAACCATTTTTCTTGCGATAAAGGCTTCCAAGAAGTGTAAGGCCCATAATGACTGAATATATGTCGTACAAAATTAATTTCTCCAATTGCATTATTCTCAATAACGCTTTTTGCATAAGGTAAACAGGGATTATATCGTTTCTGAAAAGAAGTAAAATATATTAGGTTACTTTTTCTCAACATCATTTCGATATTATTTAATTCTTGGTAAGATATTGCTATAGGTTTCTCACATAATATATTACAATTATGCTTTATTGCCTCGATTGTCATTTCAGCGTGCAAATAATTTGGGGAACAAATAGACACTATATCCAGATTTTCATTTTCCAACATCCTTTTCCAATCATCTCCCCAATAAACTCCAGGAATATTATACTTTTCTGAAGCAAGTGTAGCACTTTTTTTAGTACCAGATGCTACTGCTACTAATTGGCAATAATTATTCTTGGTATACCCTGATAGATGAATATTACCAAACCCTCCTGCGCCAATTAGTCCAACTTTCAATTTCATATATGTCTTCCTCAGCTATATATTCTTCTTAAGTTAAATTATATTAAAAAAATTAAAAAAATCTTGATATCCTTTTTTTTTTGATACTAAGCATGCAGAGCTTTTTTCTTTTTCCTATCCATGATAAGATAATACACTAATGTCCCAATAAAAACCCAAAAGAAGATGGATATTATCCAACCGATTGTTCTATCAAGATGTATAACTCCAAACAAAAATGAAAAGCACGCAGCCCATTCTAAGATGATATATAAAACATGTTGGCTGGGTTTCGATCTGAAATCAATTTTGATAATTCTATCAAGTAAAAATTCTGCCATCAAATAACTAAAGATTATGATAAGATAAATTATATACTCAAAACTCTTTTCAACAATTATAAAATTAATGAAAATTGCAATGATTGGCACCATAAGAACTGCTAGAACTACACCAAATATTATCACTGTTTTCATCTTATCATTGGCCATCAAAGCCAGTGCACTAATCATTGAAACAAAAAAGATAAAACCTGAGATAATAAACATCCATTCGTACAAATCCATAAAGATTTCGCCATCCAAATTTTATTAATTATATTTAACGTTAGTTACATTCCTTTTAAATATTTATGAATAAAGATTCTATTAAAAAAGAATATAATTAAACTCAAAATAAGATTTAATATTGAATACAAGGGTAAGGTGTAAATGATGCAAAGCCAATCTGATATTAAAGAAAAAATTTGTATGATTACTGGTGCAAATTCAGGAATAGGGAAAGCAACAGCTAAAGAATTAGCTAAAAAAGGATTCAAAATTGTTATGGTATGTAGAGATAGAATAAGAGGTGAAATAGCTCGAAATGAAATTATTGAAGACTCTGGAAATAATCATGTAGATTTAATGATTGCGGATTTAGCTTCTTTAAATTCAGTTCGAAATTGTGTTTTAGAGTTTGATCGAAAATATGAAAATTTACATATTTTAATCAATAATGCAGGTACATTTAATTATAAACGAAAGATCACTTCTGATGGATATGAATCTACATTTGCGGTCGATTATCTAGCTCACTTTTTATTGACCAATCTACTACTTGTTAAAATCAAAAAGAGTGCCCCTGCAAGAATAATAAATGTTTCCTCAAATATTCATAAATACTTTAAAATAAATTTCGAAGATTTAATGTCGGAAAAAAAATATGTCTCTCAAAAAGCATATTCTAATGCAAAGTTTGCCCTAGTATTATTTACTTATGAATTAGCGGCTCAATTGAAGGATATGCGAGTCACGGTAAATGCTTTACATCCAGGTCATGCAAAAACTCAAATGACAGAACCTACTAAAAAAATTTGGCGATTTTTTTTAAAACTTCTCTCTCCAATGTATAGAACTCCTGAAAACGCTGCTCAGACATCGATCTATTTAGCTAGTTCTCCTGAACTAGAAAATATTACCGGTAAATACTTTAAAGATTGCAAGGAAGTTAAATCTCATAAACTTACTTATGATAAAGCACTTCAAAAAACGCTCTGGGATATGAGTATAGAATTTGTGAAATTATAATTAAAATTGACTAAAGAATGCTAAAATAGTACTTTTAAATACATCCAAGATATATTATTTTACAATAATAGTTAAGAAGTTTAATTATTCATAATCTAATAGAAAATTTAATTGATTATTGATGCATGAACCAAAATATATCTCTAAAGAAGAAATAGAAAAAATTTTAACTAGTCCTTTAAACGATGACGAGATATTAAAATGTCGCGAAAATCATTTATTAGTAAATGCTAGAAAAGACATAATAACTGGAGGGACTGAACCAGGATCCGTATATTTCAAAACTAGTGATGGTCGTCAAATTTTGGACTGTACTTCTCAAGCTTGGGTATATAGTCTAGGTCATAATAATCCAGATATTAATTATGCTATAAGTGTGCAATCTAAAGAAACAACTCATACGTGGTCATACTTCCTTACTCCTGTTAGAATAAGATTAGCCAACAAATTAGCGGAGATTGCTCCGGGTCAATTAAAGGGAGGAAGAGTTAGTGTGAATAACTCTGGTGGTGGTTTGGCACTTGAATGCGCCATTAAGGTGGCCTTGATAAATAATAAAAAAGGAGATCAATTTATAGTGTTTCGTCGTGGATATCATGGATCCAGTTTAACAATGATGGGTGCTTCACAAAGATTACCCTTGAGATTTTCAGGATTTGGGCTGGAACATTGGATAAAAACATTTTATCCCTATTGTTATCGATGTCCTTGGAATTATACTGAAGGATTTGAAGGTAAGAGAGACAAATCTTGTAATCTAGAGTGTTTGGAAATGGTGCGACAACAAATTGAGATGTATCCCACCTCAACGCCTATTGGCTGCATAATAGAACCTATGCAGGGTCCAGGCGGTCAGATACCTGCTCCAATCGAATTTTTGATAGGCCTTAAGAAGATTTGCGAGTTAAATAAAATTCTTTTGATTTATGATGAAGCACAAACTGGGTTTGGTCGTACTGGAAAAATGTTTGCCACAGAATGGTATGAATCTACCTATAGTAAAGATATCTCACCCGATATTATGACATTAACTAAAGCTGCCGCAGCAGGAATTCCCATAGGAATCACATTAGCCTCCCCAAAATTAAGAATGCTCACCGAATTTGAAGATCACTCTACATTTTCCTCTCCTGGATTAGCGATGGCAGCTTGTTTAGTAAATATAGAAATTTTGCAGAAAAATAAAATTCCCGATAATGTCGTTAAACAAGGAAACACTATCTCATCCTTTATTAAAGACCTTTCTGATGAGATTCCTCAGATTGGAGATGTTAGAGGGCCAGGATTATTTATAGGTGTTGAATTCGTTAAAGATCGTCGATCTCGAGAGCCGTATAACGACTTATTAGAGAAATTGATTCATATAGGTTGGAAAAATGGTATTTTTTTTGGTGAACAGATGCAAATTATGTCAACAGCGGGTTATTTCATTCAAAATATTTTAAAAATAAAACCACCACTTATAATAAATGATGATGATGCCGTACGAATATGTGAGTTATTCGAACAATCTCTTAAGGAGGCTCTTAAATCCATATAAATAAGCCCTAAATATTTTCAAATATAAATTCAAATTCATTCAAATTCTTTAGAAGATTGTTAATAATATTATAAAATGATAAAACATTTCTTATACTATGGAGGATATTAACATTTATTTACAACCTACTGAATTCTTTGATTTTGATAAAAAAGAAGTTAGCGATAAAGCTCATGAGATTACTAAAGGGTTAAAGTCTGATAAAGAAAAAGCAATAAAGTTATTCTATTGGGTTAGAAATGAGATTAAATACAATATGATGACGTATATACCTAAAGTTAAAAAAAATTTTAAAGCAAGTGAAACCCTACGACGAGGTGATGGTTTTTGTGTGTCAAAATCTATTTTACTCTCTTCTTTTGCTCGAGCAGTTGGAATCCCCGCAAGAATTCATTTAGTTGATTTAATTAATCATAAAATATCTCAAAAAGTAATAGATTTTATGGGTACTAATGTAATGCATTATCATGGCTATAGTGAGTTTTATTTAAACAATAAGTGGATTAAATTAACCCCTTCTTTTGATATTAATACAGCAATTAAAGGAAAATTTTTGCCAATGGTCGAATTTGATGGAGAACATGATGCTATTTTCCCTAAATTTGATAATGAAGGGAATACTTTCGGTGAATACATTATGGATCGAGGAGTTCATGCAGATTTACCACTTGATGACATCGATAAAATATTTTCAGAAAAATATACTAGTTATAGATCAATTTTCAATAAAGAATCAAACTGGAAAGTAGCTTAAAGTAATTTTAATCATACATTAATTCATAGGTATTGTTTTAAAACCTTAAGAACTTTAGTTTATTATTATAAGAATTATAACAAATAAAAATTTAAAATCAAACACTAATTTATTAGTAATTAATAATAATTTAGATTTAATTTGTTAAGCTGAGTAGATGAAAAATGCCAATAGGAATATTTCTGTATGAAATTGACGAATCATTTGGCCCTAATGTTTTAGCAGAATACTATTTAGATCAGAATCATAAAGTAAAACAAGAAATCTTACGGGATTTTGAAGATAAACATATTCAGAAGGAATTTACGTATACTCTTTTTCGAAAGAATGATCTTCGCTATTATTCTACTAAACTTAAATCAGAAACCATTCAAAAAGAAAACCTTTTCCTTGGATTTGTCTTCAAACAAGGAGAGGATTTAGTCTCCTTAAAAAGTATATTTGAAACCCTTGGAGTGAAAATTATTAAGGGTTATACTAAAGAAAGAACCGAGATGGAAAAACTTCTAAAGGATGAGTTTAATAGTATTTTCAGTTTAATGGAAAAATTGAAGGAACCTGCCCTGATTAAAGAAACAATAAATGAAAAAACAAAAATCATGCTTGATAGTGGTAAGTTACAAGAAGCTAGGGAGTTAATTGATCTAGGAGAAGATATCCCAGCTAAACTATCTGAAGAAATTAAATTAGCGAATGATCTACTAAAAGACCGTTTTTATAAAAAAGCTAAAAAAAGTTTTTTAAAAGCAGCAGATCTAGCAGAACTTATCCAAGAAGAAGACATTGTTTCGTTTCTAAAAAGTAAAGCGGAACAAGTTGGCACGTTCCCAGAATTAATTAGAGAACAAGAAAATATAATTAAGGGAATTCAAGAAAAGATCGAAGAATTACACAAAAACCAACTTCATCTCTATCATGAAATATTAAGACCGATTGATAGGTTAATAAATATATCTAATTCGTTTGAAGAATTGAAATCTATAGAAATCTTAACAGAACTCTATACCAATATCAAGAGAGCTGATGAACTTGCTAAAGAACTCTTTAATTTAGATAAAAAAGTAAAAGAAAATTTCGAGAAAATTTAATTAGATTTTCTAATCTCTATTAACTTCTAATAACTTGACATGTTATAAAGGATCCTCGAAACCGAATAACAATATAGTAATTAGAAAAAGAAGATGGGAGATCTACTTAATTTAACACATTTAAGCATTATCAGATGGCTCTTCTGCTTCAGGAGGAACATAATTGCCTATATCTGGAAAAATTATTTTTGCTATATTCCATCCTTCCTCAGTGGGATAAGCTAATGCATTTGCGATCAATTTTTCTCCTGATTGATTATCTAATTCGAATTTATGGATTTCAGGGTTATTCTGCAGAATCATCTCAAATTTCGCGCCACTACTTCCAACAGGAACTAATAGAAGAGCATTATCTATTGCTTCTTGATCAATAGCATCTTTTAATCGTTTTGCAGCGTAATAACCTGCTACTCCTGCACTTCGGTCAAAAGTTTTTATAGATGGGATTTCTAAACCCCACTTTTTACCTTCATATTCGATTAATGCTGCTAAGGTTTGACTTTTCTTGCCCAGCATAAACTTAAATTCCATTTGAGTATTGAACTTTTTCCCTTTATCTTCTCCAATTTTAATAATACTCTTTAATGCTGCTCCCGCAACGGAAGCTGGATTAACATCGATTACATATTCTTCTTCTGCTAATATTTCTTCTATGGTTTTTTGAATTACTTCTCTAGGTTTTGAAAAATCTATTGCTTCATCCTCAGGAATAGGAGGTTTTGCGGTGGCGACAATCTCAACACCAATTTTCATTAATTCCTCTACACTCATCTCTTCCATAACAACCTTATCTATAAATCTTCTACAAAGTTTAATTGAATTTCTCGGATTCCCTTGCGTTTTTTCATAAATCATCTCGATTAATTTTTCATTCAGAGGAAATAATGGATAAAGTGGAGGATTTAAGTTATTCTCATCCCAGAAAGTTTCCATTGATTTTGAATAGAAAATTTTTAAATCGTTCAAGCTAAATGGCTTGAGTTCTTGTTCAGGTTCCATTCTTGAACGTAATGGCTGATCCGCTATTTCTAAAATTCTTGGCCAAATTTCTTTTAAAACAGCGATTATGATAACTAATCCTTTAACTTCATTATATAGTCTTTTTAAAATTTCAAGAAACTTTTGTTCAGCAGCTTCTCCCAACATACGGTAAGGTGATTCAAGCTCATCAAAATATAAGATCAACACTCTATCAAGATTTTCAGTGATAATCTTAATCATAGCAAGACAGACATCATCCTCTTCCACTACAGAATTTATTCCTAGCTCACTGAGTTCTTCAGGTTCTAAATCCTCACCCAATAACCAACGTTCTGCTAATGCCTTCTTAGGTTTATCAAGTTGATAAGTCACTAGTGCTTTTACACAATCTGCAAATACTCCCGGAAATTCTCTTATCCCTTTTTGTATAACCTCGTCAATTTTGGGTTTTTGGAAGATACCACCCTTTTTTCCACCCCATTTTTCTCGTACTAATCTTTCTGATACTACATCAAGGATTTCTGCTCCCAGCTCTTCAATTATACAAGTATAAACATGAAGTAATACACGAATACTTGCTGGAGGGCTTGGAACATATATTATGGACCAGTCTACTGGTTCTAATTGGGCTACTTCTACATCCTCCGCCTCAGCAGTTTCTTCTAATTTCCTCCGATTTTCTCGTTCTTTATCTTTAAAAGAGTGATAAGCATGAGTTTTTCCTGTACCTGCTGAGCCTACTAGAGGAAAAAGCCTTGAACTCTTATCACGAAATGTCTGCTGTACTAAGCGATATACTTCTCTATCAATATAGCTCCGTGGCCTGCTTATATCAATTTTATCTGGTATATCTCCCCTTGAGACAAAATTTGAAAAGGGAAGGAGTGGAGCTTCACGTAGAACATCGATATACATTTGTTTCTCGTCATCACTTAATTCACTATACATTTAATTCACTACGCTTGATTTTTTTTCAATTACTAATAATAATAAACTACAAAATTTTTGATTGGAATAAATTTATTAATCTAAACAATTTTTTCTAGAATATAAGCTATAATATTTTTAGCTTTAAGTATTTATATTTAAATTTATATTTAAAAATTTAAGTGAAATTGATATCCACATATTTTTTATCGAGGTGAATCGATATAACGAAAAAAGACCGCTATGATGATGAAGACGATGAGGATGAAGAGGATGAAGAACCAGAACCCTTTGACTTCTTAAAAATTTTAGGAGATCCCAGTAAAATGATTGATAATTTAGATTTAAACCAGTTAATAAACTCAAAAGAGTTTAAACGTATGTTTAAAGGGATTTATGATGAGATGATGAAAAATCTGCCAAAACATATGCAAGGACTTTCTCCCGAGGATTTTAAACGTGAATTTTTAAAGTATAGTGGAAAAATAGGATTTAAAGATCCCATAATTTATGGTTTTAAGATAAATATGGGTCCTGAAGGAAAACCTGTAATAGACTCCTTTGGTAATGTTAAAAAAGAACCTTATTCTGGGAAACCCGAAGTTAAGAAAACAAGAGAACCATTAATAGAAGTGTATGAAGAAGGGGAACAAATTATTGTAATTGCAGAAATGCCGGGGATACTTAAGGAAGATATCGAATTAAAAGCAACTAACCGCTCCTTAACCATTTCAACAAAAAAAGGTGTAGTTGGACGGAGTTATTTTAAGGAAATAACATTACCGGCGAATGTTAATTCTGATGTCGCAAAAGCACGTTTAACAAATGGAATATTAGAAATCAAGTTGAAGAAATTAGATGAAAAAGAGACAGACATTAAAGTAGATTAAAGATCTAGTTTTACATTTATGATTTCTGTAAAATCATATTAGTTCGTGAAACGCCAATTTCACGTATTTATAAATATATTCACATAATATCAATGCAGTAACTAAATCCTGAGCAGCTAAAATTATGATGAATTTTATTCCAAAATTAGTCAAAGCCGTAGACACAAGAAGATCCTATCGGAATTTCCTACCTGAAGAGCTAAATTCAGAGGATTATGAAAAAGTATTAAATTATATAAGAGATTTAAAGATCCCATTTGACCATAATGTTGATATATCCTTATATCTTGCCCCTAAAAAAGAGTCCATAGTTTACTTCAAAGGACCTCGTCATTTTACTGCCCTCTTTGCTCCAATATCAATACTAGAACAAGCTAAATTAGGTTTTATAGGAGAATTGGTTGTTTTATTTTGTGAGAGTATTAACTTAAAAACTTGTTGGATGGGCCATTATAATAAAGAGGTTATAAATCGAATTGTTGGAAATGATCTCGGTAAAAATAACTCAAAATTACTTTACTGTATTATTCCAATTGGATACCCTAATAAAAGTAATAGCCTCATTGATAGTCTCTCTAAAAAGATTTTAAGTAAAAAAAGGAAAACTGTTGAAAGTTTTCTACATACGGATTCTCTTACTGAATTTCATGAAAATATTCACAATGCGTTAGAATTAGCTTGTAAAGCCCCTTCAGCTATGAATTCTCAGAAGTGGTATTATTTAATTCAAAAGAAAGGGGATAAAATATCGATAGAACTTAGTAAGCCTCCCGGGTATCAACATATCAAATGGAAATATTATGATATTGATGTTGGCACCGCTGCTGCTCATATTTGGCTGGGGTTGATTGCTGAATCTTATCATCCAATAGTAAAGCTAGAAAATATAAACACTAATGTTGTTTGGACTTTTTTATTATCTATTTAGTTTTACCAATAACTAGTTCTCTTTCTTGATTATTTGATCTAGTTTAAGAGATTTTATATTTAGGAAGTGTAATTTCCATATCCTTTAAGAATTTAGAGCTTATAGCACCATCTCTTTCAAATGCGTGATCATATCTAAAGCCTGCTCTTGGCTTATGCCCTCCTCCTCCAAAATTACGAGCAAATTCCCTACAATTAACTTTTTCACTATGAATAATAATTTCATTATATCTTTTATCAATCCCTATCACAGCGCTAAGATTGGGATATTTTTCTGAGAGAATATCTGTAATTTTTCCACCACCGATGTTTGCATAAGAAATAGCAACCATTCCAAAATCTTTAATATCTATAAGCGTGGTGACTTTTAAAGCACTTGCAGTTTCATTTTGGTACCATTGTTTCAGAGTTTCATATTGCGAGTTAAACCAGACATTTTCAAAATCTCCCTTAGCTAGCAGTTCCACTATTTTTAATTTATTCTGATAAAAATTTTCTCCACGGTTATATTCAATGATTAGTTGAAATTCTGATGCTTGCTTGAATTTGTGAGTCTTAAAATCTGTATCTCTAGCGTATTCCGCAATTTTTTGAGCTATTGGATCCTCTGGTAAATAATAATCCTTTATGATTTCTGCAGCACATCGCACTGGATCGTTTTCATAATGATTGAGTAAGTTCTTCAATGTTATTTGTATTTCTTCATCGACAATGTGATGATCGAACCATTTGATGGTATAGAAATTTGGATCAATATTTTCGAAAATTGAAAATAATTTTTTAAATTCTAGATTAAATCCAATATCCGAAATTAGTAATTCTATGGGCCCTTGGTTTGCGATAATTATATTCTTGACTTTTTCAACAAAATCAACATAATGGGAATAAAAACATTTTATTTTTAGATTTTTATATTGAGGATTTAATCGAAAGTGTCGTTTTATAATTGCTTGAGAACCCAATCCATCCAGATCATGTTCATGGGTAATTGAAATTATCATTTTACATAATCTCAAAATTATTTTGATTTCTGTGCAAAAATACTTTTATAATATGCCTATCAGAGTATTTCTAATAACTCTTTAACCTTTTTACTTACTTTATGGTCATTTACTAGTTCTAAAATCCTTTTTGCTAGTTCTTTTTTTTTCCTATAATAGATCTCCATAATTTCTTCTTTTGTTTTATTAGGATATCTTAACTTCAGAGCAGGATCTCGTCGTTCACAACCACCTCTTCGCATACAACAATATGAAATGGATCCAAAACATACTAAATTAGAGTCCCAGTTGTTTTCTTTTGAAAAATCTTCCTTAACTTTAATAAATGTTTCAGCATTTAAGCCCAACTCCCTTAATATCTCATCCCTTTTACACTTAAATGCGAAAGTTAGTGAATAACCGGGTTTGCAACAGAAAGTTAGTCCTCGATAATCAGCATCCATGCAAATATGAATTGGGGCGTTATTCCATCCGGGAACATCTCTAAGTTTATCCTGATCTAAGTTAACCATGTTATTAAATAAAACGCTTTTTTTAAGTTGATTATGAAAATCTATGACATGTATTTAAGTTTCCATTTTTGAATTAGAAATATAGATCATTTATCTAACTTAAAGAATAAAGTTAAAAAGGGCCCGGTACGGGAATTGCTCCAACAAGAAGCGATTTCTTATCGTTTGAACCCGTCTTTCCCCAGTAATAATAATTATTTAATACTTCTAGGGATTCACAGTGGAGAAATTAGTAGGTTTCACTAATTTTGTCCCCAATATTAGTTGAATGGACTAAAAATCCTACCACTAACCACTATACGAACCGGGCCATAAAAGTAAATAGAAATAATGTTAAATTCCTAAAAAATTTATCGAAGTTTACTTTTAAAGAGGGATTTATGTTTTATTATTATTAATCTTTTGTTATAGTTTTGATATATTCTAAAAATTGTTTAATTGCATATTCAAGGTCTTTGGAATTGTCAATGACATAATCTGCCGCTGGGAATGATTTGTTTTTTCTTGCTCTTTCAATCCTCATATTTAACTGTTGTTTGTTTTCTCGACCTCTTTCCTTTAACCGTTTTAGACTAATTTCAAAAGGAACTTCGATAAAAACTACTTTAATGTTTTTATATATTTTACGAGTTTCTTCTACTATTGTTCTGCTAACATTAACCAGAACGATATCTCCGTTTTCTAGCCATTTGTCGATTTTTATAGGGACTCCATAATTTAACCCATAAATGTGCCAATTTAGGGCAAAAAGATTTTTCTCTTCCATCTCTTTAAATTCATTAGGACTTATTGATATGTTTCCTTCAAATTCAGAAGGAGGCCTAGTTATATATCTTTGAGCTAGGCGGATTGTCATTTTATTTCTTGGAAATTTTTCAACTACACCTTTAATTATTGAATCTTTACCCGATCCTGAATTACCAACAACCAATATCAAAATCCCAGGATAAGATTTTTCAAATTTCTTCATTTTCTTCAATTATGCACTATTTTATTTAGGAATTTATAAAGCTAACTTTAATTCTTTCCTTAATTTCTTTTTAATTCATTTCAAAAAAATTTTTAAGACTAAATATCGTTATTTTTCTTGCTAAAAAATATAATAAAGATTTAAAAATAAAAATGTCTGAAGAAAAAGACAAAAAAACATCAGAAATATCAGAAATTCCTGAAAGTTATCAACGTTATTTAGATATAATTTATGAAATTTCAAAAGGAAAGCGGGGTGGTTGGGTTTCCAATAAGGAGATAGCCGAATCATTACAAGTTGAACCCGCATCAGTTTCAGGAATGCTGGAGAAACTTAAATCCCAGAATTTAATAAAATGGGAACCAAGAAAATCAATAAGATTAACTGAGGAAGGAAAACAATTTGCACGGGAATTAGATGAAATTCATGCATTATTACGGACCTTCTTTAAAGAAGTTTTAAAAATTAAGAATGATCAAGTCGTTGAAAACATCTCATGCGAGATTGAGCATCATATAACTCAGGATGTGAAATCCTCATTACACAAATTTCTTTCAAAATATCTGGAATAGATTTAATTAGGATAATAGCTTTATTGAATTAACTTATTATAATCGAGTTCCATTAATATGACCCAAAAATTAAATGATTGTATTGCTATTGTTAATACCTATTTTAAGAATTTTAATAACTTTTTAGAGCTAGAAAATTTTCGTTCTTTTCTCTTACTCACTCTTACTAGCCAGAGTTCAACAAATATCTTAGCTCAATTTGGTTTAGGAGGGGATAAGGACGTAATAAATCTGCCCTATGATCCTGATATTAAAATATATTATCAAAAAATTAATTTAATGTCATCAGGCTCTTTAATAGTTTACGTCAAAAGCGACCCTATAACAAAAGATTTTCTCCTGAATAAAGAGGATGAGAAAATTAAGAAGAATTTAAGCGCAAATGAGATGAGTTTAGCTTTTCGAGGAAAAGAAAAGTTTCTTTTTCCTCAAGTAAGCGATTGTAGCAATATAAACGAACACAAACTCACAGTGGAAATTGATGATTTATTTCATACATTCCAATCTTTCATATCCTATACACAACCTCATATTGTGTTTGTAATTGATGCTGATAAAGAATCAAATCCTGACTTGATTTTTACATTTAATATGATGCCTCAGCTACCGAAAAAGTTGGACGAAGACATTCTCAAGGTAGATGTATTTTTAGATTATGAGCATAAAACAAAAAATATTACCTATATTAAACGAGAATCCAATTACAAAATTGAGTTTCTAAAAGATATTAAAGACATTAGTCATGCTGAACTTTACAATTCATCGTTCTCTTTAGTATTACATATAAAATCCATGAAAAAACCCTTTTAGTGGATTGCATTTAATATTAATCCTTTAAGATATATTATTCGTTAAAAGTTAAGCCATTAACACCATTAAGGGATTAATACTCTCAATTTATATAGAATCCGACAAAATACAAATATTAATTAAGAATTTTCTATTAGTTTTACAAATTAATAGGATAGATTAATTTAGGATTGAGAATAATGAAGATAATCACAATAAATTTACCCGAGAAATATTTAAATGCGATTCAAGCCCTTAATGATTTGGGAATTTATCCATCTAGAAGTGAAGCAATAAGAATTGCCCTTAGAGACTTTTTAAAAGAAGAGTTAAAAATGTACAATGATTTAGATGATGAAAAATTTAAAATGATCATCAGAAGTAGTATAAATAAATTTACACAGAATTAGTATCATCAAAAATTCAATAATTAATCTAAATTTACTTCGGTTTTACATTCGTTACATTTTTTCACTCCACGAAATAATGGATTTCCACATTTTGGGCAAATATATCTTTTTTCTTCTTCTTCCACAAATTTTTCAGTTCCATTTTCTCTCCAAAAGGGAATTGTTCGTAACATTACTTTTTTCGCAACAGCTACAGGAAAATTATTAATAAATTTGCATGGGAAATCGTCACATTGATAACATCCTTCAATCTTTTTCTCCAAACAACATTTTTTGATGGAACATACTCTGCAAACAGGGAAAACAATCTCAGAAGATAAACAACCTGTACAGGAGATATCCTCTATGGTTTTAGCAAAAGCTTTATAAACAGGGAATAAACGTTCTTTAAATTTTAAATTATTATCACGATGAGCGATATAAATAGAACAAACTCCACAGTATAGGCCACACGGTGCTAAAAGCTCCTTTTTTAATTCACTCATATAATCTCCTTAAAATCTCTTATTTTAATTCATAACTATCTGTGTATATATGATATTTTCATATTTCTTATATAAAAAACTTTTAATATGTTTATAAAAAGTTTAAAAATTTTGTTAAAGGAATTTTTGCCCCTATTTTTGAAGGGATATCAACTGCTTTTTTTACTTCGTCATAGGTATATCCTTTATTATATAGTTTCTCAATTGCAGGTGAAAAAATAGTTTCATAATATTTCATACCGATTTTTTTTATGATTTTGTCGAAATCTTTAACTGTAATCCATTTTTCTTTTTGCCGATGAATCAATGAAACTCCTTTTTCGATACCTTTTTGCTCTATTTGGTAAGGTTTAGCTTGTTTTCCCAATCTAGCTTGGTATCCTACTACTGCTATTACTATTCCATGAATTTTTGCCTCTTCTTCGGTATGACCTTTTTTTAACCAATCAATTCGTTCGTACTCTGATATAATGTCCCATTTCCCAATTTTGATATTTTTAATATCCTCAAACTCTTTAGGAGTAAAATTCGCTTTGTTCATTTTGATCATTTAAAACTAAATAATTTTACTAACAAAGGAAAATATATTTTTAGCTAATTTAAACTTTAAATTTAAAAATGCTATTAGAAAAAAAAAGATATATAGAATAGAGAAAAATCGATTTAGGTGTGGTTTATCGAGAAGCCATTTATCTAAACATTTTTCTCCTTTCTAAATATTTACCTTAAAATTTATATATTCAACTTATTTATTCTTTCATGACTGGGCTTTAATGCTTGTATTCATTTACTTTAGAAAATTTTTATAAATTCCACTGGCCACAATTCACCGTAAATATAATCTTCAGTAGGAGGATAATAATTAGGATGTTCGCCCCAATCATCCTCTCCAAATAAAAATTTTACTATACCCATTTGATGAACTTTCACGTTTGCCGTATCTCCAATTTCCCACCCATTCCATGAATCGAGAAATACTCCCTCACCTTCTGCATGAAAGTGGGAGGATACGGCTTCTAGGCCGTCATCTCTTGGATCCGAAGTACTCCATCCAAAAATAGGCACCCACCAGATTGGTAAGTACCATCCGTTTTCATCTTGAAAAGGATATAAATCCAAATCAATTTTGAACTCATTGAAGGAAGTATATTTCATCTCACCCTCGAAGATGGGGAAAGGGAAATTGTTAGTATCAATAAGTATAAAAGGTGCATCATTACATTTTCTACAGACTGTAACTATAAGATCATAACCATCTTTTCCATTCAGTTCTCGTACATGTATATAACCATCATAATCACAATCCCAGAATGCTTTATAGTACCACTGCCAATAAAAATTGCCTGGAGGGTCCTCAATCATCGCACCGCCCGTAGTATGAGGTCTAACAAGCAACGAGTTGTCCGGATCTACATAGCCCCCAAGATGAGGGTTTGTGGAGTACCACCACCATTGATCCTCCCACCAACGTTCTAACGGAACATTGTACGCTTTTGCTTGAACTGCTGGTAAAAACGCCAGGATTAAAATTCCCAATGTTGTTATGAATACTATTTTTTTTATGTTAGATCTATTCATTTATTCATACTCTCTTTTTTTAAATTTTGTTCTACTTTTTGGTTTTTCATTCTCTAGCATTATAGCACATATAGTAAAATGATCAAAATAATTGATCGTGCCATAACATTATATAGACTAGAACGTTCCATATATAAATATTTGGATCAAATTTTTATATTTTAAGAACTTATATATTAAATAATGATGAAATATCATAACGTCTTTCATAGCTTTGTCTCAAAATAATTAGACTATTTGACTAAAAGAGGGACATCATGAAAAATAATTACATTATATATAAAAAATGAATGTCCAATTTTAAAAGGGGTAAGATACGCTAATTGAATACAAAAAAAAGTACTAAAATCAGAGAAAAATGGGATGAATTAGTCAATAAGCATGAATTACGTTTTGAAATTTGGGCTATCCTTGAACTCCATAACGAATTAAACGTTACTCAGATTACTCATTATGTAGAGCAAAGTAAATCTACAGTTGCTAGACATCTGAAGTTAATGGAAAAGGATGGGCTCCTTATGTCAAAAACAGCAGAAGAAGTTGTGAAAGGAAGAATCCCCCCCAAGATCTATAGAATTAATCCAATATTTAAAGAAGAATCGTTAAAATTGGATGAGATTTCTCTTTCAGAAGACCCCCAGCAACTTCAACAATTTTATAGAAAGGAGATAATAAATTACCGTAAAATGAGTTATAATATAAAGAAGTTGTTAGATTATTTAAATCCATTATTAGATCTTCTTGAAAACCAATTGGACAATATAGGTAGAGCTAAAAGCATTTATGATGAATATTTCTCATATATTGATGAACCAGTTTTTCTCTATTTTGATAAAAAGAGGTCTAAAAAACTCATCGATTTACGTACGGACTATGTATTAAAATTGCATAAACTAGCTATGGAAGAAGATTTAAATACTGAAGAGGCTTTTGTTTATTTTGATATATCTTTACCTTTAGCTGCTCTATTTGAATTAAAAAAAAAAATAAAAAGTAAACAAAAATAAAATTAAAAATTACATATAAAAATATTAAAAGTACGCAATTATGTCATTTTCCAATCTAACTGAACTATCTGAGGCAAAGCAACTTAAGGAGGAGGGCAAATTTACTGATGCTTTAGAAATTATAAATCAAATAGAGAATAATGAAGGTCTTGTACTTCAACACCAATTTGGAATTCATTATCTTAAGAGTTCTCTCCTTTTTGAACTTGGATATATGGATAAGGCTCTTAATTATGTTGAATTAGCTTATAAGGAAAGTCAATTATTAAAAAATAAATTTCAAATTATTGATGTTCTCCTTACTAAGAGTGAGATTCTAAAAAAGAATGATAAGCAAAAAGAATCACTAGAGCCTATTAGTAAAGCTGAAGAATTATTAAACACCATTACTCAAGTATCATCAATGGAATTTAAAGAAAGAAAAGGCTATATTAACTTACATAAGGGTGGATATTACTTTAATATTGGTGATTTAAACCAATCTTTAAGGTATACGGGTGAAGCTTTAACCATTGCCAAAGAAATAAAAAATAAAAAACTAATAATGCGTGCAATAAAACTACGTAATTTTAATAATTATTATAAAGGCGAAATATTTCATAATGTCGAATATATCAAACAATATTTGACTCTTGCAGAGGAATTAAATGATAAGCAAGAAATTATTGGAGGCCTTAACAGTATGGGAATGTTTTTCACTGAAAAGGGAGACTTTGATAAAGCACTTGGATATTTAGAGAAAGGTTTATCATTATGCGATGAGACAAATAGTTTTAAAACAATAGTACTTCTCTCCTCTCTTTTTGATCTTTACCTCAATATGGATAATCTTGAGAAAGCTCAGCAATGTTTGGACCGTATGAAAGAATTTGGAAAAAAAACTGAATTTAAAGCTTCGGGTACTTTTTATAGGCTTTCAAAAGCAATGATATTGAAAAAAAAGCATGAAAAGATTAATCAATTAAAAGCAAAGGAAATATTAAAGCAAGTTATTGATGAAGAAAATCCCTTTTCTGGGCTTTATTACCCTGCACTCATAGAATTATGTGATCTCTATTTAACAGAATTACGTGAAACAAACGATTTAAAAGTAATAGATGAGTTTAATCCTTATATTACTCAATTAAAGGAAATAGCTGAAAATCAACAAGCATTTTGGCTTCTTGTTGAAGTGCTTTCATTACAAGCTAAGTTGAAATTAATAATCTTTGAATTTAAAGAAGCTCAAACATTATTAAACCAAGCTCAGGATACAGCTGAAAAATGTAGTCTAAACCGATATGCTAAACGAATAACAAAGGAACAAGATCATTTATCTAAAAATTTTATCAAATGGGAAAAAATGAAGATTTCAAGAGAAAATTTATCTATGAGAATGGATTTAGCGCGCATAGATGAACAAATAAAACTTTTACTCCGGAAGCGAATTTATATGAAGAATGTCAATAATCAAGCGTAAAAAGTCATGAAATATCTTATATAAAATTCAAATAAATCCTTCTTCCTTAAAGTAATCTAATTATAAATAAAATATTAAATAACTTCCCCTCATAATATCTATAAGATTGTGAATTTTGAATATATTTTGATGAGATAATGAAGATAGCGAGATATTATAATAATAATGATATAAGGCAAGATGAAATACCAAAACCAACCATAGGACCAGGTGAATTATTAGTAAAAGTAAAAAAATCGGGTATTTGTGGTTCTGATATTTTAGAATATTATCGATTTGCTAAAATGAAGAAACTTGGGGTAGATAATCTTATTCTTGGGCATGAGATAGCAGGAGATATTGTTGAGGTTGGAGAAGGTGTAAAGCGTTACAAAAAGGGAGATAAAGTGTTTGTATCTCATCATGTACCCTGTTTTGAATGCCATTATTGCCGACAAGGGCATCATACAGCATGCAATCTTTTACATAACACTAATTATGACCCTGGTGGTTTTTCTGAATATGTAAGAATTCCCTCTATCAACATAGAAAAGAAAGGTGTTATCCAATTAGACAAATCTGTTTCTTATGAGGAAGGTGTATTTATTGAACCTTTAGGTTGCGTTTGTAGAGCTCAAAGGTTAGCTAATGTTAAGAAAGGTCTAACAGTGGTAATAATAGGGAGTGGTGTGTCAGGTATTCTTCATGTACAATTAGCAAAGCTACGAGGTGCAGAAAAGGTATTCGCTACTGATATTAATGAATATCGGCTTAATAAAGCTAAAGAGTTCGGAGCTGATGCTATATTTAATGCAACTGAAGACATACCCACAAAAATAAAGGAACTTAATAACACACTTCTAGCAGATATAGTTATAGTGTGTACCGGTGCGCTTTCAGCAGCAAATCAAGCATTAAAGAGTGTCGCTCCGGGGGGAACAATCATTTTTTTTGCGGTTCCAGAACCGGGTGTAATGCTACAGGTTCCTATTAATGAATATTGGCGCAACGAGATTACTATTATGACCTCTTACGGAGCTGCGCCTGATGATCTTCAAGAAGCTTATACTTGGATATTAGCAAAGAGAATAAAGGTGAGTAATCTAATAACTCACAGATTTTCACTTAATAATGCACTTGAAGCATTTAAAGTAGTTTGTGAAGCAGATAAGTCATTAAAAGTCATATTAGAGCCTGAACGAGAATAAATTAAATTCGTTAACTATTAAAATATTTACTATTTTCCATATGTTTCCTTATTATTATCGATTCCCATAAGGTATAAATTTCCAACATAAAGCCATTCATCTTTTTTTTCGGAAAAAATAAGTCTATTTTAAGTAATTCATTTAAATTTTCATCTGATATTGTTTTAAGGTTTAGTTCTAAAATTGCTTGATCAACAATCTTTTGATTTTCTACAATACGCTTACGCATATATGAAAAGGGAGTTATATCAGGATTTTTAATAATATTTGAATGGCTTGAAGTAAGTAAATCTGCTTTTTCAAGAAACATACTTTCAACTAACTTGATATCATCTATATATTGATCAATAGAACATTCCTCAAATCCATACCATGGACCAAACCCTTTACTTTCTGGAGACATAAGGTCATAACCTAAGCAACTAATGTGTAAGATTCTTTCTTTCGGAATAAAAAAGCCTACATGTGCTTTCGAATGACCACGAAGCGGTATTGTTTCAATACTTAAATTTTCAAATTCAAAAGTATCTCCAGAATTAAATGGTAATGCATTATTACAAGGTAGATATCTGTTAATCTCTGCAAATTGCTGAATAGCTGAAAAATTCATAGCTTTATCAAATCCATACCCCGTAAAAAAATTATGTAAATCCAACAAGTAAGTACCTACTGGATGAGGAGCATAAATTTTAACCCCTAAAGCATCCCATTGATGAACATGGGTTATATGATCCATATGGCCATGAGAGCAAATATAATCAGATACAGGCCCAAAAATTTCATTAATTTTAATTATTAAATCTGGTTCAATATTCAAATCCAATACAATTGCAGTAGAATTCCTTCCTTTTTTTGGCAAAATAATAAGACCATCACAACAAGAAAAGTAGTGAGGAGGCCTAATTTGATGAACCAATAAGATGTCATCCTTAACTTTGCTTATATCTAGATTTCTAATTTTACTAATACTCATAATTTATGGTCTTAAGGAATCCTAATATAAATATTCAATATGAAAAAGCATGGAAAATATAAAAAGAAATCTATATATGAAAAAATAGGTTATAAATCTGGTATTAATTTAAGTAACGTAGCTACCGCACTTCCAATTTCTGTGGTTTGATTTAACTCATTAATAAGATGAAGACTCTTTAGCTTTTCAATAGTTTTATCTATATCTTTTGATAATTTGAGATTTCTTTTATTTAAATATTTATTAATTTTCATACTATCTGTAGAACCATCAAATATTGCAAATAGAATGTTTTTATCATCAGAATCCATGTGTTTTATATACTTTTGAAATTCGGCGATTAAATAATTTGTGCGGGGATTGATTGCAAACACAACTTTATCAGACTTAAGTTTTTGGATGCTCTCAAAAGATTTAATTTCCTCTATGCCTTTTGTTTTAAGATGGTTGATTAATTCTCGTAAGTAAAAGTTAGATTCGAAATCTTCACTGCGAGCTATAACTATTATTTTTTTATCTACGTTATTTGGCATTGATGATTTGAGATAATCCTGGACTTTAGTCTCTACGATTTGATGAGGATATAGTAAGTCAGCTTCGAAAATATCCTCAATCATTTTTGTAACAGATGCGTCATCAAATATCTCACCAGAAAAGCTAATAAGTTTCTCCTTATAAACTTCTTCAAAAAAGTGGTTAAAGAACTTAAGTTTCTCTTTTAAACTATTACTTGGGCGTCTTAAAAGGAGAAGCGCAACTCTAGTATATTTACCTTCATTAAGTATAATTTTAAATTGTCTATAAGATAGCTCTTCTAATCCACCTACTCCTTCAGTAATCTTTGAACCAATTTCTTGTCCAAATGAGGAAATGGCACTTAAAAAACCGGATATTAATGTCTCGTCTATTGGTACATCTGCGAGACTTTTGCTAAAGCATGGAACCCCTCCATCACTAGTTAGAATGATTATATATTGGATATTTTCCACATCAGATAATTTTTGATAGAGATTTTTCAAAGCTTCCACTTTCCTGCGCCTTTTTGGAACAACAACACCACGATGTATGATAAATATAAAAGCAGCTAAAATTCCAACGGCAATTATGATATAAGGTACAAGATCTAAAAAGATTATAAATTCATTTATTACTCTGAAATTAGCGGAAGTTAACTGTGCGCTCTCATAATATTCTTCTCCAATATAATCAACTTTAATTTTATAATTGTTTCCCACGGATAGGTCTAAAGATCCAATTGCAATGCCATTTTCACAAATAGCAGTGAA
>Ga0180437_10001838_pt1 | contig 35487 bp, 21 predicted proteins | sample SS_ome_4_FD_132410 | JGI IMG/M metagenome (GOLD analysis project Ga0180437, IMG submission 132410) | Hypersaline lake sediment archaeal communities from the Salton Sea, California, USA - SS_3_D_1 metaG | ecosystem: Environmental > Aquatic > Non-marine Saline and Alkaline > Hypersaline >... | reverse complement strand
GCGTCGAGCACGGCCTGGATCGAATGCAGCGGCTGATCCGGGGTCAGGCCGGAGTGGGCCGGATCGCCCTCGACGGTCGTGTAGAAGTCGCCGACCCGGGACTCGTCGTTGACGTAATAGACCGTGGCCAGGCTCGCATCGGGGCGATGGGCGCGGACGTAGATCTGCGAGCCGCCCGCCGCCAGGTCGCTGAACGCCAGCACCGGCTCTCCCGCGTCGTTGACCGCCAGCTCCAAATCGCCCGGGACCGAATAGACAGGATGGATGCCGCGTCCCTGGGCGTCGCCGGGCAGGGGCTCGACAAAGGCCGACCCGTCCCACTGCATCGCGTAGAGCGACGTGGTATTGCCCGTAAGGCTTGTCACTCGATCGGTGGTCCACACCAGGTGCAGCTGTCCTCCGCCGCCGGCCAGCTGGGGACGCGTGGCCGCGCCGCCCGACTGGGAGACACCGCCGTCGGCGTCGCTGCCCAGTCCGGCGGGCACCCACTCGTCGTCGTGCCGGCGGATGTAGACCTCCGAACCGCCGGAGACTTCCTGCTCCCACGCCACGAACAGCTGGCCGCCGTGGTACGCCAGCGAGGCAGTCCGGCTGATTTGGGCGGTTCCGCTGACGCCCCCACCGCTGGCCGACCACGAAAGCTCGTCCCATGTGCCCGATGCGTTTTCTTTCAGATAGATTTGATCGGAGCCGGCGCCGGCTTGCGTCCACGCCGCTGCCACTCGCGTGCCGTCAGTTGCCAGCGCCAGGTCGCGGAGGGCAAGGCCTTCCGAGATGCCGACGCCGCTGGCAGATCCGGGGCCGAATTCCTGCCAGAGGCCGCCGGTGAATTGTTGGACATAGGCTAGATCGACCCCCAGCGACGCGTCGAGATAGGCCACCACGGGCCCCGTGGCGATGTGGACCAGCTTCGGATGACTGGCGTCCTCGGTCTGGGTGATGCCACCTTCGTCGAGCGAGCTTCCCAAGGCGACCCAATCGCCCGCGCCGCCGTCGGCCGCGGGATCGAAGGTGGCCGCGCAGATATCGCCATCCTGGACCCACGCCACGATCGGTTGACCGCTGCCGTTGAGCGTGAGCGCCGGCTGGCGCGAATCGGCCGCCGACCGGCTTACGCCGCCGCCATGAGCGCTGCCGGCCAACTCTGCCCAGCCGGCGGCCGTGTGCCGAGCCACGTAGATCTCGTAATTCCCGCTGCGATTGTCCGCCCAAGCGACGTAGACTTCGGCGCCGTCGACCACCACGGCCGGCTCGACGGCCTCGCCCAACGACGCGCTCACTCCACCGCCGGACGCCGACCACGCCAACTCCGACCACCGGCCTAGGGTATCGACTCCATCGGGCAAGGTGGCTGCGGGCGGGATCTCGACGTCGGCCGGGCCCAGCGTGGGATCGGGCGTAGCCGCCGGCGGCGGATCCTCCCCCTCGCCCGGCCCGAGGTCGATCAGATTGCTGGCCCCGCCTCCGCCGTCAATCACATCGTCGTGGCCCTCGCCAAAGAGCAGGTCGTTGCCGCCGTCGCCGTAAAGACAGTCCTGTCCGGCGTCCGGATCGTCGCCGCCGGTACCCAAATCGCCATAGAGGTAGTCGACGGCGTTGTCATCCGCCGTGGCGTCTCCCAATCCGATCGTGTTATGGCCGTAGACCACGTCGTGGTGAGTACCACCGCAGATCAGATCACTGCCTCCGTCGCCGGCAATTGCGTCGTCGCCCGGTCCCCCGTCGATGGTGTCGTTGTCCGGTCCGCCGGAGATCTGGTCGTTGCCCGCGTACGCATAGATTACATCGCGGCCCTCGCCGCCGCGGATCACGTCGGCGCCGTCGTCGGAGCCTTGCAAGAAGTCGTTTCCGGGTCCGCCTTCCAGCACGTCGCCGGCGCCCCCGCCGCCGAGCAACTCGTCGCTGCCGCCGTTGCCCACCACCAGATCGGTTCCGGTTCCGCCGTCGAGATAATCGTCGCCGCTGCCTCCGGTGATGGTGTCGTTGCCGTCGCGTCCGTCGAACACCGCCCGCCCCGAGAAGCCTGAAGCATCGAACGTGTTTGCCGAGGGACCGCCGGTGATCTCCGCGGTCTCGATGCTCATCAGCTCTACGGGATCGCCCATGGGCCGGGTCAGCGTAGTATCGGTAAGCGTGTAGTCGCCGTCATGGTGGGAGACGATCCGGTCGTCGCCGGCGCCGCCGGCAACGGTCACGTCGCCGCTGAACCGGTCGAGCTGGAACGTATTGTCGCGCGGGCCGCCGGTCAGGCTGGCCTTCTCGATGGAGATCAGCGTGAAGACCGTGCCGTCGCTGCGGCGCAGGGACCCGTCGGCGAGAATGAAATCGGCGTCGTTGGTCGAGCGGATTTCGTCCCGGCCGGAATCGCCCCGGATTACCACGGGCCCGCCGTTCCAGCCGCTGACGTCGAATACGTTTGCGGCAATTCCGCCGTGCAGCTCGACGTGCTCGATTCCGGAGAAGCTGTCGGTTCCATAGCCCGAGAGCGTCGTATTGGTGAGCACCTGGTCGGCTTCGGACTGTTGCACCAGCAGGTCCAATCCGAGTTCGCCGAAGACGGTATCGCTGCCGGGGCCGGAGTCGATGTAGTCGTCGCCTTCGGCGGCGGTGATCTGGTCTTCGCCTTCGCCGCCGTAGATGAAATCGTTGTGGGGGCCGGCCCCGATGGTATCGTTTCCATCCTCGCCGTAGATCCGATCGCGTCCTTCGAGGCCGAAAATTTCATCGTCCTGGTCCCCGCCCTTGAGCAGGTCGTGGCCGAGGTCGCCGTAGAGCTGGTCGTTTCCGCCGTCGCCGTAGAGTTCGTTCACGTCGGTGTAGAGGCCTCCACCGTCGGTCGCGAAGCCGGCGTAGAGGATGTCGTTTTCGGAACCGCCGCGGAGCACGTCGTCGCCGTAGCCACCGGTCAGCTCGTCTTCTCCGGGTCCGCCGGTAAGGTGGTCGTCCTGGCCCGGGCCGGCCAGCTCGGCGCTCTCTTCGGCCGTGCTCCGGTCCCCGAACAGCAGGTCGTTGCCGCTGCTTCCGTCGATCGTGTCGCTGCCTTCCCCTCCGATGAGTGTGTCGTGTTGGTCACCGCCGGAGATGTAGTCGTCGCCGTCGCCGCCGTCGGCCAGGTCGTCGCCCGCATTGCCGAAGAGATCGTCGTCGCCTTCGTCGCCAAAGAGGGTGTCCGCGCCGTTCATTCCGGAGAGCGTGTCCGACTCGGTTCCGCCCATCAAAAGGTCATTGTCGCCGCCGCCGTCGAGTTCGTCTTGCCCCTGGTCGCCGGAAAGCTCGTCGTCGCCGCCGCCACCTCGCAGCGTATCGTCGCCTTCGTCACCGAGCAGTTGATCGTTGTCGTCGCCACCGATTAGCTCGTCGTCGCCCTCCATGCCGACCAGAGTATCCTCGCCGCTGCCGCCGTCGAGAAGGTCGTTGCCGGGACCACCGATGAGGTTGTCGTTGTCCTCGTTGCCGTAGAGTTCGGAGCCGGTCTCGCTCTTGGTCCCTTTGCCCGACGACTCGGGGACGGGCCCCAAGGCAACCAGTTGGTCGTTACCCGCGCCGCCGTGAAGCGTGGCCGGGCCGATGCCGGCAACCAGCATGTCATCGCCGGGGCCTCCCGAAAGCTCGACCGGCAAGTCGATCTCCTCGTGGATTCGAATCGTATCGTTACCTTCGCCGCCGTCGGCGATGATCTTGGCCACGTCCATGAATTCTTCCGACTCGCAACCGAAGGCCTCGACGACGATACCGCCGGCCTCGCCCGGCCGCACGGTGAAGTACTCGTCGCCGTCTTCGAGGTTCCCACCCTCGCGATCCTCGGCATGCGGGCCCATGTTCAGGCGCAGTTCGGAGGTCTCCTCGTCGAGTGTGGCCAACACGGACCCGCCGCCGCAGGCGCACATCTCGTCGAAATCGACCAGCGAGTAAGAGGCGACTTCCCAGCGCTTCACGTAAAACGTGATGAACCCGAACGGGGTCTCCAGCCCGATGCGCAGCACCACGGACAGACTCCCGTCGATCGATCCGGTCGGCCCGATCAGGCAGATCGGGTCGTTGTATTCGAGGAAGTCCATGATCTCGTCGCCGCGGAACAGGCCGTCGCCGTTGGGGTCGTGGAAGTTCCCGACCACGTCGCCAGTGACCTCGAACGACACGCCCACCCGTGCAATGATCAGCGTCAGGGCCGCTTCCGCATAGGCGGCCAGGTCGATCGTCACCTCGGGCGGATCGGAGCCGTCGGGCTGAATGTTGTCGTCCAGGTAGACGCTGCTGAGGATGTCGTCCGTATCCCCGGTGATCGCATATTGCGTCAGCCCGTAGGTGTCCACCCCCATCGCCAGATCGGCCGTCACCCGGGCATCTCCAATGACGTCAATAAAGATGCCCAGCGGCACGAAGATCGGAAGTGAAAACGCCAGCTGGGCTCCCAAATCCAACGGGGGTATGTCCAGCTCGAGCAAGGAATACGTGGTGTCGTGCGCCGGATCGAGGCTGGTGACCACCCGGTACAGCGCCTCGGGATCGTCGAAGATCGGCGTCTCCAGCGGTACGCCCGAGCCGCCGAGGTCCTGCGTGGCGTGGTAGAACGTGTCCCACTCCTCGCCGACCGTGGCACTGAGTTGCTCGCTCAGCGAACCCCATCCGTCGTTCGAATACTCGACCTGGTCCCACGGCACGCCGCCGATGCTGTCCAGGTTGCGCAGGTCCAATTCCACGTCGTTGAAGGTGAACGTGCCCGCGTGCAGCACCACGTCCGTTGGAACATGGTCGGGGTCGGGGTTGAGGTAAAGCAAATCGATGGCCCCGCTCACCAGGCGGGCAAAGGTCTCCCAGTCGCCGCGAAGGACGCCCGCGGACGAGAGCAGATCGATCAGATTCGTATCTCCCATCAAGTCCGAGATGGCCGGCAGCGGCTCGAGCATCAGATCGAGCATCACCTTGGCCGGGGCCAGTGTCTGCTGGATTGGGTATAGCGCATTGTCGAGAAAAGAGAACGCATGGAGCAGATTCGCCCGCACGTCGTGCAATTCCACCCTCGTCAACTCGCCGAAGAGATCCAGGTCCAAGTCCGTCAGCGCCCCCACGCCATCCCCGCTATAATCCCAAGCCACGCGCAGATCGGTCTGCAGCGTCGGGAACCTTTGCGGCACCCAACCCGGATCGTTGCCGAAGGGGATGGTCACGTCAAAGTTGATTTCGGCCAGGGCGTCGAAGTGGCCCTGGGTGAAGTCCAGCGCCCCGATGGCCCCCGCCAGGTCGGCGATCGAGAGCCGGTCGTCGCCCTCGGCCCCGAGGTTGATCCCGTACTGGCCGCGCAGGAAGCTGGGCAGCACGCCGTCGCCGTCGGCGTCGATGGCGTTTCCGTCGGGGTCGAAGTTGTTGTCCGGGTCGTCGTCGGCGTCCTCGTTGGCGACCAACACGGTCAACGGTCCGAAGGTGCCGCTGCCCTCCATATCCGGCATGCGGGCGTCGACGTCGACGGTCAAGTCCTGCGGCGCCGAGGCGTCGTAGTAGAAACCGTCGGTCTTGCTGAACACGAACCGCACCGGCAACTCCATGCTCGTCAGCACTTCCAGGTTCGAGCCATCGTCCAAGGTGAAGTCCAGCGCGTCGATCGGCAGCTCGAACTCGCCCGGCGGCAAGGAGTACGGCGGCAATTCCCTGGCCAGGTTGAACTCGAACGACACTTCAGGGGTGGCAAACGTGATGTCGTCGATCGCGGGCGTGACGATGATGTCGTCGACCGTCGCCGGAGCGTCGGGGGGAGCAGCCAGCGTGGGATCCAGCATGTCCAATCCGCCGGGCCCGAAGGCGAGGAAGATCGCCTGGCGCAGACCGGCGGCCAGCAAACCAGCGGGGCCCTTCTGCGGCGCCGAGTCCTTCGGCGTCGACTGCGCCTGAATCTCGGCCAGCAGCGCCGTGCGCATCGCCTCGAATTCGGCCAGCACCAAGAGGCTGTCGTCCTGCAGCAGGTCGCCGAGGATGGGCAACGGGTTGGAGAAGACGTCCAGTTGCAGACCCTCGATGATCCGCGAAAACAGCCGGTCGAACGCGTCGTAGGCGCCCGGCAAGTCCTCCGCCAAATTGACGTCGTCCAGATAGGACGACAGGTCGGGCGACGAAAGCGTGACCGTCGAAGGATTCAAGTCGCCGAGGTCCGAGATTTCCAGCACCAGGTCGCCGATCAGCGTGGGCGTGCTGGTCGGCTCGTAGAGCGGGAACGTCAGGGCAAGCTGCCCCAACGCGTCGATCGTCAGCTCTCCCGCCGTCAACTCGTCGAACCCATGCCGCCCGTCGAGATCCGTGTCGTTGATCGCCAGCGTGAACACGGCCGGATCGTCGGTCGTGGCCGGATCCCCGTCGCCGTCGAGCGTGCGGCTGCCGCCGGTGACCTCCACGCCGAGGGCCCCCAAGGCGACGTCGAACGTCGGCAGCGCTGCCTGCCGGTTGTGCGTGTTGAACGTCAGGGACGTGGTGTCGTAAACGAAAGGCACGGGCGCGTCGGGCGCGGTCAGGTCGATGCCCAAATTCACCGCGGCGACGCCTTCGGCCGTGACGTAGATCGACCGCGTGCCGTCCACCTCCTGCAAGTTGGTGATGCCGGCCAAATGGGCGACTCCGCCGGCGGCCGCGGCCAGCGCCTCCAGGTCCAACTCCGCCGGCACATAGCTGTGGGCCGTCTTGCTGAACTCGAAACTTACCTGCAGGGCGTCCGTATCGGCCGGATCCACCGCCAGGTCGATGTTCCACTGGCTGATGCCCATCGCCGAGCCGAGCTTGCTGCGCAACGTCTGTACCGAGTCGGCCGGATCGTCCGCCAGGTTCGACACGCCCGCGGCGAACTGGTCGGCAAACGGCAGCACGCCGCCAAGGCTCGGGTCAAACTGGCGCAGCAACTCCTGTTCGCTGAGGAACTCTGCAAACCCTTCCAGTGCCGACACGACGTCGTCGCACGTCAGGTGCTCGAAATTCAGGAAGAGGTCCATGTCGCTGTAACCGATGGTGGCCGCGGCAGGGTCGGCCAGCGACGCCCAATCGAGCGTGAGCCGTGGATCGGCCGGGGCCAGATCCCCGAAGAAATCGCCGGTCGCGTCCAGTTGAAGCTCCACGTCGCCGCTGGTGGTCGTATCGACCACGCCGCTCATGTCGGTCGCCACCGTATCGAGCAGCTCCGGCAAAAAGACCCGCTCGCCCACCACGCCCGACTGCGGGTTCTTCACCGCCGCGTCGAAGGCGACCTGGCCGCTGACGCGGTCGATGGTCAGACCGACGAACCCCAACTGTGACTGGGCGTTCACGCCGCGATTGTCTACCTCCAGCGTGCCGGAGAGCGCGGCGTCCTCGACAAAAAATCGTTGCTCGGGCGTGTCGTACTCCAGCGACGCACTCTCGATCACACCGTCCCCGTCGTCGTCGCTGCGGAGAATTCCCAAGCCAAATACCTCGTTGCCAGCCACCGACTCACCCGCGGACGTGATCGCAAACACGCCTTCGCCGGTGGTCCCATCTTCCAGCAGCAGGCGTTGGTTTTCCACGTCCAGGGTGACCGTCACGTCGCCGGAGGTGTCGGCGGAAATCCTCGCGATCACGTCGTCGATCGTCTCCACGCCGTGAAGGCTGATCGTATACACCGCACCCCCGGCCGTCTCGATCGTCAAGTCGTCGCGCTGGCCGGTCTGCGGGTCGTCGAAGCCGAGTTCGCCGGCCCCGTCCACCTGCAACGAGAACAGGCGCGGGTTGTGAGACACCAGCGCCAGCCGGTCGCCGTCGCGTCCCATCTGGACCACCCCCGCCAGGCCGGCGGCCTCCAGCGCCGGGCCCAAGACCGCCTCGATATCGCCGATGAGCTGATCGATGCTGACGTTCGTGGAGGTGGTGGTGTGATCGACGTGGATCGGCAGCACGGCCGTGCCGTTGATGGTCACGGTGAAATCTGCGTCGGCGGCCAGCCGTCCGTCGGCCGGGGCGTCGCTGGTGGCAACCGCGCCCACGTCAATCAACACGCCTTGGCCTCCGTTCAGCGCGGTCAGCGGCGTGCTGCCGGAGATCACCCGTGGCGACAAGTCGACGCCAAAGCGGAAATCGAACTGCACGTCGCGGCCGGTCCTCACGCTGCTGCCGCTAGTGACCGGATCGAGTGGCGCCAGCGCATAGGGAATCGCAAAGGGAAGGTTGGTATACGACGTTCCCCAGGCGGCGCTGACGTCGTAGGTTAACTCCCGGCTGAGCGGATCGTACGACGTCCCGCCGGCCCCCAGGGCCGACTCCAGACAGTCGGCCAACTGTTGTGCAGTGGCAAAATCGGGCGGTGGATCGTGCGGGTCTCCTCCGTCGGCCTCGATCGCCTCGATGATCTGGGCACCGAAGGCGCCTGGCAGGTCCACCACCTCGGAGAGGATCTGATGGTCCAGATAGGGCAGCACTTGTGCGAAATCGCCCGACTGGCGGTAGGCGTCGAACCAGCCGCTCAACTCCCGCAGCGCGTCCAGCACGTCTTCACTGTCGATCTCCGCAAAACGTTGCAGTTCGCCATAGGGAGCATTGGGCGTGAGCGTGACCTGGTCGTCGCGGAACACGTCGGGCGAGGTGACGGCGATCTCGGGCGTGCCGGAGAGCGTTGCCCCGACGATCGGCGGGGAGATGGCCAGTTCCCAACTCCCGTCGATCGAGCCGGTGGGTGTGAGCGACGTCAACTCCCCGACTACGTGGCCCGTCATCTCGCCGTAAGTGATATTCTGCCGGGCGTCGCCGTCGAGGTTCAAGAAGTCGATCTCCACCTCGGCGTCCCAAGCCACGGTCCCGTTGTGCGCTTCCACGCCCAAAAAGCCGACTTGGGCTTCGGCCGTAGTCGGCACGTCGAAGTCGGCAGAGGCGGTCACCTCGTTGAACCGGAGGAAGAACACCTCGGAGGGAATGGACTCTCCGGTGCGGTCCACCCCGAACGAGAAATCCATGCTCAGCCTGGTGACCAGGTCGGCAACCGGGTCAGAGGTGAACACGAAGTCAAGCTCCTCGGCATCGGGGCCGAGATCCAGCTGCGCGCTCTGAGTCGTGTGAATCGCCGTCAACTGCAGGTCAAACCGCGCCTCGTTCTGGCTCTCGTCTTCAAACAGTCCTCCCTCGCCGGGCGCGACGGTGACCCGAACTTCGCCCCAAGTCCCGGAGAGATTCTCAAGCTCCGTCTTGAGAACTTCACTGTTTACCCCCCCCGTCAATATGCCTTGCAGCGGCATCGCGAATCGCTCGCGGAGCACGTCGCCGAGGTCGAGTTCCTCGCCGATGCTTCGGCCGACCATGGGCAGCGTGTGGGCCAATTGGGCGTGTGCCGCCAGGCCGTCGCCCACGTCGGCCAGTGCCATCAGCCCGGCCGCAATCGCGTCTCCCTCTGCCGGCGAAAGGCTGGTCTCCACCGGCGCGCCGTTGAGCATACGCCGATCTTCCAAGGCCTCCGCCACGAGCTGCCTGAATTGCCTCCTCTTGGCGGCGCGCCTTCGATCGATGTGGTTTGCTTTCCGCGCCGCCCGTCGCGGCGATCGCCGAGTCCTGTTTCTGCGACTGCCCATGATACAAGGCTCCCTGATTTCGACAGGTCTATGACGAGCCAATCGAGCAATTCACTGCATACTGGAAACAGTCATCTCCCCGTGGCACGCCGCAAGATCTCCCTAGACAAATACGCCAAGCCCAACTGTAACCGCTATTACGGAAAAAGTCCAGCAAAACTGCCGCCCCGCTCCCCCCAAAAAGAGGCTGTCTCCGGCAGCCTTCGACTGCGTATTGAAGGCGGGCTTCCCGGATGTCAAGGTGCGCCGGTCGATTTCACTACGCGCGCAAACGCATTCATACATCTGCAGACGGGGCGTCGTGCTACCCAGAGCTTACTACCTGCGATGCAATATTTTGCCCTCTGCACACCGAGATATTGCGTGCTTCCGAGATGTCGTGGCACGTGGGTCGATTTCACTACGCGCGCAGTGTCGGCCGCCAAGAAGCGGCCGTATTGTCGACCGATGCGCTTTGGAGGCGGCTAAGCCTGGTACCAAGGGCGGTTGTCTCGCGACGTCAATTTGATGACAAGACCGGCATTGATTGCAGTTTCCCCAGTCGATTCGGGGGGCGACCGAAGTGGCGATCATATCTCCAAGGCTGATACCACGTCGGGCCGCGAGGCTGCCTCCGCCGAACTCGACGTGGACGGCCGGCGGGCCGGCAGTAGGAATTGGAGGTATGTATCTCGTATCATGGTTTTCTCGCATTGGCCGATTTACGGCAATGAGATACGATAAGCTTTCAGATTCCCAGCCGTCCGTTTGGTCCAAGCGGCTGCTACAACGTTGCGAGAGAGACGCGGCCATGACCGACTCAAGAGACGCAGACGACCGTTCCAAAGTCAATATTATATCACGGCAGACGATCTTCGACGATGTTTTCCAGATCGACGAAGCCAGATTGAAGTTTCGGCGATTCGATCAGACCTGGAGTCCTGAGGTTCGCCTCTTGAACTTCGAGCGCGGGGACTCGGTGGCTGCCGTACTCTACAAACCGTCGACGGAAAGCGTGATCTTGGTCAACCAGTTCCGCTATCCATCCCATACCAAAGGCCACGGTTGGATTTTGGAACTCGTGGCGGGGACGTGCAAGGCAGGCGAGTCTCCGAACGATACGATGTCGCGGGAGGTTGTCGAGGACGGCGGGTAGGCGAGTCCCGGGATTCACACGGAATCGAACGACATTGGACGGCTTCGGAGAGCCGTCCTACGAGGTTTCTGACAAAGCCTATGAGCAAGCTCGGTGTACCGCCAGGATGCGTATTCTGGTATCCTTCTGTTGCTTCATGACACGAATGACTTCTCGCATGAGTGAACTGGTTTGCCTGGTGTGCTACGCAAAGCCGGCAGGCTTACGCGTGTTGCCCCGCAAGACAACCGGAAAGATCAGTTGGCGATGTGTGCACGGATCGATACGACGACAACAAAGCACGGGCTACTCCGTTTCATCCTTGGCATTCCGCGGCCCACGGTTTCTCGCGACGATGCTGTGGTCATACTCCGAAAACTCTGCGACGAAAACGGATGGGATTGGAAGGAGCAAGTCTATCATCATGAGGGCATTCATCTGCATAAGTTCGGAACTAGTGCTGGACTTGCGACAGGATTCTCGCGCAAACCGGGCATCCTGGTTCACGTTGATGTTGTGACAGGCGAGGTGGTCTTAGCCAAGAACACGGAGATAGACGGAGGCAAGATGGACTTCGGGGCGTGGGTTCCGCCTGTTCGCGTTGTCCTCTCCTTGCTTACCGTGACATGGGGATTGCTGCTTGTTGCAGGTCTCGCAGCGTCGTGGGCCTTGTCCTATTTTCGGTGGCCCGGGCCGCTGAAATCCGCCGCGTGTATCTCTGCCTGCATCGCGGCATTTGTCTACCTTGCCGCCTGGGGCAGGGCAGACTTGCGGCTGTGCCTGCGGAACCCCAATCGTCGTTTCAATCTCCGCCTGTCACATTTCCTGTTGACGTTGGCATTCTGTTGCCTTGTCGGTGGTTTCTTAACATGGCTGGTGGCGGGGCCGCCGGGCCCGCTGCTGGAACATTTCTGAATGCGCAGTTTGACTCCCGCAGGCAAATCAGCCAAAATCATCTTCAGCGCGTTCACACCGACATCGGCCCTTTACCGCATTTTCAAGAGGAGAGAGGACCGCCATGAAAAATCAACGACTGATTGTTATCGGTGCGTTTCTCACAGTTCTGGCCGCAAGTTCATGGGCCGAACGGGCCGCCGTGGCGGACGAGCCGATGGTGCCTTCGCCCGGTGTCCGGCCGCGGATCGTCGCCACCACCGACGGCGAAATCGACGACCGCTGCTCGATGGTCCGGTTCCTGCTCTACGCCAACGAGTGGGACATCGAAGGCATGATCCACTGCAGCTCGAAGTTCCACTGGAAAGGCGACGGCAAGAACGTCGCACGACACAACTGGGCCGACGAGGTCTGGCTCGACCGGCAGATCGACCTGTACGAGAAGGTTCATCCCAAGCTGTCGAAGCACGACGATGGGTTTCCGACCGCCGGGGCGCTCCGCAAGCTCGTCTACACCGGCAACGTGGCCAACGTGGGCGACGTGAGCCGCGACACGCCGGGCTCGGATCGGATCGTGGAGGTCCTGCTCGACGACCAGCCCGGACCCGTCTACCTGCAGGCCTGGGGTGGCACGAACACGATCGCCCGGGCCCTGTGGAAGATCCAGCACGAACACCCGAAGCAGATGGACAAGGTCTCGCGCAAGGCGATCGTCTACATCATCCTCGATCAGGACAAGACGTTCCGCGAGTACATCGAGCCCAACTGGCCGAAGCTTCACGTGCTGGGCAGCTTCCGGCAGTTTGCGGCCATCGCCTATCAATGGGCCAAGATCATCCCGCAGCCCCAGAAAAGCTGCTTCGAGCGGCCCTGGATGGAGCAGCATATTCTCAAGGGGCACGGCCCGCTGTGTGCGATCTATGAAGCCCGGGACGGGGCGTTTCGCTCCGAGGGCGATTCGCCGTCGTTCATGCACCAGATCGACGTCGGCCTGCGGAGCCTCGAGCACCCGAGTTGGGGCGGCTGGGGCGGCCGCTTCGTCCGGGAGAAGCCCGGCAGCAGCGTGTGGCGCGGTGCCCGGGACGACGGCAACGTCGACAAGCCGATCTGGCGTTTCGCCGAGGCGTTTCAGAACGACTGGGCCGCCCGAGCCGACTGGTGTGTGAAGGACGTGGATCAGGCCAATCACGCGCCGGTAGCGCGCGTGGACGGGCCGCTGGACCGGACGGTCGTGCCGGGGCAGAAGGTGACCTTGCGTGCCGAGGCGGTGCCCGACCCCGACGGCGACCGGCTCTGCTGCCGATGGTGGCAGTATACCGACGCGGACACGGTCGGCAAGGCGATCGACATCGCCGAGGCGGAGTCGCAGACCGCGAGTTTTACGGTTCCCAACGAGTCGGGCAAGACGATCCATGTGATCCTGGAGGTCACCGACGACGGCAACCCGCCGCTGACGCGGTATCAGCGGGTGGTGCTCACGGTTAGCAAGCGTGCAGGATGAGCATACCGTGGGAGAGACAATTTGAGGCTTCAAGCAGCAGCGAACCGTCTGATCGATGGGGCCTGATGGCGATTGCCACGCAGTATTGCAATAGCTATAATTGAATGGCTGGGGGAAGAGCCGGACGGGGCCTGCCGCTGTCATTTGGGATCTCGAAGACGATCCGAGCGGTAATGCACAGCACATCGCCGAGCATGGAATCACCAAAGCGGAAGTTGAGGAAGTGCTCGATAACCCGGCGGGAATCGAGACGAGCCGTTCTTCGGGCCGGCCGATCGCCTTCGGCGAGACAAGCACTGGCCGAGTGATTGCGGTGGTATTTGAGAAGATCGATGAAGATGTCATTTACCCCATCACGGCGTACGAGTTCGAAGCCTGAGATACCAGGTTGTTGGTGCTTGACAACACGGAAACCCAGACGCGGGAAATTCCGATGAAACGTATCACTCGCAATCGAAAGCTAACGCCGGAAGAGGCGGCCGAGTACCGCGCCGTCCGGGAGCAGGTCGAACGGGAGAAGCCGGAGATCAACGCCCGCATTCGCGCGCGTATGGCCGAGCAGCGCAAGGCGGAAGCCGGCCGATCGGGCGGCCAGACGCTGGGACAACGGCTGCGCAGCGCCCGCGAGCAACTCGGTCAATCGCAAATGAATCTGGCCGCGGCGGCCGGCATTTCCCAGGGCTATCTTTCGCAACTCGAACAGGACGAGCGCGAGCCCACCCTTTCGATCGCCGCCCGGCTGGCAGAGGCCCTGGGCGTCTCGCTCGACGATCTGGCGTCCGGAGCGGTATGAGATCGGCGCTCGGTGGGCAATGTTACCACGGAAGCGTGACGCTCAAATGGCGGGCACTGCGGCATCTCGGTTGCCCCCAGGCCGCAGGGTTTCCCTATCTTCCCCCGGCTTTCTCCGGGCCGAGCTATATTCGATTGGCAACAGCAAGTATACTGGAAAGGTTATCGAATACATAGGGCCGCGTGCGCCATGGTTGGGGCGGCGGGCCGAGGAGCCGTTTCTGGAGCGAGACGACGATGAACGCGAAGCTCGTGCAGGACATTATGGTCCCTCTGGAAGAATACCCCTGCATTCCCGAGACACTCACGCTGCGCGACGCTATCTCGGAAATGGCCGTGCAGATTCTCAGAAAGAACCAGGTGTCTCTGCCTCGCGTCGCGCTGGTCTTCGATGAAGATTTCAGCGATCTGTTGGGCGTGCTGAGGCGTCGGGACATCATGCGGGGACTCGAGCCGAGGTTCCTCAGTGGATCGCTGGACTACCAGCGAAAACTCTTCAACGTTGAGATCGACCCGAATATCGCGGAAATCTCCTACGACAAGATCGTCGCAGGAATTCGCAAACGGGCCGGCCGTCTGGTCAGCGAGTTCATGCTCCCCATCAAGGCGACCATCAACCACGATGATCACATCATGAAAGCCATCTACGAGATGGTCGACCAGAACATCAGCGTTATTCCGGTGCTCAAGGACGACAGCGTCGTGGGCGTTGTCCGTTCGGTGGATCTTCTGGGCGAGCTTGCCCTGATCATTGGTTCTTGAGAGTCGGATTTCTGCGTCCTCAAGGAGAGTTGCTGCAAATATGAACGACCCCAAACGCAGAGACCGCCACGACGGCGCGGATAAGACGCCCGAAAGCGTCCACCTGGCTGAAAAGGCCAAATGGGACGACGGGAAGAAGTACTTCTGGATGTTCGTGGGGGTGGTGTTGTTCCTTGTGGTCTACTTCGCCCCGGACTTTCCCGACGCCATCGATCCCCAGGGGAAGCGATTTGATCTGACTCCCCAGGCCAAGGCCGCCTTGGGCCTGTTCCTGCTGACGGCCACCTGGTGGGTCTTCGAGGTCGTGCCGATCGGGGTGACCAGCATCACGGTCGGCGTGCTGCAAGTGCTGTTCCTGATCCGGCCCGCGAAGATCGTGACGGAACCAGTCACGGAAGCGATAAAGCCAGGAGTGGAACTGACCATAAAGGTAAGGGAAATACTCTCGCCGGCCAAGGTGGCCTTCGGCGACTTCATGGATCCGGCCGTCTGGTTCATCATCGGCTCGATTACCTTCGGCATGGTCTTCTCCAAAACCGGCCTGACCAATCGAATCGCCTATCGTATGCTGGTCCTGGTGGGTGAGCGGACCAGTATGATCTACCTGGGCAGCTTCGTGCTTACGGCCGGTTTGACCCTGATCATGGCCCATACGGCCGTAGCCGCCACCGTCTATCCGCTACTGATGGCCATCTACGCCCTCTACACGGACGAGGAAGAGCCCACGAAATTCGGCAAGGGGCTCTTCATCGGCATGGCGTTCGTCGCCGGCGCCGGCAGCATCATCACCTTGCTAGGTGCGGCGCGCGGCGCCGTGGCCATCGGATTCTTCCGGGAAATCGTCGGACGAGAAGTCTCCTTCTTCGAGTTGACCGAGTACATGCTGCCCGTCGGCGGCACCATGGTGCTGGTGCTGTGGATCTACTGCATGATCGTGTTCAAACCCGAGAAGAAGACGATTCCCGGGCTGCGGCAGCGGGCCAGATCGCTTCACAAGCGGCTGGGGCCGATCACGCGGACCGAGATCCTGGCGCTGGCCATCATCCTTTCCGCCATCGCCGTGATGAGCATGCGATCGTTCGTCCCCGCCATGAAGGAGAACCTCGATAAGAGCGCCGTGATTCTCGTGGCCACGATCCTGTTCTTCGTGTTCCGCATTCTCTCGATCAAGGATCTCGAGGAGATTCCCTGGAATATCGTGCTGCTGTTCGGGGGGGCCATGAGTATCGGGTTCTGTCTGTGGGAGACGGGGGCCGCCGAGTGGCTGGCAATCCAGTGGCTGGCTCTCTTTCAGGGCGCCCATTGGTTCGTGTTCGTAATGGGAACGGCGTTCTTCGTGCTGATGATGACCAACCTGATCATGAACGTGGCCGCCATTGCCATTTCGCTGCCGGTGGCCCTGGTCATCGCCCCCTATCTCAGCGTGGCGCCCGAGGTGATTCTGTTCGCTTCTCTGGTCACGGCGGGTATGCCGTTCCTGCTGCTGGTCGGCGCGGCCCCCAACGCGATCGCCTACGAAAGCAAGCAGTTCACCTCCGGCGAGTTCTTCCTGGCCGGCATTCCCGCCAGCGTTCTGTTGATGGTCGTATTGGCCGTTTTCGTGTGGGTAATCTGGCCTTTGATGGGGATGCCGGTGGTGGCTCCCTGAGAAAACGTCGTTCGAGGTATGGCCGAGCAAGAGCGCGAGACCTGACGAGACACGGGCGGACGGGCACGCGCGCCAGAAACGGGAAGAACGAAACGGCCACCCGACGATAGAACGATCTTCAGCGGCCCTCGCGCGCGGCCAACTCGGGCAATCCCAACTCCCGCCGTGCGCGGTTTGCCTCGCCCGACGTGATGTGATAGACGTAGATGGAATAGCCGGCCATAGCCACAGGAGTGAAGTTCAAGAAGTACTCGTATGCTCGCGAGCGGCTTCGGAGGTTATTGACACTGACGGCGTACCAACCGGGCCGGGGGTCTTTCGGTGGCATCGGGCAGTCGAGGCCCAAGCAGGCGGGCCGATACCGATTGTGAGAGACGAGCCCGTCCAGGCGAACGTCGGGGTGCTTCTTCAGCCATCGCTTCAAGTACAGCAGATCCTGCCCCCAGTCGATGTTGCTGCCGAGCAGATGAGCGTGTCCGCCGGTCGGCCCGCCGACCAATTCGTTGAAGTACGACAGGCTGTGCGGGTAGATGTACAAGCTGCTGCCGACCGACCAGGCGGTTGCGGCGGCCGCCAGCAACGCGATCTTGGCGTGCTCGAGATCCACGGCGCGGGCCACCTTGCTGACCCAAATGAAGGCGAACGGGAAGCTCGGCAGCACGTAGCGCATGTGATGGGCAAAACCGGTTTGCGAGCTGACCAGGATCAGCACGACGGCCAGGGGCGCCAGCAAGAGCAGTTCATCCCGCCGCGAAGCAGAGTATCCTTGCCCAAACAAGCCGACCAACAACGCCAGCAAGACCAGGATCCAAGTTCCCAGCGGCACCTTGATCGCCAGGGCGTAAAGGTAATAATACCACCAACCTCCCTTGCGCCACTCGCCCCGGAGAAAGGACCACAGTCTTCGTTCAAAGTCCCATTCTTGGAGGTCGATACCCAGCAGATAGTGTTTTGGCAGGGGGACCGGCAGACGTGCCAGCAAGGTTCCCTGGAACCGGTTGCGACCTGGCGATGGATCAGGCCGCTGGCTCTCGTCGTTCGGCCCAGCTAGCATTTCGCTGACGAACCGATAGTCGCCCAGCTCCTGAAAGGAGCCCTCGAACACGTAACCCAGATTGAGCACGTAGAGCCCAAGGAACAGGATGATCGCCATCTGGCCCGCCTGGCGTACGCATCCCCGTTCTACTTCCCGGTTTTCGCCTTCCGCCTTCTGGTCCCCAGTCGGGCCAGCACGCTTGGACTTGGGCCCGGTGCAGTTCCAGGCAATCCACAACAGCGGCCAGAGCCCGAACAGCACTATCCAGGTCGTCTTGGTCAATTGTGCGAGCCCCAGCACCACCCCAGCCCAGCACGCGCGGCCCCAGCCGGGCTGCTTCAGCCAGCGCCGGAACACGTACGCCGCGGCCACACCCAGCGCGGCGGCACCGGCGTCCGGCGTGATCAACTGGGCGTGCGCCATCATCGTGGGAGAGAAGCACCATAGTCCGAGCGCCAGGACGCCGGCCGCCCTGCCGTATAGCTCTCGAGCCCAGAAGAAGACCACGCTGGCGCCGATGATGCTCAAGGGGAGGCAGGCCCAGCGAGCCGCGGCCAACAACTCAACGGAGCGTTGACCGTTGGCGAGCACGAAATCCTGCGCCACGTCGAACTCCGGACGCCGCTCCGGAAAGGGACTGACCCTTCCCCAGTCCGTTTTCGGCTCCATCAGCAGCACCGGGAGTGCGGCGAGGGCCCGAACCAGCGGCGGGTTGACGCAGAGAAGTCGGCAGTCCCCAAAACGCCAATGCGATATTCCGGCGGCCAGGTGAGCCATTTCCATATCGGTGGGAGAATGCTGCCGCACGCTGCATGCAAGCAGGCCCATGTGGGTGCTTAGCAGCAGTGCAACCACAATGCACTCGGTGCGCAGCGTCCCGCAGCGCAGCCAAATTCGCGACCACCCAGTGGCAGCTCGACGTGCAGACGGACATCGCTCACCCGCAGTATTCATGATCGGCAGATCGATCACGCTCTGGTGCACGGCCCCGTTCGCTAGGGCCCCGTTCGCTGGGGGCCAGTTCGCTACGGCCCAGTTGGCGTCCCTGCGCGCCTCAATCGCCGTATGAGGAGGAAGGCGGCCGCCACTACAACGATGACGACGTTCGCTGCAAGTCCCCACGCCCTCCAGGACCAAGGCGCACTTCCGTTCGGCGACGTACTTCCGAACGGCGGTCCCCACACATGGCCCTTCTCGGCCGCCGTCAACAGGTCTCGGAGTTGACTCACGTCAATTTCTGTCCCGGCCTCCAGGTGTGTCAGTGCGTCCGGTGTATCCGTACAGTCGTGTACCTGCACCCGTTCCGAGACCGTAATCGCAAACTCCTCCTCCCCTGGTGGGTGATCCGCGTCAAGCTCCGTAAGCTTCACCTCGCGCACTCCGTGGATCCCGTCCGCCTCATTTCCGGATATCCACAACAGAACGCACCGCTCGGGAAACCAGCGGCCCTCGGAGCATTCCCGAACCTTCGTAATGCATCCCTTCTGGAGGACGGTACCCTGCTTATCTTCGAACCATATCCGAATGGGTAAATAACCGCGAGCGGGGTCCACCAAGTACACGAAGACCAGTGGACCCTCGTCGGCGCTGAATCTCAACAGGGTAAGCCCGTTCAACTCCTGGGGACCGTCGAACGTCAAGGTGCTCGGATTCTGCTGGAGATGTCGTTGGATGGTCGCAGCCGGCCCGTTGTATCCATCCGGGCTGATTGCACCTGCGATATCCCAAGGCGTGGTCGCGACGCCTGGAGCAGGTGACTTCTCCGAGTAGACGCCTCCGCCTCGCAGGAACCCGTCTAGGGAAAGAGCCAGATTGCCCTGGCCCAAATAGATGGTTGGCGTCAGATTGGCGCTGAACCCTCCTCCGGCCTTCTTGATCGCTGCATCCGGATCGCGCAGTTTCAACTCATGGCGGACCTTGTCACGGTCAACGATCCACACGGCATCGCCTTCCAACACTTGCCGCGTAGGCCCGCGGTCCAGCGCTTCCTGAAGACCGCGGGCCTTGCCGTCGCGAACCGTGAACCGGCACGAAAAGAACGGAAAGGACTCTCGGTTGGCGAAATACCCTTCTGCGATCTCGCCAAGCTGTGCCACCATCGTTGCGTCCTGATCGGCGTTCTGCTCTTGCCCGTGGAGGGCATTTAAGTCCGCACCGCCAATAGACAGCGCGACCAAGAGTCCCCACGGCCAACTTCTAGAATTCAACATTGCGCAACCTTTCCTTCTTTAAGACCTGATGGACGCCGAACTGCGACCTCACGGCGCAGCAAGCCACGCACTTCTCATGCCCCCACACCGGCGCTCCGCCGGGACCTCAGCCCTCGGCGCGGCCGCGGCATGGCATCGGTCGGAACAAGGCCACTAAGCGCTCATGGCGGCACGAGCGACTTCCGGCTAACCGGCACACGCGGCCGACATCGGATAATAGAAGTTCGACTGGCAGGGAAGTTGACACACGCCGGTGAGGCTCCTGGACCAGTACGGCTTCACTTTTGCACAGTAGTACTGTCCTCCGCAGTATTGGCAACTTTTGTGAGGCTTAGGCACGCACTGGCCAACTTTCTTGACGTCGCCCGCACCGATTTGCCGATAGTTGTAGTTTTGGTGATCGGCGTCGCACCAGACCGCCATAGCCTGACAGGTCACAGTTCCCATACAGGGAATCATGTTCTCGCATTCCTCACCTGGATAGTCTACGAAGTCAATGGCGCTACCTCCGTTGTCCGTGCATTGGCCCAGGCTGACGGCATAGGCAACGGCTCCGATCGAGGCGACCACTGTGGCTACCACTATCGCGATCAGAAAAATCCCGCGTGACGTCGTTACTCCTCCTGTAGTATTGGCACTCGTGATAGACTGAAAAAAAGGACCTTAACCGCTTTTCTGCCCGAGGCCGGGGGAGGGCGTGGGCGCGTCATGATCTGGCCTCCTTCCTGAGATCACCACCTTGGTCATAGGCTGCAATGGATGGTTTGTTCGCACCACAGCCGTCGCGTACAATACACCGTCAATGGACCGCGGATCAATTTCAAACTCGATCCTCTGGCGGTCTTTCTCGACCGGCCGGACTGCCGCCACGGACACGTGCGGCGACGCGGCCTCCACGGAAGATACCTCCAGCGGTTCGCCGTCGAGGCGACGAACCACGACGGAGCGCTTGATCGGCCGTGTGTCTTCGTCGGACAAGCGAAGATAGATCCGTTTTGGCGATATCTCGTAGGCCGGTCGCACGATCCACGCGACCGAGAGGACCTTTTCCGCCTGTGCGCTTGGGCCCTCGTACCGCACCCTGACGGAGACCATCTTCGCGCCGGCATCGCTCTGAGCCCGCAGCCGTAGAAGCACCGCAGCCTTGCGGCGGGTGCCCGTACCGTCCTCCAAGACACTCGACTCCGGGTCGTTGCTCAGAGAGACGTCGATGTCTTCGGAATCGCTTTCCACGGCCGTCAATTTCGGCGGAACCGTAGTCTTCCCAGGCGCATGAAGATGGATCTCGACGGACTTCTCAGCGCTGGCACCCGGGTCGATCTCGCCGAACGAGACGTGGTCCATGTTCCGTTGAAATTGGAGTTCCGGATAGGCCACCAGATTGAACACGTGGTACCAGTGCCGGCCGGTGTCGCTCTTCAGGATACAACTGACCTGGCGCCGTCCGCCGTTGCGGGTCATGTTGACTTCAACGTGCAAGGTCGTACTCTGCCCCGCATCCAGGTCTCTCGTCTCCAGGTCGGCTTTGGAGCAGCCACAAGACGTCCGGATGTCGGTAAACCGTATTCGCTGGTTGGTGTCGTTCACCACCGAAGCGTCGTACTTGGCGAGCAGCTCGTCGCGGCCGAATATCGCAGGTACGTCGTGGACGATCCGCGTGGGGCGCGCGGTTGTCGTTGGCTTGTTGTTCGACGAGGCGTCCGTGCTTGCGCGGAGCCAACTCGGCAACCCATCCGAAGCCAACTGAATGGCCAGGGTGACGAGGGAAACGAGCAAGGCAACAACTACTAGGCCGCTAGATCCCCTCATTGTTTCTAGCCATCCTTGTAAGTTCAGGAGGGCCACTATGAGGACAGTCAGTATACTGCCTGAGGTAGTATTTTCAACCACCTGGAACACAACGGCAAGAAAAACACAAAAAAATCCTCGCTCGAATTCCCGAAAACTGCGCCCAGTGCAATAACATGGGGAGAATAGGCGATCTACCGGAAGCAGTAAAGGACTTTTCTTGCAGATTTATTCGGTAGGAACGCCCTACATTAATCTGACGCCTAAGTGTGGTAGAAAACGCCCACACTAAATGGTGTACCCATACACATGTAACTGTCGGCACCGGATTTCAAAGCCTGTTCTGGAAATCGAGGTGTAGCTACGAATAGAAACGTAACAGACCTACGCTCTTGACATAACTGTCGGGGCCTGCTAGCAAACCGGATATTGAGTTGATGGCCGAGTGGTGCGGCGAATGCGGCGTGGACATCTGGGTGTACTACCTGATGCCGAGCCCATCGGAAATCGTGAATTCCTTTGCTCTTCTTCTCGCAGAAGGAAGGAATGATGGCTGTTGTTCACCCCGGGCCCCATCAGGCTCGTGCCGTCCATCCCACCGTGTTCACCTGTTACGACCTGCTCGACGGGTCGCGCAGCGGCGGGATTCACGACTTCACCGACGGCAAATACGCCGGTGAGAAGAACGACCGGGCCGGCTACCTCCAGGCGCAGCAACGCCAGGCGGAATACCTGCTCGACGAGATCCGCTGTGCCGGGGGCTCGCGGATTCTGGACATCGGCTGCGGATACGGGCGGATCCTCCAGCAGGTGATCCGCCGCGCCGCCCAAGGCGTCGGCATCACCATTTGCCCCGCCCAGGTCGCCTATTGCCGCAGCCGTGGGCTGGACGTCCACGAGTTGGACTACCGGCAGATCGGGCAGGAGTGGAACGATCGTTTCGACGGAATCGTGGCCAACGGTTCGCTCGAACACTTCGTGCAGGTCGACGACGCCGTCGGCGGCCGGCAGGACGCGATCTACGAGGAAATGTTCGCCATCTGCCGGCGGGTGCTGCGGCCGGGCGGCCGGATGGTGACCACCGCCATCCATTTTGCCGAGACCGGGCAAGTGCGGCCGGAGGACGTGCAGAAGGGGCCGTACGCCTGGAAGAAACCCAGCCCGGAGTACCATTTCGCCATGGTGCTCGAGCGGACCTTCGGCTGCTGGTACCCGGAGCCCGGCCAGTTGGAGCGGTGCGCCCAAGGGCATTTCCAGCTCCTCCGCGAGGAAGACGGCACGGTCGACTACCATCTCACCTCCGAGTATTGGCTGCGGCGGTTGAAGTGGTCGCTGGCCGTAAACCCGGCCGTCTGGCTGCGGCTGGCGCAGAAGCTGTGGCATTATCCCCGGTCGATGGCCGAAATGCTCCGCTGCCAGGTGTGGGACCAATCGTGGCACTGGCAATTCCGCGAGCCGGCCCCCACAAGGCTGTTGCGGCAGACGTGGCAGGCCGTCTGATGATTTGGCGCCGGGTGGTCGGGTGGTAGACGTCGAAGATGGTCGTTGCCACGGAGGGACGAACTAGCGTTGCCAGTTTTCAGTTCTCAGTTATCGGACCGGGTTTGCGGCTGGAACCCGACACGTCCCGCAGGAGGCAGCGGTACAACGAACCGCATACTTTCAGTGACCACAGATTGCGGCAAAAAACCGACGACTGAAAACTGTCCACTGAAAACCTCTGCTCCAGGCCAAGTCGTCCCATGTCCTCATGCCAACAGGCCGGATTTTATCGATAAACCGAGTTTCGCCCGGACGCTCCGCGCAGTATGCTATACTGCAGGGTCGAGGGAGGGCGGAATCATGGTCCCAGACCGGATCGACGGCCCCAGGCGGGTCGGTTTCGTGGCCACGCGGGTTTCGGGCAACGACGGGGTGAGCCTGGAAATCGAGAAGTGGGCCGACGTGCTGGAGTCGATGGGGTACACGTGCTTCTACATCGCCGGCGAATCGGACCGGCCGGAAGAACGCACCCGCGTCTTTCCCGAGGCCCATTTCAAACACCCGGTCATCCAGGCGATCAACCGCCGCTGCTTCGGCCGCGAGCGCCGCGACGCAGAGGTCAGCGAGCAGATCCACGAGATGATGTGGGTCATCAAGGCGAAGCTGCATTCCACGCTGCAGCGGTTCGGCATCGATCTGATCATCGCCGAGAACTGCGTGACGATCCCCATGAACATCCCCTTGGGCCTGGCCGTGGTCGAGGTGGTCATGGAGCATCGCATCGGATGCATCGCCCATCATCACGATTTCGTCTGGGAGCGGGAACGGTTCCTGGTCAACGCGGTGAACGATTACCTGGGGGCGGCCTTTCCGCCGGCCATTCCAGAGTTCCAGCACGTGGTGATCAACTCGCAGGCGGCCCGGGAGTTCAGCCGCCGCACCGGCCTGCCGTGCCGCGTGGTACCCAACGTGATGAACTTCGACCTTCCCCCCAAGTCGCCCGACCAGTACGGCAGCGATTTTCGCCAGACCATCGGCCTGGCTCCGGATGATCGACTGATCCTGCAGCCGACCCGCGTGGTGCCCCGCAAGGGAATCGAACATTCGATCGAGCTGATCCGCCGGCTCGACGACCCGCGCTGCAAGCTGGTGATCACGCACTCCTCCGGCGACGAGGGCGACGAGTATCCCCAGCGCGTTCGCGAGTACGCCGAGTTGCTGGGCGTCGACGTGATCCTGGCCGAGCCGTGGATCGCCAACCAGCGCGGCACCGGGCCGGACGGCCAGAAACAGTACACGATCTGGGACGCCTACCGGCACGCCGACCTGGTCACGTACCCTTCCACGTACGAAGGTTTCGGCAACGCGTTCCTGGAGGCGGTCTACTACAAAGTCCCGATTCTCACCAACCACTATGCCATCTACCGCACCGACATCGAGCCCTGCGGCTTCCGGTCGATATTGATGGACGGATACCTGACCGAGGACGTGGTCCGGCAGGTCCACCACGTGCTGGAGGACCGGGAATATTACCAGGAAATCGTCGAGCACAACTACAAGGTGGCCAAGCGGTTCTTTTCATTCGAGCGGTTGGAAACCGAGTTACGAGCAATCCTGGGCAAGCCGAATATGGTCTCCGCAAGGCATTGACTCGCATGTCTCGCCGGCCGGGAAAGGCCATGGACCGTGTGCCATTGTCGCGAGAAACGCGGGCTGAGTGCTCGTCGTGCCCCGATGCTGCGGCCCTGTTTGTACACGACTGACAGGGAGAGTACAATGGCTGTGTGCGGAGGGGGACCATCCCATTTTCGTTCCACGAAAATCGGGACAGTCCCCATAAGTCGCGTTCACCGAAGGAGAAACCCATGTTCTGCCACACTCGTAAGATCGCTCTGCTGGGCCTGATCGCCGTAGTCGCCACATTGACAGGCGGCGAACCGGCTGCCGCCGAGCAGCCGCTCAACTTCATTATCATCCTGGTCGACGACCTGGGCTGGACCGACCTCAGTTGCCAGGGCAGCAAGTACTTCGAAACGCCGCACGTCGATCGGCTGGCCGCCGGCGGAATGCGGTTCACCAACGGCTACGCCGCCTGTGCCGTCTGCTCGCCGACCCGGGCCGCCGTGCAGACCGGGCGGTATCCGGGCCGGGTGGGCGTGACCGACTGGATCCGGGCCAAGTTCCAGGGCGGCCATATCCCGCCGGACGGCAAAAACCCCACCGAGTACGTCGGCGGCAAGCGACCGCTGTTGTGTCCGCCCAATCCACTGTTCATGGAACTCGACGAGCTGACGCTGGCCGAGGCGCTCCGGCCGGCCGGATACGTCTCTTGCCACATCGGCAAATGGCACCTGGGCCAAAAAGACCAGTTCCCGGAGAAGCAGGGCTACGACGAAAACTACGGCGGTTGCGACCTGGGCCAGCCGCCGAATTACTTTGATCCCTACGAGTCGAAGCGGGAGTTCTACGAAATCCCCAACCTCCCGCCGCGAAAACCCGGCGAGTATCTCACCGACCGCGAGGCCGACGAGGCCGTGGGCTTCATCCGGCGAAACAAGGACAGGCCGTTCCTGTTGAACCTCTGCCACTACTGCGTCCATACGCCGCTGCAGGCCAAGCGGGACGTGACGGCTAGGTACGAGGCCAAGCCCAAGACGAACCAGAAGAACGCCGTGTATGCCGCGATGGTCGAAAGCGTCGACGACTCGACCGGCCGGATCATGGCCGTGTTGGACGAGTTGAAGCTGGCCGACCGGACGGTGGTGATCTTCACCTCTGACAACGGCGGCCTGCTGGGCCCGACCGACAACGCCCCGTTGCGCAGCGGCAAGGGCTTTCCCTACGAGGGCGGCATCCGCGTGCCGCTGATCGTCCGCTGGCCGGGAGCGGTCAGGCCGGGCACCACCTGCGACGTGCCGGCCTGCAGCATCGACCTGCTTCCCACGCTGCTGCAAATCGCCGGCGTGGCGTTGCCGGAGGATCGGGCCATCGACGGTGTGAGCCTGGTGCCCGTGCTAAAGCAGACCGACCGGCTCGCCCCGCGCGATCTGTTCTGGCACTTCCCGCACTACCGCTTTGCCCGCGGACCCTACAGCATCGTCCGCAGCGGCGACTTCAAGCTGATCAAGTGGTATCAGGAAGACGCCTTCGAGCTGTTCAACTTGGCCGATGACCTTGGCGAAACCAAAGACCTGGCCGCGGAGATGCCGGAGAAGGTCCGGCAGCTCGACCAGAAGCTCAGCGCCTGGGTGAAATCGGCCGGCGCGAAGCTTCCCAGGCGGAATCCCAACGCAACCTGAAGGCGCGGCAGGTGGTCGTGGCGCCATGGATTTGATTGCCACGTTCTCAACGCGTCAGACCAGGTTGACTCCCGCAGGCGGCCGCGGATAGAATACGTGTTTACCTTGCGGTTCGCCGACCGTGCGCTATCCGACCACGTCACGGAGCCCAGCCGATGTCCCTTCCGGAACTTTCCCCCAAGGAATTGACCCGATATGCTCGCCAGCTCGGCCCGGGCGTGTTGACGCTCGAAGGCCAGTCGCGTTTGAAGGACTCGACGGCCCTGGTCACGCGCGTGGGCGGCATGGGCGGGCCGGCCGCGCTGGCGCTGGTGATGGGCGGCGTGGGCCGAGTGATCATCGCCCACGGCGGCGATCTGATTTCACCCGATCTGAACCGCCAGGTGCTCGGTTGCGAAGCCGTGTTGGACCAGCCGCGGGCGCCCCATTTCGCCGATTACCTGCGTTCGATGAACCACTTCGTCGAGGTCGAGGCGATCGACCACGAGCCGGACGACGACGAGGCCTTGGACCTGGCCCGACGATGCGACGTCGTGCTCTCCTGCCCGCCCGGCTTCGAGGAACGGCTGCGATTGAACCGGGCGGCCGTTTTGGCGGGCGTGCCGCTAATCGATGCGGCCCAGTGGGGGATGTCGGGGACCTTGATCGCGATCGACCCCGGCCGAACCGCCTGCCTGCGTTGCGTTTATCCACACGATCCCGAATTCGAGGAGCTGTTCCCCGTCGTGGGCGCCATCTCGGCCGCTGTCGGGGCGCTGGCCGCGTTGGAGGCGATCAAGATCCTTTCGCAGACGGGCAAGCCGATGTTCGGGCGGTTGTGGATGATCGACGGCCATCAGGGCCGCACGTCGATGGTCGAACTGACCCGCGATCCGAACTGTCCCTGCTGCGGCTCGCCGCCGCCTGCCACGTGATCCCCCCAGCCATCTTCCCAGGAGCCGATCCGCCATGAAGATTCGCCTTGTCATCTCCGGTCGAAGTTACGACGCCGCCGAGAATCTGCCGGACGAGTTGTCGCTGCCCGACGGATGTTCGCTCGACGAGGCGCTGCAGGCGGTGGCCCAACTCATGGCGGAAGGCCGGCCGCTGCCTGAGAGTTGCCTGTTGGCCGTCTCGGGAACGCATTTGGGAACCTTGGGCCAACATCGCGAGCACGCGCTGGCCGACGGCGACGAGCTGGTGTTTATCTCCCCAGTGGCTGGCGGATAACAAGTCGGCAACCACTTGACTCGGATGTCTCATCGGTCATTGACGATCGTGTGCCACTGCTTCGCAGAAGCAGTGGCTCTACGGCGATTTGCGGCCGGCACTGCTTCTGCGAAGCAGTGGCACACTTGGCAGAGAATGCAGACTTCATAGGAATATCCAACCGGCCACGGCGCCGGCGAGCACCAGCCAGGCCGGGGCGACTTTCCAACGCAACGCGATCGCGGCCGCAACGAGCGCGATGCACACTCCGGCCACGTCGACCTTCAAGACTCCTTCCTGCCACGGCAGAAGCGTCGCCCGGGCCAACGTGACGGTCACCGCCGCCATCAGACCGATCGATGCGGCCGTCACGGCGTCCAAAAACCGCGAGGCCCAAATCGACTGGCGCAGCCGGGGAATCAGCGGGTTGACGGCCGCCACCAGCACGAACGACGGCAGCAGGAAACCAAGCGTGGCCACCGCTGCCCCGGAGTATCCCGCCACCACGTAGCCGACGAAGGTGACCGTCGAGAGCAATGGGCCGGGCGTCAACTGGCCGACGGTCACCGCATCGATCAACTGCTGCTCGCTGAGCCCCCAGGGATCGCCCACCAGTTCTCCCTCGATGTAGGCCAGCAAGACATAGCCGCCTCCGTAGAGCAAGGCGCTGACCTTGAGGAAGAACCAGCCGAGTTTCCCGAGCGAGACTGCCGTGGCCGTGGCTCCACACGCCGCCCCCGAAAGCGGGGCGGAGGCGATCGTGGCGGCCTGGGCGCCTCGTGCAAACACGGTCGTCGTCGCGCCGGTCAGCATGGCCGCGGTCGTCTTCTCCGGCTTCGGGGCGCCGGGCCGCGAGAAGCGCAGCAGCAGCACGCCGATCAGGCTGCCCAGCAGCAACGCGGCAATCTCGTCGACCCCTGCCAGCGACGTGGCGGCAACCGCCGTGCCGATCAACAGGAGCTGCCATGTTTTCAGGGATTTTCGCCCCAAACGCCATACGGCCGCAAAGATAATGGCCAGCACGGCGGGCCGGATGCCGCCGAGGACCGGCTGCACCTCGGCCAGCGTCCCGTAGCGGACGTAGGCCACGGCGATGACGGTGGAAATGATCACAGCCGGCAAGGTGAAGCAGAGGCCGCCCACCAGCGACCCCGGCAGACCGCCGCGGCAATATCCCAGGTGGTTCGCCATCTCGACGGCGTTGGGCCCGGGAATCAAATGGGTGGCCCCGAGCAGATCGAAGAAGTGCTCGCGAGAGACCCAGCCGCGCCGCTCGACGGTCTCGCGCTCCATCAATTCGATATGGACGGCCGGCCCGCCGAAGCTGATCGTCCCCAGTTTCAGGAAAAGTCCGGCGATTTGGCCCAGCGCACGTATCATGAGATTCTCCACACCGCCATTGTCAGCCCCGCCGGAGTCCTGTCAAGCGAGCGGTCCAGTCTGGGGGTTTCCGAGCCGCTGCTGGCCAACTATGCTGGAATAATTGAGGGGCGGTTGCAGGTTGGGGCTAGGTGCAAGGCCCACCTTTCCAATACCGGCTTTCCAACCTTCCCTGCCGCCTTCATACCGCGAACCCTTCGACACGTTCCCCGAGAAATGACGAACCGAACCGTTTCGCTTTGTCTGGTTCTGTGGTTGACCGTGGGGGGACTTGCCGTCTGTGAGGGCAAGGCCCACGGCAACGCGCCTCAGGACTCGGACAGAAATGATTTGCGGAGTGCCGAAGGGGACAGTCCCATTTTCGCTCCGCGAAAATCGGGACCGTCCCCAGGTAGTCTCCCTGCGGGTGCGAAGCAGCGGGTAACGCTGTTTGCCGCGGCCAGCACGACCAACGCCCTGGATGAAATCAAACGGCAATTCCGGCAGCGTACCGGCGTGAACGTGCAGTGCAGCTACGCGGCCTCCTCGACGCTTGCCCAGCAAATCACCAGCGGAGCCGCGGCCGACGTGTTCGTCTCGGCGAACGTCAAATGGGCGGAGTACCTCGACGAAAACGGCCTGGTGGCAAAACGTCTCGATCTGCTCGAAAATCGGATGGTCGTCATCCTCCCGGCTGACTCTCGCATATCGGTCCACAAGGTCGCCGACCTGCTTTCTGCAGACGTTCGGCACGTCGCGCTGGCCGACACGACTTCGGTGCCGGCCGGCGTCTATGCCAAAGCAGCCCTGTCACAACTCGGCCTCTGGAAACGCCTCGAACCGAAGGTGGTCGCCGCGGCCGATGTGAGGCAGGCCCTTTTCTACGTCGAAACCGGAGCGGCCGAAGCGGGCATCGTCTACGCCACCGACGCGGCCATCACCCCGGCGGTCCAAGTCGCCGTCAACATCCCACCGGAGCTTACCGCACCGATCCGCTATCCGATCGTGTTGTTAAAGAAAGAGGCGCACAACCCGGCCGCCGTGTCGCTGTTCCGGTTCCTGCAATCTCCGGAAGCCGCCGCGATATTTCAGCGATACGGGTTTACCGTCCCGTCCGCCGCATCGGCTTCCACCGCTCCCTCCGCGAGCCGCGCGATTCCGCCGCCCGCACCCGCCGCCGGCCCGCACCGCTGCACGTGCCGATGGCTGACTCGCGACGAATGGACGGCCTTGTGGCTGAGTTTCCAAGTGGCCGTCTGCGCCGCCTTGGCCGGTTTACCGTTCGCGGTAGCGCTGGGCTACCTGCTGGCCCGGGTCTCCTTTTCCGGAAAATGGCTGGTCGAGACGGCGATTCACCTGCCGCTGGTGCTGCCGCCGGTGGTGACCGGCTACCTGCTGCTGGTCTGTTTCAGCCCCCGGGGGCCGGTCGGTTCGGTCCTGGCCGATTGGTTTGGCGTGAAGATCGTGTTCACGTGGCTAGGCGCGGTGTTGGCCTCGGCGGTGGTGAGTTTTCCGCTTTCAGTGCGCGCGATTCGGCTGGCGTTTCAGGGCGTCGATCCGCGCCTGGAGACGGCCGCTCGAAGCCTGGGGGCCAGCCGACTGACTGCGTTCTTCACAATATCCTTGCCGCTCGCCCGCCGCGGACTGGTCGCCGGTTGGCTGCTGGCGTTCGCCCGCAGCCTGGGCGAATTCGGCGCCACGATCATGGTCGCCGGCAATATCCAGGGACAAACCCGCACCATCCCGCTGGAGATCTTCAGCCTCACCAGCCGGCCGGGCGGGATCGAACAGAGTTGGCGGCTGGTCGGATTGTCGATCTTGTTGGCCTGCGGCGCGTTGGCGATCAGTGAACTGTTGGAACGAAGACAATCGCAACATGAGTCTGCTTAGCTTCCAATGCCGGCATCGATACCCGGGCGGCTTCCAGCTGGACACGGCCTTCGAGATGGACCACGCCGTCACGTCCTTGTTCGGACCCTCCGGCAGCGGCAAGACGAGCGTGCTCTCGGCCATCGCCGGCTTCCTCCGCCCGCAGGACGGCGTGGTCCGACTCGGCGATCAAGTCCTGCTGGACACGGCCGGCGGACAAAACGTTCCTCCCGAGCGGCGACACCTGGGAATGGTGTTTCAGGACCACTTACTGTTTCCACACATGACCGTGGAGGGAAACCTGCGTTACGGGCAGCGCCGCCGGCGGAACCGGGACACGGGACGCTTGCTCGTCGGAAAGCGCGTCGAAGAACCGGCGGGCGCAGCGGAAGAAGCGGCCGCAGCCCTGGCCCAACGCCCGATCGAGTTCTCGCGCGTGGTCGAAGTGCTGGAGATCGGGCCGTTGCTGAAGCGGTATCCACGAAATCTTTCCGGCGGCGAACGACAGCGGGTGGCCTTGGGTCGGGCGTTGCTCAGCGGCCCCAAGCTGCTGCTGATGGACGAGCCGCTGGCGTCGCTCGACGCCGACCTGAAGGCCCGCATCCTCGCCTACCTGCAGCGCGTCGCGGCCGAATGGCAGATCCCCACGCTCTTCGTTTCCCACTCGCAGGCCGAAGTGCGCCGGGTGGCCCAGTGGGTGGTCGTTTTGCAGCAGGGACGCGTGGTGACCAGTGCCGCGCCCGACGAAGCGCTCAGCCGCCCGGAACCGCTGGGCTGGAAGAACTCGACCGGGCCGGCGAACCTCCTGCGGCTGGACCGGCTGGAGGTCGAGGGCGGCCATGCGACCGGCCGCATCGGCGATCAATTGCTCTACCTGCCGCCGCACGCAGCCCCCGCAGACGCGCCCGTATTCGTCCAGTTCTCTCCTGCCGACGTCACGCTCAGCCGCCACGACGTGGACGGCTTGAGCACCCGCAACCATTTGCGAGGCCGTGTCTGCCAACTGGTTGCTCTCGATCAGGCCGTCTTCGTGGCGGTCGACATCGGCCAGGTGCTTTGGGCCGAAGTAACCCCCGACGCCGCCGCCGAGTTGGAATTGAAACCGGGTCGCGAGGTGTTCTGCCTGTTGAAGGCCCATAGCCTGCACGTGGTGGATTAGCCCGGATGATCCACGCTTGTAGGACGGATTGCCAATCCGTCCTACCGCATAGTGCCTTCGTCAAACGGCGGGGAGGGCCCGCGGATTTCCTCGGGAATCTCGGGGGCGTCGTTGATCAGGACGTCCAAGGGCAACTCGAAGTCGTCCGGCCAGCCGTATCGGGCGCGAAGCTCCTCGGCGGCCTTCTCGGGCGGATCCCCGGGCAGCTGCTTCAGCAGAAGCGGTCCCTCGCCGGCGCCCGGTTTTTTGGCGGTCCAATCGGGTGCTTGGGGCGCCGAGGGCGCGGGCGGAATTCGTCCTCTCGATCGGCCACGGCCGCCAAACACCGCCACGCGAAGCACCAGCACGGCCAGCAGCACGGTCAGCAGTGTCCTCAACAGCCGTTTCTTCGTCATATCCCGACTTGCCCAAGAGACAGAATCCCGCGGCCGCCCAATTATCCCTCAGAAATCGGGGCGTGCAAGTGCAGCAGAACGCCGTTTCCGCAACGGCCCGCTCAGGCAGCTTGATCGACGGGCCTGATCCGAGGGCCGACTTGCTCAGGATCGCACGCGCGGGTCTCCTCCACGCGTCGCCCGGCCACTCCGACCAGCACGATGGCGGCCGTCAGCCAACAGGCGGTGCCCAATCCGAGCAACCCCATCCGTCCCACCTGGTGCAGCAGCACGTAGTGCGACACGGACAGCACCGCGGGCATGACGGCTATGACGTTCGCGGCACGCGGCATTCCGCGCCGGTCGAGCCACAACGGCAGCAGCAGCGCGGCGGGTACGAGGAACATGAAGTAATGGCCGCGCGAGATGGGCGAGACGACCAGCATGGCCACACACGCCAAGGCGAACCCCAGCGCCAGGCCCAGCCGGTCGCCGTCCAGACCCAAGCGCAGCCCGACCGTCAGCAGTCCCAACAGTAGTGCAAGCCGCACCTCCATCAGCAGCTTCTTGACCACCGGGGCGTCCATGGCCATGGCCGGCGGGTTGGGCTGCTCGACCAGCCGATCGTCCGGGCCGCCGGCGAACTTGTGAGAGACGAAGTTCCCCAGGCGATACACGGCGTTGCTCAAACTCTGGTTCCGCACCGTGTACGTTTCCTTGCCGGCCAGTTCGTCCACGCCGGCGCCGTCGCGCCGAGCCAGTACGAGTTGCGACCACGTGTCGAGGTATCCCAGGTTGGCCTTCCAGCCGATCAACGCAGCGGGAAGGAGCAGGCAGAAGAGCACGATTCCCAGAGCGACCCCCAAGGTGGAACCGGCCAATCGTCTTCTGGCCGTTGCCGTCGAGGGTCCGCCGGGCACGGTCCTTCTCAGCGCGGCGGGCAGTTGCAGGAACAGCAGGAAGGCGACCGGCAGGGCGGGCACGACCTTCAGCACGATGGGGCCGGCCAGCACGATCCCGCCGCCGAGCCAGGCCCGGTACGAACGCCCGTTGAGGATCAGCCGCACCCCCAGGAGCATCAGATAGAGTTTGAGCACTCCGACCTGCCCCCGTTGCAGGCAGTTGAGCACCGGCAGCAGTCCGGCGGTCAGTGCCACCAGGCCCAACCACGGAAACCAGTGCCCCCAGCGCGCCTTCAAACCGTCGTCGTCGTCGCACAACCGGTGCAGGATCAAGCGTGTTTCGCGGTAGCATCCCCAGCAGAACAGCACGCAAAGGAAGAACCAGAGCGTCACCTGGTCTTGCGGCGCCAGGGCGTCCAACGGGGCCAGCAGCAACGCGAACATCGGCGGATAAAGATAGCGCCAACCGCGCGGATTGCGGACGTCGTACGCGGGTCGACCGTCGTAGAACGCCGCTCCCGCCCCCGTGTAGACCGTCAGATCGGTCCGGTGCTTCTCCGGATGCTCCGGCCGCACGTAGCCGCGACGCCGCACGTCGGTCAGCCCCCAGATCGTCAACGCCACGATCAGGACGATGGTCCATCGAGGGGACTTTGCGGGCAGGGTCAATCGCATGCGGCCAAGGAGCGATTAAGGGTATCGGAGGCGTAAACCGGTGGATCGGCCGGCTCGCTATCCGGTTCGACTTCTCGGAACTTCCGTCCCCAAAGGATGAGGATGTCGTCGAGTATGCGATCGCGCCGGGGACGTTTGAGCACCTCGAAACCGGCGCGTTCGAGCGTCAGTCCCAACGTGGCGCCGGTGAACAGGAACGTATGATATCCGTGACGGAATCCGCACCAGCCCCGGCCGTGCAGCCGATAGGCCGGACCCTCGAACTTGTTGGTCTTCAGTGCGATGATCCCGCCGGGTTTGAGAATGCGGTTGGCTCGCTTCAACACGGAGAGCGGATGCCGCACGTGCTCGATGACCGAATCCATCGTGATCACGTCGAACGAGTGCGGCTCGATCCGGGTTTCCTCCAAGGTGGTTTCCAGGACGCGAAAGCCTTTGTCGCGGGCGCGTGCGGCGCCGATCGGCGAGGGTTCCAGACCGGTGCAGTCGTAGTACGGCGCGGCCAGCGCCAGCAGACGCCCGTCGCCACACCCGACGTCCAGCAGACGGCCCGAAGGGATCGCCTTCCGCGTGTATTTCACCAGGCGAAACCGCGGCGTGCCGAAGCACGAGAAAGTGATGGCCGTGCGGAGCAGCTTCAGGAGTCGCCGCCGCCGGAATTTCTTTCGCTTCCTCGACCACCAGTCGCCGCGGCCGGGCATCTGCTCGGGCGTGGGCGACGGGTAGAGGAAGACCAGGCCGCACTCACATCGCCACACGGTCAGCGGGATGGTGGCCGGGTTCCAGCGGTCGCCGACCGGCCAGTGGTGGAGCAAGCGGGAGTTTCGTCCACCGCACAGATAACAAACGTACCCCTTGTCCGCAGGGTCCTCATCGACGGCCCGCGTTTCGGCTGAAGGAAGAAGACTATGTCCCACGGCGCTGAATCGACTGCTCGAGTGACTGTAAGTGGTTCTTTCGCAACGATTTGCAGCCCGAGTTTGCGCATCTGCGAAATGTCGTGGGGCACTATTAGCAAAATTGGGCAACGGAGGCAAGATCAATCGCAACCTTGACGCCGGGGGTGCGTCTGCGAGAATCGGCCTTCGGATGAAGTGCTCACATGGGAGGATGACGGAATGACTAGCCGCGAACGTTGGGTCTTGTATCCGTTGCTGTTCTTGACCCTCGGCATCGTTATGCGCGACAAGTTTTTCCAGCGCGACACGCCGATCCGGGCGCGTCACATCCTCTGCCGGCACCTGGATGTCGTCGACTCCAACGGCCAACCGCAAGTGCAGATCGAGGGCATCGACGACGTTGGCGGGGTGCTGAAACTCTACGGAGCGGAAGGGCGGCCCTTGGTCGCGATGGGACCAGATGAGACCCGAAAATCGGGGATTATCGAAACCTATGGGGCCGGCGGCAAACCGCAAGTCCAACTCTGGTCGCATCAGTATGGCGGCATGGTGACTACTGCAGGCGCGGGCACGGACGTCCGGTTGATCCTGGGCCATTACGGTCCGGACTACGGGTACGGTCAAAACTTCGGCGTATTTGCCGAGTCGCGCAAGCTGGGACGTCGCATGCTCTTGACCTTCCCAAGGGAGTTCCGCGCCGGCCCCGTCCCCACCGCGAAAGAAGAAGACCCCCCCGACACGCCGGAACAACATGAAGCTGAGGCGTCGAAGGCCTCGGAAGATTAGCGTTTGTCCTAGTCGATCGGTGTTAAGATAAGAAGGGGTAAGACTTGCAAGCGCGCGAGTGTTTCGCGTGCCCGACGGTGAAGGAGGCCGATTGATGACCACCAGGCGACTGCTGACGAGCACGCTCTGCGTGATGGCCATGCTGTCGCCATGGACGCTCAGGACCGCTTCGGCCGCCGGGCCGAACACTGGTGGTTCCCAG
>Ga0180437_10001837_pt1 | contig 35498 bp, 26 predicted proteins | sample SS_ome_4_FD_132410 | JGI IMG/M metagenome (GOLD analysis project Ga0180437, IMG submission 132410) | Hypersaline lake sediment archaeal communities from the Salton Sea, California, USA - SS_3_D_1 metaG | ecosystem: Environmental > Aquatic > Non-marine Saline and Alkaline > Hypersaline >... | reverse complement strand
TCGACCAGTCCTTCACCGACGAGTTCCAGGAACCGCCGCTTGCTCATGACGGTGTAGGTCAAACCGAGACGAGCGAATTCGATCTGTTGCGGGTGATAGATATCCAACTCGTCGAGATACCAATCGTAGAGCGGGCGATGGTTCTCGAATTCCAAGGTGCAGATGGAGTGCGTTACCCCTTCGATCGAATCGGACTGGCCATGCGTAAAGTCGTACATCGGATAGATGCACCAGGTATCGCCCGTACGATGGTGCGTGGTGTGCATGATTCGATACATCACCGGATCGCGAAGATTCAAGTTGGCCGCCGACATGTCGATCTTGGCACGCAGGGTACGCGAACCATCGGGGAACTCGCCCTGCTTCATTTTCGCGAAGAGATCGAGATTCTCCTCGACGCTACGATCGCGATAAGGACTGTTCTTGCCGGGCTCGGTTAAGGTCCCGCGATACTCCCGCATCTCATCGAAAGTCAAATCGCAAACGAACGCCTGGCCTTCTTTGATCAGCTTCACGGCCCAATCGTAGAGCTGGGCGAAGTAGTCCGAGGCAAAGTACTCACGATCTTCCCAGTCGAAACCGAGCCAGCGAATGTCTTCCTTTATGGCGTCGACATACTCGACTTCTTCCGCGCTGGGGTTGGTATCGTCGAAACGCAGATTGCACTGTCCACCGAACTTGGCGGCCAAACCGAAATTCAGACAGATGCTCTTGGCATGGCCAATATGCAGATAGCCATTCGGCTCAGGCGGAAAACGCGTGTGCACCTTGCCGCCAAACTTGCCGGTCTCTTCGTGCTCAACGATAATTTGCTCGATAAAGTTCAGCCGAGTCGCCGATTCGTCCGTCGCCATGATCTGCCGTCTTCCGTTTTCGCTTGGGGAGTCGCTGGGGTGGCAGCGATCGCTAGGAATGGTTGCTTCGTGGAGGGTCCGGGAAGCCACATGGAGTGCGGTCCCGGCAAGGGGGCGATTATAACGCGCGCCCGGCCTTCCCGGCAGATCGAATGACGGCCGCGAGAGCACCTCGCGAGGAAGAGCAGGGGAATGGCACCACTAGGCGGCCTTCGCCAAGGCCAGATCGATACGGGCCAGTACCGTATCACGGCCCAAAATGGCCAATGTCTCGAAGAGCCCGAACCCTTTGGCCTTGCCAGTTAGGGCCACCCGAACCGGCTGAACGAGCTTGCCGATCTTCACTTCCTGCTTCTCGACGAATTCGCGGAGGCAAGCCTCGGTCGTCACGGCGTCAAACACTTCCAGCCCGGCCAGCTGTTCACGAAAGGAGCGGAGAAGATCCTGGGAGTCCACCGATCCGAGTTGTTTGGCAAAGGCCTTTTCTTCGTAAGCCAAGGCGTCATCGCTGGCGAAGAAGTCCTCATAATCGAGAATGTCGCCGGCCACTTTAATGCGATCGCCCGCGGCCCCGATGATTTGCGCGACACGACTCTCCTCTTCGGCCGAGACTTCGCCGCTGAGCAGTTGAGCCCGCTGGAGGAAAGGCAACACTCTGGCCACCTTCTCGGCGATCGGTAACCGTTGCATGTAGCGATCTTGAACCGCGTCGAGTTTCGTCGGGTCGAAACTGGCCGGAGCTTTATTCACACGATCCAGCGTGAACTGCTTGATCATCTCTTCCCGAGAGAAGTCCTCGGTCTTGTCGTCGAGAGACCAACCCAAGAGCAACAAGTAGTTGACGATCGCATCCGACAGATAACCGACCTCTTCATAAAAGTCGGTCAGTACTGGATTGAATGAGTCTTCAGTGATCTCCAATTCCAATCGGTCGGCGATCGCCACGCCGTGGTTGTACATCGCTGAGAAGTCGGGATTCTTCAGATACTTGGGAATCTTCCTCTTACTGAGCTTCGTCTTGCTGCCTGGCTCCGCGACATAGGGCAGGTGTGCAAACGTCGGCAACTCGTATCCGAGCGACTGGCCAATGAATATCTGTCGAGGCGTGTTAGAAAGATGTTCTTCGGCACGAATGACATGCGTGATCTTGTGGTCATGTTCGTCCACCACGGTCGCCAAGTGATAGAGACACGACCCATCGGCACGCTGGATAACATGATCCTGTTCGTCCGCCCACTGAAACTCCACCCGGCCGCGCACCAGATCGTCGATGGCCACCGCCCCTTCGCGTGGCATCTTCAGTCGTACGACGGCCTGCCGACCCTCGGCTTCAAAGGCCTGCCGCTGTTCCGGCGTCTCGGCCATCCAACGGCGGCTGTATACAAAGGTCCGCTTCTCGGACTGCGCGGCTTCGCGCTCGGCCTGAATCTCTTCCGTCTTGGCATAGTCTCGGTAGGCGAATCCACCTTCCAGGAGTTGTTCGACGGCGGCCGCGTATCGGTCGGTTCGCTGAGATTGAGAGTAGGGCCCGTGCGGACCACCGACATCGGGTCCCTCGTCCCAGTCAATGCCGAGCCAGCCGAGTCCGTGCAGGATCGGGGCCAGCGCCTCTTCCACATTCCGTTGCTGATCGGTGTCATCGATTCGCAGAATGAATTGTCCGCCGTGATGACGAGCAAACAGCCAGTTGAACAGCGCCGTGCGGACGCCGCCGATGTGCAGGTATCCGGTCGGACTGGGAGCAAAACGTGTGCGAACCATGGGGTAAGGCCGTAGGGAAAAAGGGCAAGTAAAGATAAACGGCGGGGCAGGGCGGGGAGCCTTATTCGCCAGGAAAGCATGGCGCTGGGGCGCGGTCCAAGAATACGCTCTAGGCACTGAAAATGCCAGACGGTGCCATTTCTTCACGGCTGTTGGAGGCTGCCCCCTGTCGCTCTTCCCGCCTATGCCGCTTTCAACCCTGAGGAGTTGAGCTAGAGTAATGATATGAATCCACTTCCTGAAAGCGATCTCGTTCCATGAAGCCCAGCCTCCGAATTGGTCAGACGGCCGAACTGCGAACCGCGGACGATGCTCCTCAAGCGATTGCCATTGGATCAGCGGCCGAGGGTACGGTTTTTTCAACGCCGGCCATGATCAACCTCATGGAATATGCCGCCCGCGCCGCACTTGGTTCCTATTTGGATGAGGGCGAAGAGTCGGTCGGCATCGACGTGCAGGTGGAACATCTCTCGGCCACGCCACTAGGGGCAGACGTCCGCGCCACGGCGCGCGTGACCGACATTCAGGATCGCGTCATTTCCTTCGCCATCGAAGCCTTCGACGGCGCCGCTCAAATCGGACGCGGCACTCACCGCAGGGCAGTGATTCGCACCGAACGATTTGTGGCCAAGGTCGCGGAAAAGAGCCACCTCGTCAAAAAAGGCGGAGTCTCGACCGTTCCCACCGTAGGCCCGCTCCCGTCATTCTCCAGAATCGCGGCCAAGCAAGAGGGACCGCTGCTTCGCGTCACCCTCAATCGACCAGAAAAACTCAATGCGGTCGATTCCCAAATGACCGATGAGCTCTGTCAGTTGGTCTGTTGGTTGTCTGGTCACGAGCACGAGGTCCGTGTCGTGGTCATCACGGGTGAAGGCCGCGCCTTTTGCGCCGGAGACGACGTCCACGAAGTGGGCACGCTCGATCTGGACGCGGCAAGAGAACTGAGCCACCGCCAGGCACAACTCTACCTAACACTGGAAAGGCTCCCCCAAGTGTTCATCGCGGCCATCAACGGACCGGCCCTCGGCGGAGGCTGCGTGATGGCTTACTCATGTGATCTTCGTATCGCGTCTCACGCTGGGAAGTTTGGTATGCCGGAAATTAAACTCGGCTGGCCACCAGGCTACGGCGTCGCGCAGCTCACGGCGATTGTCGGAAAGGCGAAAGCCCTGGAACTCTGCCTCTTGGGAAGAATCATTTCGTCTCACGAAGCCTTAGCCGCTGGCCTGGTTAACGAGGTGGTCGCCAGCAATCAACTTGAGCAACGCGTCGATCAAGTGGTCGAAGAACTTCTTGCCTTACCTCCGCTGGCGCTGTCGGCTACCAAACGGCTCATCCACACCGACGAAGGTTTGCACACGAAGACCGCGTTCATCGCGGACACCGATGCTTACCTTCGCTGCCTGGAGACAGAAGATGCCCGAGAGGGAATCGCGGCGTTTAAGGAAAAACGCGCGGGGCGATTCCGCGGAAATTGAGCGGTTTCTCGGCTTCCGCAAACGATCTCCTGGCTGACCAAGCGCCGGGGGTTCTTGAGAGATGAGCGGGGCGTCGTAGATTACATGCACGTCTGCCGCTGCTGAGCCTTTAGCTTGCGGAGCTTCTTGCGCTGAGCCTTGGTCAGTTTTCGGCCTCCGCCGGAGGGCTCCTCGTCGTAGTCGTCGAATTCTTGATCGCGTGCCTCTTGTCGCTTGCGGTTCTTCTTGTTGTTGCGGCGACTGGGGCGCTGCTCCTCTTCCTCAAATTCCTGTTGAGCAATCTCGGCCGCCTCTCGATTCCGCTTGGCCCGCTTCGACGGAGTCTGGGATTCCAGATCGCTAATTCCCTTGGGAGCCGGTGGCGAACGGTGGGCCTTGTGAACACCTTTGCCACGTGACTCGGTGGATTCTTCTTGGGTTCCTTCCTTGTCGTCTTGCTTGGCTCGACGCGATTCTCGCTTGACAACGAGCCCCTGAATGTCTCGCAGCACGTGACGCGCGAATAGCAAGACGCTGACCAGCAAGAACAGATGCCCCGCCAATTTACAACCGCCGAGAACCATAATGGTCTGGGGTTCGACCAAGGAGGTCGGATCGCTAATCTCCATGCCGATCGCCCCGCCATAGGCCAGCAAGGAAATTACCATTACAAACGTCGCCAACACCGAGTCTCGCATGTCGAGTAGCAGTCGCACGGCCAACACGCCCAACACCAACAGCGAGGGTGCCATCCAGAATGTCGCTGTGCCGCCCGGCACTTGCCAGCCGCTCAAGTTGGCCAACGCCTCAGCGGCGACGAGATGATAGGGGGCGGTAGCAGCGGCACTGAGGGCCAACGTGGCGACCGCAGTCCAAGCCCAAACACGGTAGCGACCGTTGTAGTCACTCAATTTGTGACGACGCAGCGACAATACGATGATCGACGCCAGGCTGGTCAACAGGAGGATGACCGAGGCGATCCAACTGGCCAGGGAGCCACTGGCGGTGATATCGAACAGCGAACGGCCCGCTTCGTTCGGTGTCTGCCACGGTTCCATATGATGGTAGAGAGCCAACACGCCGGCCACCACGGCCGCCCCCAAGAGCACAAACAGTCCGATACCCCACAGACGTTGCGGCACCAAATCACTCAGACGCAACTGGTTCTCCAACGCGGCTTCCGGCGCATAGCTTGCACCCTCGCATTTCTGCTGGTCCACCGCCGATTTACGGTCTTCATGACCGCGTCCGACGACGTCTTCCGTCAGCACTCGGCGCCGACGATCATCGCGCTGTCCGCCTCGACGAAACATCCGTGTTCTGTGAGCGCAATAGGGGGAGAGGAAACTCGGAAGGACAACTCAGGAGCCTGTAGAAACTTTGCCGGTTGGGCCATCCAGGAAGGACGATCAGGGCGATCGCAAAGATGGAAAACAGCCAGAGGGAGAAGTTCCTTATCCCAGTTTCGTCATTCCGAGGCCCGAAACTGAACAGCTTTTTGCATTGGGCATCGCTCGCCTCGACCGATGACGCCAACCCGCTGCAAGAAAGAAGTCGACAAACCTGGATGCGAGAAGCTGTGAAGTCACGTTTGACTGCAGCGGTGGGGAGTTGACCGATCCTGCCTGCTCACGCCAGATCGCGACAAGCGGCTAGGTGTAGAGATCGCTCTGCTAGCTCGCCGCCACGACTTTGTTGCTCAGCAAGCCGATCTGGTCGATCTCGACTTCGACGACGTCACCTGGCTGCAGAAACACAGGAGGCCTGCGAGCCATGCCGACGCCCGGTGGGGTGCCGGTGTAGATCAGGTCTCCCGCCCTCAACGTGCAGACTTGCGAGATGTAGGAAACGAGCTTGTCGATCGGAAAGATTAGCTGGCGCGTGTTCGAGTCTTGCATCGTCTCGCCGTTAAGTCGCAATCGAATATCGAGTTGATGCGGATCAGCCACCTCGTCGGCTGTCACCAACTCCGGTCCACAAGGGGCGAAGCTATCGAACGACTTGCCCAGCAGCCACTGACCGCCGGGCTTGCCCTTCTGCCAATCGCGTGCGGAGACATCGTGACCACAGGTGTACCCGGCGACGTGATTCATTGCCTCCGCCCGTGAAATGTTTCGACCCTCTCGTCCAACAACAACGACCAACTCCGCTTCATAGTCGACCTGGTCACTCACGCTTGGCAATTCCACGGGGTCCCCATCGGCGCGCAGCGCGGTCGGAAACTTGTTGAAGATCAACGGTTCGCTCGGTATCTTCGCGCCGGTTTCCGCAGCGTGATCGGCATAGTTGAGTCCTACACAGATAATCTTCTGCGGGCCGGGAATCGGCGGGAGCAATCGCAGGCCGTCGCGATCGAGTCTTTGAGCGTTCAGAGCCAGCTCGGCAATCCGATCCAGACACTCTTGGCCCGCGGCCAAGATCGCCTTGAGAGAGCGGGGAAGATTCTCGTCTGCCGATCTGACATCGCACCAATCGTCTCCGCATTTCACGGCAACCCGCGGTCCGTCCTCGGCTTGATATGTCAAGAATCTCATCGAAGTTACATCCTCTTCTGGCTCGTGTCGTTGACGTTGCACTGAGGCGAGAAACACACCAACAAGCGCGTTCGTTACTCTCCCGTGTCGGGAGTATAACGAGGCGCGTGAGGGCCCACAAGAAAGCGGCCAGGCGGTTGCTTTGACTATGCCCCCACGCGGAACAGCGGTTCGGTGAGTTGGGTCATTGCCACGACCCCCAATGTCTCTCCCGTCTGGTCAACAACTTCCGCCAGCGGCTGATCGGCGCTCTGCATGAGCATCAGCGCGGCGATGTGGGTCTCCGCGCCAGACAGTTTCATCAGCGGTCGCACGGGCGCCTTCTGACCCTCCGATTCGAGATACAAGTCCGCGACCTGGTAGTAGCCCAGCAACGTTCGCGAATTGTCCGCCGATTCCACTAACAGCTCGGAGGCCCGCAATCTTCTCGCCAGCCGTAAGACATTCTGCTTGCCGGTGCCTTCTCGAATCTTGGCCGCGCGAGCCACCGGGGTAACTGTCTCGGCCAACGGTCGGCTGGCAATCGCGAACAGCCCCTGTGCTACGCGACGCTGGGCCGGACGTAATATGCCGGCCTCGTGACCCTCGTCGAGCACCTGCGACAGTTCTTGGCGGGCCAGACGTCGCTGGAGTCTCTGCGGCGATTCGCCCAATAGCCATTCCAGCAGCTTGCTTACCACCCACAGCAGGGCGCTGATCGGCAAGAACAAGATCGTGCAGAATCCGAATATCGGTGCCGCGGCACGAAGCAGTCGATTCGGTGCTTCATAGAACAATGTCTTCGGCAGATGTTCGCCGTAGATGAAAAGAACGGGCGCCAACACAATCGGCGCGATTATCTCCGCCCACGCCCCCGATCCTGCGAACAGATAAGGGACCCCCATCACAATCGCCAGCGAGGTCAGATAGTTGGCCAGATTGTTCCCGACCAATGTGGTCGCCACGAATAGCGAAGGATAACTCGTCAGCCACAGCAACCCCCGGGCAATCCGATCCCCCCCCATGGCGTCGATCAACAGCCGGACGCGCGGTACACGATAGAGCCCCATTTCGCTCCCGCTGAACAACGCACTAAGAAAGAGACCGACCACGAAGAGCAGGATAATTACCCAGATCATCTTTCGTCCTCCCGCTCAGCATGACGCCGCATTTTGAGCAAGAGGTGACCTGGATCGTGCATCTCCACGACTTCAAACTCGTAAGGCCCCCAGTGACAACGATCACCCGCCCGAGGTAGGCGGCCTAGCGATTCCTGAATGACTCCCGCGACTGTGATGTTCTTCGTTTCCGGCAGGTCATCTTCCAGTTCGCGACCCAAGCGACGGATTGTCGTCATGCCCGTGACCCGCCAGGTTTCGTCACCATCGGGCTGGATCGGCGATTGCTTCAACAGACGCTCGCTGCGGCTGACCTCGACGGAAAAAATCGTATCGAGAATATCGTCGCGGGTCAGAATGCCGATCGTCTCGCCGTGCTCGTTGACGACCGCCGCAACATTGCGCTCCCGAGTCCGCATACGATCGAACGTATCCCCAACCGTCGCGCACCAAGGGACGTAAATCACCCGCTCGGCGTGATATTCGAGATGGCGGGAGGGGATCGAGTAGAGTTGCTTGAGTGGTATCGCTCCGGCAACCTCGTCAGTGTCCGGCTCGGTAAGAAGAATGTACCCGCTCGGGGGCCGCTCACCCCCGAGATCATCGAGCGACACGGGAGGGTGAAAGGACATGAACCGCGTTCGAGGTCGCATCAACTCGTCCGCTCGTATCTCCGACAAGGAGACGATGTTCTGAAGCACGGCCCGTTCTTGTTCGAGGATGGAGGCATCGGTGGTCGACAATTCCACCGCTCGCTCCAAGTCGGTCACCTCCAAGTAAGGCTCCGCGGAGAAGCGCGGAAAGAGCACTCGCCGAGACAGCAAATTGGCAACGCGAAAGACCGGCACCAGCAAACCTGTGATTCGCACGGCGACCGCCACAGGCAGGCCGATCAGACGCGCCAGGCGCCGAGACAAGAGCAGGCCAATCGACTTGGGCAACATCTCGCTCAGCAAGATTATTGCCAGAAGAGACACAAACGAGAACACGCCGGCGTCGGCCGGAGCGCCCCGCGACTCCAAACGCAGGCTGCCGATGGCGACCAAGGCGAAATAGGTGACGTTGATCACCAAGTTCCAAAACAACACGACCGTCAGCAACCGATCCGGGTCCTTGAGCAGGCCGGCCGCCAATCGATCCGCGCGACTGCCGACCGCCATTTGACGCCGATCTTGCGCGTTGAGCATGAACAGGGCGGCTTCACTGGCTGAGAAGAAACCAGATGCCAGAACCAGGCAACCCATGGCAGGCAACAACCATGGCATCTCCTGGAAAATTGCGTTCACTGAATGCTCCGTTTAACTACGCGATCGAAATCATGAACGAGGTCGTGTTTCCCCCGCGTCACGCGCCCCCGGCAATGGCGATTGCAAATTGGCTAAACAGGGCTTGAGGGGGTGGTATCTCAAATATAACTTACCGACATCCTGGTCGAGGGAAAGCCGACTTTTTTCGGTCGTGCGAATCTTCTCGAAGGGGTGGATGGCCGGGCTCCACCAAGACACGCTCCGCGGCGATCTTCCGAGCGGTTCTAGTCCTTCTCGCTGCGACCGCTCGCCACATCGAACTCCGAGATGGCCGGAATGAGCATCGCCAGTGTGGCGAACCCATAGGCGGCCGTGGTCACCAGAAATACTCCCAGGGTCTGCCGCTGAATGAAGCTCGTGATCGCCCAAAACGTCAAGAAAGGACAAAGAAAAGAGGCCCAAAAGATCGCCCTCGAGGCATTTCGGGCGCCCAGGGAAAGATAGAGACCGATACCCCCACCAAGAATAAAGGCCAAGAACGGGGCCAGTTGCGACTCAAAAGATCCTGCAAAGGCGACCATGATCCGCATGCAAATTCCCACACCCAGAAACAAGAAGAAGACAGTACCCAAGCTGGTAGCCAGAGCGATTCTCGTGTGGTGATGAATCAATCCACAGTGAATTCCCAGCACCGCCACGAAAAAATCCATGACCAATAACCCAGCGGCGATGTAGAAGGCGTTCTGTCCACTGATCGAGCCGGTCTGCCAGAGCGCAAGGCACAGCAGCAACGGCAAGGCCACCATCTCGATCGTGTTGTAAAGGGTTCCGCCGAGCTTTCCGAAGACGATTTCCTTGGGAGACAGTTCCGTCGCCAGCAACAAATCGATCGTCCGTCCGTCTCGTTCGCTGGCCAAGGCCGTCACCGCTTGGGCATTGATCAGCACCAGACTCAAGACGAACAGAATCGGTAACAGAGTCCACGTTCCTTCGGCCAACGACAACTGTTCGACCGACAACGCGGTGGCGGATGCCAAGCCAAACAAGACGATGTACGCGAGTCGTACGAACAGGATTCGCCGCCCGTAAGCCCGGGTGCGAATCTCGCGCCAAGCGACTGGATTGTGCCATACTTCGCGCGAACCCGCGCGGTGTGGCGTTCCTTCCGCACCTTGCCGCGAGTCCTCTACTCGAATCGCATCTGCCCGCCGCGGTTCCTCGTCAAGAATGCTTTCGGCGTCATCAGGTCCGGCGCCGGTGCGCAGCGCTCGCGAGGGATTCCATCGCCGAATTCGCCACGTTGCCAGAGCACTGAGCGCAACGATGACCCCCAGGGAAAACACCAGATAGCCGCCTAGCGACTCCGCCGGGCCCAACCAACCATGGGAGTTCTCGATCATGGGTCGCGTAGCGACCAGCAGTGCTTGCCAGGGACTGAAAACAGTCGCCCAAGCGGAGAGTGAGTCGCCAGCAACGTGGACATCGCCAATTGAATAGGCGACTACCTCCCAGCCGCCCAGCCAGGTGGTAAGAATCAGGACCGTAATGGCCAGGGTCTGGAATGTCTTTTCGCGCCACAGAGCAATCGTCGCGCCCAACGTTCCCGCGGCCAGTGCCGAGGTCAACGTCACAAAGAACATGCCCAAGACCTGGCGAAGCTGAATGCCCCCCAGCAAAATCATCAGCATGAACAAAGGTAGCGCCGCCACCAACAGCACGATCACCGTGAGCATGCTGGCCGCGAGTTTACCAAACACCAGTTCATGATTACGAAGATCGGTGGTCAATAATAACACGAGTGTTCCGCGATCCTTTTCGCGACTCACCGAACTGGCCGCGCAAAGCGCCGACACGTACAGCGCCAAGACAAGCTGCATCGGGCTGAGCAGCTGAAACAGAAAAGTTGCGAAGCGCGAGAGATCGCCCAATGTGCCGATTTCCTGGCTGCCGGTGAGCACCAACCAAGCGGTGCTCATCAGCACCAGGAGAACCGTGACGTAGGTCGCCCTGGCGACATAATGTCGCACTCGCCGGGGGGCAGTAACCGCTTCACGAGCCAGGATGGGACCGGTAAACAAATTCGATGATCTCCGCAAAAAATGGTCAGTAGGGGGCAGTCCACTTCGGGAGAAACCCGCTCTAAAGCGGCCATTCTAAGCCATGAAACCTATACGGACCAGCATGAAAAAGAGTTTACTTGAAGCTGCCGACGTCGTCATAAATCAATACACTGCCAATATTTGTGGAAGATTGGGACTTTACGGATGTCGATTCCTATCCTTGTCTTCTCAACCCTCGATGCGGAGCCAAGAAAATAATTGGGTTATTTACTCCCAATTACTTGCAGCGCCCCTCACATTCAAATAGGATGAAGATCGTGACAGGGGAATCAGCGGCCTACCGAGGCCCGCGAATCCTACTGACCGCTGTAGGCGAAACATCGCCTCACAAGAGACATCGAGGTAAGGCTAATCCCAGCAAGATTCACGATCAGTCGAGAGAGATCAGCCAGTGACTGCAATCGTAGGTAAATCGTATTGGAAAAAGCAGACGTGCGAGACGATCGCTCGGATTGCTCCTCACACTTCTAGCGTCCTGGTAACAGGACCCAGCGGAACGGGCAAGGAATTGATTGCCCGGTCGATCCACGACCAGAGTCCGCGAGCGACCGGCCCCTTCATCCCGGTCGATTGTGCGTCGGTCCCCGGCAGCCTCTTTGCGAGCCAACTTTTCGGCCATGTAAAAGGTGCGTTTACCGGTGCGGTCGGTTCTTCCCTGGGTAGCTTTCGTGCGGCCAATGGCGGAACGATTTTCCTCGACGAGGTTGGTGAACTCGACCTCGACTTGCAGTCAAAACTTCTCCGAGTCATTCAACAGCGTCAGGTGACGCCCGTCGGCAGCCACGACCCCGAACCGATCGACGTCCGCATCATTGCCGCGACGAATCGGAACTTGGCGGAAGAGGTCAAGGCCGGCCGCTTTCGTATGGATCTTTTCTATCGACTGGATGTTATCTCCATCGAGTCGGTCGCGCTGCGAGATCGCCGTGAAGACATCCTGCCGTTGGCGGAGTACTTTGTCGATCACATTGTGCGAGAGCGCGATCTTCCGCCCAAGCATCTCTCCTCGGCTGCCATTCAGGCCATCGAGTCATTCAATTGGCCCGGCAACGTCCGACAACTCCAAAACATCATCGAGCGTTCCATAGTGATGTGTGAAGGCGAGCAAATTGGCGCTCACCACATCCCTGAGAACCTCGACAACGAAGAAGGCCCCACGGCCTTGCAACCGCACCTTACTGCCGGAATCGACGAGATTGCCACGACCAGGTCTCCTGCGAACAACGGACCTTCGTCGTGGCAATCTCTGGCAGAGAACGAACGCGAGCATCTGCAGCGCACGCTCGAAATGGTCGACTACAACCAGAGCGCCGCCGCACGATTGCTAGAAATCGATTATCGCCTGCTACTTCGGCGAATCAAGAAATACGGTCTTAAGCGCCGCACTCCTACCGGAGTGCATTCCAGTTCTTAGCGTCGCAACATCTCCAGACGACGCGAACAACCGAGAGCGCAAAGCAAAACGGGCGGGTCCAAGATTGGACTCGCCCGTTCGCGTCTCGGGTCACTTCTCCTCCCAGACCACACTCCCCAGTAGGTCTCGTCGTCGAAGCAGCTCGAGTGTTTCGAAAATTTTTTGTCTCTTGCCTAAATGATCTCCGGTTCGCTTAGCGACCCAGGAAAGGAAAGAGCACGCTCGTCGGCACGATCGATCCGGCGGGCGGGATCACGTCGCGAAAATCGGCCGAAGATTCGCTCGGCACCGGAGCGGCGTCGTCAGCCGGAGCGGACGAGTCCGTTTCCACCGGCTCGGGCATCACCTCATCGGTCATCATTTCGCTCGATTCCGGGAAGCTCACATCGTGACTCTCGCCGGAACCGCAGGTGTCGCAAGTATTGCACTCGTTGGAGCCGCAGCCGCAATCCTTTTTGAACCAGTGGAACCAAGGCTTGTGGCACTTCTTCTCACAACAAGGCGTCTCACCACATCCGCAGTCCGCCTGACAACCGTGAGACTTAAACGGCTTCCAGCACTTAAAGTGTTGTTTACACTTCTGGAAGTGCTTCTTGCAGCCGGCGAACCACTGCTTGTGACACTTGGTTCGGCAGCAAGGTGTTTGACCACACCCACAACCGGCACCGTAGCCGGCTCCACCGTGGGCGTAACCGATGAATCCGCCATAGCTGATCTGGCTGCCATGTCCGTAGCCGTGCCCGTACCCGTGACCATATCCGTGTCGCACGAAGTGCACCGGCAAGGTCTGAAAACTGTCAGCACCGAAGAAGGCCTTGTGATAGCTCGAGGCTTCATACGGGTGACCCTGCACGTGCATATTCTCGTCACCCGCGAACAGACCGCCCGCGAAACAGGGGGTGCAGGCCATACTGGCGGCAAAGGCCACCGCAATCATGAATTGTTTCATCTCGAAATCTCCTCTGGTCGGCGTCCTCGGCATCGACGAGCTGAACAATAGCCCCAATGCTGGAAGTTGCACACTTGTTCGTTGATCGATGTTTCTGCACACTTGGAGGACTGCCAGGCTCGCGGCACAACGCCTGATGACCGTCGTCCTTCAAATGGTCGAGCAGCGTCAGCCCTCCAGGGAGAGCTTCGGCGGCCCATGTGGAAGAGCTTCGGCGGCAAGGAACCGGGTAAGGTGGAAACCTAATCCACATAACTCGCGGGTTGGTTACCGCGGTGGTATTGCCGACGTGGCTCTTTTGAAACATGGCCCGCTCGGCGTGTCGTGCAAACGCAACCCGTAACTTTTTCCAACATTCCCTCCCCTCCGCAGCCGACACGACCCGACCAACTGGAACAATCGTACTTCCTGAGCCGGCCGCCTCAGACTTGGCTTGCTACTGGTCAGCCCGCGGAAGCTACGATTCGCAGAGCAACTCAAAGGATTTTCCTCCCCGCCGACACCATGCCGCACGTTCCCACTGCCACCACGATGCCCGCGGCTGCAGAGGCGGTATTCGTCCCGCTCTCCTACCCGCCGCTCTGCATACCGCTCGGCGTCCTGGCGATTGCCGGACTCCTCTGCCATGGAGGTCGTTTGCGCGGAACGACCTTGGTCGCGCCTTGGGTCTGGGCGATCCTGGCGATCTTCGCGATCGTCGCCGCCGAATTGGCAACCGAGTTGGTTCCGTCACTCGATCGATCGCCGGGACTTTCGGCCACTCGGTATGCCGCCTACGCCGCTTCACTCTGCCCGATCGTCGCCTTGCTGGGAGCAAAACGCCCCCAAGATCGTGGCTGGCAGCTGATCGTGTTGTCGTTGTGGGGAATCATGCTGGTGCCTGTCTTTTCCTCTCTCTTCTTTTCGAGCGGAGTTTTGTCCGTCGAACTGATCTGGTCCTGCTTTTTAGCCGTGCTCATCGCAATCGGTTTCTTCAATACGATATTGACGAAATATTGGCTGGCCGGGATCTTAGTCACCGCGGGGCAGATATTCGCCTTGGGTGACGTCCTGCCCGGTCTTTCCAGCTGGTTTGGTGCGGCATCGATGCAGCAGCTCTCTGCAGGTAGCCAGCGGTCATCCATCACACTCGCTCTGTTTGTACTGGCGATCTGGTCGGTTCACCTGGTCTCTGCCCGCTCGCAGTCATCGCAGCATATTGACCCTCAACTCCCGACAGGAAGCCGGCGGATCGCAGAAATGAACCAACTGTGGTTCGATTTTCGCGACGCCTTTGGGACAATTTGGGCACTTCGGATCGCCGAGCGGGTCAACGCCAACGCCGCAAGGTATGATTGGGGTATCGTGCTTCGTTGGGGTGGATTCGAGCCCCAATCACTCGAGGCCGAAGAGAACAAATCGCCAGACTTGAGCCAACTGCCTGCCGAAACGATCGACGCCTTGGAATCGAGTACCCGTGTATTGTTGCGACGTTTTGTCTCGCCCGAATGGATCGACGCCCGTCTCAAGCACTCGAAATGAAAGACTCTTTAATCTGGCGCTTCACGGCCTGCAATTCGCAAGCTTGCGGTGAGACGCCCAGTTCTTACGAGCGAACACATCCCAGCATTTCGCGGTCAAAGGAATCGCAGAGCCCATGTATCGTGTGATCAACCTGCTGCTCTCCCCGCTGGTGCTGCTCATCTTCGCGCTCCTCTGGATCACAATCCAGCTATGGCGCACGCGTGAGTTAACACGACGGCGTCTCCTGGCGCTGACGTTCGTCGTGCTCTCTCTTTATCTCTACGGAACGCCTGCGGTCAGCTACTTCTTACTCGGTTCGCTGGAATGGAAATATCCGCCCGTGCAGAAGCAGCCAGAGAACATCGACGCCATTGTGATTCTCTCGGGCGGCATTTACGCTCCCGACGACATTCGACCGGTCGCGGTACTGGGCGAGAGTACGCTCTACCGCTGTCTTCGCGGCGCTGAGTTATTCGACGAGCAGAACCCTTGTCCGATCTTACTCAGCGGCGGCAAGGTCGATGCCAACCGCGCAGGCCCCCCGCTGGCGGTCGCCATGCGGGACCTGATGCATGACCGATTCGGCATCGACGAGCAGTATCTGATCCAGGAAGGTGAATCGCGAACAACGTATGAGAACGCCGTCGAGACGGCTCGTTGGCTCAAGGAGCACGACCTCCACCGCATCGCTCTCGTTACCGATGCCTCGCATCTCCATCGATCGGTGCTCTGCTTTGAGGCGCTCGAATTCGACGTCGTGCCCGTTGGCTGTGCCTATCGAGCAACCAAGTTTCATTGGACCCTGGAGACGTTTCTGCCCACGGCAAGCGGGTTCCGACATAACGACGCGGCCATCCATGAATACCTGGGCATCGTCTGGTATTGGTTGAAAGGCCGACTGTAATCTCCCCCAGATCAGTCCAAGAATGCCAGCTCGGGCCAAACGTGCCAGATCGGACCATCCATGCCAGGGGAACATTTCCCGCTGCTCTGCGAAGGACGGGTTCTTATAATTGATCTTACACGCGACGCCCCGTCCGGAACCGCCTGGCACTCAAGACCATGACCGACGCCGCTTCCGCGGATCCACCGCCTCACAATCGAACCATCGATCTGACTGGTCGTCAGCTGGGCGATTATCGGCTACTGCACCATATCGGTCGCGGGGCGATGGCGGAGGTCTATCTGGCGGAACAACTCTCCCTCGGTCGAAGAGTCGCCTTCAAAGTTCTCCGGGCCGAACTGGCCACCGACGAGACCTACCTGAAACGTTTTGAACTGGAAGCCCGCGCGGCCGCTTCGCTCGTTCACGCCGCCATTGTGCAGATCTACGAGGTCGGCTGCGTCGATGGGGTGCACTTCATCGCGCAGGAATATGTCCAAGGCCAAAACCTGGCCGAGCTGCTTCGCCGCCGAGGCACGCTCCCGCTCGACCAAGCCGTCGGGGTCATGCGTCAGGTTGCCGTGGCGCTCGCCAAAGCGGGCGAACATGGCATCGTTCATCGCGATATCAAGCCAGACAACTTGATGCTCTCAACCAGCGGCGAGGTGAAGGTTGCCGACTTCGGCCTAGCCCGCGCGGTTCAAGGCGACCAGCAACAGAAGCTCACACAGATCGGCATCACGATGGGCTCGCCACTCTACATGAGCCCCGAACAGGCCGAGGGCAAACCGCTCGACACGCGTAGCGATATCTATTCGTTTGGCGCAACCTGTTACGAGATGCTCGGCGGACGTCCGCCATTTCAAGGCGAAACCGCTCTGAGCGTGGCGGTACAACATGTCCGCTCGCAACCGCCCCCCCTCGACACATTGCGACCCGATCTTCCTCCGGAACTTTGTAATTTGATCCACCGCATGCTGGCCAAGTCGCCAGCGCGGAGACAAGCCAACGGCGGCGAACTACTGCGTGAGTTGCGTCGTCTGCCGATCAAGCAGTCGGACACCGACTGGCCCGAGGCCCTCGACCCCTTAAATACAACCGAGTCGGTTGCGCTATCGAGTGCCCGACAGGCCGCCACACAACACCTGGCGCGTGTCATGAGCGAAGACAGGGTGGGCACCCCCATCTATCGCCGGCCGGCGGTTTGGCTGGTCGCCCTGTTGGCAGTGCTATTAGGCGGCTGGTTGGCGTTGCCGACCCATGAGCCAGCGTTACTTGACGAACAAGACACATCGGTGTCCCAAGTCGAGCGATTCTCCACCGCACAGCGACAGTACACTTTCGCGCTCCGCAAGAATACGGAGGCTGCGCTGCGCAGCGTGGCAGACTATTTCCCCACCGACACACGCTACGTCGATCTGGCCGCCAAGCAGCTGGCCGATCGACTCTTGCAACAGCGTCGCTATCGCGAGGCGCTGGCCATCTTTGATGACTTCGCCTCGCGAGCGACGTCCGATCCAGACTATCACGCCTATGGACTCGCAGGGCAGTTCATTGTCTACACGCTGCTCGACGAAGTGACAGCCGCCGACAAGGCGCTCGACGCACTCACCCAACAGGGCAGGGCAGGGGATCCGTCACCGCTGAGCCGTCTGGAGAAATTCGACCCGACGATGGCGCGCCGCGTCGAACAGGTCCGCTAGCGTTTCTGAAAGGGTTGGGCCGGAGCCCATCGCAAGACCCAAGCCGGTTGACAGCCCGGATCATCTCCGGTATTAATCGTAGTTCGCGACTTGGCAAACGGACTCGCCCGGGCCGAACCGCTCCGCTTGCGGATCCGTCCTTGTGTTTGATTCCTGCCCGGCATTTGGTATCTGCCTTACGTTGGAAACTTGTCCCGCGTTGGCAACTTGCTGAGTCTGCAGACAATCGATTTTCATGCACGCCCCCTTCGTCTAGTGGCCCAGGACATCGGATTCTCAGTCCGAAGACAGGGGTTCGACTCCCCTAGGGGGTGCTATTTTGTATACTGAACCACTGGGCAGTGGCGCAAGCGTCTGAGGCGCTTCAACTTGCTGCGCATCGCTGCAACTCGCCGCTACCTGCTGCGGCGTAGCTCTTGGCACGTCTTTAGTGCCAATGGCGTCGGATTTAGCGCTGCTAAGGTTGGCCAGCTCGACCTCCTCATCTCGTAGCGCTCTGGCGAAATCTTCCTGCGTCACTTGCAAATAATGCCGGTTGGCTACGACCATCGAGTTCCCACACCACTTAGCGACGACGTGAAGCGGATACCTGCTCGCTAGCTCTGTCTCTCGTGATGCCCGGAGGTTGTGAAAGATGCGGGGCCACGGCTCAATGCCGGCCCGCTTGATGATTCGCATGAACTGGGTTCGCAAATTGGCATTCTTTTGGCGGTAGCGAGAAATAACGTAGACGGAACGGTCCTTAGCGTTATCCCACACGTCGTCCAGGAAGGGGCGTAGGGAGGGCCAGAGGGGTATCGTGCGGGTCGCCTTGCCGTGCCTCTTCGTCTTGGCCGAAGTGACGGTGATGCGTTCCCGGTCCCAATCGATGTCGTCCCACTTGAGGGCCAGCACCTCGCTCGGCAGCCGAAGTGCGCCATATCTCGACAACGCGATAATGAGCCGCCATTCCCTGTCGGGGGCGTGCTCGATGACTGCCGCAATAGTCTTGCGGTCAACATAGTGAAGTCGATCTTCGTTCTCCTCCCCACCGGCGACCAACTCATGAAAGGGGTTCGCCCGGACCAGTCCCTTGCGTGCCGCAGCCTTGAGGAATTGCTTGGCATGCTTTACCGCCTTCGATACCGTTGAGCTACTGTACTCTTTGTTGACGAGCCACTGACGCCAATCGTCCGCGTCCCCTGGCGAGATTTTGTGCAGGGGTCGGTCATCGCCAAAGAAGTCTGTCAGTTTCTGTCGGCTGTTACTCCAATTGCGGACGGTGTTTTCTGCCGCGTCCTCTCGGCTGTCGATGTAAGAATCAATAAACGCAGCCAACGTACTCTGTTGACGCGATTCACGGAGGCCCGCTCTAGCGAGAGTCTTGACAATCTGATCGGATGCGACTTCTGACAGCCAGGCCTCTGTCTCTGCTGGAACCATTGTCCTGTACTGGCGAGCCGATCGCAGGTTCTCGATATGGCCCTTAGTCTGATTTGCGACCGATTGCGTTACGGCCCCTAGGTGTATCGTGAAGCGATTGCTCTCCAGGTCGTAAAACTGGCACCGATAGAGCCATGAGCCGCGTTTGCCTTTGTTTCGCTGAATGCTGGCCATTTATGCTCCCTTCCGTGCACAATCATGGTCGACTTCTACTGAGTTGGCTAGCGGCGTCGGTGGATCACCCGATGCAATCGCTTCGAGGAGGTGCCGTCGAATCGTCGGCAGATTGCGACCCTCCTTAGAAAATCTTCGTTGAAGCGTCGAATTGTCTCCGATCATAGCTAAGCATTCCTCGTCAGTTAGGTTGTCGAACTGTTCCCCGTATCGTGATTCGAGTTCCTCCATTTTTACCTGGTCCGCTTGCCTCTCGGCGTGAAATTCGCTGACTCTAGCACGCCGCGACTCCATTTCATCGTAAAGCCGTTCTGAGTTTTGCTGGCTAGAGTAGGCTTTCGCCGGAGCCGGCCAGTGTTGTTCCGGTGATGAACCGGGAATCGCCTTGCAAACTTGACTATATAGTGCGCCGGCTTTCCAGGCCCCCGGATGACCCTCGAAGTGGTCGATGAGCGCAGAGACTGCCAGCGGGTCGACCCCATTCCCCTTTGCAGTGATGACGGCATTGCTCGCCAGCGTGACGCCACACCGGCCCAGGCGATCCTCGACGGAAACCCATGATTCCAATTCCAGTCCCCCCTCCTCATCCTTTTGGGGCCGTGGGGGGAAGGGTGGGGTTTCGTTCGGTTTGCTTTGGTTGGGTAGGCAGCCGTTGTCCGCCGTTGTCCGGACAACGGCAGACGATGGCTGCCGCCTTCTGTCGGATTGGCTTTTCGCATCCTTTTTTTGTGAGGCCCGAGCAAGTCGCTTGCGAATAAAATCAGGCATGTGGTCACTCCAGTCGTGTATTACTAGTCGTTGATCACCTTCGACGGAGTCGAGCCACCCGGATTTCACGAGTGAGTCTACCAGGTCGTCGGGAGCACCTTGCCACCCGAGCCATTTTGCGAGTTCGCTATTCTCGTACTTTCCGACGCCACCATCTTCTGCAAAGTGGCAGGCGAATGACACCAGACCCTCCACAAGTCCGGCAGCGGCATACCTGGGGATTTCAAGGTGGCCTGAGAGCCTCGTTAGTTTCGGATGTTGCCACGCCTGGTGCTTCATACGTCACCTCCCGTCTTACGTTGGCTCCGCACGTAAGCCTCGATGTCCGACCGCAGAAATCGGACACGACGGTTGGTAGTAATCCTCGGGAGCTGGGACTCCGGGATGGCGGCCAGCGTTCTCACGGAAATCCGGAGAAGGGAAGCCGCTTCTTTCCTGGTAAAGAGTGGATCACGCAGCGTAGGACGAGTGTCCCTTGACTCTTGCGAACGTTCGTCTGTAGGATTAATCACGATCAAGCGCCTCCAATGCTTAGCTTGAATCACCGGCCTCGTGCGACTCACACCACATGCTCGCGCGAGGCCACTTTTCTTGGTACGAAACGCTAGAAAGCCCCCCATCGCTTCGGCGGATCCTGGCCAGAAAGCTCTCTGCGCTCCAAGATTCTCGCGTGAACCTCGGGCAGAAGCGCGAACGACACCCGTCCACGACGACCTGGTTCAATGGTCCAGCGCAGACAGCTTAGAGCCCCATCGATATCTGCGGGCATGACATGGTCTGCTGCGGGGCCGTAGTGGCGATGAATGCCTTGCACATGCTCGCGTACCTGCTTCCACAAGTCATCTTGTGCTAACCCGGCGGCTCTCCAGAACAGCGTTTCTTCAGTAAACGACCCAGCTTCCTCAAGGTGGTTCGCTACGTCGTCAATATCGCGGCGACGCCACAGATATCGCTTCTTCTCGGTGCTCGAATCCTGTCGCGGTCGCGCGACACCTTTGCGGACCAAGTAAGCCAGTGATTGTGTATCGACCTCATATCCCATTCTGCGCAACACCGAAACGGCAGCCTCGGTGCGAATGAGAGACTGATCGCTTGTGAGGTGCTCCGATGGATCCTCCCGCCCGATGAGTCTTTCGTGACTCTCCAGCTGTTTGGCCGTTAGCCCCCAACGAGGCTGCGTGATGGAAGGCATTACGAGACTCCTTTCTGTGCCGGTGAAAGTGAACTGAATGTCCGTATACATTCAACATAAGGACGCTTAGCCTTCTCGCTCAATAACTGGGTCCGATCTTTTTTGGCCAAGGCGCAAAGATCCACAGGGAAAAGCTTTAGGATTCTGCGCCGACGCGGCATGCCGTCACGCAGCGACGATAATCCGATGTCACGATTTCGGATTCTCGGCCCACGGGCACAAAAAAACCCTCGCCGCCGGTGAAGGTGACGTGGGCTCTACCAACAGGGCGTCTTGGATAACTCTCGCAGATCTACTGGCCTTGATTTCGCAACGCAAGACACCGTCGATTGCTTGTTTGTGCACGGACCTCATCAAATATCGATCACGTCCCTCCGCACTATCGACTTCGAGTATCCTTTTCCAGAAGCTCAATGATCCTCAAACAGCGAGACTCTCTCACCCTGGAGTTTAGAGAGTTTTTGCATGCCCGTTCCTACTCAATTACCCTATTACTATTATGAGCAAAATCGTGGGCGAGGATCTTAAAGCGCCGGCCAGATTCGGGGATGACGTCGGACCCACTCTCATTGTGGTCATCGTCGCGGCGATTGTCGGGATCTGCATCCTGGTTGTGAGCCAGATTTCTAGTTGCAGCAACCGATTGTCATCGGAGAGACTTCGTTCAGTTCCCGCAGCTTCGACTAAGAGCGAAGCTGCCCCGGTGGAACAAACAGCTGAGGGGGACAGCGACTCCGGCTGGGGATTCTGGGAAGTTACTGGTCTTTCTTTTACTGTGCTATCGGCGCTCGCCCTGGCTGGAGCACAAATCCATACTTCACGCCAACGAAACGCTGCAGCTCACAGAACTGAGCTTGCAAAGCTTGCTCAGCAACTCGCCGTTGAGGACCTGAAAGACGCCCGCCAACGAAGGGATGAGGATCGAAAAGAAGGCCGATCTCCGCTGCATGAAGTGAGGCCAACGAGTAGCTATCTTTGGTTTTACTACTGGTTTCTACGCATAGTAGATCAGGATCACTTTGACCAGAAACGTCTGCGAGGTCATCTCGATCGCTATAGAGACATGCTAGATCTGTTTCATGAACATCCCGCATCACAATTCAACATCGAAAACTCCGGGCACGAAGCAACCACAATCGAACAAAGAGCTACACCCGAACAGAGCACCGATGCGGGGCCCGAACCGAAAGACACATGGACCGTTGAGCGATATCGACTAGTAACCCGGCGACAAGAATTTCACTCGGATCGCTGTTGGGCAACCTTTCTCTTGTTTATCAAGCTAATGACGGCACTCTTCGCAGCGGGGGCTGTCTTGATTTCTTCTGACAATGCGCTTCAAGAGTATATTAGGAACCGAGCAATGTTCCTCGGGGCACTCTGTGTTGTAATTACCTTCGTAGGGGCAGCAGCAATACTATTGATTGTCTTCTCGACGATATCCTGGTACGGCTATCGCAAGGCAGAGTCAGATCTGAGTCCGATCGCACCAGACATACCTGCGACTTGGTGGGTCTACGAGGCCGTTTATGTGGGCCTCATAATAGTCTTCGTAGGCTTGAGCTGGTTCCTCGCTGCCCCCCATCTCTAGGTGCAATAGCCTGCTCGAGAGTTACATCAGCGGCCGCAGACAGTTCGGACAGCATAGCGTTGCCGAAGTGATGGCGACCGCAAAAAGGCTGCTTCTACGACTTCGTATACCGGAGTCTATTTCGCCTTTGCTAACAATCGACATGCCTCCGCCATGCACCGTCGCCGCCAGTCGACGCTAGCTAAATTTGGCAACCGATTTGGTGACGCATCAGATAGCATCGTCTTGTCCTACTCGATTGCGTTTCATCGGCGATGAATCTGATAGATTGGGGCCACCGCCGAGCCATAGTCCGATCCTCAAAGACGCCAGTACGACGCCGATCAGGAATGTCGGCCAGAACGATAGTCCGGTGCGATCAGAAACCGCGAACGGCACGAAGAACACAAGGCCAAGCGGCACCAACACCAGCGTCTCTCGGGCCAAACTCGCCAAAGGCGCCATCTCTTGTTCTTCGCTCCAGAACATGACGAACGCCAAGATACTCACGATCGGTAGCGACAACAGCAGCGCACCCAGTCGGGGATAGCGACCCGCGATCTCCGAGACGGCGACAATGATTGCTGCTGAGATCACAGCCCTCGCAACGGTCCAGATCATAGCTTCCCCCTAGTGCTCACGGTTATTGTCGTTTTCATGTCCGTCGTCATGGTCGTGCTCTTCCTCGGAGAACTCTCCGGAGTAGGGCGTCCCATCGACTACCCCCGAGATCGATCCCTCATAGTCTTTCACGACAGCGAATCCGTCATGCATACCCACGAACCGTGATGCCGATCCCTCCGGATCACCAGTCTGTGGTGATGGCGCCAACGCGACATCGATCGCGGGATCCTTGATATTGAGGTGAATCTGGGTCGCCGAGATTGGCACCGCCGTTTTCTCGTCTCTTCCGAGCACATAGACCGCCACTTCTTGCTTGTCGTGATCAACTGTGAACTCGACATGAAACTTACCGCCGCCCCAATCGACGATCGTGCCGTCGTGAGGACCGGGAGCGTGGTCATGCTCGCCAGAATGGTCACGATGACCGTCATGTCCATTCGCAGCCTGCTGCTTCTCGGCCTCGCCGCCGCTACAGCCAGACAGTGCCAAGAGCGTAGAGGCCGCAAACATAGCCATCCATGTAGTACGTGTCGCTCGAATCATCTTGAGTTTCCTTTCATATCTGAAGATTAAAATCAAATAACTTCGGCTGTCGTGTTTCCGTCACCTTCGTCTTGTTGGGCTACGCGCAATGCGCTTTGACCGCTAAAGCGCCAAAACAACCCGGGATGAATTAAGAACTCACAGAACGTCGAGGTCGCCAGCCCTCCGAGGATCACGGTCGCTACCGGATAGAGGATTTCTCGGCCGGGAGCGTGGCCGCCAAGTACAAGCGGTACTAGTCCAATCCCTGCAGTTAGTGCCGTCATCAACACGGGAGCTAGCCGTTCTAGGCTGCCGCGGAGGATCATGCTCTCACTAAACGGTTCTCCTTCGAATTTCATCAGATGGACGTAATGGGTTACCAGTAGAATGCCGTTGCGCACGGCAATCCCACCAAGTGAAATAAACCCGACGAGGCTGGCTACGGTCAGATCTTGCTGGGTGATTGTGAGTGCCGCGACCCCACCAATGAACGCCGTCGGAAGAGCGTTGAGAATCTGCAATACGATCCGCGTCGACGGAAAAAGGATCATTAACACTACGTACATGCCGACCACCGAAATGGCAGCCAGGACTAGAATCAATCGTGTGGCCCGCTGCTGACTCTCGAACTGTCCGCCGTACTCGACGAAGTATCCGGCGGGCATTTTGATATCGGTACTGATCCGCCGTTGGATTTCTTCGACAGCACTGGCCAGATCACGACCCTCCGTATTACAGCGGATCACGATTCGCCGCCGGGCATTCTCTCGATTCACCGCGTTCGGTCCCATCCCATCGCCGATGTCCGCCAATTCTCCCAGTTCGATCTGACTATGGTCGCCTGGCAGATCGATCCGTAATCGCGACAAGTTGGCGTAGTCCGTGCGATAACCCTTTTCGAGACGCACCAGCAGATCAAAACGCTGCTGACCTTCGAGTACCTGCGAAACGACTTCACCCTGCAATGCAGTTTGAAGCACCTGAGCAACGTCGCCCCGGGTCAATCCGTGAAAAGCCAAATCATCCGGGCGCAATCGTATATGCAACTCCGACGTCTGCTGAATCGGCTCCACGATTGGTGGCGTAATGCCATCGACTTCCTGAATTGTCGATTTGACCCGCTTGCCAAGCTGCTGAAGTGTATCGAGGTCGTCTCCGTAGATCTTGATCGCAATTTGAGCGTAGACTCCGGAGATCATGTGACTGATCAAATGGGCCAGCGGTTGTTCGACTTCGATATCGATCCCTGGCACCTCCTTTTCCAACTGCTCCCGTAGCTGCTTGATCATCTCATCACGACGGCGCCCCAGTTCGGGGTTCATGCTCACAATGTATTCGCTGATGTTTACTGGGATGGCGTGATCGTCCAGTTCGGCGCGGCCCGTTTTGCGAACGAAGTTGAGAATCGGACCATCAGGATTCTCTGCGGAAGTCTGCAGCGATCGAAACTTTGCGTCGATGGCGGCGGAGATATTGTTCGATGCCTGCAGCGAAGATCCCGCGGGAAGTGTCGTATTGACCTGCACACTTCCCTCGTCGAAGTCGGGTAGAAAGTTGCGGCCCATGCTGGCAAACCACCAGCCGGCCACCCCGACAAGCGTCCAGGTCAAAATCAGTAACAACCCTGGTCGTGCCATGCTGAACCGAATCAGCGGACTCGCCAAGGATTTTAGACCCCGCAATAATGGCCCGTCCGACTCACGATGTGTTGCTCGGGACTGTGGCAACAGATAGTAGGAAAGCACCGGGGTGACAGTGAGCGAAATCAACAGAGACGCCAAGATTGAAACGATGTACGCGAATCCCAGCGGTGCAAACAGACGTCCCTCGATTCCTGATAGTGCAAACAGCGGTAGAAATACCAGAATCACGACCGCGGTACCGAATACAATCGCGCTGCGGATCTCCTTGCTTGCCTCGTAGACAACCTGAATCGCCGGACGGGGGTTCTGTGCGGCGTTGTTCTCCTTCAGGCGGCGAAAGATGTTCTCTACGTCTACGATCGCGTCATCGACCAGTTCGCCCATTGCGACCGCGATGCCACCGAGCGTCATCACGTTTATCGAAATGTCCGTCCCTGTCAGGTATCCGATTAGCCGGAAAACGAGCGTGGTGACTACAAGAGACAGCGGAATCGCCGTCAACGTGATGAAAGTCGTACGGACGTTGAGCAAAAACAGGAATAGGATGATCGACACAAGCGACGCGCCAATCACCAATGCTTCTCCGACATTGAAGATGCCACGGTCAATGAAGTTCTTGAGGCGAAACAGTTCTGTGTTGACAACGACGTTCGCCGGCAGCGAGGCTTCGACTTCTTCTAGGGCTGCCACCACTTCATCCGTCAACGCCCGAGTATCGACGTGCGGCTGTTTGACGATCGTAAACACGACTCCTGGCCGCCCGTTAATGCTACCGTCCCCGCGTTTCAGTTGCGGTCCCTCGACGACCTTTGCGACATGCTTGAGCAGGAGCGATCGCTTTTCGCGAACACGAACTGGCACCTTGCGCAAGTCGTCGAGGACGGCTTGCGACTCAGGTCCCAGTCGCCCAAGGATCCGAATCGGTCGTTCCGTCTCACCCGTAATGGCGAAGCCCCCACTTGTATTGATATTGCTCTCTTGCAGCGCCTGTTCGACATCCTGCAAAGTGACATCAAATTCCAAGAGCGCTTCGGGATCAACCAATATTTGATATTGCCGCCGATCAGCTCCCATCAAGAACACTTCCGCGACACCCCTAACCTTGAGCAACCTCGGTCGGACGACCCAATCGGCCGTCGTCCTCAGGTCCATGAGTCGCTGCAGCTCCGTGCGGAAGTCGACGTAATACCGTCGATCACTAATGGTGAACGAGACCCGATCTTGTCGGGCCATTTGCTCTTCCCCAAGATCCGAAGAGATCGACGTCCATTGTAGATCTTCGTGCGGTATCTCTTGCCATGTTTCGAGATTTCGCCTGTCGACCGGATTCCAGATAACAATCTGGTCTAGCTCGCCTTTGCGCTCAATTCTCTCCAGGAGATAATTCGTCTTGGCGATGGGTGTAAGCACGCCACCATTCGGTCCCGACTGGTAATGAATCCCCGCGATCACTGCCTGTCCCATGATCGACGAAGGGGGGGACATCTGTGGCTGAATCCCCTCCGGCAACACGCCCGCGAGCGTGGAGAGTCGTTCGTGCACAGTCTGTCTCGCAGCACGGACTTCTGTCGACCAGTCAAATTCGACGAAGATGACGCTCAGACCCGAAGTGGTCTGGCTGCGAACCGCCTCTACCCCGCTCGCTCCCAGGATCGCAATCTCGATCGGCTGCGTCACTAATGATTCGACCTCTTCAGTTGCCAGACCCTGACACTCGGCTAGGATGATCACACGTGGTCGGTCGAGATCCGGAAATACATCAATCGGCATCGTCGTTGCCAGGAATGATCCGTAGACCAACAACACCAGACTGATCGCGATGACTAACGCGCGATAGCGAAGCGATAAGCGAATGATCGCGTTAAGCATGCCGTCGACCCCGTCTAATGTGCTGCATGAACCGTTCCGTCTGCGTGAACGTGCACGCCAACAGCTTGACCGCTCGCCGATTGAGCCTTGAGGACGCGATTGAGCGAGGCCGCCGAATTCTGGGCCAAGTAGAAACCGGGCGAGACGCTGCCGTCATTGGCGATCACCACGCTTGATCGATCCTCGTGCAGCACGTGCACTGGCAGCCGATTGAAGAGATCGCCATTCTGCTGGAATACATAGGCTTCAGGCCCTTCGCGAACGACCGCGCCCGCCGGCAACACGATGACGTCCTGGAGTTCCTCTACCGGCACGAGCAATCGGACCCGCTCACCAGGGCGGTAACGCCAGACAACAAACTGTTGGCCGTCACGTTCGTAGGTCCGTGATTGGTTCTCAAATGGGAGGAAGAAATCGAAGGTATGACTGTCGCGGTCGACCGTGTTCGCCAGGTGTCGAATCTGAAACTCCTTATTGAGCACCGGCCAAAATCCTCCCTCCTCGTCGCCAAAATCGACTTTGATCGGCCAACCGTTCTTCGCAGCTTGAGCCAGTAGCGGAGCATCGTGCTTGAAAGCGTGCCCCTCGATATATAGCGAGCGATGATTCGCCAAGACCGAAAGCAGTTGGCCGGCTTGGACCTGTTGGCCCAGCTGTATTTCCAGTTCTTGGACTTCATAAATTGGACCAGCTACGTCGTCGTCGACCAACGCGTCCTGCTGAATGCCCTCGCTTTCGGAGACCTCTTCGATCGGCTCTGGCGCCACCACATCGATCGTCAATACGAACTCCCCCTTGGCGATTGATGTGAGGTGGGACTCCTGTAGCCCTCGGGTTAACAGGTCCTGCCGATAAGCCTTTATCAGCCCCTCCTGCCGCTTGACTTGCTGCTCGAGCGCAATAATTCGCGAACCTGGAATCGCACCGCCGCGAGCGACGTTTTCGAGCCGGGCCAGTTCCTGATTTAGCAATTCTTTCTCCCGCGTTGCTTTGAATAATTCCGACTGCGTCTTCTGCAGGTATTCGCTGAATACCTTGAGAGTGAATAACACTTCGTTGGGCCGGATCGTATCACCGGCAAATGCGTGGACCTTCGTTACTACTCCAGCCGCCGGTGACGTGACACCACGATCAGAGATTCCGGGCCGGTCGGCGATGGTTCCTGGCACCTGGATCGTTCTCCAATGCGACTCTATTTTCACAGGAGCAGATATGAGGTTGAGGTTCTTGCGAGCCTGCGGGCTGAGTTCCAATACATCCGGCTCATCGTTGCTATCCTGGGCATCGCCCCGAGGATCCGAATCCGCAGCGTAACTGCTCGACCAAACGGACTGTGAAACGACGACCGCGATCACGCAACCCAGAAAGAGCGCGGCCATCCCGATACGCCAATAATTTTTCGATGGAGTGGAAGATTTCATCGTACTAGACTGCTTTGGTTAGGGCTTCTTGATCGTGCCAAGCGGACGTCACGAAACGAAGAACGCTAGACGACTTTCGCGTGACAGGATCACGTTCGTGTCAAAGAACAACGACGATAAACGCGCGTCGTCGAGTCTCGTTGAGAGGGCAAGCAGAGAGCTTGCTCGCCATAGGCGATTAGCAGCGCAGCACGCCGGTGAGCGCTAAGCGCGCAGCATCACACAGAGGTGCGAATTGAACAGGCGCCGGCGAGCGGTCATTTTGAGAGTTCACGGGAAGAATGACCAAGCCTGGGGAATCGAGGGCTATCAAGAAGCACACGTTACCTAGAGTCGTCGTGGCATTCCGAGCCACTCTCTGCTGTAGCGACGGAACAAACGCATCGGAAGGGAGGTGGGACTCATGCTCTCCCTGTGATGGATCAGACGACTGTGGAATGTGGAAATCGATCCCGAACAACATCACGTGGGCATGCCGAACCGGCGCTCCGTCGACGGCCGTATGCTCGTGATCGGCGGGGTGTCGACCATCATGATGGTCGACACAGTCGTCGGCGCAGTGGTGATGAGTATCGGCCGGTTGCTGTTGATCGAAATGACTATGATCTTCACCGCCCGACTGGTGCGAGTGTTCACATATCACGGGCGCACTGGAACTAACCAACATCAATGCCGACAACAGCCAGCAAACCGCGTTGTGAATTGGAACCGCTGCCATCGCATCACGCCATGGTGAGAAACGGAGCATCTAACCGTCGCATCCATATTATCATCCACCGCCGAAAGGGGCAATCTTAGAGGGAAGCAAGCTTGGAACAAGCCAAACTCGACTAGCCACGCTGCTCTACTGCAGACTTTGAAGGCTACCCGTTAGCAGCAGCCCCCGAATACGCGCATCGTCCTGGCGCGCCTGACGAAGAGAATCCAAGTAAGCCAGATTTGCCCGGATATATGTCCGCTGGGCCGTCAGCACGCCCAGGTAGCTGGACTCCCCATTGCGATACGCCTCTTCAATCAACTCGAACGCCCTGCCTGCGTTGGGCAAAATGTCGCGGGCATAGCGTTCCGCCTGCCGGCGCGCCTTGATGTAGCGATTGAAAACGACTGCCAGTCGGTTTTGAAGATCGAGCTCGACGCGTTCCATCGCTCGTTGCGCTGCCGCGACGCCAGCCTCCGCACGCTGAATGTTGCCCTGATTACGATCGAAGATAACCAGCGGAACGCCGATACGCACATCGGCCAGGGTATTTTGTGCCGCATTATCGTAGCGGACGCTCGTCGACATATTGACATCGGGAATACGACCCGCAGTGGCCAGTCGCAACTCCCACTCGGCCCGCTGCAGGTTTGCCAGCGCGGCGCCGATCTCCGGACTCTTATGAAGAAGTTGCCGGAGGGTATCCGACCAGGTCAGCTCGGGTGGCAATTCGCGATAATCTCCGAGCAATTCAGTTGGCGACATGTCCGCCGCGCCGACGACCGACGCCAAACGGCGCCATGAGGCGATGTAATCACTGTTCGCGTTGTCGACATCGATTCGGACCGTATCGGACTCGACCACTGCCTGTAGCAGGTTGACTCGACTTCCCTCTTGGGCTTGGAACAACTGATCGGCGACATTCCGGGCTTCATTGCTCAGCTTCGACAATTCCTTGAGGATCTCGACACGACGCTGAGCTAGTAGCGCCTCGTAGTAGGCCATGCGAACATCGTTCAACACACGCAACCGCTGCGCCGACCACTGTTGTTCGGCCCACTCGATCTTCTGGGTGACGATTTCGCGATTGAGTTGGAGCTTCTTGGCGGTGATGACTTGTTGGCTAACGAATCCACCCTGTTGACCCGCGGTGCCATCCAGACCGACGTCCGTGGCGTCATATCCGACTATCGGGTTCGGCCACAGACCAACCTGCACCCACTCTCCCTGTAGGGCACTAATTTGCGCACGAGCCTCCGTAAGCGACGGATTGTTAACCAGCGCCATTGCTTCGAGGTCAGCCAGCGTCAGCTCCTTAGCCGACAACGGTGCCGGCAGGGGCACCGGCTCAACATCGATGTCCGACGCGGCGGTCACCGCAAAGCGGACCGGCGAAGCAGCAAGCGATCCAGCTGGGGCGCCTTCTCTTTGCGCCGAGCACACGCTCGGTGTGACAGCAAGCAAGAACAGGACCGCGATAGATGAATCAAGCTTCGACATTGGAGCGCCGCGTGACAGAATACGGACATACAGGTACGTATTATCGGTATCGTCAGAACAATCGTCACGCTTCGTACTATCTGAGCATCCGCTACGATCGAACGCTCGTGGAGCCGGCATGGTGTGAACCTGTGACGGTTGTGCCGGTAGTACTGGCTCGCGACAGGAAGTCCCGGGTCAAGTCCGACCCGATTCTGAGCTCGGGCTGCCCGCCACGAGGTCGAATACCGACGGTATCACCTCTCGTTAGGTCCATTCGCGACGACGCCCTTCTTGTCGCGGGAGGGTAACACACCCAACGTCTGTTCGGCCCCAGAAATGGCACGACATCGAGGGAGGAAGGGGATAGGTTCTTGCTCGGGCGCAGACCTCGTTATGGCATCAGAAGAAATGAACAGATACGGCACACGGTCGGGCGAATCGAACTCGATTCGCCCGGAACACACACGTAGGTAGGAACGCATTCACCCTCGTCGATTGTTCCCATGTGTAGTCAAGAGTTTCACTCTCGATTAAGAACCTGTCAGCCGTGCCGCCGCCTGTAGTGTCCAAAATAACACCACTCAGGGCTATGCATCTTTTCGCCGATCGGCCGTCAGCGAGCGTCCTGGGCCCTCTCGTGGGGACGTGGCCATCAGCCAATCAGTGATGAAAGCTCGCAACTCGGCCTGCTGCTCGTGTGTCGCGTCGGGCCGTGCGTTCATGAACGTTCCGAATACCTGCTCGAGTTCATTCTGTTTCGCGCTTAACATTTCAGGGCACTGCGGCATGATGGGTTGTCCCTCCACCGGGGATAACGACTCCGTGGCGTAGGATTTAGCAACTCGCGAACACTCGACCCCTGTATTTCTCGACAGAATCAAATAGTGTTCGACTCCCCTAGGGGGTGCTAATAGCCGAAAGCCCTTGGCACGACCTGTGCAAAGGGCTTTTTTTCTGGCCTATTGAGTTCGCAGGATCTCGGCGCAGGTTCGCTCCGCCTCTAGAGAGATCGCCCCGAACTCTACCTCGCATGCCATTCTCTTTGGTATCATTCTCTTCGATTCATCGATTCGTCCTGGAACGCTGTGATAGGGACAATTCCGGCGGGGAAGAAACGATCTTTATCCTCAAGTCTGATTCAAAGGAACTCGGGAAGGAAAAATACTCATGTCAGACGGTGCTCTTTTTCAGCCATTCACCCTGCATGACCTGACGCTCGCCAATCGGATCGTCATGGCCCCGATGACCCGCGCCAGGGCCGGAACCGCTCGAATGCCGAACCGACTGATGGCCGAATATTACCGCCAGCGAAGCGAGGCGGGGCTCATCATCACCGAGGCGACCACGATCTCTGAACAAGCCAACGGATGGAACGAATCACCGGGCATCTACACCGACGAGATGACCGAAGGTTGGAAACATACGGTGGACGCCGTGCATCAACAGGGCGGCGTCATTTTCCTTCAGCTTTGGCATTGTGGCCGAGCATCTCACAGCAGCTTCCACAAGGGAGAACCAGCCGTAGCCCCCTCAGCCATCAAGATCGAAGGAGACTACATTCACACGCCCGAGGGCAAACAGCCCCATGAAGTTCCTAGAGCATTGGAGACCGCAGAAATCCCGGCAGTCGTGGCCGACTACCGCCGTGCCGCCGAGCGAGCCAAAACGGCGGGCTTCGACGGCATTGAGATCCATAGTGCCAATGGCTATCTGCTCGACACATTCCTTCAGTCAAAGACGAATCGGCGGACTGACGAGTACGGCGGGAGTGTCCAGAATCGCTTTCGTTTTCTGAAAGAGGTTGTCGAAGCGGTTACGTCTGTGTGGCCAGTCAATCGAGTCGGTGTAAGGCTTTCTCCAAACGGTTCCTTCAACGACATGGGATCGCCTGACTACCGAGAACAGTTCACCTTCGCCGCCCAGGAACTTGACCGCTTTGGGCTGGCATATCTGCATGTCATGGACGGTCTGGGATTCGGATTTCACGAACTCGGTGAACCGATGACATTAAACGACTTTCGAAACGTCTTCCACGGCCCACTCATGGGCAACTGTGGGTACGACTTTGAGACGGCCGCGAAAGCGATCTCCGAAGGACAGGCCGACCTGATCGCCTTCGGACGACCTTTTATCAGCAATCCCGATCTTGTGCAGCGATTCAAGAACGACTGGCCCCTTGCGGAGCCGGCGGAAATGTCCGACTGGTATTCGCCAACCGGAGAGAAAGGCTACACGGACTTCCCGACCTATTCACCCTAGTTGTGCGCATGCATCCGAGTCCTCGGTTGATGCCTTGCTGAAAGGTCAACTCAGCCTGCAATACCGCAAGTGCGGTGAGTCACCCGTCCCTCCAAGCTCAGCCTCCCAGATCCCCGAATACTCGATCGACCACATCCTCATCGACCTCATCATCCGTCAAATCAACCGGGTCGATGAACACAAGGAACTCTCCAATTGACGGACCTCGCACCTGCTGGGCGATCTCCGCTTCGCTTAACTGCCGGCCGAAGATCGTGAAATCGGAGATGGTGCCAGTTAGCTCGTCCCGAGCCCATAGTGGCTTTTCTTCTGATCGCCCCCAGATGTTTGCACCAAGCACGAGGGGCTCTTGATTCGCCTGCAATCCTTGGGTGAATTCGCTGCGGGCGTCGACCAGTTCACCATTAAGATAAAGCTGGAATCCCTGGGCGCCAAAGCCGATCGCGACATGGTATCGCTCCCCGCCGACGATCGAACCCTCGTCACTATAGAGCCATTTGTCGACTTCTCCGTTCTGCAGTCGGACCTTGATACGGTCGCCGACCACGAAGGCGGTCAGGTGACCATCCACCTCCGTCCCTTGAGCGTCCTTCGAGAACAACGCCTGCCAACCGTCCGTCTCCTCCACCGTGAACGTAAACGATATCGTTCCGTCCGTCAGTTCGAGCGCGTCGTGATGCTCGATCGTGACGTACTCGTCGTTCTCGCCGTTGAAGCTCGTGGCGCCCGGAACGCTCAACGCCACACCCGGCGTCGCCTCACCATCGTCGACCGGCGGAATCACCGGACCGACCCCATCGTCCGAGATCCAAGAGTAGGGCGTAATCGCCTCGTCCAACTCCGCGATCGTCGGCACGATGCCGTGATCCCGCTTGTTGACCGTGTAATCCTCCGACGTCAGCAAGACACCGGCCGCCGTGATCGTGCCCAGTAGATCCTTGTTGTGGGCACCACCTCCATTGCCTTGGTTCGACCAGATGTGCATCACCGTCGAGTCGACGATCCCGTCCCCATCGCTATCGACATACTCCACCTTATAGACCTCGGTCGTATGGCCTTCGATGAGGATGTGATCTCCTTCTTCACGGTTAAAGTCCGCGATCAGTTCATCCCCCAGGCCGTCGACCCAGTGGTCATGCACGTTGTCGTTCTCACCCGCCACGCCATTCATGCCCCAGTTGATCGTGCCATCGTCGTTGACGTGCTGGAGAATGATATGCTCCTTGGCGTTGATCAGCGTCTGGAAGTAGAACAGGTCGGCGCCGCCGCCACCCACCATCACGTCGTCCCCTTCGATCGGCTGACCGACGTAGTACGTGTTGCTCTCCAGGTCGATCTCGCCGTACGGATCGTCCTCCTCGTTCCACTCCTGGGCGATCTTCGGTTCCCGACCGTCGGCCCGGCTGATCAGAAGATCCGCATGTTCGCTGCCGATCAGTCGATCGTTGCCATGGCCGCCGTTTAGAATATTGGCGAATCGTGACAGATCGTCGTCGATCTCTTCGCCGTCGCTCAACGCCACGCCAGCGGCCGGCAGGGTCGGGTTGGCGATCAACACGTCGTTGCCATAGTCGCCAAACACGGCATGTACCCCATACTCCTCCGCGTAAAGCTGCGTATCGTCCTGGAGTGTGCCGACCAGCACCCTGTCGATCACCGTCGGTTCTTTCAGTTCCCGCTCCGGTTCCACCCCCGCCAGCTTGGCGATCTGGTGACGATCGTACTGCGTGTCATAAATCGTGAAGTCGACGATCGTCCCGCTCAGCTCATTCGTCGCATAGAGAGGGTTCTCCTCCGAACGGGCCCAGATATTCGCGCCGATCGCCAGCTCTTCGGTGTTCGTAGAGAGTCCCTGCGTGAACTCCTGGTTCCAATCCCGCATCAGGCCGTCCAGGTACAGCCAGGCGCCCGACTCGCCGAACGTGAAGGCGAAGTGATGTTCGGCTCCCGCCGTGACCGTCCCCTCCGCCGTCTCGAACCAACGCGTCTTTTCAGCCGTCTGAAAACGCACCTTGATACGGTCGCCGACCACGAAGGCGGTCAGGTGGCCATCCACCTCCGTCCCCTGAGCGTCCTTCGAGAACAACGCCTGCCAACCGTCCGTCTCCTCCACCGCGAACGTAAACGCGATCGTACCGTCCGTCAGTTCCAGCGCGTCGTGATGCTCGATCGTGACGTACTCGTCGTTCTCGCCGTTGAAGCTCATGGCGCCCGGGACACTCAACGCGACACCCGCTGTCGCCTCACCATCGTCCACCGGCGGAATCACCGGACCGACCCCATCGTCCGAGATCCAAGAGTAGGGCGTAATCGCCTCGTCCAACTCCGCG
>Ga0180437_10001836_pt1 | contig 35506 bp, 19 predicted proteins | sample SS_ome_4_FD_132410 | JGI IMG/M metagenome (GOLD analysis project Ga0180437, IMG submission 132410) | Hypersaline lake sediment archaeal communities from the Salton Sea, California, USA - SS_3_D_1 metaG | ecosystem: Environmental > Aquatic > Non-marine Saline and Alkaline > Hypersaline >... | reverse complement strand
CTGATTGTTTGCTGGCAAACACTCTCACCCCTTGAGATTCCATGGCAATTCCGATTTCCTTAGCCCGTCGAGCGCCTTTTACCAGGTGATAAACACCTTCCTCGGTAAAATATATTGCAACTACTTCTCCCCCATGAACTCCCTCGGCGATGGCTGCCAAAATGCTCTCTTGAATAAATTCGCCAGAGCCATTTTTGCTAATGATGTACGCGACTCTTTTCATAATAATACCTCTCCCAACGAAATTAATTAAACTCTCCCTCTCAGTTCACTAAGATAACTGAGACCTATTAAACTTAAATCCTCTAAAGCAAACTCCTCTGCCTTCGTCATGAGCTGGTGCCGGATATTTTGGTAAATCAAAAAAATAATTATTTAATTATATCATTTTTTTTCTAAAAATGCAATACCCTTAAGGGTGTATTTTTTGGCTCCTCAGACATAGAAAATCGTAGGACTTTAGTAGGATAAATATTAGCGATTATCGGAGATTTTGTTATTCTTTCAAGGAGAGTCTAAAAAATAAATTCCCGGTTTGTATTTAAAAAATAAGAACTTAGTTGAACACCCATCCGGCTGTTAATACCGGCTCGGAGACGAATTGTCATCGTAAGCGTTCATATTCCAGAACTGTATTCTAATCCGTCGATTGATGGATTGGAAGAAGTTCGGCTTTTTCTTTTCCCCGTTAACCTTTAACGATTATACCGTCTTAACTGAAAATATTTCTTGATTTTGGTAATTTAATATGGTATATTGAAAAATCAAAATGATAAATTTAATCGTCGTAGGTAATAACAATCGCTCCATCCAACGGAATAAGCCGTTGAATCCAAAGAGCCGTTAATTTACCCGTGTTACGCAAAGAGTTTTTTAATCTTTATTTAATTCAAGAATTATATGCCGTTTCTCAGTCCTTCAACACACTTGAGCCCTGGAATCACTTCGGATAATATCGAATAAGACCAGGAGGTTTTATGAATAAATTTTTCTCGAATTTTCCTATCAATAAATGGTTATTAGAATTTTTAATTCTGATTATTCTGCTCTGCAAGGCTATTCTGGCATTAGACCGTTTTTCAAATAGTCAATATACAAATAAACTTGCTCAATATCACGATTTCGTCTTTAGTGAATCCAAAAACGGCAACTCGTCTTTAGCGCCTCGTTTCAATATCCTCAATGATGTATTTTTTATCAATGATAAAACCGGTTGGATCGTTGGTAGTGAGGGGAAAATTTTATTTACAGATGACGGCGGTGACAATTGGCAAGCGCAGACCAGTAATGTGGCGACTAATTTACTGTCGCTAATTCTCGTCGATTCAAAAAACGGCTGGGCGGCAGGAGAAGCGGGGATAATTCTTCACTGGAATGGGCATAACTGGACGGAACAATTTCATCAAGATAATCTTCGAATTTTTGAAATCCAATTTAGCGATCGCAAAAATGGCCTGGCAATGGCCGGAAATCAGATTTTAACTACTGTTGACGGCGGTCAAACCTGGACCGCCCAGTTTTCTCCGGAGGCTTTACGATTGGTGGGGGCATTTTCGGTTTCACCTGAATTAACCTGGTATTATGGTGGTAATTTAAATCACGGCGGCGCTTTGATACGCCACCAAAAGGGATTCGCCCCGCAAAATCAAACTCCCGCGAATATTAATAATCTTATTCTTGATGTCGAATTTATTAATAACCGGCTGGGCTGGCTCGTCGGTTTTAATAACAATCTGTTGCACACCTCCGACGGGGGACAAACCTGGCGTCGTCAGGAAATTGATACTGAACAGGGTCTAATTTATAAAATTGATTTTACCGATAGTCTGAATGGCTGGTTAATTACCCAATCCGGTGAAGTTTTTCAGACTAAGGACGGTGGCAAGCACTGGCTGTTGAACCACAAAAGCGAGACCATGTTATTCGGTCTCCACTTTCTAAATAAATCACACGGCTGGATTGTCGGGAGCCACGGTACTATTTTGAAGACTCGAGACGGCGGAAAAACCTGGCAGGTCCATTCTATCAATAATACGCTTTTTTTGAGTTATTTCAAGGGGGCCTATTGTGTTATTGCGCGCGAGAATATTCGGAATGCCAAATTAATGATGCATATTCCGGTTATTTCAAAAGAATCCGCCCCCATCGCTTTTAAATTAGAATCCATTGATAAAGTCCACTCTTTCCGGACAATTCGGAAACACGGGGACAACTGGCTAGCCGAAGTGTCTTTTCACAATCTCGCTGCCGGGGATTCAATTTTTATCCCCTGGTATTGTTGGATTCTGAAGCAAAGTCAAAATTATCAAAGTCTAGCCGATTCAATCACGTTTCAACAACAGATGAATTTTCCGGATAGTGTCCGAAAATATTTAGCTCCCACCCGAATTGTACAAAGTAATCATCCTGAAATCATTGACTATGCCCAGCAATTGAAAAATAACCAAAAAAATGTGCGGCTGATTGTTCAGAATATTATTGAGTTCACGGGGAACAAAATCAAATATCAAAGTGGTAATGAGCAAGATGCCCTCTCCACCCTACGAAATGGCTATGGCGTTTGTAACGGAAAAGCTAATTTAGCAATGGCCCTTTTAAGAGCGCTTAAAATCCCGGCTCGACCACTGATGGTGGCAAACACACATTTTATTATTGAATACTATCTCACCGGCTATGGCTGGGTCCGAGCTGAAACAACCAGTGGCGAGAGCGTTTATCCGCCGGAAAACAATACCGTCATGTGGATTGCCACCCCCGAAGATGAAAATGCCAGTCCTTATAATGGTATCGTCTGTTATTGGGGTACTGACAATAAAAATTTGCTTTATGATATTCTTTATGACCAGGCGGCACAGAAAGAAATTGTTGTCGGACTTTCAGCGGAGCCGGCGCAGATGAAAGACTTATTAAAACAGACTCAAGAAGTCTGGCGATTATATCAACGTTATTTAAACCAAAACTTAAGTCCGCACACGCTGCTATTTTTCAATCAGGGAGTCGCCCATCAATTTCAAGCGGTGGAACGATTTCAGCAATATGATCTGGAAGGCTTTGCCCGACAGGTGGAATTGGCCCGGCAGGCATTCGAACGTATTGACAATGAGCAAATTAGCCAGGTTAGTAAGCTTCCCGAAAACACCGGCCCAAAGACATTTGATTTAATGCAAAATTACCCGAATCCATTTAATCTGGAAACATTGATTAAATATTCGTTAAGTCAGCCGGGAAATGTTATTTTACGCATTTTTAATGTGGCCGGTCAGGAGGTGAAAGTTCTGGTGAATGAGTATAAATTAGTCGGTAATCATGAGGTTTTGTGGGACGCTACGAACTATCAAGGCCAGGCTGTCGCCTCCGGTATTTATTTCTTTCAACTTGAATTTCTCGGGCAGATTCAAAAACGAGAAGCGATTTTATTAAAATAATTTTCAATATAAGTACAATTAATCTCAAAACCTTAATTAAATCCACCTAATCCGTCAGATTCCGGGCACACCGAAAACCGGTAATACTACCCGTCGCGCCCGGATGACCTCGCCCACGAAAAGCCGTTCGGACCTGTTCCACCCCATAAGAAAACGCACCACCCCGATTAATATAACGCGGTTCCTTACGGATTAATCGAACCGCCCGCGTCGAAGTCCACTCCCACACATTCCCGCACATATCATAACACCCATAAGGACTCACCCCTTCAGGAAATTGATCGACCGGGGTGGTATCACTGATGCGAGCGCCACCGTCCTCGTACCAATGATCGCGCGCGGCGGCTGATATATTTCGTTTGGCCCAGTAGCTGGCGGTATTCGCCTTTTCCCAATCAAATACACTTCCCCAGGGAAATAACCGACCCAACATTCCTCGCGCCGCTTTTTCCCATTCGTGTTCAGTGGCTAAGCGTTTGCCAACCCACCTGGCATAAGCCCGGGCACCGTACCAACTGACACTGACCACCGGATGTCGTTCAAAACCGGCTTCCACTTTGAAGCCGTCGGAGGTGGAATCAATATGCCCGAATTTTCGTTGGTACCAATACGCGCCGTCTTCCATTCGATTCCCCGCATCGTTTAGAAATTGGCAAAACTCACGATTTGTTACCGGATATTTGTCAATATAAAAGGCAGCCAGCGTGGTGTCTAGCGGTTCACCCACGTATTGACCAAATCCCCCGAATAAAAATGGCCCTTCAGGAATAAAAACCATCCCGGCAATAGTGTCGCGAGCAGTAAAGGCCTGCTGTTCGGACAACATTTTATTTTCAAAGGCTTCAAACTGCTGCAAGGCATCGGCAATGAGGCCGAATTTATTTTTTTCCGCCGCAGCCGCTGCCCAATAAACAGTCTGCAGGCGGGTAGCCGCTGGCAAATTTTCATTGGTAATATCGCTGAGATCAATCGTGGCGTAAAAATCCGCCCGCTTTTTTTCAAACTGCCACTGATACCACAAATAAAGCAGGCTCGAGAAGATGCCGATTCCAATCAGAGCCATCACGCCAATTTTTATCCGCCGACGGATGGCTGATTTTAACGCGTTTGTTGATTCCATTCAAATTTTCTCCTTTAACAAAACAGTTTTGACAAATGTATTAATCCTGGAAAATTCATAAACCACAAAGACCCAAAGGCACTAAGAAAAGAATATTCTAAACCACGAATGACACGAATGGTCACGAATTGTTTTTAAAGCAATTAACCATTGAAAAAATCTCTTGTTACCAAAAAACCAGTTTAAAATTATTTTTTTTAACCTGAACTTCCAAAATAAAGGTTGATTTGTGGATTCTTTGTAATTGTTTATTTTCTTTGTGTCTTAGTGCCTTCGTGGCTAAAATTTATGAATAATTCAGTTATTCAACAGGATTATTTAATGAGCCCGTTGAGTTAATACCCTTGCGAAGGTTCGATTTGATGATAAATTTAATATTTAGATAAATGATAATTATATTAAACAACATATAGATAATTTCTAAACCTTCGCAAGGGTTAAAAGGATTAAATCAACAGCGTCTTTAATAACCAAAAATTTCTTCAAGCGATAAAATCTGTAACTGTCCATATTTTTTAAGTATCTTTCGATCCAGCTTTTTTAAATCGCCAAGGACCAGGATCGTGTATTGATTCCCCTGAACATAATCATTGAAAAAGCTTCTAATAGCGTCCATTTTTAATCGCGGCACCTGTTCATAAATATCTTCCCGAAGATCATACTCGAAACCGAGACGACGAGCGTTTTCGTAATAATCAAAAATTTTGGTGCGGGTAATGCGCTCACTCTGAATTTTTTTAAGAATCGCTTCGATCGAGGCTTTAAACGACAACTCCGATTCAGGCATTTTATTCAACAATTGAAACAGACCTTTCATCGCTTGGCCCAATTTTTCCGCCTGCGTTCCAATATAAGCAAACACATAATGCGCTTTTTCTTTACTTCCGGGAGTTTGATAAGCCGCGAATACGGAATAAGCCAGCGCTTGTGACTCACGCAATTCCTGGAAAACAACCGAGGACATGTTACTGCCATAATATTCATTGAAAAGCCTGGTAACCGCCGCCTTGTTTTTATTATACAGTTCGCTTTTTGAAAGCAGGATGATTTCGACCTGCTTCATGGTATAATTCACCACGTATACTTTATTTTCAGTGGTTGGCAATTGTTCAAAAACTTCCGGCTCAGGGTAGGCCAACAACGGAGTAGGAACCTGGTGATATTGATTCAACAGCACCTCTACCTGCTCTTTGTCCGCCGGACCATAATACTGAATTCGGTGCGGCAATTGAGTGAGTGTTTTAAGAATCTCGATTAATTCTTCCGGCGTGAGGGCATTTAATTCGTCATCATTCAGAATATTTGTGAACGGTGAGTGCGCCCCAAAAATGCCAAAGTTGTACATGGCATTCCATAAAATCCGCGTTTTGGACAATTTCTTATCAGCGCGTTTCTTACGAATGTCTTTGATTAAATTCTTCAACGTAGCGGGATTAGGTTGTGCTGTTCTCAGAAGCTGCTCAAAAAGGGCGAGACTCGCTTCGAAATTCTCCGCTAATCCGGTCAAATAAAGCGCCATGCGTTCACTCGATGAACTTACCGAAAATGAAGAACCAAGTCGGTAGAACGCTTGTCGAATTTCCTCGGGGGAGTAGTCGGTGGTTCCCAGGTAGGGTAAGTAACTTAAGGCAATTCCCAATTTTTTATGATGATTCGTACCCCAATCCAGAATAAAATTGAGGTGGAATATTTCATTTTCAATATTTTTTAAATAGAAACCATCGATCTGATTTTTAATTGAAAAAGACTCAAAGGCGGTTTTGAAGTCCAAAAAAACGGGTTGAATTTCAGGCGCTGGCGTATTTAAAATATTTCGGACAAATTTCGACTGGTGGGTTCGATTAATTTTTACCGGCGTAATATCTGGCCTGGTAATTTTTTGAACATTTTTATCTTCCCCGGTTCGTTTGAATACCACCACATAATTTTCCTGATAATATTTATTCGCAAATTCGACAATATCTCGGTGATTAATTCGGCTAAGTCGCTCCAATCGATAAACGTAATCTTCCCAGGGCATATCAAAAATAAATGCCTCCACACAGGACGCCACGCGCAAGCGATTACTTTCGTAACGGTACATCCGACCGAGTAGCAAATTTTTGATAATCGCGGGTAATAACCATTCCGGAAATTCTCCCTTTTTAATTAATGCCAACTGGGAAAGTAATAATGCCTTGATCTCATCTAATGACTGCCCTTCCCGCGGCCGGGCTGAAAAAATGTGCGCCGAATAGTCTTTCATTGAGCGCACATAAGTGTAGGCATCGAGTACCTTTTGTTTTTGATTTAAATTTAAATCAATTAATCCAGCCTCATGATTCATAATTAAAAAATCAACCAGGAGTAAAAAATCGGCTTCCGGCGTCAATACGCCAGGAAGTCGAAAACCAATGCTCACGCTCTCCGCCGCCGGTCCCCACACTTCTTTGATAATTGGCCGGGTAATCGGGTCTTCAATCGGTGGGGTAAATTGGGGGACAGCTTTCGGAAGGAGTCGGCCAAAATTGTGATCAATAACTTGAATCATTTTATCCGGCTCAAAATCGCCAGACAAGCAAAGCGCCATGTTGTTAGGCACATAATAGGTATCATAATATTCAATCACTTTTTTGATAGAGGGATTAATTAAATGTTCAATAGTACCGATGGTGGTCTGGGTGCCATAAGGATGCTTTTGAAACAAAGCGGCATTCAAAGTATCACTCACTTTTCGACTATCACTATCCAGACTTCGATTTTTTTCCTCATAAACGGCTTCCAGTTCGGTTTGAAAAAGACGCATGACCGGGTCCTGAAAGCGTTCGGTTTCAATGGCCACCCATTTTTCAAACTGGTTATTGGGAATATCATTTACATAAACCGTCTGTTCAACCGAGGTAAAGGCATTAGTTCCTCTGGCGCCAATGGATGCCAGCATTTTATCGTACTCATTCGCAATGGCATATCGCGACGCCGCCGCAGAGATATCATTAATTTGCTGATAAATCGCCTGGCGTTCGCCGGAATCCGTTGTTTGTCGATATTGTTCAAATAAATCGATTAATTTTTCGATTTCAATTTTTTCTCTTTCATAATCAATCGTGCCAAAATCGTCCGTCCCTTTAAATAACATATGCTCGAGGTAATGCGCTAAACCCGTGGCATCCGGTGGATCATGCTTACTCCCGGCCCTGACCGGAATCGCCGTGTAAATCCGGGGAGCATTCTTATTGACGGTCAGATAAATTTTGAGACCATTCTCCAACTGATAAATTCTGGTTTTTAATGGATCACCCTCAACTGTTTCGTAAACATATTTGCCACTCCTGACTTTAATCGTCTTACCAGCGCCCCAACACATCGACACAAACAGGAATAAAAACATGAATAGTGGAGCGACACCAATTGGGCTGCACTGAGATTCCATTCATTCCTCCCTGGCGGCTGAATTTTACGTGCTTTTCTTTCAGCACCGAAATTGAGTGAGAAGCATCTAATTATGTTAAAGAAATACAAAATTAAAATATTTCCTTTTAAATGTCAATAAAAATTAATCGGATTACTGGAATTTCCAAGGGCTTAATATTTTTAAATAGGCACCATTCAGTTGGAACGGCTAAATCAGCAATACCTGACAAATAAATAATCCTCACAGATTTAATATTATTGCTTGTATTTAAAAGATATTTTATTATATTCTTTGATATATTCAATTATGTGTTAATAAATTGGAACCTAATACATTCACTAAATTCAGGAGATGATCTTATGTTTAATTTGAAACGAAATGCGTTGATAATCATCGGATTAATATTGTTCGCTTCGGTTGCTACCCCGCAGGTTATCCTCGAAGAAGAAACCACCAGTAACGGTTTTGGTGGCATGATGGCCTTTGAATCAACCAGTAAAGTCTTGTTGGTCCCCGATGCGAAACGGCAGACCTCCCGTACCGAATTTACCGGTACCTTTATGAAAAATCTGGCTCCAGCGACTGAAACAATAGAAATTACCCGTCTGGACAAAGAGCTCATCTGGAATATCAATCCGAAGCAAAAAGAATATAGCGAAATGACATTTGCCCAATTCCGTGAATTCTTTCAAAAGGGAATGTCGTCAAAAGAAATGCCCCAACAACCCGATGCGGTCGATAAATCCGAGTATGAATGGGAAAAACCGGTCGTGAAAGTTACCAAAGGCCAAGCCTCTCAAAAAATCAATGGTTTTAAATGTAATAATTATATTGTGAACGTGATGACCGTTGGCAAACATAAAAAAACCGGCATTCGCGATACAATGCAGGTCGTTAATGATTTGTGGCAAAGTGAAGTGAACGCCAAAGCCATGCAACAAATACAGGATTTTCACCAGCGAATGATGCAAAAAATGGGGCTTGAACAACCGATGAAAGGGATGGCTCAAATGTTTGCCCTCTATAAAGAATACTTTGAAGCCATGTCAAAAGAAATCCAAAAATTAGAAGGCTTCCCCATTCGCAGTACGGTCAGTATGAAAACCACGGACCATGTGGCTGCCGCCAGCGGCAAATCCGAAACTTCTGAAGCAAATAATGAGACGGCGGACTTAAGGAACAGCCCGCTGAGTGGCTTACTGGGTGGTTTGGCCAAAAAACTGGCCCAACAACAGTCAGCCCAACCATCAAATGACAGTGCGCGTGAATTGTTCCGGTTCACAACCGAAGTCAAGTCAATTAAAATGCAAGAAATAAATCCCCAGGAGTTTGAAATACCGGCTGGTTTTAAACAGGTGAAAGCCGACAATTTTCCCATGGCCAGATAAGGAATGACTTTGCTGATAAATACATTTACCAAAACTTTTTAATGAATTTCAATCAATATTTAGAACAAAAGATATTATGAATTACCCGATATTGAATTCGAGAAAGTTTTGGTAAATGTTTTTTTTCTTCGCCAGCGCATTTTTTCAGCGCTGCTCGTGTTCAATCAACTAATCCGCAAACAAGCCGGCAATACAGTGCCTTCACAACCAGAACGCATTCTTCAGATGTCGAAAATACCAGTTTCCGTACCCATCATAAATCACCCCAATGACATCAAAACGGCATTCCACATCTTCGATTTGGTGCGATTGTAAATATTTTAATGCCGTCGTCGCGATCTGCTTCTGTTTTCTTGGATTGACCCAGGTTTCGGGGGAACCAAAATTACTTTTTAACCGGCTGGTTTTAATCTCGAAGAAAATCAGGGAATGCGCTTTCTCGGCAATAATATCAATTTCACCCCGCGCCCAGCGGTAATTTCGACACAGAATTGTGTACTCTTGAAACTTCAAATATTCAACCACCTTCTCTTCGCCCAGCCGCCCCAGTTTCTGTGCCCCACCTCTATTCATAATCCACCGGTTTAACGCGGAACGTCCGTCGATGAATGGGTGATAAGCCATATTTATGAATCGCCTGAATGTGGGTTTGCGTGGGGTAACCTTTGTGTTTTCCGAAGCCATATTGTGGCCAGTATTGATGATACGCCGTCATCAACCGGTCCCGGCTAACTTTGGCGACAATGGAAGCAGCCGCAATGGACAGCGAACGATTGTCGCCTTTTACCAGCGCGGTCTTGGGAAAATCATTGGCCGGCAGTTGATTACCATCAATGAGAAGATGGTCAGGGACTAACTGCAGTTGAGTCAATGCCCGATTCATGGCCAGAAAAGTTGCCTGAAGAATGTTGAGCCGATCAATTTCCTGATGATCGGCCGCTCCGATGCCCACTGCCAGCGCCTTCTCGTGAATCACGGCAAACATTTTTTCCCGCTGACGCGGCGTTAATTTTTTCGAATCAGTAACTTGTGTCAAGGAAATATTCATCGGAAAAATAACCGCCGCGGCCACCACCGGCCCCGCCAACGGTCCCCGGCCGGCTTCGTCAACACCGGCAATTAATTTAATCCCTTGGTTCCAGAGAATTTTTTCAAACAAAAGGAGATCTGCCGTTTGATAATTATTTAAATCAACCTCGGAAATAACAGGTTCAGACACAATATTTTTACTCCGTTGTGGTAATAACGATTCTATTTTCAGGTTTATTAAAATGATTCAAAAATACAATTTACTTATTCTCACCCCCTTAACAAGAAATCTAACCAAAGTCAATAATTCTGAGCCAATTTTTTTTGAAAAACAACTGGAGATTTGGCGTGCAATGTCTTTATCCGTCTCAGACGAACAGCGACGCATAAAGGCGTCGCACTCCTGAATTTTCGAGTTATTTTTTACCAGGCAGGCAAGTTCACTGAACATTTACGCTAGTCATTTCCTTCTTATGACTACGCTTCAATTATTTTCACCTTTCCAGAATCCACAACTTACCGGCTAAAAAATCCGTAATCCAGAGTCGGTCGTTTTTATCCAGTTCCAGCGCAGTAATTTTAAAAATAGCGTCCGCCCACTGACCGCGCACGGAAAAGGCGGTAGTCGACTGATCAAAGCTCACATCACCGTACGGGAAACGTTTTTTAAAAACAGTGGTCACCTTTTTATCCACCGGCTCAATTTGATACACTCGAAATTCCCCGGAATTGTGAGCCGTGACATAAACCAGATTACGCGCTGAATCAACCAGGAAATTATTGGGCAAGGCATCTGCCGGTAATAAAATCTGACCATTCTTTTTACCCAATACAGAAAGACTTCGTCCCAGATGATTCACGACGAAAGTTGTGCCGGTGGTTGAATTCGTTTGAATCGCCAGCGGTTTGTGACCACAGGCAATCATTTTCGACTTGAAATTTGTCCGCTCAATCACCGAGACCGAATCGCTGTCAAAATTACTAATGAAGATCTGATTCGTTTGCGGGCGAATGCTAATACCCGTGGGCGTAATCCCCAGCGGAACAGTCGCCTTGATTTCAAAAGTTTCTTGATGGACGATAAAAAGTCGTCCTCTCTCGTGGGAAAGATTGCCGGTTCGTCCGATGTAAATCTGGGGCAGTTCCGGATCAGCCGCCAGTAACCGAAACGCACATTCATTCTCCACCTGATCCGGCAAAAAAATCCGTCGCCAGCGTCGTTTTTCCCTGGGGAAACAGGCTACGAACGGTTTTTCGTTGCCCCAGGTATTTTGTAATGCCCAGAGATTGCCCTGATTATCAAATATTATTTTCTGGGCCAGTCGATCAGTGATTATTGTCGAAACAACTTCTGAATGCTCGTTCAGGGCAAAAATGCCATTTCGCGTAGCACCAATGTAAAACGACGGCCACATTGAAGAATGGGGGCCGAAAGCCACGTAAGTCCATTTTTCAAATTCGGAAAAACACGCCTCGTGGGCGTAAGCGTACGGCAGCTCATGCCAACTGACCCTGCCATCTGGTTTCACCCGTGCAAATGGTTGATCGGAGCTGAAGACAAAATAATCATCCGAATTGGGACACGCCGCTAAACTCACCGGTCCCCAACCCGTTAATATTCGTTTAAATTCATTCCGATTAACATTAAACAGCGTCAGTGAAGCACCAAAGGTTCCGTTGACCACCGTGGCCCCGCTGGGTACAAACAAATCACCGGTGGTCGAATTAAACGCCAGATGATTGGTGTGCGGATAAATCGGAAAATGGGGAACAGTATAAATTAATTGCCTTTGCTCGAGGTCAATCAAATACAAGGTTGCTTCAGCCCAGTTGGTGACCAGTAGACGGTTGTTCTGCGCATCAACAACCGAAGCATCCATCCCGAATTTAGGTACTGGAATTGAATCAATGGGCGCGAGTGCATTAAAACCAACAACGTGAATATAAGGATGATTATCATACGGAATATAGACTTCCTGCCGGTGGAGGGCGGCACTTACTCCCTGGGGTTCGCGACTTTGTGGCGGAAGCTCCACAACCTCGTCCGCTGTACCGCTGGCGGAAATCCGCAAAACCTGTCTGGCCACCCGATTTTCATCTTCCAGGACAAAATAGATCCAGGAATTCAGCGAATCAAAGCCGGCCAGATGCCAGCGCGGATACGCCGGTACGGGCAGTAATCGCCGACGGAGAATTTGTAAAGTAAGTGCATTGATCACCACGATTGCTGGCTGGGAGCCATCCACGATATAAATTTCATTGGTGTGGGAATTGGTGAAAACCGTACGGATTGGTGGCGGAGGTGTGGCAGCTTTCCAGGGCAATTGCGCCAGCGGTTCTCCCCATTTCAAATAATACGCCTGACTGTCAGCAGACGTAACCTTTGCCAACTCACCCGATTGGCGGGCGACCAGCACGGCGGTTTCATTGCGTTGATCAACGGCGACTGTTTCATAATCTGCCTTAAGTGCGATTGTCCGACTCATCCCAGCCCGCGGATTAACAATAACCAACTTATGATCAGCCGCCAGGTAAATTTTACCGGTTCGCTGGTGCACCGCCACACTCAGCAAATGAAAACGACGGGGCAGTCGGGATGCCAGCGGAATGGTTTCAACGGCGTAGGTTTTTCCTTCGATGATGCCCACCGCACTCGAATTGACACCCGCCACAATAATTCGATTATTGGGTTCGTCAAATTTAATAACGTGGGGACCGAGGACGTTGGTGGTCAGATCGGCAGATTGGAGAAAATCCACTTCGATGACATTATTGGTTGAACAAGCGGACGAAACCAATAAATTGAAGCATAAACAGACAATCAAAGCGATCCATAAAGCAAGGCTTCGAATCATTACGCGGTCTCCTTCAGAAAAATATGGGGGAATACAATTAATATTTGACAAACATGCATCTTTCAATACAACCAATTCACAGTCCTGAATAAAACCTTATTCTGACTACTAGCGAATATTATACTAAGGTGAAAGTGGTTTTGAGATTCTCTAATTTTAAAAACTCACCTAAATCCTCTCTTAAAAAAGAGAGGACTTAAAGGTTGAATCTCAAAACCACTTTGGTCATAGTATAACACAATTAATCCTGAAATTCAAGTCCTGAAACTGATTATTCTCAAATAAAAATAAAGTAATAGTTCACGTCACTTAAACGACGCTTCTTTTTTTCGGCTTTCAATTACTTGTTTTGCCTAAATTCATTAAATTATTTTTAATATTAGATAATATTCCTGCATCTAAGACTCAATGACGGTATGTAATCTCATAATTTAGCTGGTATTTGTATAAATTAGGGGGAAAGTATCCTGGCAATTAAAGACGCAGTTGATTAAATACATTTTTTAAAACATGAAACAGGTATTATTTAAGCCGTATTCTCAAATTATGTCACAGAGGACCACATGAAAAAGTATCAATCCTTTCTTCAAACGGTATTAACAATCCTGGGCGTAATCGGTTTTTTCGTCAGTTTTTTCGCGACTCAGGCGGCTGCTAAAAATGTGAAGGGCAGTCAAAGCGGCAAATGGGCTCTCAATGACAGCCCGTATCTTGTTGAGGGAGATATTATTATTCCTCCCGGTGAAGTGCTTATAATCGAACCGGGCGTAGTTGTTAAATTCCTCGGATTTAATCGCATCAAGGTTCAGGGCTGTTTATTGGCGAAAGGCAATTCAACCAATAAAATCATTTTCACATCGAACAAAGATTTTGAATTTGGGACCACCGATGGTACTGAAGGTGAAAAATCAACCCCACAAACCACAGATTGGGACCTTATTGAATTTTCTGACGATGCGAATCAACAATCCTCTGAACTTTCTCATTGTATTATCCGCTACAGCGCGGGTATGATCCAATGTGAAAATGCGTCACCGGCGTTAAAAAACATCCTTATTGTCGATTGCAATCGTAATCAGGTTTATATCAATGGTTTGATGCAAGCGATTAAACAGGGCCAAGAGATTGATATTCCAACCATTCGCCCGGCCAGTTTCACCCAAAAGGCGCCGGCTACGGAACCACAAGAGGCGGATTTCCTCGCCGATTCCGAAGAATTAACCTCTATTCAAATCTTGATATTTACCTGTTGGGGGCAAACCTGTTCGACGAAATGACTGAACAGGCACCGGGAATGTCGATTTCCGGGAGAGAATTATTATTTGGGTTAGCTTATAAAAACTTCAACAATTAAAAAAAATTTTTCAGTGAAATAATTTCGTAACCGCTCAACACCATTACCAATGCCTTCATTCCGACCGGCTTTCACCGTTTTTTACGAGAGGAAGGCCGGAATGACCGGTGAACGGTTTTACATCAAAAGCGGAAGTTCAAATGTTTTAAGCCTGTTAAATTACTTATCTGATATCATGACAAATTCAAGAGGAGGATCATGGAAACAAAGCAATCGAAATGCAGCAGCTTTCAAGGGATCACGGGAATCATCATTTTAATGAGCGGACTTATTACCCACCAAATATTAGCGAAAGCTGTTTCTGGTAACCAAAGCGGGGTCTGGAGTCGGAGCAATAGTCCGTACGTGGTGCAGGGAAATATCGTTATTCCCAAAGGTGAAACGTTAACTATTGAGCCGGGCGTAATCATCAAATTCGCTAAATTCTACCGAATGACGGTGGAAGGGACATTGATTGCGCAGGGAAACACCGCCGATAAAATTGTTATCACCTCCGTTAATGATTTTGAATTTAGTGAGACCAGTGATACCGAGCCGGAAAAATCATCGCCAGGCGTCGACGATTGGGACATGATTGAATTTATCAACGATACGGGTCAACCGCCATCAAACCTCGAACATTGTATAATCCGTTACAGTGCCAATATCATTCAATGTAAAAATGCGGCTCCAATATTACAAAGAATTATCATCGTTGATTGTGAAAGTAATCAATTATTAATCAATGGCAAATCCAGATCAATCACCCAGGGTCGTGAAAATGATATTTTGACCAGTAAATCTGATTATTCGATAACTTCCGAAGCCGAATCAGAAAAATCGGTTTCAATCGGCGAGGTGTTCGAAGTCGAAGAATTTACTTTCGGTGAGATTAAAGTGATTTCAGCCGCGAAAAGATATCAATCGCTGATTGAAGCCCCCGCGGCCATTTCGATAATCACCGAAGAAGATATCCGACAATCCGGGGCGACGAATATTCCTGAATTACTAAGAATGGTTCCCGGCCTGGATATTATAGGGGTGAGTGCGGCAAATTATTGTATCAGTGCCCGCGGTTTTAATTGCCCGACCTCCAATAAAATGCTGGTAATGATCGATGGTCGGGTAACTTATTTAAATTTTGTCGGAATTACGTTGTGGAGTACTTTTCCGATTGCGCTGGAAGAGATCAAACAGATCGAAGTGATTCGTGGCCCTGGCTCAGCGCTTTACGGGGCGAATGCTCTCTCCGGGGTAATCAATATCATCACGAAAACGCCGGAAGAAATGAAAGGTAATATCCTCACGTTTAAAGCCGGTGAACAAGAGACCTATCTTGGCTCGGTGATCCACTCCGGAGTAGAAGGCAAAATCGCTTACCGTACTTCCTTTGGTTGGGACCAATGCAACCAGTGGGAGAATGAAGTGCCATTTACAGATAATCTAGGCAAGGAAATTCAACGCGCAAATATCTCTATTGACTATCATGTGGGTGAAACCGGTAAATTCACCGCTTTTAGCGGTTATAACGTTGGGGCGCATGAAATAGTTTCTGAAAGTGCGGGAATTAGTGATGTTCCTTTCATCAAATTTGGAACAGTTGGCTTGCGTTATGACCAACCGAATCTGATGTTCCGAGTGTACGGGAACTTGATGCGGATGGGTCGCAAAGATGTTCCAGACACGACCACGATGGACCAGATGGACCAGAATGAGGGTAAAATTAATGATGATATTTATGATATTGAATTTCACCATTTCATTGATTTCAGTACACGGAATAAAATCCTGTGGGGGCTCAATTATCGAATGAGTCGCTGTGATGCCATTATGATTGGGAAACATCAACAAAATATTTATGCCGGCTTTCTCCAAAATGAATATCGACCTTTTAACAACCTCGCTTTAACCGTCGGAGTCCGTTATAATCAGCATCCTCTCACGAAAGGTCAGTTTTCACCCAGAGGAAGTGTGGTATTTTCACCGGGTAAAAACCACACCTTACGCCTTTCTTACGGGACGGCTTTTAAGAATCCGCATTTCGGGGAATCATTTTATTTCATGGTAATAAATCTCGCCCCTGGCGTTAATTATCATTTATTGGGCAATAAAGCGCTCAAGCCAACGCAAATCATCTCCTATGAAATTGGTTATAATCTGGGCCTTGGACGACTAAGAGCCAATCTCGACCTGTTTTTTAACCAGATGAAGGATTTTATTGATCTTAAAACAATTGAATACTTTCCAGCCGGACCACCTTTTTATGGTGCGCCCAAAACAGATAAGGTTTCAAATTCCGGTAAAGCAGAAGCCTATGGCGGTGAAGCCGGCCTGAATTTTTATATCACTAACTCATTAACCGCGTTGTGTAATTATTCATATCAAAAAATTACCGATAAAAGTAATGATCCCAATTTCCGGGTCCGAACGGAATCCTTTCCGGTGCATAAAGCGAATTTATGTATTCGGTGGAAAGTTAAGAGCGGTTTGTCGGCCAATCTTCTGGTTCACTATGTGGATAAAACCCAATGGAAAATCATACCATCCTGGAATGCCGGTGGGGTAGCCGATGCTTACTCGATTGTGAATATGAGAATTGGTTATCAACTCTTTGATCAAAAAGTGGAACTGGCGGTCGCGGCTTATAATCTGCTCAACAATAAGCATTATGAATATCCGGCAATTAAATTAGGCAGAAAAATTATTGGCTCGTTTCGCTATAATTTATAGGATTCAACGTTAGGGAAAAATTAGCTAAATCATCTTTTCTAATAAAGAAATTATGAATAGACAGTTTTTAAAAATCTTATAATCAAATATTACACAACGATGTTACAGCAAGTTGAATAACAACAAATTTACCTTTTACGGATTCAGAGAGGAGAGGCAAGCCATGAAAAAGAATCTTTCTTTATTGAAGCTACTTTTCAATCTCATTTGGCTGACGACGATTTATACGACTCAACTATTTGCCACAGATGTTTCAGGTGAACAAAGCGGAAAGTGGAACCAGGACCGTAGCCCTTATTTAATTAAAGACGATATTATAATCCCCAGCGGTGAAACGTTAATAATTGAGCCAGGCGTTATTGTAAAATTTGCCAATTTTAATAAAATCAGAGTTGAAGGAACATTACTAGCGGAAGGCACCTCGGCCGATCAAATTGTTTTTACTTCGGACAAAGATTTTGAATTTAGCGAGGCTGTTCAAACCGAGCCAGAAAAAACATCGCCGAACTTCGATGACTGGGATATGATTGAATTTGTTGATGATAGTGAGCAGCAACCGTCGAAAATTTCGCATTGTATAATCCGCTATTGTGCCAATATTATTCAATGTAAAAATGCGGCTCCAATATTACAAAGAATCATCATCGTTGATTGTGAACGCAATCAATTATTGATTAATGGCAAATTCAGATCAATCACCCAGGGTCGAGAAAATGATATTTTGATCAGTAAATCTGATTATTCGATAACTTCCGAAGCTGAATCAGAAAAATCGGTTTCAATTGGCGAGGTATTCGAAGCCGAAGAATTTACTTTCGGTGAAATCAAAGTGATTTCAGCCGCGAAAAGATATCAAGCGCTGATTGAAGCCCCCGCGGCCATTTCAATTATTACCAACGAAGATATCCGACAATCCGGTGCGATGAATATTCCTGAATTATTAAGGACGGTTCCCGGTCTGGATATTATGGGAGTCAGTGCCGCAAATTATTGTATCAGTGCCCGCGGTTTCAATCGCCCGACATCCAGTAAAATGCTGGTAATGATCGATGGCCGGGTAACTTATATTAATTTTGTGGGGATTACGTTATGGAGTAGTTTTCCCATTGCCCTGGAAGAGATCAAACAGATCGAAGTGATTCGCGGCCCTGGTTCCGCGCTTTATGGGGCGAATGCGCTCTGCGGCGTAATCAATATCATCACAAAAACACCGGAAGAAATGAATGGGAATATTCTTGCACTGAGCGCCGGTGAACAGGAGACCTATATTGGATCGGTGATCCACTCCGGCGTGAAAGGCAAAATCGCTTACCGGACTTCCTTTGGTTGGGACCAGTGCAACCAGTGGGAAAATGAAGTGCCATTCACCGATAATCTGGGCAAGGAAATCCAGCGTGCCAATATCACCCTTGACTATCGTGTGGGTGAAACCGCTAAAATCACTGCTTTTAGTGGTTATAATGTCGGGGCGCATGACATCGCTTCTGAAAGTGCCGGAATTAGCGATGTTCCTTTCATCAAATTTGGCACGGTTGGCTTGCGTTATGACCAACCGAATCTGATGTTCCGAGTGTACGGGAACTTGATGCGGATGGGTCGCAAAGATGCTCCGGATACGACAACCATGGACCAGAATGAGGGTAAAATTAAAGATGATATTTATGATATTGAATTACACCATTTCATTGATTTCAGTGCGCGGAATAAAATCCTGTGGGGACTCAATTATCGGATGAGTCGCTGTGATGCCATTATGATTGGGAAACATCGACAAAATATTTATGCGGGCTTTCTCCAGGATGAATATCGACCGTTTGACAACCTCGCTTTAACCGTCGGGGTCCGTTATGATCAGCATCCTCTCACGAAAGGTCAGTTTTCACCCAGAGGAAGTATGGTATTTTCACCGGGTAAAAACCACACTTTACGCCTTTCTTACGGGACGGCTTTCAAGAATCCGAATTACACGGAATCATTTTGTTTCATGGTAATAAATCTCGCCCCTGGTATTAATTATCAGCTATTGGGCAATAAAGCACTGAAACCAACGCAGATCATCTCCTATGAAATTGGTTATAACCTGGGGCTTGGACGACTGAGAGCAAATCTCGACCTGTTTTTTAACCAAATGAAAGATTTCATTGATTTTAAAACCATTGAATATTTTCCTGCCGGGCCACCATTTTACGGTGCTCCCAAAACAGATAAGGTTTTAAATTCCGGTAAAGCAGAAGCTTATGGTGGTGAAGCCGGTCTGAATTTTTATATTACGAACTCATTAACTGCGTTGTGCAATTATTCATATCAAAAAATTACTGATAAAAGTAACGATCCCCATTTCCGGGTCCGAACGGAATCCTTTCCTAAGCATAAAGCGAATTTTGGTATTCGGTGGAAAATGAAGAGCGGGCTGTTGGCCAATTTGCTGGTTCACTATGTCGATAAAACCCAATGGAAAATGATACCATCCTGGAATGCAGGCGGAGTGGCTGCTGCTTACTCGATCGTTAATGCGAGAATTGGCTATCAATTCTTTGATCGAAAAGCGGAATTGGCGGTTGCGGCTTATAATCTGTTCAACAACAAGCATTATGAATATCCGGCAATTAAATTAGGCAGAAAAATAATCGGCTCCTTTCACTATTATTTTTAGGATTCAATAAGGAGGTAATTTATGCAGAAAAATCAATCTTTATTGAAACTACTTTTCAGTATCATTTGGCTGACAACGATTAATACGAATCAACTCTTTGCAATTAATGCGAGATAACTGATCTAATTTTAAAGGAAACAACATGAAAACGAATAACTATCGCACCTATCTTGGCGTCCTGATCCTTAGCCTCTGTCTAGTAAAAATGGCGTTGGCGCAGAATACTGCCGAGGAATGGTTTCAAAAGGGCACCCAGGCCACAAGTCCTGATCAAAAAATTCAATATTATCTGAAAAGTATTGAATTAGATTCTACGCTGGTTGAGGCGCATTATAATCTGGCCTATGTCTATAAAAACAAAGAGGATTACACAAATGCACTGACGGCTTTTGAGAAGGCATTAAATCTGGGCCTTAAAAAGAAGGACGAGCGACTCAATCTATCGATCTTTTATGAACTTGGAATTTGTCACAAACGACTCCAGAATTATTACATTGCCATTGAAATGCTTAAGAATGCCAGAAAACTCGCCCGGGAAGAAAAAATCCGCGTGCCCATTTTATATGAATTGGGTCGGATTTCAATGGTCATTGAAAAGTTTGACCAGGCACTAACATTTTTTAACGAAGGTCTTGAGCTAGGTGAAAAAAATAGAGAACTGTTCCAAACGGCAATTGAACAGGCTAGTAAAGAAAAATTGCTCGACTCTTTGTATGTGAAAGGCCTGTCGTTGCTCCAGGAAAAGGACTATGCGGCGGCAACTGAAACCTTTTCAAAATTAAATCAAATTGATCAGAATTATAAAGATGCTAATATCAAGCTCGTTGAATTGCAGAATCGAAAATCGGATGAGCCCGATGTGGCTTCAGGCGTGAAAGCGGATGAGCTCATGCAAGCCGGAAATGTCTTATTTTTACAACAAAAATATGAACAAGCCCTTGAAAAATATCAGCAGGTAACCGAAATAAGCCCTTTTAATTCCAGATGTTATTACAATATGGGGCAATGCTATGAGCGGCTAAAAAACAATAAATTGGCGATTGCCGCCTACCAGAAAGCATTGTTGATTAAAAATAATTTTGCCGATGCGCAAACCGCGTTAAACCGTCTGGGGGGCGAAGCTTTAAACGAAGAGGTTAAAGATGCCAGCTTTGCTCGGGGCAATAGCTTATTTCTCCAGAAAAAATATAATGACGCCATTACCGAATATAGTAATTTTATAAAAAAAGAACCTTTAAATTTTCAAGCCCAATATAATATCGCGGTTTGTTATGAACAAAAAGGCGAGCTCGAACTGGCTTTAAGGCACTATCAAAATGCGTTTAAAATGAATGAATCGGCTGAAAATGCCTCCGAAGCCATTACCCGCACCGAAACCAAGTTGAAAGAAAAAAAGTTATCGGCGCTGAAACAGCAAATCGAGAATGATTTGGACAATGAACGTTACTGGCCCGCGAATAACAGGATTAGACAGTACCTTCAATTGGCCCCTGGCGATCAATGGGCCGCAGACAAAGCGACTGTCACCAATAAAGCGCTCGAACGTCAAAAAGAGATTGCCACTGCACGTGAACTGGCACTTAAAGAATTAGAATTCGATAGTTCCACGACCTCGCCCAAGGACAACCTTCGCGCTGATGCGGGAACCGACAACAATCTGGCAAATATGGATTCCGAATCGAGTCCAACCGACCAGACGAGTCAGCTCCTGATTTATTTATTCATTGGTGCGATTGTGCTGCTCGTCGGAATTATTCTGCTTGTAATGAAAAACCGTTCCAAAACCGCCAAGCCCGGGCCCGGTGAGGAAATTAGTGATACCAGTGTTCACAGCTTTCTTGTGGATTGTAACGCTGAAAAACGAACCGGACGGGTGACCGTGAAAGGTGAGGGTGGTTCCAGCAAAAATATTGAAGGCACAATTCACGTTAAGAATGGGAATATTGTGGCTGCCAGATGTGGCGATTTAGTAAGCTTTGACGCTTTATATGAATTGCTCGAAACCGACATTCCCCAGAAGCTTGTTTTTCATGAAAATCATATCGATTCCGATGCCAATATTCATCAAGCCACCATGCCATTATTATTACAATGGAAAGTTAAAAAAAGTCAGTAATAGGAACGGCACCGTTTTAGGTATCATTGTTTTTATTTTTTTCACAAAGAGTTCAGAGAGAATGCAGAGAATAACTCTCAGAACTCTCTATCCTCTTTGTGGATTATTTAAAATTTGCTCATTAAGAATTCCATTCCTTAAAAATCTGAAACGAATTTTAGGAGGTGAGATAAAATAACTTACTCATACTAAACCAGTAAGGTGTTGTTTTTATTTGACACCGATATTTCATAAGGGAAAGATATTTAATCTCACCTCCTTAATTGGCAAAATCCACCTACAATCATTCTCAATCTTCAGATTCATTGTCGATCCATGAAAATTAATCCGCTTATCATATTATAAAAGAGAAAAATATGAACCCTTCCACTGAAACGCGAATATCCGCCTGCATTAAGGAATGTGAATTTTAGTGTGTGAATGTTCCCAATGAATGGGGACTAAGCATATTATTAATTTTAAGTTACAATTATCAATCCATTTATTAAATTAACGATAAAAGTAAATATTGACATTTTTCACCTGAATTGAAAAATGGAAAAAGCAATCGGGTCTATTTTACGCAATTAAATCGTTTTGATTGTATATTAACTAATGAAACAGATAGAACAAAATTTAGAGTATGTTCATCTTTTAAGTTTATTATCGCCAAATAGTTCGGTTAGTTATTTTGTATCCGTTCAAAAAGATAGGGGGGATGAACGTGCGACGCACTTTTTGACTTGAACCAGGCTCATCGAACCAACAATGCATCAGGTCAGAGAAGTCTTTCCTTTTTACCAAAGTGCGTCGCACGTTCGCGCTCATTCAACTCCCAGTAAATATTGCGCGGATACGTTATTTTCACCCCTTCTTAATTACAGGCTTGAATCAAATTGCTCGGAAAATTTGTTAAGATGAAAACTGCTTCCACAGGGGGCTGAGTTGAATAATTTTAAAATTGATTGAAAAGGAGCAAACAATGAAAAGCACATTTTTATTAATGGCGATTTTCGGAACCGCTTTATTTGCAAAATCCACGCTTGAAACACAAAGCCATCTCCTACAGCAACTTAAAAATAGGCCACAATTTCTGCAATCGTACTACCGTTTGCTCGAGCGAGGAATTCCTCCCGATGAAATTGAAGAAATGATTCACCAGGAGGAAAAGCATATACTTGAGCCCCAAGTCGCACCTGTCCCTGAACCACCCTCTTTACAACAAAACCAGACAAATCCAGCATTAGGCCAGGGCACGCAAACAACGGCACCGGTCATATTTAATGATCATAATCTTGAACTGGCGGTTCGCAGCGCGCTGGGGAAACCCGACGGAGAAATTACGACGGCGGATATGGAGACCTTAATTATGCTTTATGCCAAAAATTCTAAAATAGTCGACCTGACGGGTTTGGAATACGCTGAAAATCTCATTTCATTAAATTTGAATGGGAATCAAATCAACAATATAACGCCTTTAAGAAATTTAACCGGTCTCACTTTTTTAAATCTTGGCAATAATCTAATTCACGATATTACGCCCATTCAAAATTTAACAAAAATATCATCACTTTATTTGCAATACAATCAAATACGGAATATTCGCGTGCTTGAGAATTTAGCAAATCTCATTTACTTGTGCTTAAATTTTAATCAAATTCAAGACATTACCGCCCTGACCCATTTAACCGAACTGGAATGGCTAAATCTCGAAGATAATCAAATAAGCGATATCTCTGCTTTGGAAAATAAGAATAACCTGGTTTATCTCAATCTGGCCAGTAATAAAATCGTTGATATAACTGCGATCAGAAATCTGACCCGGTTAAATGATTTATATGTGCATAATAATCAAATTGCGAATATTTCGGCATTAGCCCAGTTAACCGAATTGAAATTTTTACGGCTCGATCGAAATGAAATCAGTAATCTAAACGCCCTTCAGAATTTGAGAAAACTCACGAAAGTATATCTTAATGTCAATCAAATTCAGGACGTCAGTTCACTAGCATACTTAACCAAAATCAATTTTCTGCAACTTTCGTTTAATCAAATTAGCGACATTTCCGGGCTGGGGATGTTGACCAAACTGACGAATCTTTATTTACATTATAATGAGATTAAAAATATTTCACCGATTCGTGATTTGCCTGAGCTAGATTTTCTTCACCTGGCAAATAATAAAATTACCTCAATCAACGCTCTACAAAACCTGACCAATTTGACTTTTCTTTATCTGGGTGAGAATCAAATTGAGGATTTGAGTCCTTTGCAAAATTTAACCCGATTAAAAACACTCCACTTGTATGCAAATCAGGTGATCAATTTAAAAGCACTGGAAAATCTACGCAGTTTGAGTCAGTTGTTTTTACACTATAATCGAATTTATGACATTCGAGCGCTTGCTAACCTGGATAGTTTAACCTTTCTGCATTTAAGTGGCAATCAGATTATTGACATTTCTCCCCTTAAAAAGCTGACCGAGTTAACAACCTTACGGCTGGGAATGAATCAAATATTCGATTTGACGCTCCTGCAAAATCTGGATAAATTAACTTTTCTTCAATTGGGTGACAATAAAATTCGCGATATTTCCCCACTATTAAATTTGACCGAATTAACTACACTGTGGCTTTATCAAAATCAGATTAGAGATATTTCAGCACTTAGCAATAAAACCAAACTAAAAATGCTGCGCCTGGAATATAATCAAATTAGTGATCTGGCCGATCTTAAAAATTTGATTCAGCTAAAAGATTTAAACTTGAGCACGAATCAATTGGCTAATGCGGATTTGACCAATTTATATAAAATGGATGAATTGAATTCTCTCAATTTACGGATTAATCCAGGCATCAATAATGGAATGGCGGTTCAGACTTTAGCCGATAATCTGGATAATCTAACCTGTGCTCAAATCAAATGGGATGGGATTTGTGGCGCTGAACCCGGTCCCGAACCTACCGCTGTTATTGACGTTACCATCCCAAATCCTGCCGGAATTGACCAGACTGTAAAAGTCGAAGCCATTGGGAATGACTGTAACGATGATAGTGTGCAAATGCGAATCAAGTGGGGCGATGGCACCATTTCAGAATATTCAGGCTATCAGCCCAGTGGTTCCGTTTTCGTTTTTGAGCATAAATATACTACCCAGGATGAATATCAGGTGCGCGTATTAGCCAGAGATAACCAGGGTATAAAAGGAGTCTGGTCGAATGCGGTACAATTACAGGTGTGGGTGGATAATCCACCGATAATAACTTCCCCGCACTCAGTAACGGTTCTGGAAGATTCATTGCTGCATTACACTGCCAGCGCAACCGATCCGGAGAATCGAAAAATCAGCTATAGCTTTGAGAATTATCCGTCGTGGCTAAGCCCTTATGATTCAACAATTTCCGGAATTCCCACGGAAGGCAAAACGGACACTTCCTTTGTGCTAATCGCTTTTGACCAGATCTTGCGCGATACTTTAGAAGTACGGGTAAAAGTGATTCCGGTGAACGATCCGCCGGAGATTAAGAATTTAGCGGGTTTTGATTTAACGGCCAAGGAACAACATTTTATTGATCTATATGAATGTGTCGATGATCCCGATCACCCGGATTCACTATTAATCTGGAATATCTTACCGGAGAGCGACAAATTAACCGTCGTGCATGATCACCATATTGCCAAATTTACGGCTACCGACGATTTCACGGAAACCAATATATTATTTTTCGTGACCGATCCGCTGGGTGCCGCTGACACCTTAACTGTTCCGGTTCAATTAACCGGGATTACCTCAAAAACTTATGAGCAACGAATCCCAAAACATTTCTGCATGGACCCAAATTATCCGAATCCGTTTAATCCGAAAACCAATATTCAATTTGGCCTGCCGAAAGCCGCCTCGATTACGATTTGTATTTATGATATTAAAGGACGAAAAATTGGAGCACTATTTAGCGGGAAAAAACCGGCCGGTTATCACAATATTGTCTGGGATGCCACTCACCAGGCTTCTGGCGTTTATTTCATTCATTTCATTGCCCCTGGCTTTGTCAAGACGCAAAAGTGTATTTTGATAAAATAACATCTGAACGAAAACACTGTTCTAAGAACTTTCATTGCGATCGGTCGGTGACCGATCGCAATGAAAAAAATTGGTAACTATTCACCCGCTATCAATAAGAATACGTTAAAATAAAATACCAACGAATAAGCCGCCAACAGATGATTAGATTCCTTATTATTTTTAGCAAATCAATCCTCGACAACGGCTTAAACGCTTGATACGAACTTATCCTTAATCATTTAAAAATTTACATCTCCGAATTCTTACCTGACGCTTGCATTTTCTTACTTTTTTGGCTATATTCAAATATTCACATCAAAGATTAAGTAACCTGGACGGTTTTTTAATGTTTGTCTAATCGCTGTGATAAATTTAATTTTTCAAGAATTCAACTTTACCAATTTTGCAAATTACCTAAATCTCGATTTATACTATCAAATTTTGAATGTTTCATATTTTAGCTGCGGACTTGTTTACCTGGGAGGACTAGACTTATGCAGAATCTTATTCATTCTCTGATTGATCTGGTTGGCGAAGAATACGTAATTACTCCAGATAAACCGGAATACCACGCCTATACTTTTGGTGATGCGACCATGTATCGGTCAAAACCGGCTGTTGTGGTGTATCCGGGCAGTGTCGAAGAAATACAAGCAGTGGTTAAACTGGCTGCCCAAAATCGAATTCCCCTCACGCCATCAGGGGGTCTTACTGGCCTCTCGGGCGGTGCGATTACTTACAAAGGCATTTTGCTCAATCACCTGCGGCTGCGCTCGGTAAAATCGGTAGACCTCATTAGTAAAACAGTGGTGGTGGAACCAGGAATGACCTGCGCCCAATTAAATGACCATTTAAAACAGTACGGAATGGTAATTCCGGTTGCGCCAGCCTCCCACCTCATTTCCACTTTAGGGGCGAATATTGCCGAAGCCTCGGGTGGTACCTGGGGCATGTCCAAAGGAACCTTTAAGAATTATTTACTGTGCCTGAAAGTAATTGACGGCGAAGGGAAGCTGTTTTCGACAGGGGTGCCTTTCCCCAAACAAAGCACCGGGCCGGATTTAACCGCGCTTTTCCTGGGTTCAGAGGGCACAATGGGCATTATTGTCGAGATAACCTTGCGCTGTGAATTTCTACCAGAAGATATGTGGACGGTGCGGTGCAGTTTTAAAGACGAGTCAGTGCTCCAAACCATTCACGAGGAAGTGGCTCAAAATAAAATTACCCTATTTTCATTCGAGTATATGGATGCCCGCATGATGTCCTGCTTGAATCCCAATAATCAGAATATGCTGCTCCTGTTGCAAACGGCAGGCTCAAAACAGGATGCTAAAGATCAAATGGATAAATTGATCACTGTTCTGAAAAAATTGGACCCACTGGAATTGATTTACACCAATGATCCTGCCAAGGCCGATGAACTTTACACCGAACGCCGCAGTGCTTTAGGCGCACTGGCCAAAGCCGATCAGAATAAACCGGTGATTGTACAATTTGACCCGGTGTTACCGCTGCACAAATTTGCCGCCGGGACTCAGAAAATGCGTGAATTAGCGGAAGAAGCCCAGTTAGATCTCATTATCTACGGCCATGCCGGCGATGGCAATTTGCACCCCAGTTTTATTGTGCGCGACGTGTTGGAAGATAAATTAAAAGCCCGGACGGTGATTCGCGAATTTGATAAGTGGATTGAAGAAGAAGGCGGCTGCTACAGCGGTGAACATGCCGTGGGCTTTTTCCTGGGACGCAGTCAAAATGATCTTCGGCCAGACACAGCCCGCTATCTGGAAGTAATCAAGTCGGCTTTTGATCCTCGCGGTATTCTGAATCCCGGTAAAATCGTGAATATTCAAGAAGGGCCGATTGAAATTGATCCGGTACTACCCGAATATCAGGAAATCGGGAAAATCTGTTCATTGTGTGTGAAATGCCATCTCTGCAAAAATGACAGCCCGTTATATGCTCAGGTGCCGTTTGAACACAACACCATTCGCGGTCGAATTGCCATGATTGATGCGGCTACGCGCGGAAAAGTCAGCTTTCGTGCAATCCAACCTTTTGTGCAAGAAATGCACCCCTGGATTAAAAACATGAATTGCCCGACCTTTATTAAAGATGAAATGGATCGCTTGATTGAATTAACCCTCAAACAAGGAGCAGCCGCCGCATGAAAATTGTGATTGCACCGGATTCTTTTAAAGGCAGTCTTTCCGCAGTGGCAGTGAGTGAAGCCATTGAAAAAGGCGTGCGAAAAATTCTGCCACAAGCTGAAATTGTTCAACTGCCGCTGGCTGACGGGGGTGAAGGTACCGTACAGGCCCTGGTGTCGTCCACTGACGGAACTATTGAACGTCAGACGGTTCACGATCCGCTGGGAAAAGAAATCGAGGCTATTTACGGTATTTTAGGCGACGGCCACACCGCAGTTATTGAAATGGCGGCGGCTTCTGGATTACCACTGGTGCCGCTGGACCAACAAAATCCGCTCTATACAACGACTTACGGAACCGGTGAATTAATCCTGGCGGCAGCGCGAAAAGGCTGTCGTCATTTTATTATTGGAATTGGCGGTTCAGCTACTACTGAATGCGGGACGGGAATGGCGCAGGCACTGGGGATTCAATTTTATGATCAATCGAATAATTTAATCAACGATTACATGAACGGTGATTTGATGGGACAGGTTGGGGCCATTGATTTCTCCGGATTGGTCCCGCAAATTCGAAAAAGCCACTTTACGGTCGCCTGCGACGTTGATAATCCGCTCCTGGGACCCAAAGGCAGTGCTCATGTTTATGCCCCCCAAAAAGGCGCTACCCCGGAAATTGTGGATCAACTGGAAGCAAATATGAGCACATTTGCCGATTTATTGGAGAAGACCATCAAAACATCTGTCCGGAATATCCCGGGCGCCGGAGCCGCCGGTGGGCTGGGGGCCGGTCTGATGGCGTTTTTACAGGCTGAACTTAAATCCGGGATTGAAATCGTACTCAAAGCGAGTGGCTTTGCCGAAAAAATTAAAGACGCGGCGCTAATCCTGACGGGTGAGGGTCGGATTGATTATCAAACGGCTTTTGGTAAAACGTTGAGTGGCGTAGCGGCGGAAGCCCGAAAACAGCAGATTCCCGTGATTGCCATTGGCGGCATGGTCGATACGGACATTGACAATCTTTATGAAATCGGAATTAACGCCTGCTTCTCCATCTGTAATCAGCCAATGGATTTAAGGACCGCTGTCGAGAATGCCGGGTCGCTGCTGGAGATCATTACGGAAAGAATTATGCGGGCAGTCCTCATTCAATTGAAGTAAGTGAGGTCCGCCGGAGTGCAACGCCTTTATGCGTTGCACAGAAGTGCAATCCACAAAGGGATTGCATTCCTGATCCTGATTTATTGAATAGACAAAAGAAATATCCGTTTCAAATAAGCAACAGGAAAATACGGTCAATTCCCAGCGAATTGAAAATGCGGCACGATTTCATTCCCACCATAAACATATTCTACTGCTTCTGGCACGGCCTTAAAAGGAATAACACCGCCTGACCGATCAACCAGCGCTTTCAAAAAAGTATTTTGCCATCTCTGATAGGTTAAAACGTCGCCGTGAGTATTGAATAAAGCAAAGACGAGTAAGCCGTATTTTGGGGTCTGTATAAAACCCACCAGCGCACTCACCCCACAGTCGGTTTCCAGCAGCGTGCCGGTTTTCGCCAGAATTCCGCCCCGGTAAGGATCCTGATGAAAACGATGCGTGACGGTACTGGGATCAACACCGGCCGCCGGTAATATTTTTTCCACAGCGACGTCATTCTGCTGGCACCACTGATAAAGCTTGCGCAGAATTTTTAACATGCCGCGGAGGGTAATCCGATTATAATCCAGACCCGAGGTGTGAGTAATCAGTATTTCTTCCAGTTCCAAGCCAACGTACTGGATTAAATACAGGGTCAGCGCTTCGGTACCGCCGAGAGCATCTCCCAGGCGTTCCGCAATGGGATTGCTGCTGTGGGCGTTCTGAAACCAGATAATATCCAGTAATGATTTTGAATAATGACTCAGCAATAAGTGACCGGTTCGTTTTTCCCACCAGATATCCCCTTTAATTCGTAATCCCAGGCGTTGCATCTTTTGTAACACCCGTTGGGCTGATTGAACGCCATCAAAATTGCTATTAATTGAAAACGGCCCATTAATGATCAAATTCCCGGTTACCTGCCGAATTCCAAGCTGCATTAATTTTTTTATTAATCCGGTGGCCATTCCGATACGAAACGTGGGATCACCTTCACTGTAAAGAATTAAATCACCGTTGAGGGTGTGGGTTTGGCAATCAATAAAACCATCGGCATAAAACGCGGTTCGAAATCGATGCGCGGGGCCCCACTTTTCCAGCGCTGCCAGTGAAGTGGCTAATTTCAGGGCTGAAGCCGGATTAAACAGTTGATTCTCGTTCACCGCAGCCAATTGACAGCCGCCGTCCAGCGTTTCTATTAAGATTCCCTGGTTAGTCATTAAACAGCCGTCGTTTTCAAGTGGTTGCCAGGTTTCAGCTAATTCCGGGCAGGGGATAATGGCTTTAAAATGATTTCGCTTGGGGATGGCAGCCGGGTAATTAACGGCCGTTGTGTCGGAGATGGTAAAATAAGCAAAAGAGATTAAAAAAATAACACCAAAATATCGAATCCGTAAATCATATCTGTACCAGGAAAACAATTTTCTGTTCATCATTCCGGTCAATCGTCCTTACCTAAATTCAGTCTTTTCTATTGAAACAAAGCGTATTAATTGAATCCAGTCTCTTTACAAACCAATTTCATCAATAAGCGTGATAGAGTCTCTTAAAATACAATCTCAATTAATCTAAGTGGCTAAGTCGTTACAATAAATCAACCATAACTTGATATAATAGTTAAATATAATTAACTTAATGAATTTAAATCCCAAAAAAAAGAAAGCTCAAGATACATTATTTCTGAGAAAAAGGCAAGGATTTTTTTCAGCCAAATGTAAAACTTCACTCATAAAAAATACAACTCGATAAATTGGCTCATAAAAGCAGGAGTGCGGCGCCTTTATACGCCGCCGGGGATGTTTAAAAAAATTTAACCCGCTTTAACGAAGCCATCCAGGCAAAAAAATGTTATCGTTCCAACGCTGAAAACAAAAAAAGCGTCAGTAACAATTTTCACTGACGCTTTTTAAGAGCAGTTAACCGAGTATAAAAAAGCGACCTAAGGTTTTGGAAAGTCTTTGATTATTTCCAGAGCCCGCTCAATATTTTCCTGGGGTAATGGATAATCGATCAGTTTACCTGCAAAATAGGCGTCGTAAGCCGCCATATCGAAATGGCCATGCCCACTAAAATTAACCAGAATCGTCTTTTCTTTGCCCTCTTCTTTCGCCTTCATGGCTTCATCAATCGTCGCTTTTATCGCATGGGCTGTTTCCGGCGCACCGATAAATCCTTCCGCCCGGCTGAACAGAACGGTTGCGTCAAATACTTCAATTTGATGGTAGGCTCTGGCTTCGATCAAGCCATCTTTTACCAGTTGGCACACCTGTGGTGCCATTCCATGATAACGCAAACCACCGGAATGAATTGGCGGCGGTACAAACTTGTGACCCAGCGTATACATCGCCAGCAGCGGTGTCATCCCAATGTTATCACCAAAGTCGTAAGCATAAGGTCCACGAGTAAGCGTGGGGCAGGCAGTCGGTTCAACAGCAATCACGTCGATTTTTTTACCATTGATTTTGTCCTGGAGAAACGGAAAGGCAAGACCCGCAAAGTTACTCCCACCACCGACACAGCCAATCAATACATCGGGATAGTCATTGACTTTTGCAAACTGTTTTTTCGTTTCCAAGCCAACAATGGTTTGATGCATCAACACATGATTGAGCACACTCCCGAGTGAATATTTGGTATCTTCACGCGAAGCGGCATCCTCAACGGCCTCACTAATGGCAATCCCCAGGCTACCTGGCGAATCCGGATTTTCTGCTAAAATTTTACGTCCTGCCTCGGTATCATTACTCGGACTGGGAACAATTGTCGCCCCCCAGGTTTGAATCATTGATCGTCGAAAGGGTTTCTGGTCATAACTCACGCGGACCATATAAACCTTACATTCAATACCAAAGAGGTTACAGGCCAGCGAAAGTGCACTTCCCCATTGTCCGGCGCCGGTCTCGGTGGTGATTCTTTTCACGTTTTCCTGTTTGTTATAATACGCCTGAGCAACCGCTGTATTGGGTTTATGACTCCCGGCCGGACTAACACTTTCATTTTTGTAGTAAATTCTGGCCGGGGTTCCCAGCGCTTGCTCCAATCGTCTGGCACGATACAACGGTGACGGACGCCACAGCCGATAAACATTGAGAATTTCTTCCGGAATATCAATCCAACGTTCTTGACTGACTTCCTGGAGTATCAAGCCCATTGGAAATAAGGGAGCTAACGCATCCGGGCCGATGGGTTGTTTCGTACCCGGATGAATGGGAGGCGGGACCGGATTGGGCATATCAGCAGCGATATTATACCACTGACGGGGCATTTCAGATTCTTCTAAAATAATCTTTGTCACTTCCATTTCCACTTTTCCTTTCTGAGTGATTAAATATTTCTAGTGAATTAAAATAAAAAACCCACTATTTGACTTTTAGTGGGTAGGTTAAAACAGGGCTTTTTAAATTTCTTTTGTCAAGCTTAGAACAATATTAACCTCCCACGTTGATATTCATGCCACCACCACCAAAACCAACGGTTATAAATGATTCTTTCAGCATTTTTCTTATGAGTTGTCATATTGTCGCTAAGCTTGTTCACGAGGTTCGGATTTAAAAAATGAAACCGGCATTACCCGCGTCGGCGCTTGAAAAGCCATTTTTATTTATTGATTTTTTCATAATATAAAAAATCATATTTCATTGTCAAGTCTTTTTTTGAATAATTATAACCCTTTTGTAAAATAAACACACCATAATAAAAAAAATTTATTTATGCAATCGGTATCTTCATTCCATCTTTCTACCGTAGTCCAAACGGGTATCGGTGGTCAATAAGGGAAAACCGGGCACAACCACCGGATAGGGCACATTTGTTTGCATGACAAACAGATCTATCCGTGTTAATTGAATTTTTTCAAATTCTTCCACATTAATTTCAATCAGTGGACTATATTTAGACTGGAGACTATCAACATACGCATTTAAATAATTATTTATCTCCTGTAAATAGGATTTCCCGGACACGCCTGATTTGCGCAAATAATTTTCTCGATGAAATAAGGCATAAAGGTTATCACGCCACATCTGATAATCTCGCTGAACCACATTTACCTGATTATAACCAGCTTGATAAGCGGCCTGCGTTAGAAACCTGTCACGAATCAAATCCGCAATTGCCAGTTTTAACTGTTGCGGAAATTCTCGATAACTAAATTTTCGTTTTCGAAATACCAGGGGATGGCGATTCATTTCATCCAATAACTTTTCAACCGTCCAGGTTTCGCCGTCGAGTTGGAGCAGCGGAAAGTCCTTAATCGCCTCCAGATTCTGGTACACTTCTGCCGAAATTTCCGGGGGTTGCTGCTTCCACATTTGATTGGTGAACGCCTGTTGCTCCTCTTCAGGGGTTTTAATGTAAACCGGTGCCAGAAATTCAGCAAGTTTAAAAAAAGTATCTCTTGAAAAACGGGCTTCTTTTCCCTGCATAAGATTGGCAGCATATTCCCGGTAAATGACCGCCGCCTTCTGACGCCTTAATCGCTCGGAAACGTCTTTCCAGCGTTGCTGGATTTCCTGGTCGCTGATCACGACCCGGTCGGTCCAGCCCCTTACGTGCATAAAGAGCGAAGCCCCGTCTTCGGTTTTAATCGGACCAATAATTTGATCCTTTTGAAGGGGCTCCGAAAAGAGCGCCTTGTAGATGGCTTCATCCTGTTCTTCTTCCCAACTGACCTCTCGTTCCGGAATTTTTTCCTGACCAAAATATTTTTCATTAATCTCTTCAAATGAGTATTGATGTTCATTTAAATCATTTTGAATCAGCCGGGCCAGCGTATCGTTTTCAACATGAAAAAAAGCCAGTTGATATTTCCGTCCGGCTAATCGGAAAACCCTCTTAATTTCACTTGTGTCTAATTTGACCTTATTATAAGCAACCTGTTGATATTGCCACAAACGCATCGCTTGCTCTTTCCGACCATTCAGGAAGGCTTGAAAACGTTTATTTTGGGCCAGTTCATTGTCCTCCCCGGCAGCAATGGCAAATAATTTTTCGGCAATCAGCGAATTCAGAATGATTTTACGATGAATATAATTATCGTGGTGACAATAGGGCGGCCGGATAGTGTATTCGGCTCGCCGGATAAATTCATTCCGCGAAATCGTGCGCTCACCAATTTTCGCCAGAATAATGTCCGTCGGTTCCTTTATTCCTTTTTCGCCACAAGCAAACACCAATAAAAACGTTGACAGCACCAACATACGAGCAGGATGAAGTAAAGACGTCTTCGCCATAGAATGATACTCTTTCTTAAGTGTTAAAAGACCGTGATCGGATTCGATAAATTATTTTTCCGAATGATTCACCAACTGTTCAATCGCCGGAAGGATCATCAGTTCGGTTTCACCGCGCGGATTTTTTGCTTTTTCAAGAATGTCCAGTTTTTCTTGCACCCAGTTTGGATTGGTGGGCTGGCGCTGTTCAATGGATTCCAGGGCGGCCAGGCCAATACTGGCAACGAGTGACAAATCTTTCGAGAGGGATTCAATCTCGCGAAGCACCGGCGAAGCCTTAATGATCTCGCTCAGTGCAGCGTGATTTTCTTTCCAGAGCTCCAGCCACTTTTCAATGGCTGACCGCTGCTGACTGGTTTTACTTTCAGGGGCTAAATAATCGCTTACCAATTTTTTGAATATTCGGGCCACCTTCGCATCTGGCCGCGCGACATCGACAACCCGGGTTAAAGGTGAAAAAGAGGTGTAGTCATTGAATTCGCCTCGACGGTAGTGTTTAACCGGTTCGAGGACATCTACTAGTGTTTTTAATGGCTGAATATTCTGGTTGTTCGTCAAACGTCGTAACATCATTTCATAATTTTTTTCGTGTAACAAACCTAACTCTTCCAGACGAAAACTGATGATATCCAGCCGTCGATACATGTCGTCAATATCTTGAAGCGGCGCCGGTGACCAGAGTCGTTCGGCAATGGCGGCAGTACGTGGCCAGATGCGGGAATCAATCGTCTCAAAAGACACGTATTCCGACCACATGGTGGCTTCACCGCCTAAAATGTGTCGCTTCTCTGCGTCGGTAAGCGGGGACCCTTCGGGCAAGGGATCGGTTAGATAGTGAAAATCAGTGGGTTGAATTAAATCGATATAATAACCATTCGACAAAATTCCCTGGTAACCTTTT
>Ga0180437_10001835_pt1 | contig 35506 bp, 33 predicted proteins | sample SS_ome_4_FD_132410 | JGI IMG/M metagenome (GOLD analysis project Ga0180437, IMG submission 132410) | Hypersaline lake sediment archaeal communities from the Salton Sea, California, USA - SS_3_D_1 metaG | ecosystem: Environmental > Aquatic > Non-marine Saline and Alkaline > Hypersaline >... | reverse complement strand
GTAAAGCAAGCGCTACAGATCATGCCAAAGCAGATGCTTTGGGCACATCTTTCCGATAAGACAAAAACGCTCTCAAGCGAGCTAGGGAATTTGGACAGAAAGAGATCTGTTTGTTTGTGTATTGGGCCTGAAAAAGGATGGAGTGATCGAGAGGTGGCATTACTTGGAGAGCATGGACAGAGTGTTTCTCTGCATGAAAATGTACTTCGTTCGGAAACGGCAGCTATTGTGGGTTCCTATGAAATAGCGCGTTGGTTTTGTAACCTCTAAACGAGAGGTGTAACAATGGTATCTATTCCAAAAAACATAGAAAGAGGGCTAGCAGCACACTATCAAGAGTTTGTTTCAAAATGTGTAGAACAGCCCTCCTTTGAGCAGATTAAAACAGCGTATGCTGCCTACGACAGTCTTCAAAATAGTATTCCTTTTTCAGTAAGCCTTTTTTCTTGGATGCCCTTTACTGTTTCAAGAGAATTTTCTCAAAACGTAAATAATGTTTGGGAGAGGTTTTATATCACCTGTTTGAACAGCATTCGAAATCGTGAACCATCAAGTTCTATAGCACTAGCGATACATGAGCTAGAATTCATAAATACCCGTTTTCCAGATCGCGATACCCTGTTAGTAGATCTTGGAGATCGATATGCACAGATTTTGGCTATGGAAAAGGCTGAAAGGTGCTATCGAAGAGCCTTTTATTTGAATCCGACAGTTGAATTGGCCCAGAAGCTAGAGAGGTTTTATCGTGTGCAGGGCGATGCTGATAAGGCAAAGGAGATGTATAAAAAGATAAAGAGCTCGTGGGGCAGGTCTGAAGCGGCCTATTTGAAGATAGCTATTCTTGATGGGGTATATGGTGATTGGTGGGGGGCAAATCAATGCATATTTAGAAAATTTCAAGAAAAACCCTCTTTAGAACATGTATTGGCATTTGCAGATGTACTTCTCTCTCTTTCAGATGTAGTCGATAGGAAGCATATATATTTGAGTTTTCGAGATCTTGCACAATTTCGCGTTACTCTTCTCGAAACCCCTTCTCTAGAGGAGCAGAGCAGAGCAATCCTTGATCTTGCCGATTATCTTTGCTGTCGATCAAAGCATTCGGACGTACTTATTTCTTATCTTATAAATGGTGAAAATTATGGTTTTGAGTTAGCGCGAGGAGTCTTTTTTGCTAAGATGGAAGAGAGGGCACAATGGGTAGAGAGAAGTCTCAATGAGGTAGAGCGAGAAAGAGAGCGATTATGTGCTCTTTTACGAGAGAGTTCTTTTTCATGTGAAGAGGAGCACCTTGAGATGACATCAAGAGTTCGCGGACTTCATGCGCTCTTTCAAGAGGGAAGTGAAAAGATTCCTGTAGGTTTTCTCCACTATCTTTCTCAGTATAAAAGGTGGTTGGAGTTTGAAAGAGGAGCCTGTTTTGCTCAAGAGGAAGAGAATTTTTCAGCATCGTGGACCCAGCAAGCAGCGAGGTTTCAGTCTTTGGAAACGCGGGCTAAGGATCTGTTTTCTTCTCTCATAAAAACTGGAGAGAATCAGCTTGCAACACTTCTTGAGAGGCGTGTTTCGCAAGTTGCATCCCAGGATACGAGAGAAGAGTTACCAGACAGGGCCTTTGCTAAGCAAAATCTCTTTAATTATATAAAGCTTGAGGTGGTGCCCAAGGAGCGGCGTAAGAATGTTACCGAGTATTTGAAAGAGAATGGAATAGAGTTGGATGATTTTTTTAGTTCTCCTTTTCTCGACTATGTTGAGCAAGGAAAGATTTCTACCGACTATACAAAGCTTGTTGAATTTCGCCTTGAAAACCAATTAAAAGAGATAGGAGATTTGCGAAAATTTGTGTATACTTATCGTCGGTAGTTGATTTGAGAAAAAATTATGTCTTTAGATCCGCGCAAAATGCGCGAACTTGTTCTACTTCTTCTCTACAGCATTGATGCGAGTCAAAAAGAGATCTCGGACGATCTTATCGATTTGATCTCCAGAGAATGCAAGGTCTCTCGATCTCATGTTCGCAGTGCAGCAAAAAGAGCGAATAACGTGATCGTCGAGATAGAGCGGTGCGATGAGATTCTCTCAAAAACGTGCCATGAATATCGTATTGAGCGCATAGGTTCTGTAGAGCGATCGATTGCACGCCTTGCTATTTATGATTTACTTATTGAGAAGAAAATTCCCCACAAGGTGGCTATTGCAGAGGCCAAAAGACTTACCAAAAAGTTTGTTTCTGAAGAGGCTGCAACATTTATCCACGCCCTTTTAGCTGCTATTTGTAAAGATGCAGGAATTGCTGTAGATGAGCAGCCTATTGCTCTCAAAGAGGCGTACGAAAACCTTTCCGAAGATTAAAACCCAAGTTGCGCCCTATTCCCCTTACAGACTGGCTGCGGAAAACAATCTACTTCGCATTGTTCCTCAGAAAGGTTAACAAACCTTTCCTTCGTCGCAATGCTCGTATCTTGTTTCTCTCGCGCAGTCTCTAATGAGGAATAGGACACAACTTAGGTTTAATGAATAAGGAGGGGAGATCTCTCTCTTTATCCTCTGACGCCACAAAATCTGGCCATTTATTCGTCTTTAGGCGAGAGAGGTTCAAGCGCAACTTGGGTTTCAAGTCGACTTCATCGCCCTGAAGTTAAGTTGAGGACTATGGCTCCTTTTGCAGTGCAATAGGTGAGCTTGCCATGAGAGCGCCTGTTGACCCTTTCGGGTCAACAATGCTCAAGAACCGCTATTTGGTGGTGTTCATGCTCGCTTTTCTCGAAGTAAAAAGTGAGCGGCAAGTGAACTTGCCGCTACTATTTAAGCAGATACCAACCAAATGAGAGCAAAACGGTTCATATTGCGCTCCACACCCCGTTAATTAGGCTGCCCGTAATCTGCGATTCTCGTGACAGAAAGATAGGCTCGAGCAATCGGCACATTTCCAAGATCATAGTAGCCTCCACCTAAAGCAGAGCCCTCTCGTATGATAAAGGTAGGGTATTCTCCATTATTCTCTTCTGGCTTGCGCCCAAAGATACGAAGTGAAAGAAAGGAATAGTCTTCCAAATCGAGAACTGTGCTTCCCGTTGCTGTGCAGAATCTATACCAAGGTCCCCCATTTTCAAATTGACGTGTAAATCCTTGGGCGAGGCTAAAGGGAACAAATCCGGTATCAATGCGCGAAGCTAGAGTAGTGGTTTCATATCCTACATGGAGATAGAGAACAAGAGGGTTTGGTGGTTCAAGATCGATACTAAATCCAGTACAGTAGTATTGGAGGAGATAGCGACCGCTTTCTCGTATGAGAATCTTGCCAGGCTTAGTTAAGGTGTCGATTTCAGCGTATGGAGCGAGGAAGACAGTGGCAGCGGTCGGAATTTGGTAGCTATATGGAGGTCCATTAAAAGTGAAGACGCTTCCCTCAGGATCTTCTTCATCCCAATGGAATCGAGAAAATATCACAGGTCCTGTTGCCCCAGTGGCCCCAGTGGCCCCAGTCGCCCCGGTTGCACCAGTTGCGCCTGTTGCCCCAGTGGCCCCTGTCGCTCCAGTTGCGCCTGTTGCTCCGGTAGCTCCTGTCGCTCCCGTTGCCCCGGTTGCACCAGTTGCGCCTGTTGCTCCAGTCATTCCAGTAGCTCCTGTTGCCCCTGTTTTTCCCGTAGGGCCTCGGTCTCCAGTATTTCCTTTGGGTCCTTGTGGTCCTTGCAGTCCTTGGCAGCCTCGTGGGCCAGCTGGTCCAGGCTCTCCTTGTGGTCCTTCACATCCTCTTGATCCTCGAGGGCCTTGTGGTCCTGGGGGGCCCGGAGGGCCTGGTGGACAGTTTGGAGGGCATTCTGGAGGACATCCGCCATTTTCAATATTGACGCCAACACAGGTTTGCTCGGCAGACTCATGATGATGTTTGTGTTTATGTTTGTCATGACCTTTTGTTGTTAAGGGATCTTGTGCATTGAGTACTCCTGCTCCACAAATAGTGCAGAGGGAAAGAACGCATATTGAAAGATGCTTCATACATATACCTTTAGGAAAAAGTTTCTAAATAAGTTCTGTTATAGTCAGACTTTGAAAGTCGGTCAAACCTTTTTTCTTGATGAAAGAGTCGTTTTTTGTTTTTGCCTCTGCTAAAATCTCGTGACAGCCGAAATTGTAAGAAGGGGAGTTATGGATTTTTTATCGAGGTGTAAGGAAAACGTTTTTCTTTCTACCATTTCGACCTTTCAGATAGGGGGGCCAGCACGGCTCTTTTTTGAATCCAAAAGTGTTGAGGATATGCAGGAAGCTCTTCAGTGGGCCTTTACAACAAGAACAAAGATATTCGTGATAGGAAAAGGATCAAATACTCTTTTTGCTGACGAAGGATTTGATGGCCTTGTTATCCAAAATGGTATCGTCCATTGCACACAAACCTCTGAAACATTTTCTGTAGGTAGTGGACACAGTTTTTCTCTGCTTGGAGTGCGAACTGCAAGAGCTGGATGGGGAGGCTTAGAATTTGCTGCAGGCATCCCTGGAACTGTTGGTGGAGCTGTTTATATGAACGCAGGAGCAAATGGACAGAGCGCTGCTGATGTCGTTTACTCAGTTGATTACGTAGATGAAAAAGGACAGTTGAAAACGATACCAAGAGCAAAGATCGAATTTGGATACCGATTTTCATCATTTCAATCTTTAGACGGGGTAATCGTTAGTGTAGATATGCAACTTCACAGCCTTCCAGAGGCTGTTACAAGACAGAGGGAGATGTTGGAGAGGCGAAAACAGACGCAGCCGTATTTCGAAAAATCAGCAGGATGCTCTTTTCGAAATCCTCCAAATCTATCTGCAGGAAAACTTATTGACGAGGCTGGTCTTAAGGGCGTAAAAATTGGCGGTGCTCAAGTCTCTACCTTGCACGCTAACTTCATTATAAATACGGGAGATGCAAAAGCTTCGGATGTTTTGGAGCTTCTTACTCATATTCGCAAAACCGTTCATGAAAAAACAGGGGTTTTGTTAGAGCCGGAAGTCCGAATTATCGATGCACAAGGAGAATAATGGGAGCTGATCTACATTGTCATAGTTTGTATTCAGACGGGACATCCACTCCTAAAGAGTTGGTTGATTTGGCTATACGTTCTAAATTTAGCGCGCTTTCGATAACAGATCATGACACTGTATCTGCCTTTGATGAAGCTCGATTATATGCTCACGAAAATGGTGTCCGACTTATTCCTGGCGTTGAAATCTCCTCAGATCATTTTGGTGAATCTGTTCATGTTCTTGGATATGCTTTTAAAAGCGATGCATTGGACGAATTTTGTTCTTTTCATAGAAAGAGAAGAGTAGAGCGCAATAAGGTTATCTTAGAAAAGCTACAAAAAAGAGGAATGGAGGTATCTGAAGAAGAGGTTAAAAAACTCTCTCCTTCGGCTATAACCTATGGAAGGCCCCATATTGCTCAAGTGTTGGTTACAAAAGGATATGTTACAGATATAGGAGAAGCTTTTAAGCGGTATCTTGGTGAAGGAAAGTCGTGTTATGAAAAGGGAGAAAGGTGGAGTGTTGAAGAGGCAATAGAGGCTATCCACAAAGCAGGAGGAATGGCTGTGCTTGCTCACCCACATCTTATTAAGAAGGGGGCGCTTGTCCGCGCATTACTCGATCTTGATTTTGATGGGATAGAGGCGTATTACGCCTCTATGCTGCCAGCTGAAAATAGGCGCTGGGTAGAAGTAGCCATTCGACACAAACTTTTTATTACCGGGGGATCCGATTTTCACGGTAGTGTAAAGCCCCACTCCTTTTTTGGTTCATCCTGGGCTCCTGAGGAGACGGTAGATCTTTTGTGGAATCATTTTTCTTCACATGCCTAGAAACCTAAAAATGTTTGTTTATTTTTCTTCTGGAGTGTATGAGAGAATAAGAACATATTTTATGTGGTAGGAGGTATTCCCATGTGGGAGATTGGTCAATGGATTATTTTGGTCTGTGTTGTTCTCGCTTTTCTTGTTCTTATTTGGAACATGGCCAAACTTTTATTTAAAGCTGCCCTTGTTGTTGCGACTGCGGCCGTTATTATCTTTGCGCTTAATTACTTTTCCCTCTTGCCTGAAGAGGTCCAAAAATATTTGAGAGAAGTGATTTCTGAACAGAATGTGGAAAAGGTTCGCTCATGGGTAAATGAGATGTGGTCTACTGAGCCTATTGAGACGGCTGATCAACAAGAGTCTGCTACAGTAGAGTAGATCTAGAGTCTTACACTAACTCTAAAAAATTCTAAAAGCTCTCTCTTGAGTTTAAGTCCCCAGAAAGTTCCTGTCGTTTTCGTTGATCGGGTATTGTGGATTTTGTTCTGATATCGGTATACTACTTCGATATGTTTGGGGTATTAGCTCAGTTGGTTAGAGCGCCACGTTGACATCGTGGAGGTCGGCTGTTCGAGTCAGCCATATCCCATGTAATGTTTGATAAGAGGAACACTTGTTTGAAAGTTAATCATGAGATTCGAGCTCCCAAAGTTCGTGTAATTAACGAAAAAGGTGAGCAGCTTGGAGTTCTTTCCATCCAAGAGGCTATGGCTTTTGCTAAAGATGCAGATCTTGATTTGGTCGAGGTCGTTTCTACTTCTTCTCCTCCTGTATGTAAGATTATCGATTATGGAAAATTTCGCTATGATCAGACGAAAAGAGAGCGAGAGAGCAGAAAAACACAGCATCATGTAAAGGTTAAAGAGGTGAAGGTTAGCCCCAATATTTCTGAGCACGATTTTGAAGTAAAACTTCGTCAAGCAAAAGGGTTTCTTGAGAAGGGAAATAAGGTAAAATTTTCCTGTATGTTTAGGGGACGAGAGATAGCCCACCCAGAAGTTGGCAAGCGATTGATGACAAGAATTGTTGAATATCTTGAACCTGTCTCTATGGTTGAGATTGTGCCAAAGCTTTTTGGAAAGTTTTTAACTATGGTGTTGGCTCCGGTTGGACGGAAGAAATAGATTGTTCTCTCTTGATTTGTACCACAACAATCGGGTATGATAGTTCCTTACAAATGTTAGTTTTGTGATTTTTTTATTTGTGAAAGAGGTTGTGCGCTGTGCCAAAAATGAAAAGTGTGAAGGCTGTTGCGGCTAGATTTCGAACAACAGCGTCTGGAAAGCTTAAACGAAACCGTCCTGGAAAGAGACATCTTCTTTCAGGAAAGACAACAAAGCGCAAGAGGCAGCTTTCTAAGCCTGGTCTACTTGATAGCGCTCATGAAAAGACATACTCCCGTTTAATGGGAATCTAGAAGAGGGTTGTACAAAACGTATGGTTAGAGCAACGAATGCTGTAGCATCTCATCGTCGAAAGAAGAAAATGATACGACGTGCCAAAGGGTTTTGGGGAGATCGCAAAAACCACATGGGGTTGACGAAAGAGGCTGTTACTCGTGCCCTTTCGGAAAATTATCGTCATCGAAAATTGCGAAAGCGAGATTTTCGACGTCTATGGATTGCTCGATTGAGCACAGCTGCTAAGATGAATGGGCTTTCATATAGCTCGTTTATCGACGGGCTCAACCGAGCCAAGACACCGCTAAATAGAAAAATATTGTCCGAGATAGCAATACAGGATCCAAAAGGATTTACCGCTATTGTCGAACACGTCAAGGGTTCTTTGTAACATATTTTTTCCTTTATTCTGGGGATAGGGCTGTGAAGGAACTACAGCAGCAGTTTGAGCACGAGCTTTTAGATTGTCAGACAGTTGATGATATTGAAGCCGTTAGATTGAAGTATCTAGGGCGTAAAGGTGCTGTCCAAGAACAGATGCGCCTTCTCAAAGATCTCAAAGCCGAAGAGCGGGCCGATTTTGGTGCTCGCATTAATACTCTTAAAGCGTACATTGAAGAGAAGATAGAGCAGTTTTTAAAGCAGACTCTCGATCGACAGCGTTCTGAGCAAATAGCAAAAGAGCATATTGATGTAACACTGCCTGGACGCTCTTCTTGGAAAGGATCCTACCATCCAGTAGCTGTGACAATGCAGTCTATTGTTCGCATCTTTAAAGACCTTGGCTTCTCTGTCCAGATAGGACCGCAAGTTGAATCAGACTATTACAACTTTGAAGTTTTGAATTTTGCTGAAGATCATCCTGCCAAAGATATGCAGGACACCTTTTATATCGAACCAGGAGTTTTACTTCGAACACATACCTCGAATGCGCAAGGCCGTGTTATGGAGCGCACATCTCCTCCAATTCGAATTATCTCTCCTGGAAAATGCTTTCGAAATGAGGAAGTCAGCGCTCGCTCGCATGTCTTCTTTCATCAGATAGAGGGGTTGTGTGTTGATGAGACGGCATCATTCCAAGATCTTGCGTGGACATTGACAGAGTTCGTTCAGAAATATTTGCAGCGTGAAGATGCCAAAATTCGATTTAGGCCTAGTTACTTTCCATTTGTTGAACCGGGTGCTGAGGTGGATTGTTCTTGTCTTGTCTGTTCAGGTAAGGGCTGTCAGCTTTGTAAATATACAGGTTGGCTTGAGCTTGGTGGTACTGGCATGGTTCATCCTCAAGTGCTTCGAAATGTCGGTATTGATCCTGAAAAGTATCAGGGATATGCGTGGGGCTTTGGTATAGAGCGAATGGTAATGCTCAGGCACACAATTAAAGATATCCGTCTCTTTTCCGAAAATGACATGCGCTTTTTACGCCAATTTCCCGCAATATGAAAATCGAACGCTGGGTTCATCGTGGACCCGAAGACCGCCTTCCTAATGTGATGGCATCATGTGATGCTCTCAATCTTACCTCTCGAAAACAGGCACGCCGTCTCATCGATGAAGGATGTTGTTCTGTTAATGGCCATATTGAAAAGTTAGCAAATACTGTGGTCTTTTCAGGCGATCAGGTTGAGGTGGTGATACATGACAAGCAGGAGACCTCCCTTGAAATTTTGTATGAGGATGAATGTTTATTTATCTTGAATAAGCCTGCAGGAATGGTTGTTGATCCTGCGACGATAGATCAGGCGCTTGGACAAAAGGTCTATCTTGTACATCGGATTGATAAAGATACTTCAGGCCTTTTTGTTGTGGCAAAAAATCCGAAAACACAAAAGTATTTCGAAGACAAATTTCGAAAACGCGAGGTGAAAAAAGGGTATCTGGCTGTTGTCGATGGAAAGGTGCAACCTTCACAAGGCGTTATTGAAAAGCCATTAGAGAAAAAAGAAGGAGAAAGTCCAAGATTTGGTGTAAGTCCGTCTGGAAAAAGTGCGACGACCTTTTTTCGTGTTGTTCTTTCAAGTCATAGTGCATCGCTGCTCTTTCTTCGCCCTGTTACAGGGCGCACACATCAACTGCGCGTTCATATGGCAAGCCTTGATCACCCCATTCTTGGTGACCATCGCTATGCCTCACAATTTAGCTCTTCATGGAAAGCGCCCCGGCATCTTCTTCATGCGTGGAAGATAGCCTTTATGCATCCTGACTTTGAAAGAGAGCTTTCATGGACAGCGCGTATTCCTTCTGATATGATAGCAGCCATAAAAGCGTTATTTGGTAAAGGATTTAGAAATAAGCTATGCGCGCTCTCATTGTAAAAACCTCTTCGCTTGGCGATGTATTGCACACCTTTGGTGTTGTTGAATATTTAAAAAAACAGGGGGTAGAGCGTATCGGATGGGCTGTCGAAAGAAAGGCCGCGCCTCTTGTTCGTGCTCATCCAAATGTCGATACTGTTATTGAGATCGAATCTCCCTCTCTTCGCTCTCTTTTTCCTCGTCCCTCCTTTGTCCGAGAATTTTTTCGACAGAGAAGAGAGATAAAAAAGGAATCTTGGGATCTACTCTTTGATCTACAAGCAAATTGTAAATCAGCCCTTATTTCCTTTTTGGCTCGAGCAAATACAAAGATAGGATATGGCAAGGCGCGTGTTGCTGAGTGGCCCAATATACTTGCCTCGAATTATCGCTTGACTCCACCAGAAGGGCTTTCTGTTCGATCAGAATACCTGTGGTTTGCCCAAGAGTACTTTCATGATCAGACTCCTTTTTCTCCTTCTCCTGTAGAGCTTGTGTGTACAAAGGATCAGGAAGAGGATGTTGCTGCGGAGTTTGCCAGATGGCCGGAAAGATCTCCTGTTTGGATCATTGCGCCAGGATCCTATTGGAGGAGTAAAACGTGTCGATTTGAAACACTCCTTGGGTTTCTTAAGCGCTCTCAAGAGCGTTTTTCTCCCTACTATATTTTTGCGGCCGGTACAACAGAAGAGCTCTCGTTGGCAGGAAAGTTAGCGGAAAAGTTTTCTCAGGGAAGCCATGTTCTTTTTAGGCCTGATCTTGTTGTTTTGCAGCATATTATAAGTAGGGCACAAGCTGTTGTCTCGATGGATTCACTTGTGCTCCATCTTGCAGCAACGACAAAAACGCCAACCTTTGGCCTCTTTGGCCCCTCTTCTGCCAAGCGCTACGGACCAGAGGGGGCATCTCACGGTTTTTATCAAGGGGGTTGTCCTCGTCATAGCGTGTTTACACGGCGCTGCTCACATTTGAGAACCTGTGAGCGAAGTTCGTGTTTATACACTGCTGACCCAGAAGCGATTTTTGGAGCTCTTTCTTCGTGGTATGAAGGACGTTAATCTGGTTTTCTTGGTAATGAAAGCCTTGTTGCAACACACCTTAGGCTATGGCGTACTTTTACGAGGCTTGTTGGAGCAACTTTAGCTTTAAGGTGTGTTTGGTCAGAACAATTTGCTTTAACAATATCCATTGCGAGACTTGTTTTCTCAAGAGGTTGATCAAGATGAGAAAAAAGAGCGCGAATATCGTCGCTAAGTAGTTCTGCAGCATTTTTATACTGGCAATACTTCTTCTTGTCAATATCGTGATACTGCATCATATGTTGATCAATAAAGGTTTTCTTAGCTTTAAGATCTTCAATAGTAAGACGGATCGTCAATCGTCCACAAAGATATCCTACCCGATCGATAGCATTCAAAGATTCCGTAGAAAATGGAACCTTTAATAGAAAGGGTATGAGGGCAGCATGAGTCGCAAACTTAAAAGGACAGCCTTTTCGAGATGAAGATTGCCTGAACTTATATTGACAACGCTTATATATCGGAATACAGTTTTTAACTTTTTGAAGCTCTACCCATCTTTCTTGATTTTTTTCCTGAGTCAGCGCTGTTGTCAAGCTGTGTTCAAGGGCATCTAATGAATCTGCCTCTATACCAAAAAGCTCTTTAGATTGTGTTATGAAGAGTTCTTCGAATTTTTGCTGATAGTCTCCACTTATGTTCTGCTGGAATGGAATGCTCTCCTTTTCATGGTTTTGTACTGAGATGTTGATAAGTCGTGTTTTGAGTGTTATCCTTTTTCCTTCCCTTACACCATCAGGAGCAGGAAGATGAATTGTTCCTCTTTCGCTTATGTAAGGAATGGTTTTCTTACTTCCAAAGCAGATTGTTTTTCCATCAAATTCCTTAAAAATAAAAGCGAGATCTTTCAACTCCCGCTGCTCATTATGCATCCACCCTTCTTTTTCAAACTCCTTTTTCGATGGGTTGAGAAGAGATTGATGCCACAAGATGAAGGAGTCTCCTTGTGGAGGGTGAGATTGCACTTGGGTGTTGATCAGAAAGAGCATCTGTTGTTCGAAAAGAAACCGGCGCTGTATTAGGGCTTTTCTAGGGTCTTTGAGGTCAAGAATTGCAAGCTCAAGGCCTCTTTTTTGAGGTTCATTTAATGGTTCGTTCTTTTTTGTAAAGAATCCTTGAGAAAGTATTTGCTCTAGCCGTTCGACTTTTTTAATGGAAGAGTTTGTTTCAACAGCTTTTTCGAGTGTCTCTAAATCTGTGAAACCATTTGTGTGTACAGGAGTTCCAAGTCGCAAGAGCTCATAGTTTTGTCCATTGACATTGACACCTTGCTGGTAGCAGTTGGCTTGCTCGACAAAAGCGAGGTTTTCAGGGTTTTCTCTTTCACATGTCTCACGTATTCCAGATGAGTGAACCCAATCCTGCTCCCTTCCTTGAATCGATCGGAGGGCTTTAGTACATATGTCTAAGAGCACACTTGTTTCATGGCTAGGAAGCCGATCGTTTAACATTTTCTGCGCTTTGAGAAGTCTTTCTTTTGCAGCATCTCGTGTGGGGATTGGTGTTGCGGTTTCGGTTACAGGCGTTTCCTGACTTTTAGTCTTAATCACTAGAGAAAGAGAATGTCGCTCTTTTACCTCTTGCCAACCAAGGTTATCGCATGGAAGAGGGGACTCTTGAGAAATAGCAGGAGTTTTAGTGGGGGAAGGTTGTTTTACTTCTTTCTTAGGTTGTTCTCGTTGAACTTTTGGATGAGGGAGTTGGGGGTCCCATAAAAACTTGAAAAAGGAGTTGATGGCGTGAAAAATTTTGGAACAAAGGCTTTTAATAGAGCTGCAAAGGTATGTAGAGATCTTTTTTATGCGAAGATTGAGTGTTGAGGCGCAGCTATTGAGACAACAGCATCTAGTAAAAATGCAGCATGTTTTTGAAGGGGGGCTTTCTGTTGTGGGGACAGGTGGCGCAACTTGAGGGGTATTACCTGAAAGAGGTTCTAATGCCATTGTTGCTTTAATCCTACGTATCTTTTTTTCTTCGTGTTAATCTGGATTTTTTGGTGATGTAAGATATCTTTTGCCATGGCTTAGTGCTTGAAGAGGTGCTGTAGTTATTGGAAAAACCATAACCTTAAGATGTTTTTGATTGGGACAATTTGCTCTGACAATTTGCATTGCGATACTATTTTCATCAAGGGCTTGATGAGAATCACGAAGATCATTGACATCGCCCCCATATAGTGCTGCTGCCTTTTTATACTTTTCATAATTATCCCTGTTGGACCCCATCTGTTCCTCAACAAAATCTTTGCGTGCTTGACAATGATGCATAGTAAGATCGGTCATCAACCGTCCGCAAATATATCCTGACCGATCTTTAGCACTCAAGCATCCTGTAGAGAACGGAACCTGTAGTAAACAGGGTATTAGGGCAACTTTGGTCGCAAGATCAAAACAAGGGCTTTTCTGAGATTTGGTCTTGTCGAGTGTACGACAGATGTCCTCATATATGCTTATACAAGTTTTAATCTTTTGGAGATTTATCCAGTCTATCTGGTTTTGCCCCCGCCACTGTTCCGTTGACAAGGTATTGCGAAGACCATCTATTGAATTTGTCTCTATGTTAAGAAGTTTTTTAGCTTGTGTGATGAAAAGCTCTTCGAATTTTTGCCTAAAGACCCCATTTATTTTTTGTTGGAATGCAATAGCGTGCTTTTTATGGTTTTGCACGGAGATATTGATAAGTCGTGTTTTGAGTGTTACCCTTTTTCCTATCTTTACACCATCAGGAGCAGGAAGATGAATTGTTCCTCTTTTGCCTATGTAGGGAACGGTCTCCTTTGTTCCAAAGCAGATTGTTCTTTCGTTAAATTCGTTAAAAATGAAAGCGAGATCTTTTAACTCCCTTTTTTCATCATGCATCCACCCTTCTTTTTCAAACTTCTTTTTCGATGGATTGAGAAGAGCTTGGTGCCACAAGATAAAAGAGTCAGAGTCTGCTTGTGGAGGGCAAGATTGTACTTGGTGGTTGATCAAAAAGAGCATCTGTTGTTCGAAAAGAAACCTGCGCTCTATCAAGGTTTTTCTAGGGTCTTTGAGATCAATAATTGCAAGCTCAAGAGCTCTTTTTTGGTGTTCAGTTAACGGCATTTTCTTTTTTACAAAGAATCCTCGATCAAGTATTTGCTCTAATCGGGTGATTTTCTCCTTAATCGGAGAATCTTCTTGGGTAGCTTTTGGAGACGTTTCAGGATCTGTCTGAATAGAGGATTCGTCTTGAACAGCTTTTTCAAGTGTCTCAAGATCTGTGAAACCATTTGTGTGCACTATAGTTCCAAGTCGAAGGAGCTTATAGTGGTGAGAACTATCGCTGTCATTAATCTCGATACCATGTTGGTAGCAGTTGGGCTGCTCGACAAAAGCGAACTCTTCAGGTTTTCCTCTCTCAAATGTTTCGCGTATTCCAGATGAGTGAATCCAATCCTGCTCTCTTTGAACTGATCGAAGAGCTTTAGTACATGTTTCTAGAAGTACATTTTTTTTGTAGCTATTAGGCTCTTGCTGTAGCATTCTCTGCGCTTTGAGAAGCCTTTGTCTTGCAGCGTCTCGAGTGGGGATAGGTGTTGCACTTTCGATTGCAACTTTCCACCTTCCATTAGTATTGATATCTTTAGTGATGGACTCGCGTGTTTTTACCTCTTTCCAGCCAAGATCATCGTATCGAGGGGAGGGCTCTGGAATAATAGAAAGCTCTCTGGGGATCGGGAGGGTCTTTTCTTTCAGATCTGTACTAGATATTTCTTTTTGAGGTGGTGGACTGGAGCGGGGCCACAGAAGCCTGAAAAAGGAAGAGATGGCGTGCCAGATTTTGGCACAAACCCTTTTAATACAGGAGCAAAGGTTTGTGGAGATCTTTTTTATACGAAGATTGAGTGTTGAGAGGCATGTATTGGAAGAGCAGCATCTTGTGAAGATACAGCACGTCTTTGAGGGGGGATTGTCTGTTGCAGCAGCAGGTGCTGCTTGAACAGGGGGGGGGATATTGTGTGAAACCGGGTCTAATCCCATTACTCTATGTTACCTCATTCTCCTTAGCGTATGATTGCCACGCTTGTGGATATATAGCTTGGAAAGCATTTAAAACCTCTGAAATATGGGGTCGTTGAGAGGGGTTTTGATCGAGCATGAGAGCAATAAGCTGATCCTCATCATCACCACGAAATAAAAGATCTATTTGCTGACGAAGCTCCCTAACAAAACCGCCAGTCCATCTGCCTTTAGATGGGAAATCTTGAATTTCTAAAAAGGGGTTAATTTTAGTTTTTAGATAGAGAAGCAAAAGCCCGAGATTCCAAACGTCTGTCTCGGTTGTTGCTTTATATTGAGGGCTTAAGATCTCTGGAGCGAACCATCCTGGTGTGCCGACAATTTGCTGCAAAACTGTACCATTTTTTTCTGAGGCGCCAAAATCTATTACACAGATCTTGAAAGATGTTCCATTAACCGTAATAAGAACGTTTGCTGGTTTGAGGTCTAGATGTGCTCTTCCACACGTTTCATGCATTTTATGGAGCATAGAGGTAAGTTGTATAATAATTTGAGGGCGAATTGTATTGTAAACAGTCTCTGTGTTTGGGTTGCGGTCGATAAAACCTTTTGTGATATATGCGTCAAGAGAGGATGTGGCGCTCTCCATTGTATAACATTTTTTTGCTCCTACCTCTTTATGAAGTATTGTTGGTATGAAGGGTACCCTTGCCTGATGAAGCTCTTCTAATACTGCCATCTCTTTTTTCATGGCGCAAGCGAATGGATCGAGCGGAATAAAATCAAAGATGTTGAGTCGCGCCATGTTAGTTGGAATACTATTACTGTTCTTTCTTTTTGCTGGTTGTGGGCTGCAACCCTTAGGTGGTGTAAGAGGTGGGGTAACCTGTTTTTTTTGTGCAGGACGTATTGTAGCAAAAATGCGAGCCCCTGTTTTTGTTACCTCGAGAGTCTCACTAATTTTTTTCGTTATTCCTGAACCCAGGTTTTCGAGCTTGGTAATGACAACTTCTAGGTCATTCATTTCTGAAGATACTCGATAATATATCGAGTAGGGGAGTGTGTCGGATCTGAGCTCTTTTTTCGCTATCTTTTTCCACTTTCCCTGGAGAGCTTCTTTACTTAGTCCGTTAAATGGGCTTATGTCCAAGAATACGAATCTATTAATGAGTCGAGCAGCTTCAGAAACTCGTCCTGCCTCTCTACTCCCACAAGGTATTCCCTCAAGTAGGGTGTCGATTTTCCTTGAAAATTTTTCCTTTAAATTTGTAAGGCGAGACTCTATATCTTTTTCTTTACTTCCATCGCTGATATGACGTGTGATTCCAGATTTCCTTCTTGTTGGGGAGGAGCTTACCAGAGGAGTTGGAGATGGTGTTTTATTGGTTCTAAGCAGATTCTCCTGTGAGTGAATGTCTCCGTCGAGAGGAAAAAGAGCGGTTACTGCCATTTGATGGATCTCCTATTAATGATGTTAGGCCCTTATTTTTAAGGACAGGTGTTACGATAAATAAACAAGACTTTTCTCTAACGTTTACAGAGAGAAATGTCAATAAAATTGTTTGTAATTTCAGAAGCTTTCGATCGTTTTTCTTTTTCTAAAAAAACGGTGGTTAAATAAATATCTTTATTGTTATGGAAAGGCTCTTGTAAAGAACTGTTTTTACACAGCGTACTTTTTGGGGCAGATAACAATAATATGAAGCGAGCAATATTTGTTCTGGTCTTTGTTGCCTTTTTAGATGCGGCTGGCTTGGGTCTTGTCTTTCCCCTTTTTGCTTCGATGCTTTTTGATCCAGACTGTGCACTTCTTCGTCCTGAAACTTCCGATACTGTGAGAGGAATTTGGTTGGGAGCTCTTATCTCAGCAGCTCCAACGACTCAAATGTTGGTCTCTTCCTCTTTAGGATCTCTTTCCGATCGGATTGGAAGAAAACCGCTTATTCTCTCCTGCCTTTTATTCGGTACAGTTGCCTATCTTTTCGCTGCCTACGCTGTGCATACTGAGAATCTTCTAGGACTTCTTTTCTCTCGTATTTGTATTGGTATCCCCTTTGCTACGTTTGGTCTTACAAATGCAGCAATCTCCGATATTTCTACTGATGAAGGGAAGGGGAGGGGGTTTGCATGGATAAATTCAGCGTATGGAAGCGGCCTTGCTATAGGCCCTCTTTTGGGAGGCGTTTTGGCGGGTAATCTTTTGTTTGCAGAAGAGAGTTTTGTCCGTCCTTTTATTATCTCGAGTATGTTGCTTGCCATAGCAGTTCTTTTTGTCATCTATTGGCTGCCCGAGACAAGAAAACTCTCTGAAGAAGAGGCAATAGAGGAGGACTCCCTTCTCAAAGAATTGAAGAGGGCGGATACCAAGCTGATCTTTTTGTTGCTGGGAACCTTTCTTTTTACGTTTGGTTGGGTCTTTTATATTGAGATGATCCCTGTCTGGTGGATGTCGAGGTACGATCTCGATCCATGTGAGGTTGGGATTCTCTTTGGTTTTGGTTCTCTTTGGTTTGTCCTTACCAGCACCTTTGTTGCAGGCCCTCTCTTAAAGAGAATTAATCCCCTTGTCCTCTTTGAGGCTTTCGCGCTCTTTCTTTGCCTTTCCATCTGGATAGTCTTTGTAATCGATGCTCCAATAGCGTATTTGTTTGAAATTGCTGTTCAAAATATGGCTGCAGGACTGCTCTTTCCTGTGACTGCAATGGCTGTTTCAAACATGGCCTCAGCAGACCATCAGGGAAAGATTATGGGAATTTATGCTGCTGCTGAAGGGCTTGGGTTCGGTCTTAGTCCGATAAGCTCTGGCCTTTTCATAGGGATTCATCTTATGGCGCCTATCGCTATCGGTGGCCTTTTTGTCCTCATAGCCTTCATTCTTGCCCACGTGGTTCGAAGAAGAGAATCTTTAGCGCTCATTCGAGAAAAAGTTGAATAATTTTAAAGCCAAGTTGCGCGATTATTCTTTCCATGGATCGGCTGCAGAAAAAGATCTACTTCGCGTTACTCTTCGACAAGGTAAACACCTTAAAAATTAGCCATTTATGGTCGATCAAGTAAGGCGTCAATATTTTTTCGATGTAACTGGTTTAGCTTAAGTCTATTCTCCTCGAAATGGGTGTGAGAGGGTATATTTCTCCATACAAAAATCTAAGTTTTGTGCTAAAATTTGGCCCCCCCACATTCTTTTTTTTGGAATTTTTTTATGTCCCGCTCTGCCCTTTTCGTGGTCTTGTTTACTGTTCTTTTGGTTTCCACGGGGCAAGGGTTGGTTTTTCCCCTTTTTTCTGCGATGCTTTTTGATCCTCACTCCACGCTTGTGCCTTCTTCAACATCGGAGGGAACAAGGGGGCTCCTTCTCGGTATTCTTTTGTCTTCGCAACCCGTAGCACAGATGGTAGTTGCTCCCTGGATAGGGAGATTTTCGGATAGAAGGGGAAGAAGGCCTGCCATCTTGTGTTGCTTAGGAGTTGGAATACTCTCTGCCCTCGGATCAGCTATGAGTATACACGTAGGGTGTATCATCGGTCTTATTCTCTTTCGATCCCTTATGGGTGTCTCTTTTATGAGTTTTGCCCTCGTCAACACATGTGTTGTTGATGCAAGCGGTGAAACAGATAGGGGGCGGAGGTTGGCTTGGATTCATTCTGCATATGGAGCAGGATTTGCTCTGGGGCCGTTTCTTGGGGGCCTTCTGGCTGGTGAGGTTATATTTTCCACCTCTAGCTTCGTGCGCCCCTTTATTGTTAGTGCTTTAATTATCTTTATAAACATTGTTTGCGTCTTATTTTGGCTTCCGGAGACGCGTCCTAAGGAGGAGAAAGAAAAAGAAGAGTGTCCGCGATCGCTTTTTTCAGTAGACAAGACTGTTTTGCTCTTTTTGCTCTCTATATTTTGCTTTTGCTTTGGATGGTCGATGTATATTGAATTCATTCCAGTTTGGTGGATACGGCGGTTTGGCATGAGTATGTCAGAGGTTGGGGGCTACTCTTCTTGCTTCGGATTTTGGTATGTTATTTTCTGTAGCTTTTTCGTTGGGACGATGCTTAAGCTCTTTCGCCCACAACTTTTGTTTGAGAGGGCCTCTCTTATGCTCGCCCTTCTCTTTGTTCCTGTCTTTTTTATCACCGTGTCATCTCTTTTCTTGCTTCTTATTCCCTTTCAAATCCTATGTATCGCTTTTCTCTTTCCCCTTTCTGCGCTCATTATCTCTGAGTGGGCTGCTCCCGATGATCGTGGTAGACTTATAGGATTACAGGCATCTGCAGAGTCTTTCGGGCTGGGCTTGAGTCCTTGTTTGGCCGGCCCCCTGTTGGGTGTTCACCTTCTTATGCCTACGGCGGTTGCAATAATCTGTCTGAGCTTAGCGAGTATGCTCATGCGTTCTGTTCGAAAAAGAGGGGGGCGAGTAGAAATTCAGACAGTTTCATAACGTCTTTATTATTAGGCGGATGTGATGCGATGACCCTGTTGTCTAATCAAAAAATTATTTATATTCTTTTGTAAACAATCTTCTGTCGTGATAGAATAGTTTTTATAAATTTTTTGTTAACAAAAAAGAGTAGGAAACTATGGTAAATCAACAAAATAGTCTTAAGAAATTCTTTAGTGTAACAGGGCCATTAGTTGTCTTTGCTGCAAGCATTATGCAGACCTGTTTAGGTGGTATTTATGGCTGGAGCACCTATATTCCTTCCCTACGTGCTTCATATAACCTCACATCAGTGCAAACCAGTGTTATTTTTGGGATGACGACAACAATCTTTGTCCTTTCTATGATCATAGCGGGTCGTCTGCAAGAGAGGTTTGGTCCTCAGAGAATCGCTGTTTTTGGATCCCTTATCTTTTGTGCTGGCTACCAACTAGCCTCTTTTTCTCACGGTGCTTTTTTGCCCATTTTAATTGGAATCGGTATTTTTTCTGGTGTGGGTATTGGGTGTGGATATGTTACCTCCCTTTCAACAGCGACAAAGTGGTATCCGAAGAAGCTTGGGTTGGTTACAGGTATTGTTGTTGCCGGATATGGTGGTGGTTCCATTATTCTTTCAAGGGTTGTCCATGCTCTTCTTTCAGGAGGGTGGGACGTTTTGGAGGTCTTTAGTGCTGTTGGGTTGACCATAGGTGCCATCCTTCTTCTTTGCACCACTGTTCTTCACCTACCAAAAAGCGATCATGTTGCCAACAAGAGAGTAGATCAACAGCAAAACGTAGATCTACGACTACCTCTTCTTGGTATGTTTGCTGGAACATTTGGGGGGCTTATGGTTATCGGAAGTCTTAATCCAATTGCTATTGCCTCTGGGTTGAGTGCTGCCGCTGGTGTCTCGTCTATTACGTTTTTTGCTCTTGGAAATATGTCGGGACGTGTTGTATGGGGGCTGATACACGATAAGATTGGCAATAGAGCAATCCCTCTCTCATTACTTTTGCTTGCAGCTTCTGTCTTACCACTTACGCTCGGCATCTCTTCTGTAGAGTTTTACGCTGTTGCTTTTTCAATTGGCTTTAACTTTGGCGCCTGCTTTGTTCTTTATGTAGCTTATCTTGGGAAGCTATATGGACATCAATCTGTTGGGAGGCTTTATCCGGTTGTTCTTCTCTCTTATGCTGTTGCAGGAAGCATTGGACCTTTAGCTGGCGGTTGGTGTTATGATCTGCAGGGTAGCTACTCTTTTGCTATCATTGCTGCTGCCTTGATGGGAATTATTGGGGCAGGAGCTGTTTCCTTTCTTCTTGCTAGATCTGCACGAGTGGCTAAACCCCAGACGATCTCAAATAATTGATCTTCTGTTTGCAACATCTGCCTGGTTCAGAGTATGATAGAGGTGCCCCTTTTGTTGGGGGCATCTCCTTTTTGTTTTTTTTGATGAAGAGAATATATGACTACTAAACTTGTTCCTCAGAATCCGATAATTTTGCGCTGTCATCGTGTTATGGAGGCATTTGCAAAGTCTGACGATGAACGTGATTTTTACTTGGATAGGTTCGAAGGGTTTTTGATTTGCGTAGATCTTGATAAAACGCAAGAAGAGATCGATGCCCTTATGAGAGAGCTTAATGAATACGAAGATCGCTATGTGCAATTGCCCAAACTAACCTTTTATGAGGTTAAAAAGCTCATGGAGGCCTTTGCGAATGAGAAGGTTTATGATATTGATACCAAAGAAAAGCTGCTCGATATCATTCAATCTAAAGAGGCTCGAGAAAACTTTCTCGAGTTTATTTATGATCAACATGCAGAACTCGAAAAATGGCAGCAATATTATCAAGAGCGATTTCGAATCAGGATTATAGAGTGGCTTCGTAATAACAAGTTTGATTTTGTTTTTGAAGAGGATGTGGAGCTTACAAAGTCGATTGTAGAAAAAGTAAAGATGGCTATGTTCACGCCTAAAGTTGGCAAGGATGTGGCTCAGGCGAGAAAGATTTTTACCGAGAAAGCGGCTACTTACTACTCTAATGAAGCTTTAAATCCTCGCCCCAAGCGAGGGCGTCCTCCTAAACAGATCGTAAAAGTAGAAACAGAGCCCCAATTTTCAGCTGATATTTATGTTTCGATTCCAAAATCTCTTAAACCCTTTCTTTTTGCTCCAGATTATCACTCCTCGTCTATGATTTTCACCTTCTCAGGTAAGTTTGATTCAGAAGCAGAGCTATTGGCTCATCGGCGTCAACAACTTCAGTCAAACCTCGACCTTGAAAATTTAAGTCAAAAGCTTTCGGCATTAAAATCTCTTTCTGCTTCTTGGCAACGAGAACAGGGCTCCTTTGCTCAGGCTATTGCAGGAGGTCCTGTTGAGGAGCTGCCTGAGATTGAAAAAGAAGAGGTAGTTGTGCCACAGGTCTCGAAGCGGAAAAAGGCGGTTTCGAAAGCAAAGAGCGAAGAGGTTCCGAAGCAAACAGTAGAGCCCAAGGCTAAAGTGGTAGCTGTGAAGAAAGCAGAATCAGAAGCTAAAGTACCAGTAAAGAAAAAGGCAGAGCCTACGATTAAGGCTCCTCCTAAAAAGAAAGTAGCGCCAAAGGCTAAAGCGGTAGCAAAGAAAAAGCCAGAGCCGAAGGCTAAGGTTGTAGCTAAGAAGAAAGTAGCGCCCAAGGCTAAAGCGGCGGCAAAGAAAAAAGTAGCGCCAAAGACTAAAGCGGCAGCAAAGAAAAAAGTAGCGCCAAAGACTAAAGCGGCAGCAAAGAAAAAGGCAGAGCCAAAGGCTAAAGTGGTGGCTAAGAAGGCGAAGCCGAAAGCTAAGGTTGTAGCCAAGAAGAAAGTAGCGCCAAAGACTAAAGTGGTGGCTAAGAAGGCGAAGCCAAAAGCTAAGGTTGTCGCTAAGAAAAAAGTAGCGTCCAAGGCTAAAGTAGTGGCTAAGAAGGCGAAGCCAAAAGCTAAACCCGCTGTGAAGAAAAAGCTAAAACCAGTGGCTAAAGCCGTTAAGAAAACAGCCAAAAAGACAACGAAATCTCGAAAATAAAAGGGACGATATACTTCTTATTGGACCCTTTTCCTTTTCTTATGCTATAGTTGTTGGCATAAATTCTACAGCTGCACTCTATACTGTATAAGGAGCATTTCATGGGAAAGAGCGCGGAATTAGCCGCTATTGAACAAGATCAAATGAAAAAAGATATTCCTACCTTTCGTGTTGGAGATACATTACGGGTGAAATTTCGTATTGTTGAAGAGAAGGGAAAAGAGAGGATCCAAAGCTTTACAGGAACCTGTATAGCTCGAAAAGGATCGGGTTCTTCAGAGAGCATCTCTCTTCACCGTGTTGCCTATGGCGAGGGGATGGAAAGGGTTGTTTTTATCCACAGCCCTCTCGTTGCTGGTATCGAGGTCGTTCGGCACGGTTCTGTGCGTCGAAACAAACTCTACTATCTGCGTGGCACTTCTGGAAAGGCTGCTAAGGTTAGAGAGCGTTACGTTAAAAAAGCTAAAACAGTTGAAGTCATAGAAGAGCCAGAAGAGTCAAAAGAGACTTGAAGGTCATAGTATGGGGCAGCTTGAGCTTTTCGATATTGAAGAGTGTCGAGATAAGCTTCAAGCGCTTAAAAATCAGCCTGAAACAGTAGAAGTAAATCTCAGAGATCAGGGCTATAGTCGTATTCTAGGTATTGATGAGGCAGGACGCGGACCTCTTGCTGGACCAGTTGTTGCTTGTGCCTGCCTTCTTCCTAATCCCTTATCCGTCGTAGGATTAACAGACAGCAAGCTTTTGAATGAAAAACAGATAGAAGAGCTCTATTTTTCTCTTATAAAAACGCCTGGTGTAGAGTATGCTGTGGCTGTTGTTGAGGCGAAAGTAATCGATAGGATCAATATCTTGCAGGCTTCATTGCAAGCAATGCGAGAGGCAGCACAAAAGATAGAGGCAGGGATTGCTATTGTTGACGGCACTATAGACCCCGCTCTTACTATTCCAACACTTTGTTTAGCAAAAGCCGATCAGTTCTGCCCCTCTGTGAGCGCAGCCTCTATTATTGCAAAATACTCTCGCGATCAGCTGATGAAAAGCTATGATAAAAGATGGCCAGAATATGGCTTTGCAGAAAATAAAGGATATGGAACCGCCTATCATAGAGAACAGCTCAAGTGCTATGGGCCATCTCCTATTCACCGTCGCTGTTTTGCCCCTTTAAAAGAAGAAGAGGATCAGCCTACATTATTATGAAAAAAAGAGCGTACGTTACAGTTCAGGAAGATGTTACAGATCTTCGATCAGAGCCAACTAAAGAGCCGTTTATTACAAATGGCCACGATAGACGACGAGAGAGCCAGGTTCTTCGGGGAACCTGCTTGCATGTTGTTCGAGAGCAAGATGGGTGGGTTGAAGTCGAGGTTCCGTATCAAAGAGTGGGGACGAACCTTCATCCCTACCGAGGATGGGTCTATGCTCGCCATTTACAATCTGTTTCTAGATGCTGTTGTATTAATCCTGTGGAGACCGGAGATCGTCAAGATCTTATTCAACGAGCTGAAAGCTACCTTGGCATACCATATTTGTGGGGTGGAATGGGTTGTGAAGGAATAGATTGCTCGGGACTTGTCTATCAGGCCTATCTTGCAGCAGGAATGCTGCTGCCTCGGAATGCTGGAGATCAATATAGAGCGGGAAAGGTAATTGAAAGACCTCAACGAGGAGATCTCGTCTTTATAGGTATGCCTATCTGCCATGTTCTTATTTGGGATGGAAAAGATCTCATTGAGGCGACAGATAAAGAGAGGTCTGTTGTTCGCTCTATCTCATTTCAAGAGAGGTTTGGAGTAGATCTAGAAGCATCTTATGATGGCATGGAGTGTAAAGGAGAAAAAATCTTTTTTAGAAGATTATTGCCTCCAGCTGCCAGCCCAGCCTAATTTTAATCGTAAGGTTGAGAAATAATCTGTTGTAGGGAGTGTAAGAAGTCGAAAGTGGTCAGAGCTTTTTCTAATCTCAAGGCAATCTCCTTGAGAAAGAGGTGTGGGTGGCTGTCCATCAAAAGCGACGTCAACCTCATCTCCTCCACGAGATAGCTCAATTGAGAGCGACTCTTTTGGCATCAGCACAAGAGGCCTATTTGACATGGTATGTGGGCAGATTGGAGTGATAATGAGGGTCTCACTTTCTGGTGTGACGATAGGGCCTCCAGCAGAAAGAGAGTATGCTGTGGACCCACTCGGTGTAGAAACGATTACCCCATCTGCAGAAAAGGTGTTGAGAAAGACCCCGTCGACATGGATAGAGAGATCGATGAGGTTTGGATGACAGCCTCTATGGACTGTAACTTCATTAACAGCAAAGCCTCTCTTTTCATTTTGCACATAGCCGTCTATGATCAGTCTCTCGGTTACTGTATACGCCTTTTTGCAAATAGTCTCGAAGTCACTGAAAAGATTTTTAACATTAACTTCTGCTAAAAATCCTAAACTTCCTAAATTTATGCCGACAATGGGTATATGGGGGATTCCGATAGCATGAACAAGGTGTAAAATTGATCCATCACCCCCAATACTTACCAAAAAATCGGCTCCTCTTAAAGCAGGAAGAATTTTTTCCAAATCACCATTAGTAAAGGGCTCAACGTATTCGAGAATGACCTTTACGCCTCGGTTTTGTAAAAAGTGAGAAAGATCTTTGAGGATCTCATGGGCTTGTGGCTTTTGATTATTAGCAAACAGGGCAGTCTTCACTCTATTCTCCTATATCCATAAGTGTTGTTTTAGGAGCTTTTGAGGCTGTTTGTTCGATCTCTCCTTCGCGATTTTTTGTAAGTATCTCGATTCGCTTTTCAGCGTCATGTAATTGCTGGTGACATAAGACAATAAGAGCGTTTGCCTCTTCAAAGAGACGAAGAGATTCTTCCAAGGTGATATCTTGAGCATTAAGACGCTCGAGAATAGCTTCAAGGCGCTGAAACGCCTGTTCAAATGAAAGTTTTTTTGAAGTCATAATAGTTTCTCGGTGTTTTTTGTATTGATGGTGCCATGCATTGTACCATCAGCAACTCTAATTTGTATTGAGTCGCCAGACTCTACATTTTCAATAGAGCGTACCACGTCGTGAGAATTTTCGCGACAGACAATCGCATAGCCTCGCTCAAGGGTGCGCTGTGGATGAAGTGTTTTCAGATGGGAGGAGATTGCCTCCATTTGTGATTTCAGTTTTCCAACGATTGTACACACTCTTGTGTGGGTGCGCTCTCTCCAGTTTTTCTCTTTCATTCTCTGTTTGCACAGAGAAAATCGAGTGAGTAGTCGTTCATCAAGGCGCTCTTTATGATATGAAAGGGCTGTGCATCGCTGCTGTACAAGCCTTAAACCGCGTTCTCGAAGTGCTTTTTCATAAAAGGTGAGCTGAGAGCCTTGTTTGGCAAGTTTAGCTGTTGGGGCAAACTGTTGAACTCTTTTTGTGACCTGAGAGAGAAGATTCTTTCGAAGATGAAAAAGGCGGTAAAGAGCGGCGCGAAAATTCGTTTCAATATCATCGAGTTGTTGAAAAAAGGTCTCTACTTTTCTTTTAGGATGAGCATGAGAAAGTCTTTTGGCAAAGAGGGATAGACCTTCTTTACAGTTTGAAAGGCGGGTGAAAAGTAGTCGTTTAGCATTTTCTAGAAAGAGAAAAAGCCTTTCTCTTTGCTGAAATTTTTCATGACTGATTAGCTCTGCAGCAGCAGAAGGCGTTGGTGCCCGTAGATCAGCGACAAGATCTGTGATCGTAAGATCTGTTTCGTGACCAACAGCAGAGACAATTGGAATTGAGCTTTTAACACATGCTGCAGCAACAATCTCTTCGTTAAAGGCACTTAAATCCTCTGCACTGCCACCACCACGGCAGATGACAATGATATCGACGATTTTAAACTCAAGTTGCGCCCTATTCCCATTAGGGGGCGGCTGCGGGAAATAATCTACTTCGCGTTGTTCCTCGGCAAGGTTAAAAAACCTTGCTTTCGTCACAACACTTGTATCTTGTTCCCCTCGCTCACCCCCTAATGAGGAATAGTGCGTAACTTGAGTTTTAAGCTCATTAAACTGTTCAACAGCACGGGCAATCTCTTGAGCTGCTCCTTCTCCTTGCACTCGTACAGGATTAACTATGAGATGAAAGCCTCCAATTCTACGAGATAAGACATTGACTATATCGTGTAAGACTGCTCCTGTTGGGCTTGTGACGAGTCCGATACATTGGATTGGCGATGGAAGAGCCTTTTTTCTCTCCTTTTTAAACCATCCGAGCTGTTCCAACTTTTTTTTCAAAGCTTGGAGTTTTAAGAGTGCTTCTCCAAGGCCAACATGGCTTATCTCTCGAACGATTAATTGATAGGAGCCTCTGGGGGGATAGATGTTAATCTCTCCTTGAGCAACAACAGTATCCCCATCTTTTAGAGGATGAGTAAGCGAGCGCGCTTGTGAGCGGAAAAGTACAGCAGATAGCTGACATCCACCCTCTTTTAAGGAAAAGTAGACATGGCCAGAGCTTTGCTGTTTGAGATTAGAGACCTCACCTCGAACCCAAATCTGGCGAAAGAGGGGTTCGAGTTGAGATTTGATAGCAAATGTCAATTCACTGACTGTGAGAACAATAGGGGAGCTCATGCTAAGTACCGTAAAATTGACTACAGTTGTACCAATTTTACAATCAATACTGCAAGGAGAGTAGAAATGTTTGACTCTTCAAACCTCTCAATGGTATGAAGAAAGATCTCAAAACCAGGAGGGATGTATGAGATATCTGTTTTCTTCAATATTATTTTTGAGCTGTGCCTTTTTAGGGCAGAGCGCTTATGCAACACATCACCATAAGCATGATCATAAGCACGAAGGTCATCATGATGATAAGGGGCGAGATACATGTGTTGGGGTGAATATTCAAAGGCCTTGTTCTTGTACACCTGGTCCTGAGGGTCCTGCTGGCCCAGAAGGCCCAGAAGGTCCAGTTGGTCCAGTTGGTCCTATTGGCCCAGAAGGTCCAGTTGGTCCAACAGGTGCAGATGCATGCGGCTCTTTTGCAGAAGCCTTTATTCCAGCATCTGAAACCCCTGTGGTTTCAGAGACTGCATGTGTTCCTTTGGATACTCTAGGCAGTCATACAAGCGATATCTCTTTTGATTCGGGTACAGGAACCTTTACGTTTACAAATGCTGGACGATACAAGATCGATGCTTTTGTAAAACTTCTCTCTCGTGATCCGATTCCTAATTTGATATTAGTTGCTGAGGTCGATGGGACAATATTCAATCCCCTTGTAGGAGTTCAGATATCTGATACCCCTGATTCGACATATGCAGCCTATCTCACTGGAAGTCGTATCATAGACATTCCTTGTGGAGGAATGACTCTTGCTCTTAAGGTTGGTAATCTTCCAGAACCAATTTCAATTGGATATATTGATGTAAATAATATAAACCAACCATCCGCACATATCTCTATTGTAAAAGTTGGCAATTGATCAAGCTAAGATCAAGCACCACAGGCCCTCAATTTTCATGAGGGCCTTTTCTATTTGTCATCAAATGTGTATGCTTTAATGGAATTTTAATGAGGTGCACTATGCCAAAAAAAAGAAGCGAACGACCTTTTACGCTGATTGCGAACTGGAAGATGAACAAAACCATTTCTCAAGCAAAAGAGTATGCTGAAAAACTCCCGGCTCTTTTCAGCGATATAAAGAGCTCTATTTGGCTATCTGTTCCCTTTACCTCCATACAAAGTGTTCGAGCTTCTCTTCCAGAGCAATTTCGTGTGGGAGCCCAGAATATGAATGATGCTTCTGGTGGTGCTTTTACTGGCGAGGTTGCTGCAGAGATGATAGCGGATGTAGGAGGAGATTTTGTCTTGCTCGGCCACTCTGAGAGGCGTTTTTACTTTCATGAAAGCGATGAATTTATCAATAAAAAGGTGCTTCGTGCATTAGAGAGTTCTCTTTCTCCTGTTCTTTGTATTGGGGAGACTTTTGAGGAGAGAGAAGAGGGGAAGACCAAAGAAGTGCTTACCAGGCAGCTTTCAATTGGGCTTACTTCTGTGCGTAAAGAGGATATAGATCGCTGTCTAATTGCGTATGAGCCTGTGTGGGCTATAGGAACAGGAAAGAGCGCAACTTCAGAGATCGTTCTCGATACCCATGGAATGGTTCGAAGTTCTATTGCCTCTTTGTATGGTGAAGAGAGTGCTCAAAGTATACCGGTTCTCTACGGTGGTTCGGTCTCTCCCTCTTCAGCTGAGGAGCTCTCTAAGATAGAGGGTGTAGATGGTTTTTTAGTGGGGACAGCCTCTCTTGACGCAGAAACTTTTGCAAAAATCGCTCAATTGAGTCAAAATAGTACCAAATAACCTTGTAAGGAAAAAATCGATGTCAATTTTGCTCTACTTCACAATAGCTCTTTTTATCCTTCTTTGTCTGCTTCTTACTGTAGTGGTACTCATTCAAGAGTCTAAATCTATGGGGTTTGGGGCATCCTTTGGCGGGGATAGTGGTGACTCCCTGTTTGGAGTCTCAACACCTCAAATTCTCAAAGTCTTTACTGGTTGGCTCGCCGTTATCTTTATGAGTGCCTGCGTTATCCTCTCGTACTGGACAACTTCGCAAGTTCGCAATCATTCAACAGAGTTTATTCAAACAGATGTTGAAGAGAGCTAGGGCCGCAATTTTCTAGCGATTTTCGTCTTTTCTTTGCCTTCAGCTCTATCTATGAAGAGCTTTCCATTGAGTAGATCGTTTTCATGCATGGCAATTCGGGCAGGCCATCCTTCGAGTCTTTCTGTGAGATGTTTTCCATGCTCATCTTGATAGGAGATGGTAATCTCTGTTGGACGCCGTATTGAGATGCAGATTTCTGGTACAGAGAGACTGGCTTCTTTTTCAACCCAGGTCTCTGTACTTGGCTCTTTGATTTTAGGGTTGATGAAGACACGGTAGGGATTTGGCTTTGCTCTATCGTCTGGAAAGCAGGCGACAAAAAGAGCAACGGAGAGACCTAGTTGAGGGGCTGCTAAGGCAATTGTATTGGGATAGGCTGCTATTGCTTTTTTAAGCTGTTCGATCACTTCAAGTATTGAAGAATCGATTGTTTCAACGGGCTGCGCCTTTTTTCGGAGTAAAGGATCTCCAATTTGCGTGATCTCGATCATAGGGATAGACCTATTCTCCATCCCACAATTTTAGATGTTCGTTGTGCTTTTTGTAGTGCTTTTTGATCTGCTCTAGATATCTGTGAATCTGATTTTTCCTCTTAGCCTCGATTCTGTCGGTAAAGAGCACCCCATTAAGGTGGTCATTTTCATGCATAACAACCCGAGCAGACCATCCTTCAAGTCTCTCCGTGTGGTGAGCGCCGTGTGCATCTTGATAGGATACGGTAATACTAACAGGTCTTTCTACCTTCTCATATATCTTTGGTATAGAGACACACCCCTCTTCTTCGATCCACGTCTCTTTACTTGGGTCTTGTAGTTCTGGATTGATGAAGATTTTTGGGGGACCGAGACGCATTCTTCCTGTTCTGGGATCAAAGCCACCAAATAAGCTCATGAGAAGCCGTATGGAGGCGCCTACTTGAGGGGCACACAAGCCCACCGCATTACCACGCGCATCTGTCAGCTGTTTCATCTGCTGTATTAAAAGGCGAATAGAGTCATCAATATGCTCGATAGGACGTGCTTTTTTTCGCAAAATAGGGTGGCCGAGATAGGTGTAATCAAGAGACATATAAACCTAATTGTAAATTTTTCTTATATATTGTAGCAAAAATAAGATTAGGACGCAATTAGGTGATTACTCTTGATACCAAGATTCGAAGAGGTTGCCTCTATTTGCTAACAGTGTTGTTACGAGGTCAGTATAGCGCTCTGAGGCATTGATTTGCGAGATTGCATCTCTTCTGTGGCGAGGTTGTTGTACCTCTTTTTTGACACGATTTCCCAATCTGTGAGTATGAGTAAGGATATCGGCCCGACCCCTGGAGACAATAACATTAGAATTGAGGATGTGGGATGGACTTCTTTGATCGAGGATAGTTCTTGTCCCTGCTTTGTAGAGCTGTAGAATCTTTTGCTCACTAGGTTTTGTAATGTAGAGATCTGCAATATTGGCTAAAAGAGCCTCTTCTTTTTCATTTATTTTACTTTGTGTTGAGAGTTGGAGCTGCGGTTTCTTCGATACTCTCTTTTTTACTTTTTCTTTGATTGAACGTTCCTGGTACTGATCACTGCATAAAGCGACGATGTGAAGAGGCTGCTTGTCAGTATAATCAGAGACGAGTTTTTCTATAAGATCGGGTTTCGAATTGTCTTCACATGAGATCACAACGACTTTTTGTTCGGGAGAAATAGAAAGCTTTTGCCGAAAAGTAGAGAGCTCTTCAGGGCTATAGGCTTTTTCAAATTCATGACCAACCAGTAAGCCGATTTGCTCAATATCATCTTTTTTTACAGTACTGTCTATCGTCGAATTAGCTATGGGATCTTGGGTAGAAGGAGCAATTGTCTTCATATCAAAAGAGAGGTCACTATCCCAATCAAATCTCATATCGAAGCCAGCCGATATGTTGATTACGGGAATTCCGAGTTGTTTGGCAACAGCAGCAACCGTGCTCACATCGGGACAAGAGAGGAGGTTAATGCAATCAGGTCGTTCCTGAAGCAGAAGCCGACGGATTTGTTCGATTTTTGGAGTTGTATCTGAGGATTTTTGCTCTAAATGTCGAGTGGAAAAGGTGTATGTATGGGAGGGGAGAATGTTTTGTAACACTAAATCCTTTTGTCTTCTGTCTTCAGGAGAAGTAAGAAATAGAACATGATGATCAATACCGTCTTCCTGGATGCATCTTCGTGCTTTTGCTATAGAGCCTTTTTGTGCGGCTTGATGTGTTGCGCAGATTGGTTGTAGTGCAGCGAATGTGAGCATTTGGTCGATTTGTGAGATGAGATCTGGTGTTTGGGGTGTTGTTGATGAGAGTGTTTGAGCAAGATTTTCTATATAAGATTGGAGACTAATTTCATTTGAGAGGTCTTCAAAAGAGGGGGTCGTAGAAAAGAAATGTAAGAGTTCTTTTGCATAGAGCGTTTCAGCGGTTGGAAGTTCTTTTTCAATAGAGTTTAAGAAGGAGCTAATATGCTGGGTAAAAGAGACTAGGTCATTTTCTTGAAGCGCAGTAATACATGCGAGTTGAGTCTCTTCTGGTATATCTTGGCCAACGAAAGAACCAAGAGTATTGAGCTGATCATAAACCTTTTTTCGAGCATATATGGAAGACAATTGCTGTAATTGTGAGTGGAGGCTCTTTTCACTTATTCGATCAGATAAATTGAATCGGGGCAGCTTTCTTTTATCCCTATTACTCAAAACGGTCGAAATTGAAGGATCTGTTGTTAGCTTTTCAAGAAGGTGCCATGTATAAATAATTTCAAGGCTACCCATTAAGGTGTGTCCATCGACAAAGGAGGTGTTTAGGGAAGAGAAATTAAGATATGCAAAAAGTGAGTAAAGGCTTTCCTGGGTGTTATTTCTTGCTAGTAGATCAGCTATTTTTTTGTGTTGTTCGGGAGTAATTTTGTTGCAGATCTTTAGGTCGTCGATAAGCGTAGAGAAAAATTGAATAGATATTTTTTTGTCTTGAAATATCCTTTGAACAAAAAATGCGACTCTTTTGGCAACAGAAACAAAAGGGGTTGTTATTTTCTGCAGAGTGGAGTTTTTTGCATTTTTACGTTCTTGTTTCTCTCCAGGAACAAGTTTTTGGACACTGATGAGTCCTCTTTTATAACGCTCATACAGTGAAGAGGAAGGAAGAAGGTGGGCATTAGGAACAACTGGAATTTGAGGGAAAACTTCATGAGGGAGTACTGATTTATGCGCACTGCTTTTCTCTATCCGAGATCCATACAGCAGAGATTCATGCTGGGAGAGATGTTCTAGCGTAGGTTTGCGCTCTATTGAAAAAACTGTCATAAATACTCTTCCTCTTTTATCTGCCCAAAATAGACAGATAGGACACATATTATATGTAAAAGAATAATATTAAGGGAGTGTAAAGAGCTAAACAGTGCATTTTTCTATCAGGTCCGCGTGGAGGAAAAATAGTTGAGGTGGTACAATTTTGGTCATTTTGTAGCCCTGATTTAAGGATAGAAGCCATGCACGACTATGACCACCAACAGATTGAAAAAAAATGGCAAAAGTACTGGGAGAAAAACCAGACATTTGCAAGTCACGTTGATGAATCAAAAAAGAAATATTACATTCTCGATATGTGGCCCTACCCTTCAGGAGCGGGGCTTCATATTGGCCATGCTGTTGGCTATACAGCAACAGATATTGTTGCTCGATATCGTCGTATGCTTGGGCTTAATGTGCTTCACCCTATGGGCTGGGACAGCTTTGGGCTTCCTGCAGAGCGCTATGCTGTTCGTACTGGAACCCACCCTGCAATCACAACAAAACAAAATATCGACACCTATAGAGAGCAACTCCAATCCTTTGGCTATTACTACGACTGGAATCGCGAGATAGCCTCAAGCGATCCTGAATACTACAAGTGGACACAATGGATCTTCACGAAGCTCTATGAGAAAGGACTTGCCTATGAAGCCGAAGCCTCTGTGAACTTTTGTCCTGCTCTTGGCACAGTATTGGCTAATGAGGAGGTTGAGGGGGGTAGGGCAACTGATGGTGGTCATGAAGTTGTTCGCATGCCGCTCAAGCAGTGGGTTCTAAAGATTACTGCCTATGCTGATCGCCTGCTCGAAGATTTAGAACTTGTCGATTGGCCAGAGTCTATTAAAACACTACAGCGCAATTGGATTGGAAGAAGTGAGGGCGTTACAGTCGATTTTCCCATTGAAGGCTTAAATGAGGCTCTTTCTGTGTATACAACACGAGCAGACACTCTCTTTGGGGCGACATTTATGGTTATTGCTCCAGAGCATCCCTTTGTTGAACAGTTGACTACAGAAGATCATAAACAGGTCGTTGAAGCCTATGTGCAGGCAGCTCGTGGAAAGAGTGATTTTGAGCGAACAGAAGTGGTTAGAGAAAAGACCGGTGTTTTTACTGGGGGCTATTGTGTCAATCCTGTAAATGGAGAAAAAATTCCCGTTTGGGTTGCTGACTACGTCTTGGCATCATACGGAACAGGGGCTGTGATGGCTGTTCCTGCTCATGATCAGCGCGATTATGAGTTTGCTACTCAATACCACATTCCTATCAAAGAGGTTATCCGTCCCTGCGATGGCGAGAGCGCCAAAGAGGGAGAGGCCTTTGTTGATGATGGGGTTCTCATCAATAGTTCTTCTAACGAGCTTTCTCTTGATGGCACAACTTCTAAAGAAGCTCGAGAAAAGCTTGCCGATTGGTTTGAAAAAAACGGAAAAGGAAAAAGGACAGTGCAGTACAAATTGCGCGATTGGCTCTTTTCCCGTCAGAGATATTGGGGAGAGCCTATTCCAGTTCTCCATTTTGAAGATGGAACAAAGAGGATTTTAGAACTTGATGAGCTTCCTCTTATTCCTCCTCATCTCGATGATTTTGCCCCTCCTGGCGATGGAACAAGCGTGCTCTCTAAGGCGAAAGAGTGGGTAGGAGTCTATGATGAAAAGAGTAAAAAACCTGCGAAGAGAGAGACCAATACCATGCCCCAATGGGCTGGATCGTGTTGGTATTATTTGCGTTTTTGCGATCCACAAAACAAAGAGGCTTCTTGGGGGAAACGGGAAGAGAAGTATTGGCTTCCTGTAGATTTGTACGTAGGTGGTGCGGAACACGCTGTGTTGCACCTTCTCTACGCTCGCTTTTGGCATAAGGTGCTCTACGATTGCTCTCTTGTCTCGCATCCAGAGCCGTTCTACTCCTTGAGAAATCAGGGATTAGTACTTGCCCGCTCTTTTAAAGATCGACACAACAAATATATCGAGGCAGAAGATGTTGTTGAAAAAGATGGGGTCTATCGCCACAAAAAGACCAAAGAGGTATTGACAACGCAGATTGAAAAGATGTCAAAGTCAAAACTCAATGGTGTCTCTCCAGATGGCATCATTCAAGAGTATGGTGCGGATGCTTTTAGACTTGCTGTCTCCTTTATCGGTCCTCTTGAAAAAGAGAAAATTTGGAATAGTGAAGTGCTTAATGGTTGCCGAAGATTTTTGTGCAAAGCATTTGAGCTTGTCTCGAGCAACAAAGTATCAGATCAAGAAAATGAGGCTGTGACCAAATTGGCTCACAGACTTGTTGCTAAAGCGCGAGAGGATCTCGAAGCTCTTCAGCTCAATACCTTGATTGCCAAGATGATGGAGTTCATCAATGAAGTCTCATCTAGCAAAACACTTCCAAAGGAGGCAGTGGAATGGTTCGTGCAGGTTCTCTCTCTTTATGCTCCTCATCTTGGTGAAGAAATGTGGAAGATGTTGGGACATGATGAATCTATCTTGCTTTCAAAATTTCCTGAACCAGACCCTCAATATTTGGTCGATGAGGTGGTTACCTATGTTGTCCAGGTAAATGGAAAGGTTCGAGGAAGGCTCGAGCTTCCACGAGATCGTTCTAAAGAGGAGCTGATACAGCTTGCAACCGATCATCCGAATGTCGCGCGCTTTCTCGATGGTGCTAAAATTCAAAAGACTGTTGTTGTGCCTAACAAATTGCTCAACTTCGTTACAGCTTAAGACATAAAAAAATGTGAAGAAAAAAGAGAGTCTTTGGTAGTCTCCTTTTTGGATAAATTTTTTAGAAGAAGGGGGGGCTATTATGGCTACTTTTGAGGGTAGTGAAGCGCTAAAATTCAAAAAGGTATGTGACGATGTTGTTACATCATTAGAGGCACTTCAACAATCTTTACAAAAAGAAGAGGAGTATCGTCCTCAGCAGACCATTAATACTGCTGTAGGAGCGCTAAAAAGCTTTCAGGAGATGGCAAAAACCGCTGAAATTTCCGTTGCACAGACGAGAAGACTTTTAGATCTTGTTCGAAATCCCGCTATTGTAACAGCACTAGGATCACAACAGGCTGAGTTGGCTGGTCTTTTGAATAGTGTACAAACGCTCTTAGAGAAGACAGATCCCAAGAAGGTAAAGGGAACCGAGTTTGATCCTTTAGGTCAGGGAAGATAATTTTTTTAAAGCTGCCTAGTTTTGCGATTAAAATATGCACACTTAGGCAGCTTTTTTCTCGCCCAGGGCTAAAGCTCTGCGCTTCAAAAAAATCTGCGAAATCTAATTTAAATCTGTGGCGCTAAAGGGAAAAATTGGTAGCAACCCGGGGTTATAATAGTGTATAGATAAAGAATTGGAAATAAAATACTAAGACCCTAATTGCTACCCAATCTCTCTTGTAGGATGGGCGAAGGAGACAGGATACGAGTGTTATGACGATGGCAAGGTTAAAAACCTTGTCAAGGAATAACACGAAGTAGACTGTTTTCTGCAGCCATCCTACGAGGGAGAGGGGGTAGCAATTAGGGTC
>Ga0180437_10001834_pt1 | contig 35522 bp, 40 predicted proteins | sample SS_ome_4_FD_132410 | JGI IMG/M metagenome (GOLD analysis project Ga0180437, IMG submission 132410) | Hypersaline lake sediment archaeal communities from the Salton Sea, California, USA - SS_3_D_1 metaG | ecosystem: Environmental > Aquatic > Non-marine Saline and Alkaline > Hypersaline >... | reverse complement strand
CGACGCTCAAAGCCCTCGCTTCGTATATGACTGTCAAAGTTCTTTTCCTGGCCTTTAACAAGCACATTGCCACAGAACTTTCCGAAGATTTGAAAGGAACAACCTTCGACTGCAGCACGATCCATAGCCGAGGGTACGGTGTCCTTCGAAAGCGATTCGGGAGCTTGAAACTCGAAGCTCAAAAATATCGCAGACTCTGTGCTCTTGCAGTCGACCTACGAAGCAAGGACAGGAATCCAGGACGCAAGGAAAAGAAACTGCTGAATCAGTTTCGACGTATGATCCACACCGAGCAACAGGAGACCGTACTGCAGCAGGAACGAACGAATACCCTACAAGCTCTTTCAAAACTGGTAGACCTTGCTCGTCTGAACTTGATCCAATACTCAAGAGACTGGACGAAGGATCAACTCTACGATCTGTGCGAGCACTACGAAATTGATATCCATAGAGAGTTGGAAGACTGGGCTTGTTATGTTGTTCCTGCGATTCTTCGATACGGCCTGGCTGCAACCAATGACAACGGAGAAATTGACTTCACGGACATGATATGGATTCCCGGAGAACTGAACCTGCGTCCCTACCCCTACTCGTTTGTCTTTGTCGACGAGGCTCAGGACCTGTCACCCTGTCAACTTCGAATGGCTCTTTCCTGCGTCCACAGGAAAGGCAGGGTGATTGCAGTAGGAGACCGCAATCAAAGTATATACGGATTTGCGGGGGCAGATGTTGACTCTATCGACCGCATCATTGACAGGATTGACGCAACAGAACTTCCGCTTTCGATTTGCTATCGTTGCCCCCGTTCTGTGGTAGAGATTGCTTCGAAAATCGTTCCAGATATTGAGCCATACCCATGCTCAGAAGAAGGAACGATCGGAACAGTCGACCCTAAAGAAATTTCGAAACAGCTGTCAGAAGGAGACATTGTCGTATGCAGGACAACTGCACCTCTCGTAAAACTTTGCTTCGATCTGATTCGGCAGGGAATCGCTGCAAGAGTTCGAGGAAGAGATATCGGAAAGCAAATCATCAACACCTTGATTGAAATTTCAGATCAACCAGGGTTCAGGTTCAGAAGAATCGAAGACGAAATTGATTCATGGGAGAGGAAGAAAGTCCGTCGCATCCTCGAAAGGACACAAGGAGACCAGGACGATCCAGGAATCCAAGCTATCATGGATCGGGCGGAATGCTTGCGGGTCTTCCTAGAAATGACAGAGGCAGAAACGATCGAAGCACTGGAAGACGGAATCGAAGACCTGTTCTCGGATCAACGGCCTGCAATCTGGCTTTCGACAGTCCACAAGGTCAAAGGTCTCGAAGCGGACAACGTGTTCATTCTCCGGCCCGAACTCCTTCCCTTCCCCTACGCTCGTCTTCCCTGGCAGCAGCAGCAGGAAAGCAATCTGGAATACGTAGCCTATACCAGGGCTAAGAAGGCTCTATACTTCATCGACTCCGATGCCCCACAGAAAGACACAGAGGACTTCGAAGGGCAGGAGAGTGAAGGAGAAGCTTCATTCCCTACCCGTACCGCTGTCTCTTTCTCCGTTCAGTCTGGACACCCACAAACCTTCATCCTGGACACCTGCCGATGAACAATCAGATCGAAGTCGGAGACATCGTACAGATTGACCCATAAATCAATCCGGTCTTTGCCGCGTGTCTCCTGGTGGTAACAGAAGTCAGGACATGGGGAGTACAGGGGTATGTATTAGTACCCCAGAGTCCGAGTCCTGGACTCGCATTCCTGAGATTGCAACACAATCACTATGATAAGGTCGGAGAATCTGTATGGATGAGAGGAGAGGAAGAGTAGACCTGCAAGCACTTTCTACCATCATCAGAGACATAGCAGATCTGATTGAGAGAGAAGCTCAGCACAAAGCCCCGTGGACCCTGGAAGCCCTTGCTCCGCTTCTACTCCTCTCTTCCAGGGCTGCAGTGGACAAAGCCCGGTCCATCCGAGAAGAAGGGAAAGAAGACAAATCAAAAGAACTCCTACAACTCTGCTCTGCAATGCTTGAGATTGTGGAGCGAACACAACTGGTTGAGTTATGACATGGATTCACATCCCACACATATCGAGCTGTTTGCAGGGGCAGGGGGAGGACTCTACACAGCAGGATTGCTCGGATGGAGAACTGTTTGTGCAGTCGAAAAAGACCCCTACTGTCAAAAGATTCTTATCCAGAGACAGAAAGACGGAATCTTCGACCCCTTCCCAATCTGGGATGACTGTAGGACATTCGAAGGAAAGCCATGGGGTGGAGTTGTGGATATCGTGTCTGCGGGATTCCCTTGCCAACCGTGGTCAAAGATGTCTCACAGTAGAGGAGAATCCCACAAAAGGAATCTCTGGCCGGACACGATCCGGATCGTTCGTGAGATTAGACCAGACCTCGTCTTTCTGGAAAATGTGCCAGCTCTCACTTCCCATAGTTCAGGATACTTCGGAGAGATTCTCAGGTCCATGGCCAATAGCGGGTTTGATGTTGCGTGGTCAGTGCTGGGAGCTAGGGACTGTGGCGCGCCTCACATCAGGAGAAGACTATGGATACTCGGAGCAGTATCCAACCCCAAGGACAAGCGATTGGAAAGATGTCGGAGAAAATACAAACTGGGAGAACCTTTCCAAAAGGGCGCATTTAGCGGGAAGGATCGGTGGTCCTGTACACCCACAGTTCAGCGAATGGTTGATGGGTTGGCCAATCGGCGCAACAGACTTGCAGCCCTTGGAAATGGACAAGTTCCAATCGTGGCTGCAACTGCATTCAAACTCCTGTTTCGAAGACTGACAGATTCTGTCCGAGTATCGTGTTAGACTACGCCTGAATTGGAACCCATACCCAAGGCAACACAACCGACAGAAGGAGAACAGAATGCCCAGTTACACAATCTCGAACTCCCAGCGTTCCTGCTGGGAAAAGTGCAAGATGCTATGGCTGTTCGTGTTCGGACTGCGATTGCGACGTTCACGAGGGAAAAGCCTAGATTTGATTATCGGATCGCTCTGGCACGAAATGCTAGACGTATGGTGGAAAGAGGCAATCCATAAAGAGAGTTCTCTGTGGGCTCAGGAATACAGGGAAGTCCTTTCGAAAGGAATCGAGGAAGCAAAGAAGGAAGCCGGTGTTGAGTTCTCCCTTGATTCTGTGATGCCAGGCTATACAGAAGAAGAACTCGACGAGGCAGAAGAACTGCTGACATTCCTGATCCATAAATACGATTCCGAGTTCTACGACCAGACTTTAGAAGAATACGAACTGATAAAATCGGAGATTCGACTAGAATCCAGGACACAACCAAGGCCAGGAAGGTTCTCCCCTGTGTCCAGAATCTGTGGAACCATCGACAAGATTGTTAAAGATAAGTACGGTCAAATATGGATTGTCGAGCACAAGACTTGTTCATCCTACGGCAATCTCGATCTGTGGCTGGATAGACACGAGTACAATCCGCAAGCAATCACATACCCCTACCTTGTAGAACAGTGCCTTGGACTGAAGCCTGTAGGAGTCATCTACGATCTAGCCAGGAAGGCATCAGAGCCAGGACCTGAACAATACAAGGTCGTTTCGAAAGGAACCAGGCTTTCTAAAATCCTACCCAAGGACTCGACCAGCACAAGCCTCCTACGTGCAATCCGACACTATGGATTCAAAGTCGAGGACTACGAAGAACAGTTGTCGAAACTGAGGAGAAAGCAGAATCCTTTTGTCCGAAGGTACACAGTTCGATTTGTGGAACAGGACCAATGGAGAGTTGTTCGGGAACTCTGGAAAGTTTCTACAGAGATTCGACAGGCGTATCACAAGGAGTTGTTCGGGGCTTTGCAACTATTGGATAAAGCAGACTCGCTTGATTGGGCTCTCAAATTTCTGAAGCAGCACGGAGCAGACTACCCGCGTTCGAATCACGCTTGCTACCTGTATAACAGATCCTGTGAATACATGGACTTGTGCAAGTATCAGAACCGGACTGCCATCGAAAGGTACACAATCGATCGGACAGAACAAACACACTAGGGAATAACCATGGAAGAACTAGAACATTTGCCTATCCCGAAATATGGAGAACACATGGAAATGTGCGAGTTTGTCGAATGTGTACGAAGAGGCGTATTTTCTGACTACGACGGGTTTGCAAAATACGCAAACAGAACAGAAATGTTCAACAGAACTATCTGCCTTAGAAGTATCCGATCTGTATTAGGACCTGACAAGCGATTCACACATGTTGTGTGGTTCAACAAGTAAGAGCAGACGCAATAATGATTGACGTCAGAAAAGCAACACACAAGTTGGAAGAATGTATCGCTCCAGAATACGGAATCAGCTATGAACCGGACTGCTGTGGTACAGATCCGCTTGTGTGAGAAACACTCGAAAGAGCTTCTCGAAAAACTCGACAGGGCAATTTACAATACAAAGTGAGAACAATAAACAAAATCCAGAAAGAAAAATACAATCTTCTTTTAAAGAAGATGTATGGAAAGCAACATACAATCAGAACAAGCAAAAAGCTCGTTGCAGAAAAGACAGACCATAAAAGACCCAAAACAAGAGGAGAATGTGGGAACAGTAGACCCTGCCCATGGGTTGGATGCAGACACCACTTGTTTATAACTGTAACAAAAAGCGGATCAATAAAATTGATATCACGCACAATGCAAATACATGAAATGAAAGAAACATGTTCATTGGATATTGCAGACCGTGGAGGCTCTTCTTTCGAAGAAATGGCCAGACACATGAACATAACCAGAGAACGTGTCAGACAGATTGCATTGACTGCAATCGCAAAAATGTTTGACATGATGAAGGAGGACTTGTGAAAGCAAGCGAACTACACAAAGAACAACCCTTCCTGAAGCTTCTCGTATACGGGGACTCAGGGACGGGGAAGACGACATGGGCTTCGAGAAGCCCTCTCCCCTTCATTATCGCAACCGAACATCAATCGATCCCATCGATCGCTGTTGCGAACCCGGACGCTGAAGTTTTCCTCGTCCGAGACTATGAAGCGATCTCCCGTATCGTCGAGGCTATGACGAAGGGAACCGTTGTCGATGTCGATGGACAGCCCGCTTTGCAGTTCAAGGGAAAGGGATCGGAGAAATACACGATCCAGACCCTTGTGTTCGACTCCTTGACTGATCTTCACACTCGGATCTCCGAATACATGAGGGTTGACGAAGACGAACGTAAGACCCTGAAGCGATGGGGATTGACTCAGAAAGAGCTTGGACGCTTTCTGCACAAACTTCGAAGTCTACCATGCAACGTAATCTGCACAGCTCTCCAGCAGTCGACTGGAGGAAGCGACGGGATTCCTCGCAGGACTGTTCCAGCTCTACATGGACAGATGCCCGAGCGAGTAGGGCAGTATTTCTCCGGGGTAGGCTATGCTCACAAGCGAAGCGGACAATACGCAATTGCATGGAATCTAGGACAGCAGTTCGTGACAAAGACCCTTCCTACTCTGGAAACAATACCAGGTGTCACAGTTTCGAAATTGGACACTCCAGGCTGCACAACACTAGGCTCTCTCCTGCTTTCGATGTATCCAGACATGGATTCTGTACCCCATGCGGAAGGGGACTCTGCAGAACATGTCAAACAGGAGGCGTAGCGCAAGCCACAGACCCTCTGGAGCCTTTCGACAGGACCGACCAAGGAAACACACCTGAACCCAAAGCAGGAGTTCTGAGGGCCCCTCATAACCACGCCGAAGGAGCACAAACACATGAGCAACGACAGTCCATTTTCCCTAGACGAAGACTACGGATCCGAAATAATCGAAGAAGGAGAACACATCGCACAAATAACAAAGGCCTTCCTGACAGAGTCTCGAAAAGGGGATCCAATGATTGCTTTGCGCTGGACGATCGTTGAAGATGCCCAGAAAGGTCTGAACTGGCGAGAGTACATCATCTGTAAGAAAGTCTGGTACGGATACGGCAAACTACAGCGGATCTGTAGAGCCACAGGAATCCAGGCGATAGACAAGGATCCAGCAGGACTCAATCCTCTTGTCTCGGAGTCTGTCACCAGGAACATGCTCGGAAAGATGTGCATCGTCGAAACGAAGAATCAGGACACAGAAGGGAACGACGGTCGCAAGTTCACGAATGCACAATCGGAAGAGTACAGCCGACTTCCACGGGAAGCGGTCAAGCTCATGCTAGCCACATACGACGATGGAGAGCCACCCCTTCCTGATGATTCATACCAGGACTTCGACGGAAGGCCGTTGGATGGATTCGGTTCGAACGGAGAAGACGACACTACATATTATGACGCAGACGTCCCCTTCTAGTCTGTTATAGAGTCGAGAGGCAAAAGCCTCTTGGCTACCCTACCCAAAGCCACAGACAGGGGAACTGACATGCTATGGAGATTACGAGCAAGGTTGCTCTATTACTTCGCTTTGCACTCTGGAAATCCTGTTGTCTCGCTTCAACAGTCTACAGTTTCTCTCCTTCTGGAGATACCAGTTGACGAAGTAAAGGAAGCGATAAGGAATAAGCTCGCTCCAGAATTAGCAAAGGGAAGAATTCTCGCATCCATCAAAAGAGATGGAACTGTTGTTCTGGAAATCGACAAAACCATTGTTCGAACGGATGACATCAACTCTATATTCGAACACTGGAAACGGAACGCAGAAAAAAACAAGCGGACAAGATTGACTCCGAGGCGACGCGAGAAAATTAGACTTCGACTGCAAGAGTTCTCTGCACAGGATCTGAAGCGCGCTATTGATGCGATGCTTGCAGATGACTTCTACAATCCGAAACAGCCAGGAAAGAAAGCATACAATGACATTGAACTAGTATGTCGAACCACAGACCACGTTGAACGCTTTCTCGAAATGTCAGATGCAACAAATTCGAAACAGAAGCAATCCATTCGTGACAGAATCAGGAGCCACAGTTGACCGGACACTCCGAATCCCCAATCGAGTTTCTAAAGCGAGCAGGGATAGCCTTCAAAAAGCTAGGTTCGAAAGAAGTCCGGTTCAAGTGTCCAGAGTGTGGAAAGTCTGAAGGATTCAGTCTGAATCTCAAGACTGGCCAATGGGGTTGTCTTCGAGCAAGCTGTGGTAAGAAAGGCAACCTTCACACTTTGAAAGGGCTTCTCGGATTCGCCTATGAGATTGGAGACTTCACAGGAGAAAGCCGGAAAGAAGAACTCGAATGGTCAAAGGCTTTCGAACCGTCTCATGGATCTGAAGCGGAACTCTGGGCTTCGTATCTGTGGAGTTCGAAACTTGCAGATCCTTCAAGAGTCTACCTTCGAAACAGAGGAATCTCCGACAGAGTTTCTAAACTGGCAAAACTCGGATGGATCCCAAGGAATCCAGGCGACAAGCGAACCGGAAAAGTCGTAGGACAAGGACTCATTTCCATACCCTACTTCGGCCCTGCTTCGAAAAGTGAACCTGTAATGGTGAAACTTCGAACTGTTCCACCTGAATCTGCAGGGTCTATTCGATACTCACAAATAAAGGGTGGAACGCAAATCCTATACGCACCTATAGGACTCCGAAAGGACAAGACTGCCCTTGTTGTAGGAGGAGAAATCGACTGTCTGTCTGTGGTTCAGTCTGCGATTGATTGGGAACTCGACAAGGGAGATTGGGAGGCCTGTGGCATCTGTCCGTTCTCTGTTCCTTCTGGAGAAGGTAACTGGAAGGATACCTTTTCGAAACAGCTGGAAGAGTTCGAAGAAGTCGTTGTGTGCTTCGACAATGACGAGGCTGGAGAGATTGGGGCCAGTAAGGCAGTAGAATCAATCGGTGTCTACAGGTGCAAAGTAGGACACTGGCCAGAAGGTTACAAAGACGGAAACGAGGCCTACCAAGCAGGGTCTCTTGATTGGACTGCTGTCGAGACTATAGTCAGGAACGCAGAATCTGTAGGACAGAAAAAGATAGTATCGATCCTGGACCTGAAAGCAGACATTCTGGATTCCATCTTCCGAGAGAACCCTAAAGGCTGGCCTACTGGCTGGAACTGTCTCGACGAAGCAATAGGAGGATGGAGACCAGGAGAAGTGACGCTTGTTACAGGACAGAGCGGAGCTGGAAAAACAACCTTCGTACTAGATGCAGCCTACAGGCAAGCCGCAACAGGAAAGAAAATCATGGTCTGTGCCATTGAAGGTGGGCCGACATTTGCAGCGGTCAAACTGATTCGGAGACATGTAGGGAAGGATCCTTACAAAGCAGGGAAAGAAAGTTGCGTTCAGGCTATCGAAGAATTCGGACAGTCGTTTGTGATGTTTCGACATGTCGGAGCTGTCGACTCTGCGAAGTTCAGAGAGACTTTAGACTACTGTGTGAGAGGACTGTGTTGTAATTGTATTGTTGTTGATCATTTGCACTTTATGACGAAAAGAGACTCCAGAAAAAGATGGGATATACAAGACCAAATAATTATGGATTGCCAGACTATAATTTCTACTTCTCAATCTCATATGTGGCTACTTGCCCACTCGAATGCCCCTAAACAGTACACGAACCGCGATGATTACACCGTGCAACTTTCTGATATCAAAGGACACACAGAAGCCTTTCAGGACGTTGCAAACGTCCTTTCTGTCTACAGACCAAGGTCGAATGACAGAGAAGATTTGAGAGACGAGCTAGGTCTATACCCTGCTGCTGTGGTCTCACTGAAACAAAGAATGGAATACGGAAGAGAAGCGCTTATAGAGATGAAGCTAGACAAAGAAAAAGCAATGTACCTGGACCCCGAAGAAGGAATTCCGTTGTGAGACACATGGCTTGTGAGAATTGTATTTATGCCAGATGCATGGTTGATGCGAACACTAGGCCGATGGATTCAGGCTGATAGCATTCCTGGCAAAGTACCTAGAACCAGGGCAAGACCCGGTATCATTCGCCAAAGTCCTGCTGTCAGAAGCAGGCTACGATGTGACTTTGGAAGATAGGAGACATGCCAGAATGAAAGCTCTGTCAATACATCAGCCCTTCGCTTCTGCGATTATCGAAGGAGTGAAGAAAGTGGAGAATCGCACTTGGGGATATCTTTCCCTTACAGGACAGACGATTGCGATTCATGCCACTTCGAAAAGGTGGAATCCCGGACTTCTCGAGAAGTCACAGATTCGGAAACTGTGGCCAAAGTGTCACGATCCGAAGTCTTTCAAACTTGGCTGTATCCTCGGGACTGTTCGAATCAGGGCAATCCTCGGAGTAGACGATCCTGCTGTCAGGAACGATCCCTGGTCTACAGGTCCGAAGTGCTGGTTGCTCACTGCACCTTTGAAGCTTCGAAAGCCAATCTACTGTGCAGGCAAAAAAGGACTCTGGACTCTTCCTGATTCTATAGAGTGGAAGATGACTCGTTCTGACTGGCCAACTCCCAAAAGGCCGAAGTGCAGTTGCGAAAGCGGAAAGCAGGTGTGTTGCCTGGTCTCTACAGATCTAGGACTGGTCCAGGGATGCAGAGACTGCAGACCAAAGGGAAAGCCTATCTTCTAGACGTCTCCACTTTAAAACTGGAAACTTGCACGTTTCGCGACTCTTCCTTGAGCACTTGAGTCTAGCTCTCCAGTCGAAAGAGGATCTCTCTTTCTTTGTCTTCTCGACCGAATACAGAATCACTTGTGCCATAATCTCTGCAGAGAGCCACGGACAAAGCCTGTCTTCCGACTCGTATCCAAATTCACGGGGCCAGTGTCGAACGAGCTGGTAGGGTCCGCAGGCTTTTCGATGGCTGCATTTCTCTGGCTGGTCTGTCCAGTCGTTTCCGTGTTCTGATATCAGATATCCGCCTAGAGTCTCGCAGTCGACTTCGAAACGAATACAAGCAGAAAATGCAGGGACGGAATATTCAATAGGGACTCTCCCTACTGCCCACATTCTCCAGACGAAGACAGCCAGCCTAGCTGTCATTCCCCCGGCGACACACCTTCTTTCCGGCCCGATTCAGGCCCTGTGGAGCCCTCTGAAGGATTCAAGTCCAACTCTGGCACATCGACAGGGTCTTGACTGTCCTGTGGCTTCTCTGTGGCTTCAGGGCTGTTTGCGACAGCAGAGCTACACCCAAGATTAGTCAGGATCGTCCAAGTCGACAGGATCACAATCAACATTGCAATCCCCATCGCTATTTTGCTCCATTTCCCCGGAGCCTGTGGAGGTGACGGTAGGATTGGAGACGATAGGATTGTCGGAAGACTCGATAGTGACGATTTTGATTGCCCGGATTGGGGTTGGACTTGTGACATCTTCTATCGCTTTTTGCTTTGTGTTGCTGGTCCTGAGCCACACAAGATAGTTCTTCAATTCAGTCGCAAGATATGTAACAGCAGAAATAAGAAAGTACAAAGCCAGATCAAGATCTATCTCCATTTCTCTCCTTCTGGAATCGACTTTTCAATTCTGCGAATCCTGCTAGGACCACGCTTGTGCTTTGAATAGCTTGCAACCAGATCCTTGTATGAATAACAACCATTTACCCAACGATGAGAACTATTACATGATCTTTCATACAAAGCAATCTCTCTTCCTGTTGTCATAAAATGACGAGAAAGATGTCTTTTGATTACCTCCAGCCACTCCCTTAACTGGACTTCCCACCAGCCAGGATCAGTTGCAAGATTGATTATCCTTTCTCGCATTTCAGGATCGTCCATTGGAGGACCATTGTTGTCCTGCCGAAGATTGCATCCTATGTCAAATCCCATCTCTTTTTTCAGAAGCTTTGGAAGACCAGACCCTGCCCTTCTTCGAAAGCCCATAGTTAATCCGTCCTGAGTACTGCAGTAATCAAGGCCACAGCTCCATTCCGAAGATACCAGAAAAGCCAAAGTTAACAGATTGGCTTCTGAAAGAGGAAGCTTGTCAAGCCTTGAAAAAAACCTTGCAGTCCATTCCTTTGATGACTCTGCTCCATGCTTTCCCCTTGGATGCCAAGCAAGGTGGGTATAGCTTTTTGACCCTTCCTTTCTCCAGCATGCCCCTCTTGTCTTTGGTCCGACAATTCCGTCAACAACAAGTCTGTTGTTTTTCTGGAAAAGACGAATCTGTGTATCAGAAGGAGAAGGATACCCAGGGATCACAAGTGGTTTATGCATCGTCGATTGGACAGAAAAGGTTATAGAAAGGACGTCGGTAAATGTCAACAGAACTGCATTTCATATAGATACGAGAAGGGGAACCGCGAAATATTCTGGAGAAAAAGTCTGTGCTTGAATACTCGCCACAAACAACGAACTCTCTTCCATTTGCACAAACTCCCATTATACCAGATGCTTCGGAAGCAGGAGGGGCCTCAATTACTGCCCCGGTCTGCTTGTCTAGAATAACAGCTCTGTTCTCTGTACCGACAAACAACCACTTGTCATCGACAGCTGTATAAACAGGACTTGGAGAACTGGATATCAAAGAAGAAATATCTGTACTCCAGATTGCAAGAGAAACAGAGAACCAAGCGGCATCTTTCTTCAGACAGTATACAGTCTGTGTTGAGACTGAATACACATACAGGAAAGTTCCGTCTGTGCAAATTCCAGCAAGGATCCAGGACGCTCCTCCAAAGTTTGCAACACTTGCAGATCCAGTCGAAAGATCAACCTGAACAATATTGTTTGTTCCGCCTCCACCTATTGCAAAAGCATAGTCAGAATCAACACATAAAGCTTCCAGAGAAGTTCCGGTCAACACATAATTGATAATACTGGACAGTGCAGAATTGCGAATTGCAACAGTACTTCCATGGATATATGCGACCTTGCTTCCATTGGATTTGATCATTCTGATCGGCTCATTGTGGGCTTCCGTTACTGGGCCCAATGCAACGGCTCCAGTAGAAGGCACAAGCCCTACAACCTTGTCATTTCCACTTGTAGACACAAAACCAACATAGACATATGACCCTGGTGCACACAGACTCGAAACAGCTTCAGAAAGTGTAGCAATCCAGGCCTCTTCTCCTTGACCAAGATTGTCAACTTCGAAAGCATGAACTGTGTTGTTTACAAATCCACCTGTATGATCTGCACAGTATAGATATCTGTTGTCTGTGTCACAGTCCAATGGTTCTATGTCTGTGTGGACATCAACAATCCTCTGAAATGGAGCATTAGAAAAAACATACGATCTGATTGTGGCCAAGTCTCCATTGCCTAGCCCTGCCTCAACAGCACTCAAAAAAGAAGTGAACCTTCTAATGATTACAGAGCCAATCCAGGAAAGGACTGTATAGATGAAATTCCATCTCCAGTTGAATTCTTCGCTCGGAGGAATATCGTCTGTAGCCCATCCATCATCTTTCTTTGCTTCGTCTGGTTCCGTTTTGCCTTCAGGGGTTGACCCATCGCACCAGTGCAGATCGTCAATATCAGGCTTTGCGCTAGGTGATTCTGCCATTAGATTACCCTACTTGCTAGTTTCCCCTGGTCAAACCCTGGTCCACTGTTAAATCTGAACACTCCAGGCCTGCCTTCTTCCGCTTCCCACGAAACACCTGCAGGAGTCAAATCACGAATTGAGTTTGCAATGTGTTCCAGCCACAGTGCAGAAGTGGGAGAAGCCGTTAACCACTCAAGAGAATAATGTGCTCTTCCACGCTGGCGATATCTGACAGAAGTCTCTACAAGAGTTGATATGATTCTGATCAGTCTTGTTACCTCTCCTTGTCCTAGATTGATGTCAATCTTTGTCTGAATCGCAAGCCTGTATTCTTCGTCTGTCCACCCATCAATACGTGACTGTCCTACAATCAAACCCCACTGCTTCAGACTGTCTCCAGTTGCGGTTTGCAGAGTCGTATCTGTCCAGAGTTTCACCAGTTCTGTTTCGAGTTCGTTTGACTCTTCAACAATGACACCGATCAATTTCTTTAGATTCTCTGCATTCGAAAAGAAGGATATCAAGTCCTCCAAGACGTATGCAACGTGGTCCTGAATAGGTGTGATAGGTGGCATGATTCAGACTCAGATCGGAGAGGAAGAAACAGCAATGTTCGTCTGGTCGAGAGTCGCAATCTCGTCAATGTCGACTGGCAAGTCAGAAGTATCGCCAGGACCAGGGGCACTACCGAACTTTGCCCTGACTTCCATCGACACGATTCCCAAAACATCGTCCGAGACTCCACAAAGGAATTCTAGCAACCTGACATCATCTCCCACAGACAGAGACTCCCCGATTGATTCGGCTGCGTCCTTGACTGCATTGTCTCCTTCGTATGCAGAAGAATATCCAATCACAAACTCCATGTAGAGAATAAGCTCTGTTGCATACGAAAAAGCGACAAACTGTGGATATCCCTGTTCGTCTGTGACTATGAATTCTTCTGTCCCGTAGGACCTGATTCCCGCAGGCATTACTTCCCAGATTGCTTCCGCAACGGCTTCAGGATCTGAAACAGGATCTGGCCAAATCACAGTAAGAAAGGCCTTTCCTGGGATTCCGTATGAATCTGTATACAGAGTCCTGTTCGAAATGACGTTGACTGCGTCAACTTCGTCCAAATCGTCAACTCTTGCTCTGATTGCCTGGTCTGTTCCAGCTCCTACAGCTCTAAGAGCAATTTCTCTCCGAATCCTCAAGTCTTCGTTGCTTTCGACGAAGCGACCGATAGCAGCATCATTGGGATTAGTAACAGATGTTATCCCTGCAATCAGGGTAACTAGCTCATTGATCGTTCCTGCTGGGGCTTCGATCGGTCCATATTCTTCCGCCTCACAGTTCAGATCAACAAACCCAATGAGGGGAACTGAACCTGCCTCTATGGTAACAAAACGCGGACCGTCTGTTACTCTGACAACTGTTCCAATCGGAACAACTGTTCCAAAGGACCCGTTGAACCTTTCCAGTACTGTAGACTTCCTTTGCGGCTCTCTTTCGACTCCGGTTATCAGACACAGATTGTCAAGCGGAATCCCATCGGCTGCATATGGATCGCGAGTATCGTAGAGTTGCAGTCCGAGTTCCCATAGTTCGTATAGGGACACTGCTACAAGTCTAATCATATGTCCAATCGGTGTATCGTTCTCGGCTGCAATAGCAGGACCAAAGTAGTCAGGACTACGTGCACGAGTCACCATATCATTAATCAACTCTTCGAGTCGTTTGATTGTGAATCCGTTCGCATCGAGTCCAGACATTTCGAATCTCTACAGTTGTGTCCAGGAGAAGCCGTCCCCTTCCTGTGCTCCACGTAACTCTACAGTTTCTTCTCCCGCTGTAAACTCCATTTCAACAATGAGTCGTCTGTCTTCCAGTTCCTGTTGATATTTTGTAACAGCACCGACCCCTTCAGTGGTATTGACTTCCGAAATGAACATCGCACGAATGACACCTAAGTCTGGAGCCTTCACAAGGACTTGTCCGAGATAGTCAATCCCTAGCTCAGTATCGAAAAGCCACTCGTTTGTGCCTGTTTCCAGGCGCTGCACAACTCTTTGTGCCACAAGACTTTCATCTTCGACAAAGACAAAGTTTGAAGTCTCGTCAATAACCAAATCGTTGTTGAGATTATCAAGCAGGAAGTCTTTCATACTCCGTCAACCTTTGTCGAACCCGTCGGAGTGTGTGGAACCCATGGTATTGGAACAGGAACCCCAAGACCAGTCAGAATCAATTCAACACTGGCTGCCCATGCGTCGAACTGTGTCCAGTTTGCTTCGTTCGCAGTCGAAAGAGCGATCGGATCAATAGCCAAAGAAGAACCAAGTTTAACTCGTCCAGCAGGAACAAACGCAATCTGTGCCAGATCACTTCCGAGTTCTAGTGCCGTCGCATCAACAGGAATAAGAGGAGAAGAGAAAGGACGAAGGGCAGGAATAGCTACTGCATCAGAAAGGCCGTGCCTACGTTTCGAAGTGGTTGTATTGTCTGGAGTAGTCGAAAAAAGAAAGTCTTCTATGGAACTGGAGCAGAAGAACAGAGTCACAATGTCATCTGAAACCAGTGGCCACACCATTCGAAAGGAACCGCCGGAAGGAAAAAGCACAGGAACTCCACCTATCACAGGCAATGGTTCCATTTCTCCAGATGCTTTGTTCTCGACTTGGACACCAGGAAGGACAGTTGCGCTTTGTTGTGCTGGATTGTATGTGATAATCCTGCCAGGCAATGCAGTGTAGACATTACCTAGACCACTAGACACAGACCTTTCCAGGACTTCTGCGAGTGTCGGAGTTGTGCCTTCAAATTGCGTTGTCATAGCGGAACGGCTTCTACTTCTGTTTGCCAGCGATTCACGTGAGTATCTCCACGATGCTTTACAACTTTTGCTTTAAAGAATCCTGTTACTTGAAACGAGACAACGTTGATAATTTTTCCAGGCTTAATACCGGTGTGAAGAAGTGACTGAAGAGTTACTCCATCATCTGTCCGCTTTGGGCTTCCGATGAGTCCAGTTGCAGGTGTCAAAGACACAGCCAGATCGGACGTAGGAGCGTCTCCTAGCAGTATCTCCAGATTCCCATCCTGGATACTCCACGTTCCTCCGGCATCTGTCACAAGCTCGTTCAGAGCGTCTACAGCCCTTCCGTAGTACGTTACATCGTTCAGGAGAACACGAGGCGGAAGAACCGGAGAGCCAGGACCAAGGCCAACCCCTAAAGCAAGTATAAGGTTCGACAGGATAACGTTGACTTCTGTTCCGGCTGAATAGTGCCAGTTGAAAGGAACGCTTGTGTATGCAAGCTCTCCGTCTCCTGCTTCGATGGATACGATTTTATCCGTGTCTCTCTTCTCGATAGTGACACCACGTTTCGCAATGTTACCTGAGAAAATCTGACTCGGAATCAGACCGTATCCAGCAAAGACTTGAAGGAAGGAACCGGTTGCTTGGATGAGTCCGATCGAGACTTCGTCTGGATTGTAGAGTTTCACCTTCGCTGTGTTCGGGTCTTTTCCTAGACTTCTGCTGACTTCGAATTCCGTTCGAAGTTGAGTCCAGGATCGGCCTGCACCTGGAAACGTTCCCTGAGGATTCGCAGGGATCCCAATCCTGATGTCAACAGCTCTGTCGAAGAATTCAAACACACGATCGCTCTACACTGGTTCGACAACTGGAGAAGGTGTCGTTTCTGGAGCAGTCAACTCATCAAGAGGAACGTAAACAACTCTGACCCTGTCTCCTAGTTCGTCTTGCTCTGTCAACTCAACCAAGTCTCCGTCCATGTTCAGGGCAAGAGTTAATCCGCTGGGAAGCATCGGATCTTTGTGCCCTTCGAAAAGTGGCCAACCCAAGACAACACGAGTCCCCATAACAATCGGAGTTCTATCAGATTCCATGATATCCACATACCATCCGCCACAACGTGGATGAAACTGAAACCGGAACCTGTACACAGTCCCTTCGACAGTGCAAGAGTATTCGAAAGAGGCAAAATCAGAGAATGTTCGAAACTTCTCTGCCATTATTGGGCCCACTTATCGAAGAGTTTGGCTGCTTTCGACTGGAAGACGTCAACCCCTGCTGCTTCCTCTGAACCTGCTTCTACTGCTGCTGTAGGCTGCGTCCCTGCGTCAACTGGAGATTGTCCACCTGCTTTAACCTTTGGCTTTAGCAACTCTGGAGGGATCTCTATTTCGACAGAAACAACCTTCCGAATCTCTTTGAAATTGACTGTGAATCTTAGTTTCTGACCGTCTCCCTGTGCCCGTGGCACAGACACATTCGTGATTCCCATATTCGTGTAAACACGAAGACCAGTTACAACAGTCACAAGTCTTTTCGAGTCTTTCAAACGAAGCAGGGTCTCGTATCCAGACAGAGCCTTGTCAGGAATCGGAAGGGACAAACCAAGTGGTGTATTCGAAATGACGCAGTTTAGAGTCAACTCATCCGGTTGAATCACTGCGTTGTCTGTGACATCAATCCCGCTTTCGACAGGGTGTGAAGTCCAGTTGACTTTGTGATTGTGAGACTCTTGAGTGGTTGCGTCGAAGTCGAGAATTGTAAGAGCAAGCAGCTCGATGATTCGAGCGCCAGAGGCGGCAGGAGATTTGACTAGAAGGACAGCCACTAACCCGTTGCTCCTAGGAAACGCGCTGCTTCTCGCAGGCTCTGATTCAGCCCGTCATTCACAGACCTAGATAGCTCGTCTGGACCCATGTCTGTCGAACCGTCGACTTGCACCGTGATATCTCCAGTCTGAGTCACAACCGGAGAAGGTTGATTAGGTACAGTCAACGCAATCTCCTGAAAGTCGAAAGTCTCGATCTTCCCTACTCCAGGAATCTCTTCGACAACATTGTTTATCTCGCTAATGATCCCATTGATTACAGAGAGAACCCCGTTTATCACAGAATTTATGATTCCGATCACGGTGTTCAGAATTGTGAGAAGAGTTGCCTTGATCCCTTCCCATACTGCAATGATGGGCTCAGAAACAGTTTCCCAAATTGAGACAAAGATCCCAACGAACCATTTCCAGACAGTCAACAGAAAGTCCAAGACATCTAGTCCGAACTTCACTGCAGTAGTAATGTTCGCAATGATAACTTTCAGGACTGGAACTGCAACGGCCAAGACTGCCTTGAACACTTCGACAGTAACCCGAAGAATCAACTTGATATTCGGAACTGCGATGTCAATTATCGCCATAACCAACGGCAACAATTGGTCAATCATGTCCAGGGCAGCCGAGAAAATCAGGCCGATAACACCACGGACGACTGGCCAGAGTTCCTGCACAATGCCAAAGATTGTGCGAGCCAGGTCCATGATTGTCGGAAGCAGGACTGTGATTGCAATGGCAACAGACTTGACGACTTCTGCAACTGCAGGAATCAACTCCGAAACAACTTCTACAGTGGCTTCGAAAATCGCTATCTGAATCTCAACAATCGCTTTGACAATCTTCTCTAGAACCGGAAGAAGTCTCGTTGCAAGTGCCATTACCACAGGCACAAGCTTCTGAACCATTCCGATCGCTATCGGAAGAACTCTTTCGACAGCAGAAAGGAAGACCGCCAGGAACCGTCTGCCCACTGTAGAAAGGAAGGCGATCCCTTGATTCACAATAGTGAGAATCCGATCCCTGATGTCTTCGATTATTTTCGGGCCTACTCCGAAGTGTGCAAAAGCACGACCTATCAGAGAGTCTCCACCACGAAGAAAGACAATCAGATCGTCAATTATCAGAATCACAATCAGGATGGCTGCGGCTATCGCTGCGAGCTTGATTGCAGGAAGGGTTGCTGCTGCGTCGAGTGCTCGAAGAGACTGTATCAAGCCCACAATGGACGCAGAGAAGGACTGTACCCTCTGCGCTGCCATTAGCAGCAGCATTGCCTCCAGTGCAATCTTGACTTCGTCTGCGTGCTCTATCAGGAACCGTAGAGTCCTGGTGAGCATACGAACTGCACCTGCTAGAGTCTGCCCAAGTGTTACAGCTAGATCGTCAGACTCGTTTGTTGTGTCAATTATCAACACAAGCAATTCGTTCAATGCACCTGAAAGACCAGCCTTTCCTACAGAAATGGAGAACTGAAAGAAAGCATCTTGAAGATTCGACACCCTTCCTCCAAGGGTGTCCATTTGTCGATCCATTGCCCCGGCAAAATCAGTCTCTCCGATACGCATTAGAAATTCTTCAATCTCTTTCGCGTTCTTTCCTACTTCTGTAGTTACTCCTTTGAAGGTGAATCGTACCCTGTTCCCCTGGCTCGAAGCCTTGATTCCGAATTCTTTCAACCTTTCAAATTCACCAGTTGTAGCATCAGCAACGGCTTCGACCATATCATTCAAACTCTTACTCATCGAAGCAGCTGTGTTCCCATAAGAACGCAGTGCACGATCAGAAGGGTCCAGGCCCATGTTCTTTAGTTTGATGAATCCTGATGTTACTTCCTGAAGTTGGAAAGGAGTAGAAGTTGTGAATTCTGTTATTCGTTCGAAAGCCTCGTCTGCTGCCTCTACAGAACCTTCTGTTGTCTGAAGAGAAGCATGCAAACTCTCGAACTGCTTGTTTGCTTCGAAGACACCACGAGCAACAATATTTATTGCCTGAAAGCCTAGATAAGAACGAATCAAACCGCCAACGCTAGCAGACAGTTGATTGGTCTGCGATACAGCCTGATTCATTGTCCTAGCAGTTCGGTTCACAGCCCTGTCAAAGTCACGAACGGTTGCAGTGTCGGCATTCACTCCGAGGACTGTCAAAAGCTCTCTGACTGTGATTGAACCTGCCATACTACCTTCCGAGCCTTCCCTTGATACCGCTTCCCAACTTTCCGAACATATGACTCATAACAGAGGCTCGGACCTGTAGAGCTTTCATAGCGTCGAGACAGTCATAGATTGACCACGTCTGCTCTATCACTACAGGATCCCAGCCCCCCATTACTGCAGGTAACCAGATGAACAAGTTCAGCCCTAGTTTCCTAGCTGCTTCTCCAATGTTTGGAGCTTCGCTGTCAGTTTCGACAGAATCCCCGGAGCGCCAGCGGTAAACCCTCCAAGTCTCTTCTGCAAAAAAGGGCCATAGTTGACCCTCAACACAAGATAGATTGCAGATAAAAGCTCCCCGTAGTTCCCGGAGTATGCAGAGTCAAAGATTGCTCTTGTGATTTTCTGACCGTCTCTTGCAGAGTGCTTGAGAATTTCAACCACAAAATCGTCTGCTCCATCCTCCAGAATCTGTGTTGCGAGCTTTTCGAAAGCAGAAGCTAGACTGTCTCCGTCTAGCCCTCCCTTCAACTCTTCTGCAATCTCGCCAATCTTCTCGCCAATCTCAGACGGAGAGAAAGCACCCCACGTCCTACCTAGCGCTCCACCAGCCATTCTGACAAGACGAATAAGAAGCCTGAATCCCTCGCCTGCCGGGTGCTGCTGTACGTAATACTGGTGGCTCTCACCGTAGTCGTCTTCGATTGTAGACTTGTCGTCAATCTCTCTCATGATTCTTTTCGCTCCATTTCTGTGTCGCTTTGGGATTCGACAGAAGAAGGACTAGACGTTGCCCCCTCCGGCCATTGCGATGTTGCCAGATTCGAAGACCCACTCTCTCTGTCCCGGTGTTCTCGAAAGTGTGACATCTGGAACTTTCACACACCAGCACTGTGCTGCATTCACCAGGAGAGTTCCGAAAAGATCCTTGATCATGATTGGAACTTGTCCGAGTCCTGACAATTCATCGCCAGTTCGAAGGCCGTCAAGATAGGCGTTCGACAAAGAAGAGCCCTGGAGACGCAGGGTGATTCTTCCTGATTCGTTGTTCGAACGGGAACGAGTAGACTCTCCGTCGACTCCGACAGTCAATTCCCATGCATCTGAGTTCTTTGCAACTACGATTGCGTCTCCGTCAATGAACCCTTGAACGGGGACACCTGCGACGATAACCGCAACCTTTTTAAAGTCGAATGTCTTTGCCACTTTCTCTCTCTCCCTTTGTTGTGTGTTTCCTCTGTGTGTGCCCTATGAGAGAAAGGGCTAGTCAATCAGGATGTATCCGGTAACCCGAACAGTCTCGATTGCCCCTGCTGCAGTTGCAACGAAACGCATCCGAAGAAGTCGAGCGGTTTTGTCCGCAGCAGAAACATCTTCGAGAAGCGGAACTGTGACTTCCGTAGAGTTCTCTTCGAAATGTCCCGCTTCCACTCCATTCGCAAGCACTTCTTCAACAGTGGCTTGCATCACGCTGATACCGATATCAGTGTATGGGATTTTCTCGTTTCTGTTCGAATACGCGATGAGTTGAGCAACGATCGCTTCCTGGATTCTCGCCTCTACCCAGTTGAGAGTCACGATGATATCCAGAGGAAGACCGGAAGCGCTTCTGCCCATTCCTGTGACCGGAGTTGACTTGAACGGGAGAAACAGAGAACCGTAGTCATCCAGAACCTGATTTTTCTCTGTGGTGGAAACTTTCGTTTCGTCGGAGATAATACCGTCCAAAGTCTTGTAGGCCCAGATTGTAGTTTCCACATCAGGGTCTGCAGACAGGGTCTTGGCGAGCCAGGCGAAAGCGGCTTGTTCTGCGTCGTTCGACTTCCACAGAATCGCAGACTGCTCATACCCAAGGGCTTTCAGATCGACAGTCACTGCACCTGCAGTACCAGCCAGAACATCAGCATCAGAACTTTGTCCGATAAACATCTTCTTCGGAATCTGCAGTTCTGCCCATGCTGCTGCTGCGTCCAAGTCTGCATTCACTCTCGAATCGATAGAAAATCCATACCAGTCTGAATCGTCAGACACGAGTGCATCAAGCTTGTCATCAATGTTCGCAGGGATATACCCACTGACAACAACTCTGGCATCAAAATCTGCATCACCAGAACCGTCGAACAAATGATCATACAGGAATGGATCAGAAGTTGTATCTGCAGTGAGAATCACATGATTCGTAGCGCCAGATACAGTGACTGGTTCCGCAGCCAAAGCAGTATTTGCGGCATTGCGAAGACCGGTTGCAATTGCATCTTCGTTTTGTGCAATTGGAGACACATATTCAATTTCAATGTCATTGTACCAGATCTTGAAAGAGTCCCCTCCATCAGAAGTACCGCCACCATCTTCGATACTCCAATCAACAGAAGGAGCAACGTCTGCACTCATCCTTCCTGCCTTCACAATCGCAGGAGAAGGAGACTGCTGAAAAGCAGCCAGGAGAGCCTGTACCATTGGATACTTCAGATCCGAGTCTGCATTCACATCTGAAGCGCTTTCGTAGGACCGAACAGCACTCCCTGCCCAATCCCCGATCCCTGCGATCAGTGCAGTCGTGAAACTCGCAACGCCAGCAGGGGGGTTTTCAGTCAGAACGTTGACTTGAACGTTGACGTCAAAGTTGGCCATTTCTCTCTACTCCTAAGTGGAAACGTTTTGTGTGACGTCGACACTCTCAATCACGCCGACTTCCCCAACCGTTGTTTCTCGATACGCGAACTCATAATCCACAGTGATTTGATTTTCCGATCCGATCTGGCGAGCAACAAAAGCAGAACCTGAACCTGTGATGTTCCAAAGAACAGACACACCTTGGCTGGTCAATAGCTCATCGTATTGCTCAGGATTCCACAGAGCTTTGTCGAGAGCTTTTGCAAGACTCTTCAACAGCGAGCTTTGTCCAGGCTTTCCATAAATTGTGACAGAAAATGTCCCGCGCCTGTGTTCGTCAAGATTGGATTCGAACTTTCCAGAGACTTGCTCGATATCTATTGCCTTAAATTCAGGGGTTCCGCCCCTGTTCCCTTCCGAAAGAAACAGAATCGATGCATTAGGGAGAACCTGTCTTGGTAGTCTCTGCTCCTGATACCATACAACAATCGAAGGATCGACAGCAGAAAGCACTGTTCGAACCCAGTCGAAAATCACAGTCTCGTACCATGTGACAGAATAGCTCACAGACTGTCGTCTCCTGGCTCAATCAAAAAGTACTTCCGGTGTGGAAGCCCGGTTGTATGTCCGTTCCAGTTCTCGTCTTCCTGCACTTGCCATGACTTTTCCAGATACTGCACCCTATCAGGCTCTGTACCGCTCGCAGAATCAATCACAATCAAGTCAGACTCTGTGAACAGCTTGTATCTTGCTCGCGTTCTCTGGCCTTCTGGCAGGCTCTGTAGCTCCCTTCCGATCACTGGCTGCACTGATCCCGCAATGTCAAAGCTTGTCGTAACATTCTGAGTCCAAACACCATCCACAACGGATCCTGTAGTCCGTTCAACAGTAAGAGTTTGTGAACCCAGAAACTCTGTCAAGATCCTACCGCTCCCCTGCTTCTCACTTCGAAAGTGACTGCCTGTTGTTCTGCTCCTGTGTCGGCCAATGGATTGTTGACTCCCTTCTGTAGAATCGTCGAAGGGGCGTTCGGGGGAATGCTCCAGTTCCGAATGGACTTCTTCAGGAGATTCGAAGCGAGCAAACCCACTGATATGTATGCTCCATCCGAGCTTGGAGAGCGTCTCGCAATCTGACGCTGCATCTGTCTGTTGAGTTCTCGCCCTAGCATATCCCTGTTCTTATCAACCATTGTTCGAAAGGCTGGTCTTGCAGGAATGTTCCGACTAGGAACCCCGAACTCATTTGCAGTAGCATAGGTTGCTATTTGACCGTGAATCACTCCGACAACCACCACTTTTGAATTCATGTCCACAACCAGACGCTGGAACGAATTCCAACCCCTGTCTCTGTCCACAAATGTTGAACTGGCAGTCATTAAAAAGAAAGCCTTAGTCTGTACGGATTCCAGAAAGTATACGGCATGAATTCACCAGGATCCCAGGACCTGGAAACTCTTCCATATGATTCCTGTAAGTCTCCCGTCTTTTTCATCGAAACAAACTGCCCTGAAGCAGGGATCTGTGTATCAACATTTCTAAGTCGAACCCATTCAAAAAGACCAATCTTCACATCATAGGAGGGAACAACATCACTGCCTTCTTCTGGATCGTCTTCGTAAGCTTCAGGGTCAATCCACTTACCATCCGAATCAACCTTGAATGGGTTGTTCATATATTGATCGCCGTCCTTGATTGCAGCAGTCAATAAAGCCTGAAGCTTCATTTCAACAGCAGGATCCAATGGTTCAGTCAGACCAAGATATAAAAGCAATTCTGCTTTCAAATCTGCCCAAGTCCAGGTATCCGCAAGATATGACACTATTTTAGCCTTTTCAGGATCAAAAGCTCAGGAAAAATAAGACAGCGATTTTTACCATTTCTCCTTTTGTCCCTGACTACTGACAACATGTATTGTCTTGATACATCCTTGGCATCCTCATCACTTACAGATTCAAGCTCTTTTCTAAGACCTTCCACACTATCGTGTCCAGAATGAAGAAGTCTCTTTGCGAGTTTGATTGCATCGCTTTTCTTCATTCTACGGCTCCAGTGCTCTGACTCTTGATGCTAACTCATTTAGTGCATCAGAAATACTCTTTGGAAGACTGTCCCAATCAGCAGGAACAGAAGGAACAAAAGAAAAAACAGAAGGAAGATCTGTTATTGAAACATTCGGATCAACCTTTGAAAGGCTTGACCCTGATATTGCATGATACCTGAATTCTGTACCTGCATCTCCTACAACGTCATATGTTCCCTGTCCAAACATGACAAGCTGGCCATAGAACTGAGCAATACTGCCATTTCGAAGCACAAGAGGGGAACGAGAAGCAACATATTCGTTTAGTGTGATTTTGATGGCAGAACTCATAAAGGCAAAGTTCAAAAGTTCGACAGAACCATCAATAACACAGTTTCCTGTCGGACCTATCCCAAAAAAACCACCGTCAATTCTAACTGCAAAAACACCGGGTGTTGAATTGCTTAAACCGATTGCAACATTGGCAACAAGTCCAATCCAGGCACCGTTTTGAAGATCAACAACAGGGATTGAAGGTGTTGCAGAAACACCCACAATATAACAATCATCAAGGAAAGTTATATCTGCACCTGTGTCTCCAATTACGGCCTGCCGTGTGTTCGACCACTGATAGATATCGACACTCAAAAGGCTAAGCTGAATCCAGTTTGCAGACTGAACATACAAAGAAACTTTGTCGTCAAGTGCTTCTGTTACGATAGACAGACTCTTGATAATTGCAGAAGCCCAATCAGTTGTGAAACTAACTTGGCCATTGATGGTTGTGCTTTCTTTCCCCTGCCCCTGTAGAATGACATTGTCCTTCAACTCAACATCTTGGGAAAAGGTACCGGACGCAATAATTGCAAGAGATGGTTGTTCAACCGTTGCCACCAGGGCAGCGGCATCAACACAATCTTGAATCGTAGCGTATGGACAAGCGTCTGACTCCACATAATAGAAAATAGTAGGACGAACAGAGCCTAATCTGTCCAAAGCACCTGCAATCGTTGAAGGAGCGGGAGAAGCCCAATCCCTCAAGTCGAGCGGAGAATAAATGTCCCCTGCACCTTCTCCCACAACAGACCAGTCATCCGCCTCAGGTCCAAGCTTTGCCCAGTTTTTTCTTGGTACAATATCTTCCTGGAAATACATCGATCCTACAGGGGCGAAGTTCACTTCAGGAAGAGAAGAGAGATTAGGGTCTCCAGTAGCAATCGAGCCCTTGATCGTAACTGCACGCTTGGGCAGCTCTAGATTGACAAAATCTTCAAAGGCGCTCATCAGGGCAACTCTTCAATTTCGAGAAGTTGTGCAGTTCCGCTGCTATTCGAAGATGCAGCCGCTATATCATTCCACCACAACTGCGATGGATTCACTCCCAGGACGAGAATTGTGTATTCGTCTGTTGCGTCTCCAGTGTCGCCTTGTGGAGTATGACGAATTGAAGGCTGGTTTGTTGCGGTTAAAATCCCTGCTTGAAGTTTCGAATAGTCGACAACAGCCACTCCAAGCGGTTCCTGCTGTGAGAACGGACCAAATGTGATATCGCGCTGGACGAATCCACCGAGAACATATGCATCAGAGCCTGTCAGAACCGATGTAACAAGGCCTGCTAGATTTGTTGCACTCGGAGACTGCCACGTATAGGAGCCCTTCACATCATTGTCGTGCACTTGTAGCGTACGTGTCCAAATCTCAGGCCCTCCTGCCCACGAACCAATGAAGGTTCCGCCTCCCGTTTCCTCGCCCATACTCGGAGCAGAAAGCAGTTCCTGATTTGCGCTCAGGGTAATTGTGTGGTTCTGAATTGAAGTTCCATCATTGCCCCCGCTTCTAAGTCTCGAAGCAGGGAGAGAAGCTTCAATGGTACAGGCAACGTGTGCAATCTTAACCAGGGCTGTAGCAATCGAAGTCGCATCGTTTGCAACTCTGTTCGCAGTACAACTCAGATTGTGAGTAGAGACGTTGTAATCCCCTGCAATCCTGTAAGCTTCTTTCGGGAACTCAACGAGAGTGGGGTTTACAACCGCAAGCTCTGACGTGGGAGAATCAAAAAACACAGAGTCCTGATTTGAGACAAAAAAGTTAGCAAAAGCAGATTCTGAGTCTTTGATTGCACCCTGGACACCAGGATACGCAATGGTTCCGAAAGAAACAGAAGGATGCAAATTGTTGCAGTTTACTACGTCAACACCGTCAACAGTACCGCCAAGCTCGTTAGTATCCCTTGTGCTTCCATAAGCACCTGCAGCATTCCTGGCTTGCACCCTTGCAGGCCTCAACACAGCAGAGTCTCCACGGTTTGCAATCGTAACAGCAACCGAAAAGTTGGTTGTTGAAGCGAACGTTATTTCTGCAAATTCACAAGCCTCATGGTCAAGGATTCTCACTCCAGTGCAAGGAACGTCCGTTGTTCCATGAATTGAAAAAGAATCACCCTGTTTCAACTCTGTTTGAATCCCTGGATATCCACCTGTGAATTCAAGAGACAAAAGCTCAGGAGCCGGCTCAAGCACAACAGATACAGTGTCTTTAGAACCATCAACTCCGTCCGGGTTGATCGTTACAGCCTCAACATTCCCAGAGTCAGAAATTGTAACGTCTGCAAGTCCTTCGTAGTATCCACCATCTATGGACTCTGTAAGAAGAAAATCAATTCCTCCAACATTGGCAATCGGAAAGCTGGCCTTGACTCTGACACGAAAGGTCTGCTTGTCACTTTTGCAAGACTGAAGAACAGTGTCCTGTGGAGAATCCTGAAACACCTTGTCAGAAATAACACCGGGAGAAATTGGTTCAATGTCAACAACTCGAATCCATCCTCCATAACCAGGACCTGAACCAGAACCTGCAAACATCGTAACAATCAAATCACGAAGATTCTGATGGTCAACTATCCCTCTTGTATAGTCTCCATCAGAAGAGATTCTTTCTTTGTCCGTTGGGATTTTTGAAAGAAGCTCAGACTTGCTTCGTGACTGATCGTGGTCTCCCCAAGCCATTACGTGTTCGCCTTGTGGTTTGCAACTACAGTGTCAAGAGTCGACTGTTCAGCAGAATCAAGCTCTATCTCGAACTCAACATTACACGTCGAACCTGAAAGGTGCACGTAAAACACCTTCCCAGGAAGCGCAGTCTGGACTTCGTCTGCGAGATACAATCGATTCCCGCTCCCGTCTTCCCTGGAAGGATTGTTGATGTCCCTGCGTCCTGTGTATTCTCCAGACGTGATTCGTTCTCTCGTGTACTGATACATAAAGGCCATGTCTCACCTATGCCTTGTTGTAAACGAGCCTGATTCCGAGATAGTGAATGTTTCCGCCCACAAGATTATGATCAACCATCAATCCGACACGATGCCCAGCTGCAAGCGAAGTCAATACACCTGAAATATCGATAGTGTGCCATTCTCCTGCTTGCGTTGACATGTCGTATGTAGTGGATGTGTCCGAATCTCCGAAGTCGTCAATTCCACCTGCATCAGGACCATACGACGTGAACAAGTCGATATCCCTGCCGGTCTGAGCTGCCCCTGCTTCAGGTGAGTAGATTAGTTCTGCATCTACAAGGGACCCGAAGTCGGCAGGAACCAGGAAGGAGAAATACCCTGATGAAGTCGAAGCAATGACTTTGGTCGCGTAGTTGTCAAGGATTCCGTTGCGGTTCGAGGCGTCGAAGAATCTTTCGCATGACACACCTGCAAGAGTCTCCAAAGCGTCGGAAACTGTTGCCCCAGTAACTGTTGACTCGTTTGCAATGTCGTCAGAACCAAGGCCTGCAATATCAGAATCAAGTTGTTCAAGAGCATCGCTGCAATTTGCTCCGACTACCGTTGAATCATTCGTGACATCGTCTGTTCCTACGCTCCCCGGAGGCGGGGCATTGAAAATGGTATAGATGAAGTCCCTAAGATTCTGGTGATCAACCTTTCCAACCCGGAAGTCTCCATCGGATCGAAGTCCTTCGATAAACGAAGGAACATTGGCAAGGAGTTGCTCCTGTGTCCTGATTTGATCGTGGTCTCCCCAAGCCATTGACAGAACCCCTTATCGTGCGTGCGATGCACAGTATCCGTTGAACTTTCCGTTTCTTTTGCAGCGAGTTCCAGCAGCAGTAACACCCTGGCAGCGTCCAGACTTCTCTTCGACAGGAGACACAACCTTCGTATCGACAGGACTTGTAACCTTCTTCTCCCGATCCTTTGCCTGTCTCTTCGGAGTTCCTTCCTCGACGAACACGGCCCGCTTAGAACTTCGCAGGGCTCTAGCAAGTATAACCCTGACAACAATCTCTCTCCCTATAGGCTGCATATGTCCAAGCATCCTGAAGGGCCTGATAACTCTTACTTTTTGGTGGGCTTTATTCACTGTCCAGCTCCGCTTGCTTCGGGCCGTTCTCCAAGGGCTCCGACTCAGAAAGAGTCAGAACCTATGAAAAGTTCCCGACTAGGGAGCGGCTGGTGGACTATTGAAGTACACATCAACAAAGGCCTGTGGACGAATCACACTCTGTGCCATTCGCTCTTCCAGGCGCATTGCAATCACATTTTTCTCCCACCAGTCGCGATTTTGATCTGAGATGGACATTTCTGCCATTTGACGATCCCAAATAACAGCACCAGTCGAAAAGCCTCCGACAAGAGCATGTGTCTCTTCAATCACAGGAGACTCAACAACATTCATCCTCCATACCCTGGTTACCCCATTCCCGCTCTGCACTTGAGCGAACACATAGTGTCCATCCGTTGCCTTCGTCGTCTCGATGTCTTCGAAGTCGTTCGGATGCAGAACCACAGAATCAGGTGGCAGGAAAGAGAGCATTGCGAGCGTCATTGCCCGTCGGATTGCGTCAAGCTTGGTATCCCCGACAGTACCGGAACTCCACGAATAGTTTTGAATATCAGGGTGCGTCAGAATTCCCTGAATTCGGCGAGTGGAATTGTCACCATACAGCAGCTCCGATTCCTTCGACAGCTCGATGAATTCATTCATCCTCATGTCGATGTACTGCTGAAGCGCAGGGGCATCTTCTAGCATCTGTTTCGACACTGGCATGATGGTAGCCAGAGTCTTGATCGTGGCTTCTGCGAGGTCAAATTCCACGCGGGACTTCGGCTTGATTTTCGCCTCTGGCGTATACACGAATTTGTCACTGATACAGGAATTACCTGCAGCATGCGTATTCGTCAGATTCCCAGTCATTGTTAGAGTTCGGGTGTCATAGTCGATTGTGTCAATCTCTGCCTCTTCTTCTACACCAAGACCAGGAGAGAGAGTAACAATCTGCCCTTCGAAGAATCCTTCTGCGGTATATTCGAGAACAACATCTGGCTGTCCAGATGCTGCCTGGCTCTCCAGTTCAGCATACAGTTCATGTTTGACCGTCTCTTCGGGATACTCAATCTTGTTCGTGTTGACATTGATCGATGGAATCAGATCGAAGAGTTTCCGTGGACGAACGGGGAGATTGATAATCTCATCCCATCGGAAAGTCGGAGCTGCTGCGCCAAGCTCTGCACTGGTGAGAATGGTATCTTTCCGCTGTCCAGGAAGCCAGATGTCACCCTTTTCAAAAGAGAACTTCTTCGCACGAAGGTCTCCGTCTGTCTGTGCCTTCTGAAAGCATTCACTCTCGATAAAGGCCTTTCCGAGACTCTTCCGATCGGAACCACTCCCGAAGCCAGCCTTCGAACGGCGCTCCATCCTCTTTTCCCATACAGAGATTTTCTCCTGAAGATCTTTCTGAATCCCCTTGATTTCCGACTCGAAGCCAGCCCACTTCTCATTCATTGCGTCTAGTTTCTTCGCAGTATCACGAGAGGCTTCGCCGTTCGTCTGGATCTCCTTGTCCTGCTTCGACAGAAGTCCTGCAACATTCTCTCCAAGCTGGTCAATCGACTTCTGCAACTTGTTCAGATCGGCCTGTGCTTTTTCCACACTCATTTCCGTTTAACTCCTTGGAAACTGAGAATCGCGATTCCTAAACATGGAATCGCTCAATCCAACTGTCAACGCTCTCTTGAAGCGCCTTTACTTCGTCGGCCGAATAGCCGATCTGCTTCTCACTTTCTATCTGTTCCAAAGATCGAAACTCTGGAACTTCTTTTTCAAATTCTTCGTAGTGACGATACAGATGAGTATATACTCCCTGCCTGTCAGATTCAGGGATATCAACCCCACCCCTCGCCCCTAGCAGTGCTCCCATTGCCGAATATACTCCGCTCCAAACAGTCGCGTATCCGTCTGCTCTATGGTGTGGAAGCTTGTATGCTGCTTTGATGTCTGGATTCTCACTGTCATACCAAGTCGACATGACACGCAAGTCTTCGACAGACGCGGCTGCTATCTCCGAAGGCCCATCCCAATCACCAGTCTCGTCGAGAGAGTAGCTTTCGAAAGGAACGACCGCCTTGATCTGCTTTTCGCTAGAATCCTCTGTCTCGACACTGGCCGTTTCGAGAATTGCTAGAAGCAATCCGATCGCTTCCTCCAGTTTCGAAAGGCTACTTCCTCGCAGGACTCTTCCGATTTTCGACTGCAGTTCTGGAGTCAACAGTTGCAGACATCTACGCTTCGAGTCGCCAACTCCCAGAATCCTTGCAGACTCGTTCATCGGAAAAGTCACAATCGACCTTTCGAAAAGCTCAATCTCCGGGATAGTCCTGATTCCGGTCTCTTCGTTAAAGACAGCCCCATGCGGAGAGTAGCCAATCGAACAGCCCCATACCACACCGGACTTTGCTAGAATCAGCGCCCTTGTTCCAGGACAACCAGGCCCGGTATCTGGAATTTCGTCTACCGAATACAGGCCTGTATTGTCTTCGTAGAGCTCTAGAGGCTTTCCGATCGGAACGTCTGAATCGTGCTGCCATAGAAGAGGGATTCTCCAAGTTCCCTTTGAGTCTTCCCGCTTCTCTCGGAGAGTCTTTTCGAATGCCCCTGGCAGGATGATATCATCGCCCAAGTCTACATTCATAGTCACAGACGAATGAAGGGCAATAGTCCGTTTTTCCAAGTCAATCTCTGACTTTACAGACTCGAAAGGGAATGCCTTGTATTCCATTGTGTGACCCTCAGTCCGCCTTTTGTCTCTTTCTCCTCCCTGTCCGATTGTTGAGTCGCTTTGGGGATTTTCTAACTCGCCCTATATCGTGAGCAACTAAACAGCAGTTTGTCAACTGTATTTATTCTACGGGTTTGACTTCTGGTTCTGGAGCCTCGTCAATCTGGTAGAGAATCACACACCGGCAATGAGGATGCGCAGGGGGGACAAACACGTTCGGGAGTTGTTTTGTCACTGCAGGAAACGTCTGTTCAAATCCAACAATCTGTCCGTGGAGTTGTCCACAGAATGGACATGTCCTTTCGTCTTCCTGGGCATACCAGACCTTTACCACTCCGTCTCCTGGGGGGAATGCTCCCCCTTCGATTGCGTCCTGTACCGCGAGTCTGGATCCGTTGTTATAGGCGAATGCAAGCTCAGTCCTTGCAATCCTAATGGCACGCTTTCTACGAAGGTATCCAGAAAAAATCTCTGCTTGCCTTAGTGCCTTTTCTTCGGAAAGACCACCTTTCAGTAAATCGTTGAACCGCTGGGATACCCATGCTGCTTCACGTTCTGTGTTTCCAATCAAAGGACGAATAAGAATTCCAATCTCCCTTGGACCAAGGGGATCAATAATCAACTGGTTGCGCAAAAGTTTCCTTAATGCCTGCCTCTGTATATCAGTAATGTCCACAACAAGAGTCGCAGACCTTTTCTCAATCCATTCTGTAAGTTTACCACCAAGCAACTGAAAATCATGCTCTATACCAAGCCCCTCTATTCCAGCCACCATTCGATGAGACCCTTTTCGAATAGCGCGCTTGTAATAGAATTCACATTCTTCTTCTATTGCATTAGCGTACAGTTCTTCAAATTCTTCATTCCAGTTCTGCGGAAGTTCGCCAGTTGCAACAGCATTAGCAATCTCTTCAAACTTTATCGCTTCAGATTGGGCGTTCCAGGTAGACACCAGAAAGCGAGCCATTTTAGGAGAATCACCAAAAACAATATCACTCATTTCCTGAGCAACGTCACGTCTATTTACCGGGATCGGCCTATAAACACCCCTTGGAAGCGAACCCCTTCGAATAGGATCTGAAGGTCTAATATCAGGCCTTTCGATAGGACTGGGAATGTCCGCGCCATACGGGTCACCTTGTGGTGGAGCCTTTCTAGAAAGAGGGAAGCATGGTTCAGTTTGCATTCTGAATCTCTTCGAACTGTGCACGAAGCGGAGCAAACACTTGTTGCAGTTGCTCCGACCGATCGAGTTTTCCGTTGCCCTTTCCTTCAAGTTCCCTTTCGAAAGTTTCGAAGTTCAGACGTCGCGCCATTTCTTCCTGTTCTGCGATACTCTGCATTTCTTCTGGAGCAGTCATACCATCGACAGGGAACAGATTCGAAGCAATGTAACCAACGTCTCCACCGTCAAACTTGAAGCCCAACCCAAAGAATTCTGAAGCTTTGTTGAATGGAGCTCCCATTTTCCAGGCTCTCTCAACCAGTGCAAGCCTCTTGTCGAGTTGCTCAAGCAGGGCAAACACCTTCGACGTGTCCGCTCTTACTCTCTGATTATCTGCGAATTCTGTAGCCAGGTGCAGATTGAATGAGCTCTCAACAAGAGCAATCAACGGAATCAGAGTGTCATCCCACCACATACTTTTCGCAGTGGAAATGTTGTTGTAGGTTGCCCGGTCGAGAATACCTGCGACAGGAAGAGGCATTCCGTAGATAGCGCAAATCTCTTCCCTCGAAAGCTTGCGAGTTTCGATGAAGTCAACGTCAACAGGTGACAAAGCAAGTTGTTGAAACTCTGGCCCAGGACCCTGTTGACTTCCTAGCAAGAGTGGCTTTCGAGCCTGTAAAGCACCCTGATATTCTTCTTTCAGAAAATTCTTCTCCTTTTGGAACTGTTCGAGTGAAATGGGATGGTTGTAGCGGAAGATCCCAGCAGGAACCATCATATTCTGGAGACTCGCTTTCTGCCATGATTGCGAATCGTTCTCAACATCGATAATCCGTGCTGCTGCTCGGATGGGAGAGAGTCCCCAGTAGATATCAGCAGGGTCTACAAACTGCAGATGAATCACGTCTCCAGCTGAAACTGTGTATTTCTTTCCTTCCTGATTCTTCACTTCGTATCCGCTGATATAATCAGCCCTTGAAGGAATCGGAGCAATGTTCTGCGGACGGAGAGTGAACAATTCGACAGGAATCTGATTCGGGCGAATCTTCACAATCAAAGAGTTTCCGGTCAACAGCAGCTCAGAAATGTATCTACTTGTGAAGCTCTGCCTGGACCAGAATTCGTTCGGATTGTTCATCAACTCTCCGAGTGGAGAATTCTCTACAGCCTCCCACGAACCATCTGAAGCCTGTTGCTCGACAGCCCAGGGAAGCTGTGCAAGTGCATCCGCTGTCTTCTTCACACAGACATATACCCAGGAGACTGCCCTGAACCGCTCAAGAGCCAAAGTAGAACTGAATCCAGACCAGCGAGCCTTACCACTCAAGGCCTGTGGATACATGTCTTGCGGAGACAGAGACTTTTCGATCGCAAACTCTTGCAGAGCCAGATTCAGGACTTGGCCAAGATTGCCCCTGTCAATCTTCGGAACTGTGTTCTCCAATTTTGGACTTTTCGCAATCTGCCCTTCTGCACTACCGCTCCACCATCCACGGAAACGACTCAACAAACTCATGATGAATTTCCTTCAAAGAGAACCTGCAAGGAGGCCCCCTCCCCGCAACTGGAATCGAGATAGCGCTTGACTGGTCGCGTCAACTTGGTCGTCGTTGACAGAGTTCGGGAACTTTCGACACTCATCGAGGAATCCATGAACCCATGGAAAAGCATTAGGTCTAGGAAGATAGACATTGTGCGATTCTATCTGTGGAGATACAGCCAGGGCTCTAGCGGTCTTAGACCCGTAGGGTTCGACAGGAACCAAGCCCCCCATCTCACTCTGAAGTTGTGAAATAATCGCAGGACCGTTTGCCTTGTCTTCGACAAGTTTAAGCGAAGCCTGTGGATACTGTTTCGAAAGTGAACGAATCTGATTCAGAGTTTCGACAAAGCTCCACTTGCCTCGAACTTGGTCTGCAAGGTAGCAAAAGGCTTTTTTTCTACACCATACCTGGCCAACTACGTATGAACTTCCAGACTCCTTGAAATTCATATCCCAAGATTGGATCCACTCCGCTTCAGGATCGTCTCTGTCTGGGAGCAACTCTTTCTCCCATAGATCACCGTCCAGAACCGGTCGAGTCCAGAACCTGAACCAGTCTTCCGACCAGATATTCCCAGAACCTTCGACAGGACGCTGTTGATACATACTCTCGAAGAGTCTGGTACCTAGCTCTTCCTTGATTGCGTTCAGGCCCGTCTCGCCTTCTAGCGGATACCTGCTAGACCACAGTGGCTCCCCAGGCTTTCTGCCGATCGGATCGTCTTCTTCTGCGATTGCCCGAAGAACTATGTGGTCCCATGGGAGCCTTGATTCTCTCAACAGCCAGCCTGTCAAGTCACAGTCTGCCCATCTTGTTCCAACCAGGAGAACGGAAGAGTTCTCCATTCGACGGGTCATGAAAGTACTTTTCCACCAACTATGCAGAGTTTCGTTTGACTTCTCCGAAACTGCATCTTGCCAGTTTTTGTGTGGATCGTCGCAGGATAGCAGGTGTCCATGCCTCCCTGTGATCGGTCCCCTTACACCTGCGGCTGCAAGCCCGCCTCCCTGGTGTGTTCTCCACCTGGCTACTGCATAACTGTCCCTTCGAACGTTCCTCTCTCCGACGATGTCACGAACGTCTCTAGAAAAGTCGTAGGACAATCCTGAATCGTAACTTGTCAGAATTACCTTTCGAGACAAATCCCAAGACAGGAACCATGATGGAATCCACTTCGACAGTAAGTCTGATTTCCCGTGTCCAGGTGGCATGTTCACAATGCAGTAGTAGTTCCCCTGGACCAGTCTCGGCTGTATCCGACTACAGATCCACTGTAGATGTCTCGCAGGCTTCCAGACTCCAGCAGACATGACATGAGCAAAGCTGTCTGGTCTAGCTGCCCAATAGCCCTGTCTTATGTCTGGTAGAGAGTTGAGAGAAAGCAAAATTGAGACTCCATCTCACAGAGACTTTCTACTGATATACGGTAGAGATGGAACAATAGAGTTGTCAACTCCAGCAAAAAAGAAAGGCTGCCCTAAAGCAGCCCACTCTCTCAACTAGTTCAGCAGTCTGAGTCTCAGCATTTGTTTACGCTTTGAACACAGACAAAATCCCACTGTGAACCAAGGCTCGCTCTGTCAAGTGATCTTCCTCTTCCAACAACTGTTTGGTGATTTGCTTGGATATGGCTCTAAACTAATATTCACCAGTAGACAGCGAACGCTGTTCATCTTCTAGCAACTCTACAGGGCAACCATCTTTTGGAAAGAACAATTCTTCTGCAACCACATGAATGTTGACATTAACCGATTCGCATTTGGAAGGCAACATGTGTCTATTCACAGAGTCATGCAAGACCCTATTGCCGGCTTTGAGACCATTACTTCCACACGCGAAAAACACAACCCCTTCAGGGTCAATCGCACAACCCATAGAAGGGGCTCCGATAGAAGGGGCTCCGACCAGAATCCCCAAGTCCAGTTGTTCTCCCGATCTGCAATGCGAT
>Ga0180437_10001832_pt1 | contig 35537 bp, 48 predicted proteins | sample SS_ome_4_FD_132410 | JGI IMG/M metagenome (GOLD analysis project Ga0180437, IMG submission 132410) | Hypersaline lake sediment archaeal communities from the Salton Sea, California, USA - SS_3_D_1 metaG | ecosystem: Environmental > Aquatic > Non-marine Saline and Alkaline > Hypersaline >... | reverse complement strand
CCACTCCTATATGAGCGTATTAAACACATAGACAGGCTTATAACTAAAGTGTGCCGAAAGTATTTGCCCGACCCTCCGGCGCATTTAGAAAAATCGGTCTACGAGGTTTTTAATGCGCTTTGCAAACAACGGAAAAATTTAATCAATCAAATATAAAGAGGTGTGTCATCAAATGGTTTAAGCATATTTCTAAAAGTCGAAATGATGCTCTTATTAGGGATTTGATAACTCTATTTGGTCTTGCCGGTGAGCATGTTTTTTATCGAACTCTTGAACTTATGGCAGATGAATTTAATGTAAAAACTCCTGGCTACAATAAATTTTTAGTCAAAAGTTGGATAAAAAATTATCATACAAGTTACAAAAAAACGGTCAAAGTTTTGAAGTTTCTACGCAGTTTTGAAGATAAAAAAAAGAGAGTTTTTTTTAAAATTAGGGGTTCAGGTAACACACAAACTATACAGCTTAATTGTCCTAAATTAAAAGAATTATGCGATAACTGGACACAAAAACAACTCAAAAAAACTACGAAGTCACTACGAAGTAAAGACGAAGTAACTTTCCGACAAGAAGAAGAAGAAGAAGAAGATAAAGATAAAAAGAAAAAAAAGAAAAAGAAAAAGCGCAAACAATTTACCCCACCTACCTTTAACGATGTTGTTAAATATTTTATAGACAATGGATACACGAAAGAATCTGCAATTAACGCTTTTAAATATTACGATGAAGCTGAACCGCCTTGGACTGACTCTACTGGTAAAAAAGTCCGAGGTTGGAAACAAAAAATGCGTGGCGTTTGGTTTAGGGATAAAAACAAGCAATCAGAAACTAAAAAACCGAAAATAGGCAAAGCAGGAGACACGGGTATATATGATAACTAAAGTTCCCCCACAGAGCATCGAGACAGAAGAATCTATTTTAGCGTCCTGTCTTTTAGGGTATACTCAAAAAGCGGTCAATCTTTTAACTTCCAATGATTTTTATAAAACTTCCAATCAAAAGATATTTTCTGCAATCTGTGATTTACACTCTAAAAAAGAACCTATCGATTTAAATATCCTTGTTGATTATTTGCGGGAACGAAATCAATTAGAGGAAATTGGCGGAGCGTTTTATTTAGCACAATTAATTGATGTTGTGCCAATCGCATCTAATATTGAAACATATTGTAAAATTCTAAAAGAGAAATCTATTTTACGTAAACTCATAGAAGAATCCCATAAAATCATTCAAGACTGTTACGATCCCCAAGAAGACACTTCCTTAATTCTGGAAAAATCCAGGCGCTCGATTTCTTCTATTAATTACGAATCAAAATCAAACCTTTCCTCATATTCCGAATTATCAATGCAAGCATCTGAAAGATATGAGAAATTATATCATAATAAAGGCAAGCTTACCGGCATCCCATCGGGTTTTGTTGATTTGGATTGGTATACATGCGGATTTCAACCCACTGATTTTATTCTTTTGGCATCAAGGCCGAGCATGGGAAAGACGGCGCTTTGTATGAATATGGCGAGAAATATAGCTAATCGTGGGGATCCGGTATTGGTGTTTTCTTTAGAGATGTCAAAGCATCAACTCTATGATCGGCAGATTGCCTCAGAGAGCAAGGTCAATCTTCAAAAGTTTAGAAGCGGAAGGTTTGCGGAGGAAGACTGGGAGGATCTAAACAAAGCACAGGCAAGGGCCTTTAACTGGCCGGTCTATATTGAGGATTCAGCGGCACTTCATTATTCGGCTATTCGATCAAAGGCGTTTTCCGCCATCGAGAAGCACGATATCAAGGTGATTATTATCGATTATCTTCAGTTAATCAAGGGAGACAAGGAAGCATCCAGAGACAGAGAGGTTGCGGGGATCAGCGGGGCCATGAAGGCCATGGCAAAGGAATTTAATATTCCGGTGATCGTTTTATCCCAACTTAACAGATCATTGGAGAGTAGGAAAAACAAGAGGCCAGTGCTGTCAGACTTGCGCGACAGTGGAACGCTTGAACAAGATGCAGATGTTATTATGTTTTTGTATCGGCCGGCAGCATATGACGAGAAAGAAAACTATGAGGGTCAGACAGAGTTGAATATCGCAAAGCACAGAAACGGACCGATAGGAACAATCAACTTAAAATGGGAGAGTAAGTTCACAAGGTTTTTAACTTTAGAGAGAAAACGAAGTGAAGGCGACGTTTGAAGAAGCGGTAAGAGCGGCCGCAGAAATTTTAAAAGAAGATAGAATCCTAAAACATTCTTATGATGATTTAGAACATTTCCAAAAACTCGCATGTCATAAGATAGTAAGGCAAGCCGCAAGGTTAGTTAAAAAAATCAGGGAAATGAGAAAGGAGAAGGAACAATGAATGTTGTTATCGAATGGGCCATGGTTATTGGCGTGGTGTTTCTTATGTTGGTGATCTTGGCTGTTGTTGTCGGCACGTTTATTTGTGTCGGCAGAGATGGGGGTTATCCTGATCTTGAAGATGTGGAAGAGGGTTGAATAATGATTGAAAGGCGTAAAGCCGAGCGCAGGGGCGCTGGTCATCCTCTACCCTTTAAACTTCGGCGGATAGAATTCCGAGATCGGCGCAATAGGCAACGGGTACTCATAGAGGGTGATGGGAGACGAATCGGAGAGCGGCGGTCTGATAACGACAGGAGACAGGAAGGATGGCAAAGGGTTTAAGTAATACCCAAAGAACATTACGGGCTCTTAGGCAGGAAGGTTATATTTGTGGGATTGTCGAAAGGTTTAATCCTTACGGTGGAGTGTTATTACCAAACGGCAAAAGGTCGGGAATAAGGCAGGATTTATTTAACTTTATTGATATTATTGCCATAAAGCCAGTTGGAATTTGTGGAATTCAATCGTGTGGACAGAACTTTGCCGAGCACAATCGCAAAATACTGGAAAACGAATTTGCCCCTGAATGGCTTAACGCCGGTGGTTCAATCGAGCTTTGGGGTTGGCGTAAAATCAAAAAAAAACGAGGGGGTAAACAAAAGATTTGGGCTCCCCGGGTTAAGGTTTATGGAAAAGAGGATTTTGATTAATGTCATTAAAAAAACCTGGAACGGAAAAATGAGAAACCCGTGTTTAACGAATGGCCCGGACGGTAGTTTGTGTGATTTGGCTGGATTTGATAAAAACAACGACACTTGCAAGAACTGTTCAAAACGTCTGGAATATATAAATTTTCTCGGATTATGCCCCTGTTCATACAATGATATGCCGACAGACGGTCATGGTGGTTTTGATTGGGATAATTTAAAAACACACTATTTCGTAGACGTTAATGATAAGGAAAACATCCAGAAGTTTATTAAATCAATGTGTGATAAATTCTATACTACTGTCGAATCATTACAAAATGAGAGACATCAGACACAGCCGGTTCCAACAGTTCGAGAGAAAATTGCAAGGATATTATTTGAAAAAGGCTTGGAGCGATCAAAAATAGGCCCACTAATCGGTTCGAGTTATAACTCAGTGTGCCGATATGTCAAGGGCGTGAAGAAATGACAAATATTGTCACTGTTGCATAATTATATCACTTTCAAGCCTAAATTTGTCAAAAAAAGTGTTGACAGCAATAATTCCAAAGTAGTATAAATAAACAGAATTAGAGAAAATCCCTAATAAATCAAATTATTATCACGGCTAAACAATAAAATGGAAATCGCGGAAAGCATTGAAGGGTTAATGCGATTAACCCCAGAAAGTGACGGAATTAGCGCCTATGTAATATCAATAGTCAAAAACTTGGCAAGACATCGTAATGTAATTGTTGATATCAATCTAATAAACGGAACACGCAGCTATATCGGCCAATCAGAAGATATTAAAAGATTAGAGCAGGATATACTTGACACACTCCAAAAAGAATTCAACCAGCTGGCCGATTAGTTAAACAAACAACAAATTATTTAACCGGCTAATCATGGCAAAAACACCCAAAATAGGCAGACCCCTAAAATTCAAATCCCCAGAAGAACTCCAAAAGAAAATAGACGCATACTTCGAACATTGCGATAATACCATTATAAAAATACAACACCCGTTCTCAAAAGGTATAACAACGGTTAAAACAAGCAAACCTTATGATATCGCAGGGTTAGCCAGTTTCCTTGATACAAATAGACAAACGTTGCTGAATTATCAAGCACAAGAGCCGTATTTTGACGTCATATCACGTGCAAAGGAGCGGATTGAGGCTGATATTGTGGCAAAGTCTATGCTCGGTATTTACAATCCTAAAATTGCCGCCCTTAATCTGGCAAGTAATTATAATTATTCTGAAAAGCAGGACATAGATGTTAAGAAAACCCTTGAAATAACCATGTCTGATGATGATCTGGATCGAGCTATTGAGTCGTTCATATCTAAGGTAATTTCATATCAACCTAAAATACCGGAAGAAACAGTACAAAATGCCGAAATCATAGACTCGAAAAATAGCGATTGTGAGTGATTATGAGGAAATAAGAAATAGTGTTTATCTGATACCTAATATCAACAACTTATGAGACATGCAAAAACCCACAATCTCTTGTTTTCTCTTATTTTCTCTGAAATGCTCAATAGTTAACATAATGTTCCTTATCAGATTATGATTTATTTTATCACACAACACGATAGATATGTGAAAATTGGCTATACAAGACTCGATCCTTATGGTCGATTAAAAGCCCTGCAGGGTAGCAATCCTGAAGAACTAAAGCTTTATTGTGTCATTGAAGGAGATAGAAAAAAAGAACAAGAATTACATGAACGCTTTAGGGATTTATTGGTCAGGGGTGAATGGTATTACATGACTGATAAAATTAGGAGTTATCTCAATATATTAAAAAGAAATAAAAATATAACGGCTATGTCTTTAGAATGTCTGAGATCACAAATAATCATACTTGACGATCTAAGAAGGGTAATTTGAGACACTTTTCAATATGGGACCCTAATATCGAGGGGGTGGGGGGCCATATAGCGGCCAGTGGGTCTGTATCGTTGTATCCATCATTCGATATTTCCGGAATTATAAGGGGGGTGCAATGCTTTACATATTAGGCGGTACTGATACGGAAGCGTTTGAGTTTGCGAGGAATGATAAGAAAGTGAGTGTTTTTAAGGTGATACGTGGTATTCATGATGTTCGTAATCGTCGTATTTCGAAGGTATTGCGTGTTGGTAGTTTTGCTGATCGTGGTGATTTGGATGAGATTATGGATGCCTTGGGTAACGCTGAAATTATTGATGTTTAGGGAGTAGTATATTCTCAAAAAGTTATATAGGTGCGGAAAATCGTGGGAAAACACAAGAGTATATTCCTGAAAGGTTATATAGAGAAGGAAATGGCGGCATGAAGAAAGAAATTCTTGATTGGTATGCTGGAAAAAGCCTTGAAATTCATAAACAGGTAGAGCTCGGTGCCGTGTTTAATTTATCTCAGCATCAGATCGAAGCGGCAATGGAGCATTGCTATAAAAAGATCGTACACGAGCGCAAGCCCGTGCCCGACAATCAGATTGCCTGGTATGTTCGCAATGTTGCCAAGGATATAGATGTTTCGGGGGTTGTCGAGGAGCACGCCTTAATAGAGAAGGCCAAGGATTTAAAGAAAGAGATTGAATATTTAGATCGAAGGATTCGTGCCGAAAAGGTTTTGTCTAAGAGGGTTATTTCCAAATTAAAATCAAACAAGTTAAAATTTAATGTTGAAATAAAAAAGAACGGCTTGCGATTTGAAAGGGAGATGTCTCTTAAAGATGACGAGATAAGACGAGTTAAAAATACCTATGAAGCCAAGATATCCACAACCAAAACTTCAAAAGAGGCATTAAAACGACGATACGAAGCTGAAATTTTTAGAATAAGGGAAGAATATAAAAAGAACATAAATGAAAGGCTTGGTTCTGTTGCAGCTGTTTGGGCCAAGGAGAAAAGGCTAAGCGCCACGATTATATACATTTTAATTTTAACAACTTTAAGCCACATGGGATTTTGGTTGATATGAAAAAAGTAATACTAATTTTGATTTTTGTTTTATGTCCGCTTTCTTTAAGCGCTGAGTGGAATTGTGTCTGGGAAAACGACTCAATTATAAGTGTTCAAAAAGGTCTGAATGGTCGTATCAAGGTTTGGTCTGAGATTGTAAAGAACGAAGAAGGAAAGCAAGTGAGTAAACGTGTTGAAACCCATGAGTATTATCCCGCCGGGGAAATTAAAAAAATAAATCAAAAAGTGTATGACTCAAAAAATGTTTTAAAATCGGAAAGGAATATTAATCACTATACAGACAACAGGCCTCCGGTTGTTATAGAGCAAAAGGCGGTTAAATGAAAAAGCGACTATCTATAATATTTATTTCAATTTTTTTAATTGTGACGGTTGCCTATGCTGGTATCTTGCGGCCCTCAGGGAAAACGTCACACCCCCTAAAAACCGGACAAACGACAAGCTATACCACAGGTGACGACGGTGATTTAGAGAAAGGGCTGCCGAGAAGGTATGTAATCTACAGCACCGGGCAGTACAGCGGCACCACGAATATCACCATCAACGGCAAGACCCATGCCCTGAGCAACAACTGCGTGCGGGACGCCCGCACCGGGCTCATGTGGGCGCGGTACGTGCCCACGGCGGACATCGGACCGGCAACGGCCGGCAAGCTGTTTTGGGAGCAGTGGACTCTATCCGAAAAGACGGATATCAGCTTCACGGCCGGTACCAAAACCATCAACTCGGTTGCCGGGGATTTCGACACGGATGCCTTATGCGCCGGGCGCAAATTCACGGTCACGGGCACGGACGACAATGACGGTACGTACACGGTTTCATCCATCACGGCCAACAACCTGGTAACGGTGGAGGCGCTGACCGACGAGGCGGCCGGCGACACGGTCACCATCGCCACGGTAGACGACCTGATCTGGGATGCCCTGGACCAGGCCAACACCAATTCCCTGGGCGGATACACGGACTGGCGGATTCCTAATTATTTTGAATTGACAAAACTTATCAACCTGGGCAACTGCAACCCGGCCATCGACACCACCGCATTTCCGTCAACACCCAATGTCTATCATTGGACCGCGTCTACGCATCCGTGCAATAGCGCCTACGCGTTCAACGTGTACTTCGGCAATGGGCTCGTGTACAACCGCAATAAGCAGACGCGCAAGTATTATGTGCGGTTCGTCCGAGGATAGGTTATTCGGGCATTTGAGTGATAAAGGGGTATAAAATGGACAATATATTCGTAATTCCAACAAGGATAACCGAGAGCACGCTTATCCATAGCGGGCCTAATTTTTTAATGGATATTATTATAGGGTCGGATGGCACAAACAACCCAACTGTTGCGTGTTACAATGAGGCTGATGATAGCAAGACCGCAACAGCAAGGGTTATTCCTTCTCAGACGTATGATGCGATTGCTTTGGGCCTCAACGGAATTGTGCTTCAGTTTGCGCGATTTAACAATACCGGCCTTTATGTTGAGGTTTCAAACCTTGGCAGCGGTGAGATAGTTGTTGGTAGCAGGTTGGCCGGCACTTTAAGTTATTATAGCTTTAGGTAGATGAATAGAAACGAAACAGTTTTGAATTATACATCTTTTGCGAAGTCTATTGCCGGGAAGATATGTACGAATAGAAATATAAACGATTCTTGGACTCGCAACGATTGTGAATCTGCTGCTGTTGAATCTTTGATAAGGGCGATTGATAATTATGATGAATCCATGGGGGCTACTATTGGGACGTTTGCTGGAATAAAGATTCGCGGGGGTGTTCTGGACCATCTCAGAATGGTTTCTGGAACGCCGAGGAATTGTACTGATAAAGCAGCTTTATTAAAAGTGAATTTTTCGAACCCCGAAAACTTTAATTCTTTTGAAAATTCATTGGCCTATTCTGTGAATGGCACTGAAGGCAAGGTTTGTAATAAGGATTTGGTTCAAAAAATCTTTGCACATATAAACACTTTAAAATGCCGAGAAGATACTATTGAGATATTAAAGCTGTATTTCTGGGATGGTTATACTTTGCGCGAGATTGGCGACATGAAGGGAATTTCTTATACTCGAGTATCTCAGATAATTCTTTCGGTATCGAGAAAGGTTAGAAAGGCGTTTAAAAAATGCTGGAAGCAAAGCCAGACCTGTCAAAATTAAGCCGCAGGGAAAAAGAACTCTTATATATTCGTTTAAAAGAGCGCGTACGGCGATATGAGCATAAGAAGATAGAATCTTTTTATCCAGAGACAGGTCCGTTGTCGCGGCATAATTATCCGAAACACATGGAATTTTTTCGAGCGGGTAAGAAATTTCGTGAGCGCGGCGCCATGGCTGCGAATCGGATTGGGAAAACCGAAGGAATGGGGGGTTATGAGCTGACCTGTCATTTAACGGGCATTTATCCTGATTGGTGGGAAGGGTATAGATTTACCGGTCCAATAAAGGCCTGGGCTTCAGGCACCACGAATCAGACCACAAGAGATATTCTGCAACACAAATTATTGGGACCGATTTCTGATATTGGTACGGGTTTGATTCCCCATGATTGTATTTTGGATTATAAGCGCAAGGCTGGGGGGATTCCTGATGCCATAGAAACAGTTTTTATCCAGCATGTTACCGGTGGGGTTTCTGTCTTAGGTTTTAAGTCATACGAGCAGGGCAGGAAGGCATTTGAAGGTGTTGAGCAGGATGTGATCTTGCTGGATGAGGAGCCTCCGGACGATGTTTATAATGAATGCCTGATCCGCATTATGACAACTGGCGGTATGATTATGTTGACTTTTACCCCTCTGCAGGGGGTGTCCGAGGTTGTCAAGAAGTTCATGCCCGATGGAAAACTTCCAGGACCGCATGATCAGGTTATGAGATTTGTAATTCAAGCGACTTGGGATGATGCGCCTCATCTTTCGGAAAAAGAAAAGAAGGAACGATGGGCCAGTTTGCCTCCGCACCAAAGGGATGCAAGATCTAAAGGCATACCTCAGTTGGGGTCGGGGGCTATATATCCGCTTCTTGAAGATTATATTGTGATTGATGATTTTCCAATACCTCCATATTGGTCAAGGGCGTATGGTTTTGATGTGGGCTGGAACTGCACAGCCGCAGCGTGGGGGGCTACAGACCGGGATACCGGCACATCTTATATATATTCTGTCTATAAAAAAGGCCTGTCTGAGCCACCGGTTCATGTTCAGGCCATAAAATCAAGGGGGAAATGGATACCAGGGGTTGCAGATCCAGGGGCGAGGGCTTCAAGTCAGAGAGACGGCGAAAAACTAATGGACGAATACGTTGATCTTGGTTTAGAGCTTTCTCCTGCTGATAACGCAAGGGAGGCTGGTATATTTGATGTTTTTGTCGCTCTTTCAACCGGAAAATTAAAAGTTTTCAGGTCTTGCGCTCCATGGTTTGAGGAATTCAGGTTATATCGCAGGGATAAAAACGGCAAGGTAGTCAAGGAAAACGATCATTTGATGGATTGCACAAGATATTATGTAAGATCAGGTATAGACATTGCCATACAAATGCCGATAGAAATTATGCAACAGAAGATTCTTATCCCGGGCAATCCTTATGACCCTATGAAGTTTGGTATGAACAAAGAAGAGGACGGTTCATACGATCCTTTAAAATATGGAATGGAGGCTTAGATGTCTGCTTTTACGAATTTATTTAGAAAACCGAAAAGCCCGACAAAAGTAATGCCAGAGTCGGAACCTGTAACGGACGATTCGGAAGAGGTTAAGGAGGCAGCTGCAAGAGAGGCCGATGCTTTGAGGAAAAGAAGGGGTCGGGCTTCCACGATTTTGACCGGTCCCGGGGGCGTTATGACAAGCCCGAATGTTTACAAAACGATTTTGGGTTAAACCATGAGGTCAGACGAAGACAAAGTAAAAGACATCAACAACACTCTAAAGGTGCTTCAGGAAATCCGCCGTCCGTTTGAGGGCATGATTGATGATATTCTGACTTATATTTATCATGGCAGAAGAAAGGTTAAGGACGGTACTCAGGCGAAAGGCCAAAAAACGGGCACTCAAGTATATGATGGTACTGCCCTGGGCGCTGCGAATCTTCTGACCGATGGTTTTACCGGATACACGATTTCAAAGTCTTTCAGGTGGTTTGCCTATACCCTACCTCAGAGAATGGTATTTCCCAGATATTCGGGGATGAGGCAATGGAGCGGTAAAAGAGTTGATTCCATACCCGAGATCAAGGCATGGCTTGAAGACGCTGAAGAGGCTATGTATTCGGCACTGATGGCCTCTAATTTATACGACATAGCCCCCGAGATCGTAAGGGATGCCGTGACTGTCGGAACCGTTACCGTAAACATTGAAGAGGACATTAAAAATTCTCGCGTTATTTTCAGGGTCCCGCATTTCAGAGAGTGCTATGTTGCTGAGAATTATTTTGGCGAAGTGGACACCCATTATCGAGACTATAAACTTACCCTGAAACAGTTAAAAGAAAAATTCGGATTTGAAACCATGAAAGAGGCAGATACGAATTTTAAAGACAAGTACGACAAAAACATGCATCAGGAAATGGAGGTTGTTCATGCGTGTTATCCCAGAGAAGATTATGATGTTCAAAAACTGAACAAGAAAAATAAACCTTATGCTTCTATCTGGGTTTTAAAGCCGGGAAATAAACTTTTACTTGAATCCGGATTTGATGACAGTGCATTTTTAACCTGGCGCTGGCGAAAAAATAATGATGAGTGGTATGGTCGATCTCCTGCCTGGGATGCATTTATTGATGTAATGACAGCAAATCAGGCCGGAAGGACGAATTTAATAGCCGGACACAAAATGGTTGAGCCTCCAATGGTCGGCACTTCAGATTTGAGAGGGCAAGTCAATATCGGACCTAAAGGCTGGACATGGGTTAAAACCATGGACCGAGCTCCAAAACCGCTTGTTACCGGTATTCAACTTCCGTATGGGATAGAGATGCAGGACAGATATCGAGACGCGATCAAGGATCATTTTCATGTGGACTTCTTTCTTATGCTGTCACAAGCTGTTGCTCAGAAAGTGGAGCTTACAGCAACCCAGGTTATCGAGATGGGCGGAGAAAAAGCCGCGATCTTAGGATTAAGAATAGGAAAGTTTGAAACAGAGTTCTTAAATCCTGCACATGACAAAGTGTTTCACATTGAGTATAGAGCAAAAAGAATTCCAAGACCGCCGGACATTCTACTTGATCTTGCCGGGGGCGATATCGAAACCGAATATTTAGGACCGCTGGCACAGGCTCAGAAAAAACTTTTTAAGTCTCAGGGTATTACTCAGGGGCTTGATGCAATTGGCGGGATATCCGAGATATTTCCAGAAATTCTTGATCTTATCAATCCTGATGAGGCTGGCAAAGAACTTCTGATTTCCAGGGGATTTCCACAGAAGGCCATGAATTCACCGAATAAGATTAAAAAGATTAGACAGTTGAGACAACAAAAACAAGAGTTAATGGAGGAAATTGCTATCGCGGAAAAAGCCGCAAGATCGGCCCCGGCTGCTGGAAAAGAGGTTTCCCCTGATAGCCCGCTCGGTGAAATGATGGGATATAAAGAAGAGTGAAAGATAAATACCGAACAGTTTTTTTAAATTCTCCCATCGGCCTTGAGGTGTTGGCTGATATTTTAACCACGTGTCATTTTGGATGTATGCTTGACCCTGATAACAAGGTCCAGGTATCCGAAAACAACGTGGGAACAGCAATTTTACATAAATGCGGTATTTTTGCCGAAGATACTCTTTTGGAGGTTGTTCAATCGCTTGCGGGAGTGTCTTCAAAAGGGAAAGAACAGGAAGAAGAAGATCTTTTAAAGAAGGGTTTAGAATAAAATAAAACTTGGGCTTACTGAGGGGTAGCTCCCCAAAGGACAGCAATTTAAGGAGCAAGTGTGAGGCTCACACCCGATTTATCGGCTTACACTTCGCTCCTTTTTTTGTTGCCCGGAAACCGGAGGAAAGGAAAATGAAGATTTTTAAGAAAGTTTTAGTGGCAATTTTGATCGTTTTAATGACTGCTGGCATGGCTTATGCGTCTGGGTACGGTTGCGGAGGGACCGTAGGCAGATGCGAAAATCCGGATCGTCCCAGTGTCGGATGTTTGGGTAATTCGGATGCTCCGTGGAATACCGCAAACATTAATACGTTGACCGTCAACACTGATGTCATACTTCCGGCTGAAAAAGTGGGGGCCGGTGAAATTGCCAATGTGACAAGGCCACTTCCTGGTATCGGCGGAGGCTTGGCCGGCTGGGTAGTTGATTCAGCCGACGACATTGACGATGCTTCAGCGCCGGAGATGGGAACTGCTGATAATATCCCGGCTATTATCTGGGACAACTCGGGAGAAACCGCGGGCATTCAAAAAACCTTTAGGCTGCCACCGGACTATGTTGCTGATACGGCGCTGGTTTTTTATGCCCTGATTTCGTCTAATACCGCTGACGGTACAAGCACAAAACTGGATTGGATGCTTTGGGACAATGCCGATGGCACAGCGTTTGATGCCGCTGAGATAGGCCAGAGCACAGTTACATCAACCGAGGCATCCCTTGATGTCAAATGCGATGTCCTGACTTTGACCTTGGATGCCACAGGAATTGCCGCAATGACAGCGGGGCATTTTTATACCATCGAAGTGTTTAATGCCACAACTCACGCAACGGCCAATTTAGAGTTGAAGGGTTTTGATGGAGTTTACACAGCGAAACAATAAATGGCAATGGGTAATTGCTTCTATCGTTTTAATGATTGCATTTATCCATTTTCCTGCAAAGAACATGAGGGCTCTTTTTGAGTTCATGGTTGTTTGTGCATCCCTACTCGTTTTTGCGATCTTTTTATATGAGAACGTGAACAAATGGGTAGCAGTGTTTTTATTGCTGGCGTTAATTTCTCATTCTCTGCCGGCATTTTTATATACCGGTAAATTAAACACCATGCAATCTCATTTGGTGTTGATAAACATAACAGTGGGCTGCCTGTTTTATTCTGTTATCGTTTTAAAATGCCAGAACTGTGAACGCATATTTGATGCCTTATGTATTGTTGCCATGCTTCATTTATACATCCTGTTTTTCGAGGCTTTTATTGTGAAATGGAGGTTTCCAACGGGCTTAACCGCAAACCCTAATGAATCAAGTGCACTTATGGCTCTTTGCGCTCCGGCGTTTTTTCGGAAAGGCTGGCTTTTTTTTATATTGATCCCTGTTGTCGGATTAATATTAAGCAAGTCTTTTGGGGGTGTTGTCGGGCTATGTCTTGCGTTTATAATCTATGCAGGGCTGAACGGGTATAAATTTTGGCCGCCTGTATTAATATTTTCAGGTCTTATATTTTATACGCTTTTTATAGATGCCCCGGATATCAGTAGGCGCTTAAATATATGGACCGAGGCTGTAAAGTTATCAGTTCATCATAAAACTTACCTTTTGGGTATCGGTCTTGGCAGATGGACCGAGATTTATCAAGACGTAATAAAAGTAAAGCCTATTTTTAAAGGAATTATAAGGCTACACAATACTTTTATTCAAAACTATATCGAAATGGGAATTGTTTCGATTTTCATAACTGTAAATTTTTTAATAAGTGTGATTTTAAGAGCGAGAGAATTAACAATCAGAGATTTTAAAATTCCCAGACATTGTATAATTTCGCTTTCATCTCTCGGTGCTGTAATCGGCGTGTGTATCGCCAATTCAGCTTTTAGAATGAACGCAATAAACGGAATGCTTATCATTTTATGGCTGGCAATTTTGGAGGTACAGCTTCGTGTCAGAGAAGTCGCAGATTAATGCATTGTTTTTAGTTGGAATGCTTGGCGTTTTGTTCGGATTTATAATGTTCGCGTTAGTATCGGACAAAATCCAGACATCTATTAAAAAACATCCTCCGCTTACAGTTGAGTATAGGCTGAAAGTATATGAGGATGGCAAGGTCGATTTAAAAAAAGTGCTTTTAGGCTCAAGTAAATCGGGAGATATGGAGCACATAGAGAGGGATTAAAAATGCCACTGACTAAAAAAGGAAAAACCGTACTTACTGAAATGAAAAGGCATTTCGGCAAAGAAAAGGGCGAAGAAGTTTTTTATGCCTCTATTAATGCGGGAAAGGTCAAGGGGGCTGAATTGCGTAAAAGAAAAAGGAAGAAACAATGACAGACACAGTAGCAATGCCGGATAAAACAGAGGAAGAAAAAGAGTGGATGGCTGAAAATGATGCACACACTCTTACAGAGGCAGAAGTCATAAAGGCGGACCCAGAAAGATTTAAGATGGCACAAGAAGTTGCTAAGAAAATAGCTGAAGATCAAAAGGCCAAAGCAGAGGCTATGCAGCGCATAGCTAATGCCAAGATGGAATATAAAAACTCACCAAAAGAGTGAAAGGAGTATAGATTATGGCGGGTGAATGGATGGCACAGTTACCGGACGACCTGAAAGAGAACGAAGCTTTTACCTCATTCGAGACTATTGGAGATTTTGCAAAAGCACATCTCGACACTGTGGGGAAGGCCAGTGAGCTTGATGGGAGGGTGAATGAACTTCAGGGGAAAGTTACAACCTTTGAGGAAAGTATCACCAAGGATTATATCCCCAAGTTGACTGAGCAATCCACACCGGAGGAAAAATCAGCATTCTTTAAAGCTTTAGGCGTTCCAGAAAAGGCGGAGGATTACGAATTTCCAAAAGGAGAGGGTGTCGAGCACGATGAGGCTATGACTAATTGGGCGAGAGACACCTTCCACAAGGCAAACCTATCAAAAGATCAAGCCACTTTGATTTCTCAAGCCTGGGACGGTTTTATTCAGGGCTTGAATGAAGAGATCAATAGAAAAGCGGAAAGTTCAAAGACCGAAGCTGATGAAAAGCTTAAAACCGATTGGGGGGCTGATTACGACGAAAACCTTGAAATCACAAAACGTGCATTTCAAAAATTTTCGGGGGCTGAGTTTGACGCATTCCTTGATGAAACCGGACTGGGAAATCATCCTGTCCTTATCAGAGCATTTTTTGAAATTGGTAAGGCCATGGGGGATGATACCACTCCGCCCGGCACGCCTTTGAAACAAAAAGAAGGCAAAACCGGAATGATGTATGACAAGTCTCCGAAACCATAACAATTCGGGCTAACTCTACCGGCCAGTAGAGGACAGCAAAAAAACTAAGGGGCAGCAGGTGAGTGCTCACCCACTCAATCTGTTTGCCCCTTTTTTGTTGCCCTTATGAAAGGAGAGAGAAAATGGCCTCAACAGACCTTTTAGGATATTACACTCTTATGGATGTGGTTAATTCCTACACATCCTTAGATGCACAGGCTCAGTATATATGGGCTGCAAATATTCTTGCGCGGAAGTGTCCTCTTATAAGGTTGCTTCCAATGGTCGCAAGTAATCAAATAATGTCCAACATCGATGCTCGAAGGACATATATCCCGACACCTGGAACCAGGCGGTTCAATGAGGGTGTTGTCCTTTCCGCATCTCATAAAACACCGTTCACCGATCCGATCGCCATGGTGGAAGATTATTCCGAGGTTGATTATGCGCTTTGGAAAATTCAGAACGATCCTAACGCATGGAGGCAGGACGAAGATCAGGCCAAGGTCGAGGGCTTGACTCAGAAAATGGAAGATCTTATTCTTTATGGTTCTCTGGCTTCTGATCCTGCTGCGTTTAACGGACTGGCGGTACGGTTTAACGAGATTGATCGTTATCCAAACGGTGATACCACGTGGCAGCCTCACGTATTGGATCAAGGCGGTTCCGGCGGTGACACAACGAGCGTATGGATTCTTGAGCTCGGGAAAAATAAGGTTTTCGGGATCTATCCTAAAAACCTTCCGGGCGGTCTTCATATTGAAGATCTCGGAAAGCATACCGCCAACACAAACACTTTAGCTACACCAAAATACATGGAAGTCCTGAGAACTCATTTCGCTTGGTATATGGGCCTTGTGGTCAAAGACGAGCGATGCGTTCAGAGGTTGGCTAATATCGAAGTAACCGGCTCGTCTAATATCTTTGATGAGGACAATGCCATCAGGATGATTAACAGGCTTCCGAGCGGCGGGGCGGCTCCCGGTACGGTAATGTTGGTATCTGCAAGTGTTAAAGAGTATCTCGACATTCGGGCCAAGGACAAAACCAATGTGCGTTATCTTCCGGATAACGTATGGGGCGGAAATATTACGGTGTTCAGAGGCATTCCGGTTTATAAGGCCGAGATGCTCGATGAAACAGAAACCGAAGTTACTTAAACCTTAAACAAGGCAAAAAGGAGGGCTGTAAAATGCCTATGTATGACTATAAATATTTACTTCATGATGACGCTGATATCGGTCATGCTGCCGATGAATACAGCGAGAATGAAGTTGATTTCGAGCAAACAACTCCAAATGTAAATGCCGGTGGAGAGTTTGGCCTCCACATGGTTGTCACAGAAGCCTTCACGGATCTTGACAGCGGAGCGATTCTCTGGATCGTTCATGGTGCCGCGACCTCGCCAACAACCAAGCATTCCGGCATGTTTATTCCGGTTGCCAACCTTACCCTTGGGGCTCACTTTTATGTGCCAATGGGCTCAATTCCGTGTTTGCGATATGCAAGAGCATTGTTTGATATCGTATCCGAGTCGGCAACATTGGGCGAAGTTACCATGTGGTTTGGTACCAATAAGGATGGCGCTGCCTAAACTTAAATAACGGGGGCTGAAAAGCCCCCCCCATGAATTACGGAGGAAAAAATGGTTGTTACTTGTAAAAGGCGTTGTTGGTGCACAAAAAGAGGCAGAAGGTATTATCCCGGGGATACAGACGATATCGATCCCATGGAGCCGATTGCTTTGTATTTTGATTTTCCCCCGGGAACCGAAGTGTATCACAAAACCAAGGATAAAAAAGGAAAGCTGATCCAGACTACGAGAAAGATACCCGGTGTTGTCGAGCCGAAGCCGGCTAAAATGGTTAAATGTAAATATTGCGACAAAGAAGTAAAAAACATTTCTCTCCATTTGGGCCATTGCGAGGCAGCCTTGGCAGCCGGAAAGGTTGAGAAATCCGAAACCGAGGGTTAAAAAATGGCCTATGACAAAACGGGTGTCATCAATATGGCGCTTGGGCGGATCGGCGCTTTAAGAATCGTAGATGCTGGCGAGGATTCCGCCCAAGCTATTGCGGCAAACAATGTCTGGGATTATATCAGGGACGAAGTTCTTGAAGCTGGAAATTGGTCATTCGCGCGAACCAGGAAAGCCCTTGTTCAAAATCCTTCTTCCCCTGCATTCGGCTATGATTACGCCTACACTCTTCCTTCTGACTTTTTAAAGCTTGCTGAAAACAAAGAAGACGATCCATGCGTATATCCTTCAGGGTCTTATCATACTTCTTATGTTTTCGGACAGTTTGAAATTGAGGGTACAAGATATTCCTACAGCATTGAAACGCTTTCTGATGGCACGATGGTTCTGGCAACCGATTACGACAATTCATCTGCCGACCTGTATATCATCTATATAAGAAGGGTGGTTGATGTGAATAAGTTTTCAGCATCATTTATCAATGCCCTTGCGTTCAGATTGGCCGCTGAATTAACCATGCCGCTTTCTAAAGGCAAAGGAATTTACGATACCATGATGCTTCGATATGAAAAAGCTTTAGATTGGGCAGAGGCGCATGATCGAAAAGGTGAATATCTTGAGAATGAAACCGGCAATTCTGATTGGGAGGATGCAGGGAGATAATGGCACAGGCTAATCCGCTCATAAACTCCTTTAACGGGGGTGAATTAAGCCCGAAGATATCTGCACGAAGCGATATCACAAAGTATCATTCAGGATGCCGTACGCTTGAAAACATGATTCCTCTTGTTGAGGGCGGAGCCATGCGAATGCCCGGAAATTATTTTGTGGTGGAAACAAAAACGTCTTCCAAGGCTTCAAAATTGGTTCCGTTTCACTTCTCCACTATCCAAGCGTATATTCTGGAATTCGGAGAAAATTATATTCGTGTGTATAAGGATGAGGGCCAGGTGCTTGATGCTGGAAATCCCGTTGAAATTACAACGACCTATGCCGAAGAGCATCTTTTTGAATTAAAGTTTACCCAGAGCGCAGACATTCTTTATATATTTCATCCAGAGTATCCGCCGAAAACTTTAACCCGTACAAGCCATACGAATTGGACGCTTGATGATTTTGTGGCTGGAATCAGTGATGCAATGGTAATCACTGGCATTACCAAAGCCGACCCTGCGGTGGTAACTTGTGCTAACATTCCAGCAACGTTTTGCGAATGTGTTGCCGGTGGAATATTTTGCGCTCAATGGGACTGTACGGTTTATATAAAGGGCGTTGTTGGAATGACGGAAGTTAATAATCGTTATTTCAAGGTTGACAATGTTGTAACTGGTGCTGGTGGAACATTCGAGTTGGTAGATGAAGATTCAACTGGCTATAATGCTTATGTTTCTGGCGGTACGGCGCAAGAATGTCTTTTTGGCCTTAATGACGAAAATCCTTCATGCGGCACATTTTTTGAACAAAGATTAGCTGCTGCTGGAACAAATAACAATCCACAAACCATTCATCTTAGCCATGTTAGTGATTATGACAATTTTGCTATTGATACTGACGATGATAGTGCAGGAATAGAATATACCATTGCTTCAAACCGTGTTGATAGAACCCGGTGGCTTTTTGGACAAGACTATTTAATGATTGGAACTGTCGGTGGTATTTTTAAAATGGGCGCTTCAAGCGCCGAAGACCCTATTACACAAACAAATGTGGTTTGTAAAAAACAAATAAGTGCTGGCGTTAAAAATATTGAACCTCAAAAGGTTGCGGATGCGTTGCTTTGGGTAACGCGAAGCGGAAGAAGTGTAAAGCAAATTGTATATTCTTTTGAAACAGACAAATATATCGCTCCAGATATGACAAGGGTTTCAAAGCATATTGCCATGGGTGCCACGCTTGCCACATCCGGTATTGTGGATATGGATATTCAAAGCGAGCCCCTTCCTATCTTATGGGCTGTTCGTGCCGATGGTCAGCTTATAGGCATGACATATGAGGTTCAGGAGGAAATATATGCATGGTTCAGAATCGTTACGGATGGAAGTTTTGAGTCCGTTGCTGTGATAAGCGATGAAAACGAAGAAGATCAGATTTGGGTTATTGTAAACAGAACCATAGGCGGTTCAACGAAAAGATATGTTGAATATTTTAAACCCATGGAGTTTTTCTCCCAGATCAAAGATTGTTTTTTCGTTCATTCCGGTCTGACATGGGATGGGGGCGATGCCGAAGATATAGAAGGCATTACAAATGCCGATCCTGCAGTGGTGACAATCACCGGCCATTCATTTGAAAACGGGGATAAAATCAGAATAAAAGATGTTGAGGGTATGACAGAAGTTAATCAGGGTCTTGATTCGGCTTATACCGTTGCAAATAAAGCGGCAAACACTCTTGAGTTGTCTGGGATAAATTCATCTGGCTGGGGAACCTACACATCAGGCGGAACCGCTCAGAAAGTCAAAAAGGATGTGACAGGGCTCGATCATCTTGAAGGTGAGTCGGTGTCCGTTTTAATGGACGGTGCCGTTCATCCAGATGTTACGGTGGATTCCGGCGAAGTCAGTTTAACATATTACGGAAACTTAATTCATATTGGATTAAATTTCACTTCTATTATCGAACCTTCTAAAATTCATGTGGATTCTGGATCTGGATCTACCAGGGGTAAAAAGAAAAAAATAGGAGAGATCCTGCTCGATTTTTATGAAACCTGTAGTGCAAAAGTCGGTTACGACACAGACAACTTGAAACCAATTCCATTTGGCATCGGAGAGGATCCAGAACTTTTTACCGGTTCTAAGAGTTTAGAGTTTTATGGTGATTGGGGTGAGGATGCGGAAGTTTCAATTGTTCAGGATGTTCCACTTCCAATGACCGTTCTTGCTCTTGTGGCGGAGGTCGAGATCAGTGGTTAAGATCGTTCCTTATAAAGCAGATCACGCCTATCAGGTTTTAGACAAAAACGTAAAAGACTTTGATCTGCAACTTTCTAAATTAAAGGATTGGGAGAGCTGGACAAAAGAATGGGAAACTGCGGGACCGTCCTACTCTCTGTTTGTTGATGATAAGATTATAGGCTGTGGCGGTGTGATACTCTTTGGATACAACAGGGGTGAATGCTGGATGTTGGTATCTTCGGAAATCAAAAAGTACAAAAAGACAGTATTTAAAGCCGTGAAAGAACACCTTGATCTTATTGTCAAGACCAATAATTTGAGAAGGTTGCAAACTGTTGTCGTAGCGGATTACGAAGACGGCAAGAAATTTATTGAACGCCTTGGATTTAAACCCGAAGGGCTTTTGAAAAAATATGGTCCAAATGGTGAGGACTTCCTAATGTATGCGAGGACATAATGAGTGCGCTTCCTTATGTATTATTAGCTGTTCAGGCTTTTGGCACGATTCAATCGGCAATGCAGCAGAGACAAGCTGGAGAGGCCGAGGCTGCGGCTGCTGAATATAATGCTCGATTAGCCGAAAGAAAGGGAATTCAAGAAGAGGAAATAGCAAGGAAAAAATTAAAGCAACTTCTTGGAACTCAAAGGGCTTTGTATGCAAAGGCCGGTGTTGATCTGTCTTCCGGAAGTCCATTGACGGTTCTTGCGGATACGGCCGCAGAAGGTGAAAAAGAGGCTTTAAATATTCGAACCGGGGCGCAGGAAACAGCCGATTTGTATAGATTCCAAGGAAGACAGGCTAAAAAAACCGCAAAATATCAATCAAGGAGTACACTTTTAACGGGATTAGGAAGTACGGGACTGTCGGCATATTCATTTTATAAAACCAAACAGTTACCTGGAAGTATAAGAATAAGATAATGCCTAAAATTCCGAGATTCACATCAGAGAAGGTTATTCAATCACCTGAGATGCCTTTGGGTGTTGCCAGTGGACCGGCAAGGGCGGCGGCTGAATCTGCAAGTGCTGTTGCCAAGTTTGGCCGTTATGGTGCGGAAGATATCACAGAGGTTCAGGAGGCCGAGGAAAAAGCTGTAAGGGCATTAAAGTCTCTTGAAATCGAGCGGGAATTCAGGGGTGATATAGATAAGATATCCGAGAGTTATTTTGAAAGGATTGATTACGAAAATTTTGAAACGGATCTCGATAAGCAATTAGAGGAATTAAGAGAGGATTATGCGGAAAAAATAGGAGACGATCAATCTCTTGGCCTTGCGTTTGAGAGAATGTTTACGCAACATTCATCAACGCTTAGAAACGTGATTCGAGATAAAAAAAGGCAAGTCGTAACGGAAAGAGCCATAGGAGAATATCAGATTTCGTATAATCAATTATTAGACGATTATTCAAATGAGTCTGATCCAGCAAAATTAGAAATCATAAAAAAGGATTTGGAAATAAAAACCATGTCTCTTGTTGCAAATCACGTTATGACTCTCAAGAATGCCGAAGGTTATATTCAGAATTTTAATGATTCTGCCGAGTCTGTAAGAGCCGATAAACTTATCGAGATAGATCCCAAAAAAGCTGAAAAAGACTTAAAGGGTGGAGAATTTGAATTATCACCAAAGATTAAACAGCAAAAAATCGAAAAAGCACTGGCGCAACAGAAACAGAATGAAACACAGGAGCGAATCAGAAAAAATGAAGAAGAGAAGCGGTTTAAAGAGGCCGAGAAAGAAGCTCACGATGAAGAAGAATTAAAAGTTGCGGATTTAATTTTAAAAGGAAAATATGACGATGCGTTTGAAATTGTTTCAAAATCAAATCTTTTAAGTGGATCTGAAAAAATATCCCTGACAAACACTATTGAGAAGAAAGAAGAAGTTGAAGACAATCCGCTTGTTGTTGGTGATTTTTCGGAATCAATTGCTTTTGGTATTGACGTTAAAAAGGAGCTAAAGACCGCATTAAAACAAAAACAAATATCGGGCAAAACCTATGCTGCAATGATGAAAGCTTTGTCAAAAGAACGAAGCTCTTTAGCCGTGAAGATTTTAAATGAAGCCCTTGCTCCCTCACAGCTTGATCGGTGGAGTCCGGATAAGAATTTAAAACACTCTCAAGCCACTATTGACATGCTCTATAAAATCGCAGCGGGTAAAGATCCGATAGAGGCATCTCTTGAAACCATTGAGGATTATACATCTCATTTAAGGCGAACTCGGAATGGACTTCCTAAACCCACTTATCTTGATGGCGATAAGAATGATGTCACGGCCTTAAATGAAGCTGAAGAAGTTACAGTGACAGCATATGAATTGGGAATTATGAGTCCTGATGAATATTCAAGACAGATTGAGACTATTAATGACCTTAAAGGCTTAATAAACGATGAAAACAGGGCATCAGGGTCGAACGATGGTCTAAATGAACTTAAAAAGCAAATAGTTAAAGATTAGAAAAACGGTGGGATATGAAAGTCTATCAGCCAGAAAAACCAATTAACAAGCAAGCATCCACAAAGAAAGATCAGCAGCTTGACGAGGTATTTACTGGCGTAAAAGATGATTTTAGCGGCCAGTACCTCCTTGGGAGACAAATCGCCCATGAATATAATTCTCCTGCTGTTAATGCATTGAAAAGACATACAAACAATACCAAAACTTCTGAAAATGTCAAGAATATTGAAAATATTAAGGAAAAGGACAAACCTCTTGAGGAACCATGGATTGACCCTGTTTCAGCCTTTGCCGGTGGATTTGGTGGGGCTGGAAAAATAGCTATAAGCTCTGGGATGAAACTGTTGCCATCTTTAGGCCGAGCAATAACATCCGGTGTGATAGGTGCGGTGTCTGATGTTCCTGTCGGCATGGCAACTGAAAAGATAGGCGAGAAGGTTCCGGGGTTGGCTTTGCCGTTTAATGTTTTAACGGGAATGGTTTCTGGTGTAACCATTGAGAGGGCGATTGAAAAGCGTGTTGTCAAGATGCTCGGAAAGGACGCTACTACTGAAGCTATTGAAGAGGGGGTTAAAAAAGTCCGAAAGGTCTTAGATTCGGGAGAACCGGATGAAATTGGACAAAAGGTTATTAATGATTTACAGGGAGAGGTTTCTGTAAGCGAAGCTAAAAAAGTATTGGGCTCCGGTGTTCCTAAAAGTGAACAGGATTTGGGTACAGCTGTTGAAAAGTTCGATCAACCCGGGAAACCCTATAAAACAGATAAATACGCTGTCAATATCAATATGGAACGTATTGATACAACCGATGATATTGACTCAATAATTCGTAAAACCGCTAAGACTTTTTCTACAGAGATAGGCGAAGCCCGGCGTGGTGTCAGAACCAATAAAGAAACCGAGAGGGTTTCAAATCTTATAGGCATGACTCCGCAACAGCTTTTGAAACGCCGTAAAGGTCAAGCATTTAACGCCGAAGAAGCTGTAGCTGCAAGACGCATATTAGTGTCATCATCTGAGAATTTGGCTAATTTAGCTAAAAAAGTAAATACCTTAGAGGCTACAGATTTAGACAAATTTGAGTTCCGAAAGGCTTTAAACCTTCATTATGCAATACAAGCGCAAGTATCCGGTATGACCGCCGAGGCCGGGCGTGCGTTACAATCGTTTAATATTAAGTCTAAAAGTTCTGAGATAAGGGTTAATCAGATAAAAGACTTTTTGGAAGAATTGCCGGGTGGAGCGTCAACCGAAAAAATGGCAGAGGCTTTATCTTCTTTTGAATCACCGGAACAAATCAGTACTTTTGTCAAACAGGTTCAGAGAGCAACAACAACGGATATGTTCCTTGAGGCATGGATTAACGGTTTATTGTCTGGACCTCAGACTCACGCTGTTAACATGCTTTCAAACACCCTAAACGCCCTTTGGCAAATCCCTGAAAGATTTGTAGCGGCTGAGATAGGCCGTATATTTGGGAGCCAGGCAATATCAGAAAGAGAAACCGCTCATTTAGCTTATGGGCTTGTTGAAGGGTTTAAGGACGGCTTAAAATCTTTTGCCCGTGTCGTTAAAACCGGTGAGGCCGAAGATGTTTTAAGTAAATTAGAGTCTGCAAGGTATAAGTCTATAAGCGCTGAGAATATCAGACAGCTTCCATCAATCAATAAAATAACCCCTAATGCCTTCATAGAGGGCGGAATGGCGGCAAAGGCGGCTGATCTATTAGGAGAAGGAATAAGACTGCCAGGGCGCTTTCTTATGGCCGAGGATGACCTTTTTAAAAGCATTGGCTACCGCATGGAATTAAGAGCCAGAGCGTTTAGAACAGTTTTGGAAGAGGGGCTTGAAGGAGATGAGGCTGCAAAGAGAATGCAGGACATTTTAAATGATCCCGAAATTCATGCGCCTGACGTTCATTTAGCGGCTGTTGATGCATCACGGTATCAGACATTTACCAAACCCTTAGAAAGTAGAATTTTAAGGGATATATCAAAGAGTAAAAACCCTGCTTTAAAAATTCTTGTGCCGTTTATAAGAACTCCAACCAATATTTTAAAGTTCGGATTTGAACGATCACCTTTAGCTCCGCTGATGAAAAATGTTCGTTCGGATATTTCTGCAGGTGGGGCAAGAAGGGATTTAGCTTTAGCTCGTATGTCTTTAGGCTCTATGGCAATGGCTGTTGCGGGTACTTTTGCGGCAATGGGTAAAATCACGGGTGGAGGTCCGTCAGGTGCGGATTATTCGACATGGAGGCGAAAGAATCAACCATACTCAATTAAAATTGGTGATAAGTTTTATGCGTATAATCGTCTCGAACCTTTGGGAATGCTGTTTGGGTTAGCCGCTGATTTTACGCAAATTGCCGGATTTGCCGGGGAAGAATTGCAACCCGAAGTTGAAAAGATGGCAACAGCGATTATTGCGTCTATCTCTAAAAATGTGACTTCTAAGACATGGTTAAGAGGTATTTCTGAAGCTGTAAATGCCATGGAAGATCCGGATAGATACGGAAATAAATACCTTCAGAATTTTGCAAAATCTTTAGTTCCAACCGGAGCGGCGCAAATTGAAAGAACGGTAAATCCTGAGCTTGAAGCTGTGTATTCTATCATGGATGCTGTAAAATCAAGAATTATAGGTTTGTCTGATGATCTTCCAAGGCGGCGTAATCTCTGGGGAGAACCGATTTCAACGGCTATTAGTGAGGATAGAAGTTTTGCAGAAATAGTATATAGCGCAATCAGTCCGGTTTATGTAGCCAAAGAGAAAGGCTCTCCCATTGATGATGAGTTGTTAAATCATCACATCCATATCAGAAAACCCGGAAGAACACAGTCCTTTGAGGGTATTAAAATAGAACTCACACCTCATCAATATGATGATTTTATCGTATGGATGAACGAAATCAGTCTGGATTCTACAGGAAAGAATCTTAAAAACTCATTAAATGAAATGGTTCAGCGTGACAGTGTTTATAAAGAAGCAAATCCAGACCAAAAAGAAATGATGATACGCAATAAGTTCTTAGAAGCTAAAGAACTCGCAAAAATAAAGTGGCTACAAAAATATTCACAATATCGAGAGTTAATTAGTCAGGAACATCTTTTAAGATCAATGAATTAAAAGGAAGAAACAATGACAATCTCAGCCTCAACAGGAAGAGTTCAACATAATTGCAACGGTTCTTTAACAGAATTCGACTTTACGTTTCCAATCAATGAAACTTCGGATTTGACGATTATCCTCACGGATTCAGACGATAACGATACGACATTGACAGAAACAACCGATTACTCTGTTTCCGCCACTAATGACGATTACTCAGACGGCGGCACCGTGACAACCGTGGAAACCTATGCTTCTGGATATACTCTCACGATTTTAAGAGCCATCCCACACACCCAGGCATCGAATTTCATTGAAGGCATGGCCACTCTTTATGAAACCTTTGAGAATTCACTTGATAAATTAACAATGGCGATTCAGGATCTTAAAGGTTCTCTATCAAGAGTGTTGGCATTTCCTGATTCTATATCTTCGAGCATTGATCCGACCCTTCCGCTTCCTTCTGCAGGGGGCGTACTTGGCTGGAATGTAAGTTTGGATGGGCTTGAAAACGTCTTTGATCTATCTGCCTATGCTGGCGTGATAAGTTCATTTGCCGAAACCCTGCTCGATGATACTGATGCGGCTGCCATGTTAGCCACTTTGGGTTTGACAAACTTTATTGAGGCCGATGCGGTTATCACAGACAATACCCTTGTCCGGGGAGATGGCGGCGCAAGAAAAGTGCAAAAATGTTCCACTATTACCGTTACCGACGATGGCGAAATGGTAAATACCGGCCAGCCAAGTTTTCTGGCTTATCCGGCGGCGGAACAGCAAAATTTTGCAAAAGATAGTGCTGTTGAAGTGGTGTTTGGAACGGAAGTTTTTGACGTTGGGAGTAACTTTGCATCAAATATATTTACCGCTCCTGTGGATGGTAAATATCTTTTGAGTGTTTCTATGCGGCTTAAAAATCTCGATTCAGCCGCGACTTATTATTACATTTGTATTAACACCAGCAATAGAAGCTATTTAGCCTATCTCGATCCAACTAAGTTTTCTGCTGATGTTGGAAATTTTTCCATGGCCATTGCTGTTGTGGCCGATATGGATGCCACGGATACGGCTAAAGTTGAAGTGTATCAGTCCGGCGGAACTGCTCAAACGGACATAGATACAAATACATACTTTTCAGGCGCACTGATTTGTTAAAAAGGGAGAGACAGATGAACATAACTATAACTATTACAAAAAGAGAAAACGAAATTCTCGAATCGTATTTAGGTATCGGTAAGGTTCAGGAGTGGCTTCAGCATTGCATTGATAATAAGATCCGCAAACGGCTGGATGCTGTCATTATAGAACAAACAAATCTGAATCCAGAAAAACTGGCCAAAGCCGAAAAGATAGAGGCTATTAAAAGTGTAGCATTGCCAACACGCAACCAAAGAACCAAGGGAGTTTAAAATGAAACGTATTAAAATTGCAATTTTAACGATGTTTATTCTTTTGCTTTGTGCATGCTATTCATGGGCCTCATGGACGCTCACTGTCAGCAGGGTTGCGAGAACGCCGCATTATCTTTACTGGAAAGTGGTTTGTACGTCAGACGGTAGTGCTTTGTCAGCTACGGATTTGCTTGCACTGTCAACCCTCGATCCACAGCTTAAATATGAGATGCAGGGTGCAACAATGATGATTATGGATGTAATCCCAGGGACCGGCGGGGTTATCCCAAATACCACGATTGACGTAACCTGGTCAAACTCCTTGGTGGATGTTTACGATAACGATGCCTTTTCCAAAGATGCTGACACGCCGGGAAACGATCTCAGCGAGGACTATAATCAGTATCCGCCAATATTGGAACAGCTAAAGCTCACTCTCAATGACATTGGAGATAGCGGCGATCAAGTGACATTGGGAATTCTTTGCTGGATCGAGGGTGAATAGGGGGTTGTTATGAAGAGATTTATTCCTATAATAGTTTTAATTTCAGCTCTTATAGCGCTTGGGTTTTGTCCACAACCAAAATCACTCACCCTTTCCGATGCCGACACCATAGCGGCGGCGTTTGGTGCAGATGTAATCAAACACTCTATGGTTGACCTTGAGGCAGATGATTTTGAGGCCTCCGGTACTACAGTGCAATTAGTTGCTGAGATACCACACACAGACGCAGCCCAAATATGGAGTGAAGTTCAAACATTTCAAGACGACGATGGCACATTTGTCAATACTTCTCAAACTATATGGGTCGGTTACGATTCATCGGACGCTCGTTATGCCTTGAAATATAAAACCGATACCACAGCACAAACTGATGAAGAATTAGACGCTTCTGAAACTGCGATAACCGTTGACGATTCCAGCCTACTTACTGCCAATGAAGTAATTTTAATTGAAAGTGAGTTCATGTCAGTGAGTTCTATTGACGATGGAACGACAATCACGGTTGTCAGGGGTGTTTTAGGTTCAACGGCTGCCACGCATACGACCAATCAAGATATATACGAGTTGAGTACAGTTTTTGCTTTCGATCTCGCAAACAAGACAAAGTATTCAGTTCCGACTGAAAATCCTGAAGTTATTTTAAACGATATAAATAACCCTGGTTCAGATAAATATTCAGTGAGCATTGGTGCTCAATATGTTGACGGAGCAGACGGTTCAGAAAATAATGATGTTTATATTTATGCCAATAAGGGCGGTTCAAAGACTACGATTGCCAAATATGATGAAGATTTGGATAAGTGGATATTTCCAGCTTCTATAATCAAGGCTTATGAACCACGGCAGATTATTGTTGTTGAATATACAACAGATTGGGCTACAGGTGATGGCGCAGCATACTTTCAAATAGACAAAAAAGTAGCAGGGATGAACCTTGTGGATGTTCATGCTGAATGTATTACCGCTGGAACCGGAACCGGGACGGATACATCAGATATCCAAATTTATAACTTAACCCAAACCGCTGATATGCTTTCCACGAAATTAACCATAGATGAAGATGAGACTGGTTCAGACACGGCGGCCACGGCAGCGGTAATCGACACAAACAACGATGATGTGGCTGAAAACGATGTTATTCGGGTAGATATTGATGCGGTAACGCCTACTACCGATCCTAAAGGATTAATTTTGATTCTCGGATTTCAGGAGCCAGCGATATGATAAGACGATTTTTATTTGTTATACTACTTGTATGTTTTGCTTCTGTTACCAGTGCAGACATTGTAATGAAAGTCCCTTCTGTCGCTACTTGCGATGAACAACAATCAGAGGAAGGAGCATCTTCATCCCCCGCCGCTGTTGCCAGAGCAGCCGATAATAAATACAGGGCCAGTCGGTTTCAATACACAGGTCCAAATAGTGAAGGCGTTTGTCAGGTTAATGCCTTCATCCATTTCACGGGGTCAAGTTCACATGAGTACAAAATTGCTATTTTTGCTGATGACGGGGGCAGTCCTGCGAAGCCTACAGGTGCGGCACTTGGCACATCTGATGCCGTTGAGTGTAACGGTATTGGAGGGAGTGAGGTCGAAACAGCCTTTACTTTTAGCACTCCGTCAAGTGGCTTAACATTAAATAATTACTACCATGTTTCCTTATATTCCGACACTACTGACGGGAGTAACTACGTCACTTGGCACGACGCCAATGGAACAGTGGAAGTCCAGAGTTACTCGTCTGATGGGTCGTCGTGGGATAATGAGGGGACAAGTAAGACGTACAAATACGTTCTGTTTACGAAATCACCATGAAAAAACACTTTATATATACGTCAACAATGCTTCTTCTATCTGTCGCTATATCGGTAATGCTCGTATATGCGGCATACACCGAGACTCATTACGTTTGCAGGGACGGTCATGGTGCTGGTTTAGAGGATGGCACAAGCGAAGCCAACTGTTGGGATGGTTTTGATGCTATCCAATGGGATACCGATGATGCCGATGATAATAAAGTAGGTCCAAACGATGTTTTATATCTTTGCGAAGATGAAACCTACTATGAAACCTTGACGGTAGGTTCATCGGGAACATCAGGCAATGTGATTACCATTACACATGAAGTTGGAGAAAGTCCTAAGATTAGTATGGGTGAAGAAATAAGTGCCTGGACAGTGCATAATCCAGGTACGAATAATGATATATACAAGGCTTCCACTACCACCATGAATCCTTGGGGTGTCGCATGTGGAAGTCCATTGGTGCTATTACCAAAGCATATGTATGGGGATTCATTCTGCGATTGTGATTATGATCGTCCGGCATCCTCAAATTCAAATCCTTCTGTATCAGATTTAGATGATAATATGCTTGATGAACATTCATGGTTCCCTCAAGATGAGAATATGGTGTACATTCACTCGTCCGACGGTGCGCCAGGTACTTGTGTCGTTGGCGTAAGAGTGAGGGGTATTCACCTTGACGGTAAAGATTATATCACAATAGATGGGATTGATGTGGATGGGCCAGGCGGAAGGGATGCTGCATACGAGGGGAGTGGCTATCACTCATACTATAATGGTGATGGTTATGCAGCTATTGATCTTGAAGACTCAAACTATAATACCATTCAAAATCTTACTATCAGGAACACGGTAGCTGCGGCTATTCGACTTGATAATAACTCAGATAATAATACTGTTGATAACGTAACAATTTCATGGGCAAGAAACGGAGTTTCGGGCTATGACAGTGACTATAACACCGTCAAAAACTGTACTATGACAAACATTGGAGCACAACTTGGGTCATTTGGTGATAGGGGTATGGTATCTTCTTGGGGAAATCACTGGACAGTTGAGTATAATCACTTTGAGAATCATGGTTGGGCAGACCAAAGAACTTTGATGGGAACTTACGAACAGATTATGGATAGAGCAGTTACATTCTGTTGTGGAGAGTTGAGAAATCCAGAAGAAGAAACGGCTTATAATATTGTAAGGTTTAATTACTTTAAAAACATAGGTTCTGGCGCTATTTACTTCAATGATGGTGGTTACAATGAGGCTTATGGCAATGTAATAAATGGTTGGAATTTATCCCCTCCAAACACGACACAGGATAGAGGGCATTGCATTTCATCAAAGCCCGATGGTAGTGATTACCACGAAAATGTAAAAATTTATAACAATACCGTTACAAACGGAGTGAGAAACCACATTGAAGATGGAGATGAAGTTGCTTTCCGATTCTGTGGCTACCATAAAAACTCGGAGATAAAGAATAATATTGCTACAGGTAATGAGGCTGGTATGCTCGCCATTCGGGTAATGGGGAATGATGCCAGTACGGGTAATGTGATTGCACAAAATATTTTTGAATGCCCTTCTGGTAACTGTGGTAGGCGTGATACAGACACACCTACTTATTGGGCGTATAACAAGATGGAAGGTAATGAAGAAGGAGAGTTTCAGTACGATATAAATGCTACAGACGAGTTTAGCAGCGTAACCGGAACTGATGAAACCGCCGCTACATTTGCAGATGAGGGAAATGAAGATTTCTCCCTACAAGTAGGCTCATCGGGTATTAATGACGGGGTAGATGTTGGAAACGGGACAGAAAGATACGGATGGAAAGCAGGAACCGGAAAGCCAGGAGCTGGCCTCACCCTTACTTTAATTGATCGAGATCAAACCCAATGGGATATGGGAGCTTATGTTGCTGATACAACAGCCCCAACCTCTCAATCGTTCGGTCCTGACGGAAACTTGTCTTATGCTACTACAAAAGAGATTTATCATAATACAGATGAAAGTTGTACCTGCAAATATGACACAAGTGATAAGGCTTATGGTGATATGGCTAATACGATGGACGGTTCAGGAACAGGACATACAAAGACAATAGACGTTTCTGAAGGGGAGAATAATATTTACTCTCGCTGTCAAGATCCCGCAGGTAACACACAGGATTCTTCGGCACATATTCAGTTTTGGGTACAAAGCGGATCGCAACCTACAAACCCATCTCCGGACGGTATAAGTGTTGGAGTAAGTGGAAATTATGATACGCAATAAGAGGCAACCATGAGCAACGACCTAAAAATCACAATCACACCGGAACAGTTTAACCAAATACAGGACTCTGCCAACCAAAGTGCTATCGACAAAAAACTTGGGCTTATTTTTCAGGTGAACTCTGTCATGCAATCTGATGTAGGGGAATTAAAAGAATGTATGAAAAAACAGAAAGTACATTGTGAAGAAACCGTTAAGCGTATTGATAAGCGCATTAACGGTATAGTTGCCCCTACTAAGTTAAACAAAAAGAAGGTTGCCGGTGTATTTGGTGGTGGTGGTTTATTGACGACCATAATTATAAAAGGACCGGAATGGTTTAAGGCAATAGGTGAGTGGTTGAAGCAATGATTATTATTCCCCACATTGAAATCATTAGAATTGAGGATGCTTTCCCTGTGGGTTGTTTCGGGAATTTACTTATATCGACAAGATATTTTTGTGTAACATTAGAACCGCCCGTATTTGAGAATAAAAGAAATTTTGCCTGTATACCTGCCGGTCAGTATGAATGTGAAAGAGTTTTATCTATGAAGTTTGGCACAACTTATGAAATATTGAATGTTCCAAACAGAAGTTTAATTCGATTTCACAGTGGCAATAAGGTTCAAGATACAGAAGGATGTGTATGTTTAGGGGAATACATAGACCGTGACTCAGATGCAATAAGACGCTCGATGGATACCATGACACGGTTTAAAAATATAATGGCGCCATACCCGAAGTTCAGGTTGACAATTAAAGAGGCTTGGGACTGATGGCGAATAGACGATATAACATGATCGGAAAGTCAAAGCATATCAATTTAAGCAAAGCCATTGCTTCAAAATACGACTTGGGAATTGTGGTTGACTATTATCTCGATGAAATTGTGGTGTCAGGGAACAGAGAAGATATTGAGTTGTTTGAGAACGATTTAATTAGAGCCTTACAGGTTCATTTGATGGGGTAAGAAATGATTAAATATAAATCAGGATACAAATATCAGCTTGTCGAGCATTATCATGTCCAAACCGACATAACACCGTCCGAAGATATTTTAATAACATATATCGGTCTAACCAAAACAGGTCGTTTATGGGTGCGAGATGGTTATTGTTGGGATGGTCCTTCTGGCCCTGCGATTGACACCAAGAATTTTATGCGGGGAAGCCTCATACATGATGCTTTGTATGAGTTAATGAGAAAGGGATGTATCAATCAGGAATGGCGCAAACAAGCTGACCTTGAACTTAAAAAAGCCTGTATTGAGGATGGTATGTCAAAGATAAGGGCATGGTGGGTATATCAGGCGGTAAAGACATTTGCCAAGAGATGCACTGATTCTGACAATAAACGAAAGGTTTTAACAGCACCATGAGACCAGTAACTTATTTTTTACAAAAAACAATAATATACCTTTTTGTATTATACATTCTGGCATCGTGCCAACATCCGATGCCGTACCCATAATAGCTTATTGTAATGAGTGCGACCACACCATTCACAAAGAATAGAGCATAATGCTCCTATTCCAGAATCTATTATTGAATCAATAAATACTTGACTTGCCTTTACCATCCCCTACCCTCCTTATCGTTTCACTATGGTTTCACGTGGCCTTATCCGTAACCATGTTCATTTTTCGTGAACGGTACGGTTTTTTGAACACCCTTCCTTTGGCGGTTGATTTGGGGGGTTAATCTTCCCTAAAAATCGAAAATGATAACGTTTGGTATTTGCTAATTTTGCTGTCATATAAATATTTTTTAATTGGCTCAGGTACTTTTCCATCAGGGATAAAAAGAACAAAAGATTCTCTAACTTCATCTCCCCCAATGTTTAATTTTGCACCGAAATCTGTTATTGTTGCTATTATTTTCATCTCAATCCTCCTTCAAAAGCTCACACGCTTTTTTGTTTTTCGTGGGGACTCCAATTTTGTTTCATAATTGCGACTTCTAGCACAGCATCTTTCTGCCTCTTACAAATTCTTGATATTATGTGTTATTATTTTTGCGCTTATATTTCTGATAAATAAGCGCATTAACTTTTATGCAAAAAATTCAAATGGTTATTTTTTAGAGTTTAGTGCGATTTCTAGCACAGGGCTATTTAAAACTTCCTGCTTTTTAGCCAATACTGCTGCTATTCGATAATGTTTGACCGTGCCGACATCTATGTCAGCCGCTAACGCAATATCAGCATCAGGCACACCGGCATGGCTTAGTTGTGTAATGCTTGAATGTTTCAGGAAGTGATACAAACTTATGTGCGGTTCATTAGCTTTTTTAAGGGCTTTTTTTAATATGGTTCGCATAGTTGTTTGGGTGTAATGCTGTGTTTTTGAAATTGATTTTGGATTTATAAAATAAAACGGGCTAAAGGATTTAGTCATTTTCTTGAGGTATGGTTTAAAGCGATCCGCTATTGGCGTAGGGGATACTTTCCAGGTTTTTGTATGGTCCACTAATTTTGAATTACTGAAATTTCGCTGGATATAATAAATATCATTCTGCAAGTCTGATTTCCATAAAGCCATGCCTTCTGATGGCCTTCGCAAATGATAAGCGCACCACGCAAATATTGGTTGATGATAATCTGGCATACAGTGTATAATCTTAACCCTGCGATCTTCAGGCAGCCATTGAGGGGGCTTTTTGATAATTCCAAGTTTTTTCTTTTCGGGAAACTCCGGTATGTTTTCAATCAGCTCTTCACGCCTGGCATGTTTTAATGCGGTTCTCAAGGTTGACAAAACCTCTAATTTTGATTGACCGGCTAAAGGTAATTGATTGGCAAATTGTAATAAAATCCCATAGCTGATCTCACTAAGATCAAGATTTCTTTTGGTAAAGAACGGTTCAATATGGTTCTTGATGCGGCTTTTCCAATTAATATAAGTGCTTTCTGATATGTTCGACCTGTAAATTTCAATCCAACCCCAAAGAAACTCTCCAACATCTGATTTCTGCTGTGTCCATTTCTGGATTTTAAAAGCCCCTTTTTTGCGCTTATAATCAGCACGCATAGCCCCAAGAAGCTGTTCCGCATGTTCGGGATGATACATCTTGATCCCTTCAAAGAACCATATTTTATAGCCTTTATGAGTATATTCATCATACCATGATACATAATACCGCCGTGTTTTCGGGTCATAACCCACTTTTCCCTTTTGCATCCAATTAACCCCCCCTTCGTTTTTTTGAGGGGTACAATTGTTTTGGGGAAAATTCAACATGATTATTTCAAAAGCCGTTTCAGGTTGTCCTTAATTTTAACCTCAAGGCCATCGTTTCTGAGGATTTCGATTAATTTATAAATCTTATCTGCACTTGGTTCCGACAGGTTGCTTTTTTGAGTGTCAGCACCTATGTTGACCCATTCGGGCTGTATATAAATAATCCAATCTGATAATTCATAGACATCAAAATCCATAATGGGTTCAATCGTTACCATTACAGGAATTCCACTTTCTGAAAGAGTTGCCATTTTTTCAAAACGTATTGCGGGATGGGGGGACTTCCCCATTTTATCATACCACCGATTGCTTTCAATGGTGGTTCCTAAAATGCACTCATCAGGCATATTAAGGCTAAATTCCCAAAACCTTGATGGGTTTTTCGTTTGAAAAAGATATTTAATGCGAGGAAAAACAAGGCAATGAAAGAGGGTTTTCTTTATCCAAATTGATGGTATTTTTTCAGCCCACATATCGCATGATGAACCGACAAATATAAAACTTCCTTCTTCAAGATTAGTTTTAAGTTCTTTTTCATCAAACCTCACGGGCTTTTGTTCACCCCACCTTTTCATATAGCAGTAAGAACAACCATGATGGCACTTGCCTTTAACCGTGTTCCATGTGTGCGTTACAAATGGATACATATTACCTTTTGATTTATTTAATGGCATATAGCACCCCTAAAACTTTTTAAACACCGTACTCCTGTCGGTATCTCGTTTCCATTCATCCTGCATCCATCGGAGATTTGCGAGAATAGT
>Ga0180437_10001831_pt1 | contig 35545 bp, 26 predicted proteins | sample SS_ome_4_FD_132410 | JGI IMG/M metagenome (GOLD analysis project Ga0180437, IMG submission 132410) | Hypersaline lake sediment archaeal communities from the Salton Sea, California, USA - SS_3_D_1 metaG | ecosystem: Environmental > Aquatic > Non-marine Saline and Alkaline > Hypersaline >... | reverse complement strand
TGGTTGCGTTGGTTGCAGTGATGAGAAAGCTCATTTGTATAATGAATACCATGGCTAAAAATAATCAAAAATGGGACCCTAATTTTATAAAAAACTCTTGATTTTCAAGACAGTCGCTGAGCATGGTCGAAGGGAATGTCGCCTCACGGAGATTTTTTCAGAATTCAAATAGTGTTAATTCAAAAAACAAATTTATCCTGAGCAACATCGAATAGACCCAATTTCATGCTCTCTACGACTCAAGAGAGCAGAAAAAAAATTGTTCAAATTCGAATAAACCTACGATAATAAGAAAATATTACTTTGTTTTCTTGTCGGCCTTGACGTCTATTTTACCCGAGGCGTCGAGTTTCAGGTCCACGTTAGCACCGGTCTTTTCCCCTTCCTTAACAATATCGATAAACTTCTCCACTTCTTTAGACTCTCCCTTGGACGAAATAGTGAGAATCTCACCGGATGCGTTACGAGTAATCGTTAATACAGGATCAGTTTTGGACGTACTGCCGGATTTACTGCTGGATGGCGTTTTTGATTTAACAGGGGCAGCCTGGTATGCGAACCTGACAAAACCCGCTTTAATGCTGCCCTTTGTTGTAATCAAATCAATTTGAAGTTTTTTGGACGTTGCTGTTTGAACCATGGCTGTTCTTTTGGCTGCTTCTGCAATCTTTTTGTTAGCTTTAGCAATTTCCAATTCGCTCTTTGCGGCGGCTAAATCCTTTTCTTTTTCCCCCTTTTCCTCTCTGACAACTTGGTTCGAAGGATTCTTTAGCAAACTTTCGTTAGCATCCTTGATTATTTTCCGGGTATGATTAATCCTCTTGTTTATTTTCGCAATATCCAATTCAGCCTGGGCAATTTTCTTTTCAGCCAGGACGGTATTCGGGTCCGGCTTAGGCGTCCAGCCGGGGGAAGTAACAAGAGCTATCTTATCTCCCACAACCTTAACTTCACAAGGCTGGCCTCCTATATTCGCTCCCAAAATTTGTCCCTCAAAATTGTTCCCGTCAACGACATATGTGCCTGGTGCATCATACCAACTCTCGAAAACCTTGCTCGGATCATCAACTGTCGGTTTTTTCTTAACAGGCTTTCCAACCAGAAATTTCATGGGAAGATATTGAAGGGAATACTTGCCCAATGTCTGATGCTTCAATAACCGATTGCGGATATCTGTATACTTCTCGATATAACGATTTAGTTCTCTATTCTTGTCATATAGTTCTCTATCCTTGTCATATTTAAAAGCGTCAATTTTTTCTGTCGCTCTTATATGACTTTCCAGCCACTCCAAACGCTTGGTTTCAGTCAGTACATTTCCCCTTAGCTTGTTCAATAGATGAATTCCGTTTATCATATCCCAAAGAGGTACTTCCTTATTACGTAGCCAATTTACAGTTTGGTGAAATCCAATCGTAGGCTCGTACGCTACAAGCTTACCATTATCGTCATGTTCAAAAGCCAATTTCAAGTCATCGGTATCAATACAAACAATTACAGCCATAGGAAAAGCCTGGTCTTCAAGCTCATATCCTGGAAATTTAAATAATCCAGTCTTTTCTTTGACAGGTTTCAGTCGCGGCCTGATACGAAAACCAAAGAATGGACCATCACTGAATGATGTTACTGCTGCATAGGAAGTACGTGTCCGGGTGTCCTGCTCAAGTTTCCTGGCCCAATTTTCAAAAATCTCTGCCTGCCCTGATAATCCAACATATGACAAAGCTGCTGATATCTGCATAGCGGCAAAAGTTTGATTGCGAATGCTGGAAGACAGATCCAACGCTTCCACATCGGTCATAGGCGATACGGCTGCTACAAATGGTGTGAACTCTTCTCTGAACTTTCTTTGGTATCTTTGTGGAATCAAATTTTTATCCCGGCTATTGCTGGATTCACATTGAAGAACTTTATTGATTAGCGCGATAAGTTCGTCATCCCGGTCACACTCTTTTTTGCTTTGCTGGACCTTTAGAATTTCTTTCAACAAATCCTTTCGCGCGATATCATAAAAGTAGTCACAGAATACAGCCAATTCCCCGGTATACCCATGCTTGGTTACATAGCCGGGAGTAACTGAAACCATAGAAACACCAAAGAGCATAAGTTTATCTTTGAATTGTGTTGTCTTGGCTGGATTCCCTAAAAGTGTAAAGATGGCTTCAGTAACAGTATCACCGGCCGCGGTATTAATCGCCGAGCGATTAGAAATTTTCAAATCTGGTGTTCCCTCCAGAAGCTTGAGAAATTCAGCCACTTTTTTGCCGTCATCCTTGCTTGAAGCCGGAGCAGCGCCATCCGATGGCTGAACTCCAGAAGTGGGAAGATCCGGGACGGTTATAGTTTCCTGGCCTGCCCGAATTTCGGCCGCTCTTGCTCTCGCTTCCAGAATTTGCTCTTCGCTGGCATCATCAGGCAGTGCAGCTATTACTTTTTGAGCCTCAAGTTCACGGGCCTCGACACGAAGTTTATTTTGTGCCTCGACGGCGGCAAGTTCCTGTTCATATTGTTTAAGCTTGATGTTAGTAGCAGACAAAGCCGAAATATCTCCCTGGACCGACAAACCTGCGCCGGATTCTTTTACGAATTGATCCAAATAGGACATCTTGCCCTGGAGATCACGTCGTGCATCTTTGTAATAATCATCCGGGCCGGTCTTCAACGTAAAATCGAAAGGGCTCGACTGGTCTTTATTAGATTCGGCCAGTATCGGCGCGGAAATTGAAATTGTACCAAACTTCTCACGACCTTTGGCCATGTTATCCATATCATGACCGAGCTCGTTGATCCAACTGGATCTACAACCGCATATAACTACCAATAACGTTAGGATTATTACTATTTTCCAGGCATATTTGAATTTGATGTCTTTTGTTACCGCCTTTATATTTTCAATTTTTACCATTTTTATACTCCCTTCTAAAAAACTCAGGACAGTCAATCAAACTCTGCACTACACGGCTATGAAATAATCAATATCTCAAATCTGCTGTCTGCCGCCAGAATCAATCGAAATGCTCGGTCAAAGTTGCTGTTTTCACATTACATCAGTCTACCACAACGTTGCCGCTTCAGAGCTGTCATATCCGCTATGTTCAATTATAGATGTACCTTCCTCTTGAGCAAGAAAAAATGGAAAAAAGACAAAAAATCAGAATCCAGTCCTTGGAACTCCTTACGGAAGAGACGAAATACGAAAATCTGCTTAAAAATCACCATTTATTTGCGTTTATCGGTGCTCAATAAAAATGTTTATCCACAGCACACAATCCGCAATACGCACGATGCTGTACGTACTGAAAGTGCCGTCTCACGGAGATTTCTTGAGAATTTGGCCGACATTCCACATCGCAGTTCGTATAATAGCTAACAAAATAAAATATAGAATACAAAATTCAGGATACAGGATGCAGAAATGGCATAGGTCAGTAAATCAGGAAATCAAGATTGAAGATGAGACTGTTTATTCGTGTGAATTTGTGGTTTCAAGGTTTTGACCCTATTTGAAAAAACAAAGCCAATTTTAAATGGGTCATAATTAACGTAAGCGCTTGTTTGGTAAGTAATTATGAAGAAATGGGATAGTTGTAGGCTCGAAAAAACAAAGCCAAACAAAGCCAATATGCCGGCCTTTGGCCGGAAATTCTAAGCACTAAGTTCTAAATCCTAAACAACGATGTTAAACAGAAGGTTGTTTGAAAAAACAAAGCCAATTTTCTACTGGGCTTATTAGCGTTAAGTCATTGATAGCAATTGTTTATGGAATTTCAACTTTTAGATACAGAAAAAAAACAAAGCCAAACAAAGCCAATTTCACACTTTTCACAACTCAAGATAGCATGAAAAAGGGAAAAAATGTTAATAGGTACTAAGCTTATCAGAAAAAAGGTGAAATCTGTACAAATATACATACCCCATCTTAGGCCGATATTTCTCATTATTATGGGCTGTGCAACTAAGTCCTCTAACGCGAGATATTCTAATAAAATAATCAAGATACTAATGCTTTACTTTTTATTACAAAATAGTATAATATAGGCAAGAAGGGGTTGGGTTTTTATGTTAACTTGGCTAATATATGTACCGATATAATACTTAAAATTAGCGAAAATTGTACCTAATGAAAGGGGACATCAAGGAGAGGATTGAAAATCTATAGGACGATCTTTTTCCTTTGTTTTGCCGAAAGATACGAGGAGATATATAATGAAAAAACTTCCGAATATCTCGCTTCTTTTGCTGGTGTTTTTTGTTTCGGGCTCTTTAAGCTGCAGAAGCCTTTTCCGGCCGAGACAGCAAAAGGTTAAGACTCCGCCCAGAGCTGCCGTACCGGGTCTAAGCTCCAGCGACTTGTTCAGGGCCGAGACACCAGGAACCGAGATCCAAAGGGTCGAGACACCAAGAACTCGGGTTGCCGGAGCGGCCGAACCGGGCTTAGTCGCCAGTGACTTTTTCCGGACTGAAACGCAAAGAGCCATGACTCAGGCACAACCAATACCTGCAGCAACGAGAACCGCGCCGGGCATAACACCAACGGGACTGGTAGCAGTAAGCGCACCGGGACAATCGGTTATCTCAAGGACATATCCGTGGCCCGAATGCGGGATTGTACAGTTGGACAAAGTTATGCCGAGTGAAGTTGGCCTGAACAGAAACTTCAACTACACAATCAAAATCAGCAACCTTACCGAAACAACGCTCACCGATATCGTCATTACCGAACATCTTCCTGACAATTTCAAATATATGAGCGCCAATCCGTCGGCAAGACAAGAGGACAAAAAGCTTATCTGGGACATACCAACGCTCGGGCCGAAGGCACGCCAGCAATATACAGTTTCCGGCATGGCCACCTACAGAGAGCCTCTGAAACACAGCACGACTGTCATCACACCCGTAATTCCAGCCACTGCTGTTATAGAAGTCATTCAACCTGAATTGAAGCTGACAAAGAGCGCCCCGGCCGAGGTCCTGCTATGTGATCTGATTCCCGTAAGATTTGTGGTTAGCAACGCCGGAACGGGATCCATACAGAATGTCAGAGTCACAGAAAATCTTCCCGCCGGCCTGCGAACAACGGACGGCAAGGGCCAACTCGTATTCGATGCCGGCACTCTGGGAGCCGGCCAATCGCGGCAATTCACCATTGAGCTGCGGGCCACTCAAACGGGCACATTCGTAAGCAGTGCAGTGGCAAGCTCGACATCCGGCCTGAGAGTCGAATCGGCAGCCACCACGACATCCGTAGGTATGCCTGTATTGGCAATCAGCAAGACCGGACCCGATCGTCTGTACATAGGTCGTCCGGCATCCTACGAAATAACAATTAGAAACAATTCAGACGTATCTGCGAAAAACACTATATTGGAAGACACTATCCCCGGCGGAGTCACGGGAGTGGAAGCCACTGCCGGCGCAAAGCTCTCGGGACCGAAATTAGTCTGGGAATTCGGCACCCTGGAACCCAATAGCTCCAAGAACGTACGTGTAAATTATACTCCAACTCGAGCAGGTACGCTGATAAACACGGCAACCGCCACGGCTTATTGTGCAGAGGCTGTCACTTCGACAATGAGAACAACAGTGACCGGAATCCCGGCACTGGCACTGGAAGTCGTTGATGTCGAAGACCCGGTCAGAGTCGGGAATCGTGCGACGTATGTGATCCGGGTCGAGAACCAGGGCTCTGCTACCGCCACGAACATTCGGATTGCATGCCTGCTGGAAAACAACGTCCAATACGTTTCTTCAGCAGGTGCAACTGCCGGCTCATTAGAGGGCCAGACTGTGAGATTCTTCCCGCTTGGCAGCCTTGCTCCAAAAGCCCAGGCGGCCTGGCGTGTAGTCGTCGAGGCTGTAAGGCCGGGAGATGTACGCTTCAAAGCCATCATGAATGCAGATCAGCTTAGCCGGCCGGTGGAAGAATCAGAATCGACACATATCTACGATTAGCCATAAAGACAGGAAAAATGGCGCCACGACGCAGCTTGTGTTGTGGCGCCTTGATAATATTCCGGGCCGCCTGATTAACCGCTGTTATGACCACATTCAGCACGCTCTTTGAACATATCCGGGTCGATATAAAAAGAAGCACAATAAGGTTATTTTACTTGACAAGCATCACAGTTTAATCTTATAATATATACGTTGTGAGTGCAGTTCAGCGGTTTCGCTACAGCGCTACCCGCGGTAATGCGCAAAAAGGCACATCACAACAGGGAGGCAGGCCCAAAATTTGTTTTAACATTTGCCTGTGCCTCCCTTTTTTTGTATAATTCCTGTCGATATTTTTTAGGAGGCTTAATATGCGAGTAACGGAATATTTGGACAAGTCGGCAGTTAAATACGAAGTAAGCGAACACCCGCCCACATTCACAGCGCAGCAAATGGCGGCTGCGGAACATGAGCAGGGGCAATATGTGGCCAAACCGGTGATAGTCAAGGCCGACGGCAAAAACATCATGTGTGTGCTTTCTGCGTGCTACAAGATCGACTTTGCAGCATTGAAAGGCCAGCTCGGCGCCAAGTCTGTCGTATTAACAGAGGAACAGGAAATCGGCAAGATCTTCGAAGATTGCGATCTCGGAGCCGAGCCACCATTCGGCAACTTATATGATTTGCCGGTCGTTATGGACAAGGCCCTGGAGAAGGACGACCACATTACGTTTCAGGCCGGCACGCACGAAAAAGCGATTCGGATGAGCATGGAAGATTATCGAAAGCTGGTTAAGCCGAAGGTGCTCGAATTCAGCTACCATATGACCTCGTGATTCTGAAACGTGGAAAGTTCCGGCTAATCACACATCAGCTTGACAAGCCATTGACAATCTCTGCGAGTTTAAGCTTACTGTTTCACGTTCGAGCTTGACGTTGTAGAATTTTCTCAAATTTCCTTGGAATTGGCGACGGATTTACCGACCGAGACGAGAAATATCTACAGAAACATAAGTAACAATATTTCGCTATATCCAAGTAATCGACTTATGAATGGAGATTCCGAGACGTATGTGATAAAAGCTGCGCAAAACGGCAGCGAGCGGGCATGGCAGGAATTATTCGAGCGTCACTTTGACGCCGTGTATCGGTTCTGCGCCATGCTGATGAACGGTCGTCAAGAACTGGCTGAAGAAGTAGCTCAACAGGTTTTTATCATTGCGGCCCGTAGGATCCATCGTTTCGATCCAGGCCGGGCAACCTTTCGAGCATGGCTGTTCGGGATTGTAAAGAACCGCAATATGGCAATCCGAACCAGCGAGCAGCGGCGTAAGCGGCATGAGGAGTATTCAGCGAATAGAAAGTCTGAAACTCTCGAACGTAAAGAACCTGACTTGCGGGTACATGAGGCACTTGCGAAGTTGCCATCGCATTATCGCATCGTGCTCGAGGATAAATACCTCCGCGGGCTCAGCATGAATGAGATCGCTGCGGACAGTGGATCAAGCATCGAGGCGATTGAATCACTGCTGCGTAGGGCGAGGAGCGGTTTTGCCCGTGTGTATGAACAGATACAAAATTTGGAGTAATTCATAGTACAAGGTGACAATATGAAAGATAATGACGTAGATATACATCTTAGGCAACATTTCTCGGGCAATCAGCCGCGAGAAGCATTTAAGCAACAGACACTCCATAACTCTACGGCAGAATTCGTTCGTGTTCATCGGCGACGTTCGGCCTGGCGGAGGGCGGAACTTGCAGCCGCTGCTATCCTGATCGCCGGCCTCGCGTTTCTTGGCGGCCGCATATCAGTACCACGCACATTGCCTAAGAGCATGGATGTCCCGCGGTGGACGACCGACAAATCCAGTAACGTAAACGTGCCGAATGAAGTCGTCGCATGGTTGGAAGCTGCTCGTCTTTTCAGGCGGTTGGGGATGGAAGACCGTATGGCTCGTGCCGTCGAGCGGGCAGGCAGGCTGCTGCCTTCTGACACATTCATCGCCGATGAGCAAACTCTGCAAGTGTTCGCTGCCGGGTCTATTGGGAATCAAACAGAACCTGTAGAGCCGATGGATATATTGGGCCCACACCCGTCGGCTGAGAACATAAATCAAATTCTTGCACAGTCTTTTGGAGATTGAAAAATGAAAACCAAACAAATCAAAACCTTGTCGTGTGTCTTCGGTCTGGCTCTGCCGCTGGTCCTGGCAACAGTTGCGATGGCCCAGAGTCAGACGCCGAGTATTCTGGATCGAGTACAAAAGGTAGAAGACCCCGAGTTGGGCGACCTGATTCGAATGGCAATGGAGAATCGCAAAGGCATCAGTAATGAAGAGGCTTTCAATATCGTCCGCAAGATCACACAGAGCTTCTCACAGATTAAGCTGCTGGATCTGCAAATCGAACAGGTCGCTCATAAAGCCGAAGCAACAAGAGGTCCCGCCGAGATGCGCTATGAGCTGCTGCTTGCCAAGGCGGAACTCGAATCCAAAAGAACAACTGAACTAGCGAATCTCCGGGAAATAGTCGGAATCGTCCCCAAGCTTCCCCTGGCCGAACAGCAGACACAGACCTTAAACGCGTGGACATCTCTCCAAATGATCGGCGAGCGTTTGTATGTTCTGGAGTGCCAGAAACCTTTCAATGACTACTGGATTGTACAACGCTGGAAATCGGCAGGATTTCTATCCGAGAAAGAGACGTTGGATTACCTGCGCGGAAGATTGGGGAACGAGAATAATCTGCCGATGCGAATTGACGTTTACTACGATACCGAGACGAAAGACGCCACCAAGGATTTGCGTAACAAAATTATTTCCGTGGCGAAAGAGACTAATTCCCAGATGGATACGGAAGTGCGTCTAAATCCGATATCGTATGTGGGTTCCGGTAATTCCACGTTCTACCTCAGACAGGGCAAAATCACTACATTCTATACGCACGCCATGCAGCGGCCGGACGGTGACTCCGAACCTCTTGCAACTGGTCTGGTTGATCCAAAAGACCTCGAGCAGCATATCCTATGGCGTTTGACTAAGCCCAAAAATGTGCCGTTGACGTTCAAAATCGAGCACGATCAGGCGAGTTCTTCGCTGGCAAGGCAGGTCGCCAATACGGCCAGAGCCGTCATCAAGCGCCTTGGCATTAGCGAGTTGGCGGACGTCGAGACAGTCCGTGTGGAACCTGTTACTGAAACAGTCTTTCTGGGTCAATGGCGCGGCGAGATCAGAGGTGATATCCATGAGATTGATGTCCGACCAGAAGGTATATGCCAAGTCACGATGGGTGACAGATTCGGCAAAGACAAAACTCCAGGAGCGATCAAGGCTGGTACTACTGTACCTGGCAAGTGGCTACTGACAACCAACGAAATAGTCATTGACATCAAAGACAGAAATCCACATGGGTCCGACTATATCTACCGGGGATATCTCGAAGAAGATGGCAATCTCATCGTGGACAAAGGAGTCATCTACCCCCAGGGTAGCTTCCATGTATCAGGCGAGCCGCGGCAGATGATCCTCAAAAGAGTGGAATAGAGTCAGATGGTTCCTGGCGGTGATGATGGTGTCCCCGGAATTACCGAGTCAGAAAAACAATTAAGCTAAGAAAACTAAGGAGGTGTATTATGTACAGAAAGATTTCTTACTTAGCCCCGCTTGTCATCTTGCTACATTTTTTCCTTCACTCAGCGTCTGCGATACCCCCGGAATGGTCGAGCCGGGACATAGGTACAACGGGAGGTCGGGCTTTCGAGAATAATGGCAGGTGGAAAGTCACGGGAGATGGTGACGACATCTGGGGTTATGCAGACGCCTTCCACTATGCGTACGTCCCCCTATCCGGTGACGGAGAAATTATCGCACGCGTCCTCGATAATGGCACGGGTTCCGATATCTGGGCCAAGGGTGGCGTGATGATCCGCGAAACGCTCAATCCAAATTCCAAATTCGCTATGATGATAGCAACCGGCGGCGAAGGAGAGGGTAAAGCCTTTCAATGCAGATCCACAACAAACGGGAGATGTTATAGCGCGCATGGTGGCTGGGAAATCTATCCTCCTTTCTGGATTAAACTCGAACGCAGAGGTGATACATTCACCGCGTTTTTTTCATACGACGGTATTGACTGGATGCAACAATCCGACGGCACGGAAGAAGACGCGATGACGAATCCGAATACCGTTCACATGGCCAGGAATGTTTATGTCGGTCTGTGTGTGACTTCTCATGCAGGTGGGGAATTGCGCACATTTACATTCGATAACATCTATATCGGGGGATTTCCATTGACGGCGTTTGACCCATACCCTCTTGATGGTGCTTTACACCCGGATTCATGGGCAACTCTTCTGTGGGATGCGGGTACCACTGCAACCTCACATGATGTGTACTTCGGTGACAATTTTGTGGATATTCAAGCCGGTACCAAGAGTACATTCCAAGGCAATCAACTCTTGACATATTTCTATGTCGGCCTGCCCGGAAGTCCTTATCCGGACGGCCTCATACCGGGGATGATGTATTACTGGCGGATCGATGAAGTCGAACCGAATGGCTGGACAAACGTGGGCAATGTCTGGAGTTTCACGATTATGTCCCAGACGCCCTTTGAGTCATACCCGCACGATGGAGCAGAGATTAGGGACAGCACTCCCCTTCTACAATGGAATTCGAACGAGACGGTTGTGCAATATGATGTGTACTTCGGGACCGATTTCAATAGCGTCGAAGAAGCCAATCGATCGGATACATCTGGGATTTATCGAGGGCGGTGGACGGAGGCCAACTATGCGACGGAGGAGCTTGATCCCGGGCGGACTTACTACTGGCGTATCGACGACATGATGAACGATAGGACAATACACGAGGGTCCTGTGTGGAGTTTTACCGTTATCGATACCATAACCATAGAATGTCAGGTCTGTTCGAGCGAGGATGACGGCTATGCTTCGAACGAGGACCTTCAGAACATAGACCGTGATTATATAAAGATAGGCGCTTGCGCATTCGAGCAGCCGCCATATTACTTATGCGGCATGGTGTTCCGAAATGTGGATGTTCCTCAAGGCGCCGAGATCATTAGCGCGTATTTGAAGATACGATCGTATAATAGTCATCTGACAGACTTGGTTTATGCCAGGATTGAAGCGGAAGCCGTTGATGATGCCGAGTCTTTTGTTAGTTCCCATCACATGGACTCTCTGCCTCGGACTCAGGCTTCGGTCGATTGGGATCATTCTGAGCCCTGGATAGAAAATACATGGTACAATAGCCCGAACATTGCCGACGTGATTCAAGAGGTCGTCAATCGTAACGGATGGTCGCCGATAAACGGTTCGCTGGCCATTCTGTACAGTACGCGAGAATGTGAGGGTGGTTACCGAAATATCTCTGCGTATGATCGTAATAGCGACGATGCGCCCAAACTGGAAATCACGTTTGTTCCTTAACAATGAGAGAATGGGCTTGTTGAATTGATCTACACCCATTCATTCGTGAAGAACGATTCAGAATTAAAAAAGCCCCCAGACATAACCGTAAATTATGATTGGGGGCTAATTGTTTTTTACGAGATTTCTTCGTCGATCCATCCGAGAAGCTCTTTGAGGTCGTCGAGAGTGATGTCACCCATGTGGGCGATTCGGAAAGTTTCTTCTTTCAGCTTGCCGTAGCCGTTGCCGAAAATGGTATTGTGCTTGTCCTGGAGAGCTTTGATAGTCTCGGCAACATTTATACCGCGGGTGTTCTTGACCGTTGTCAATGTATTCGAGGCATATTTTTCCTCGCAGAAGAGGCCGAATTTTTCCATGGCCCAGGCCCTTACGAAATCGCCCATTTCCTTATGTCGTTTCCAGACATTCTCCATGCCTTCGGCAACGAGCTTTTCGCATTGATAATTCAGGGCCATAATATGAGGAATAGCTGGCGTTGTCGGCGTCTGGTTCTTTTCAGCACTTTTTGCAAATCCCTGGAAATCGAAGTAATAACCCCTGTTAGGGACGGTCTTGCTCTTTTCCAGAGCCCTGTTGCTGACCGCAGCCACAGCCAGTCCCGGCGGAATTGCAAAGGCCTTCTGAACCGAGGCGAATGTCACGTCCCACCCGAGATCGTCGAAGTGCAAAGGCAAACCTACCATACCACTGACTGCATCCACAAAGACCAGGACATCGGGATATTTGTCCTTCATCATTTCACTTATCTGGTAAACCGGATTTGTCAGGCCGGTACTTGTCTCATTATACACAAGCGTCAAGGCAGCATATTTGCCGGCAGCGAGTTTTTCATCAATCATCTCAACAGTTGTCGCCTGGCCCCAATCGACCTTCAGCTCTTCGACGTTTCTGCCGCAGCTTTTTGCTACGCCCGCCCATTTGTCGCTGAAAGCACCGCAGCAGGTGCACAGCACAACTTCGTCGAATCCGACACAATTTCGAATTGCCGCTTCCCAGATTCCTGAAGCCGAAGATGTTGAGAGAAAAATGTTCTGGTCAGTGAAAAGGATTTTTTTGAGCATCTCGACTGTCTCGCCGTGCAGCTGAGCATATTCCTTGCCGCGATGTCCCAGTGTCGGACACGCAAGCTGTTGCAAGACGTCGTCATTGACTTTGACCGGACCCGGAATAAATAACTTGGGGGGATTTTTCCAATCTACCATATATGGTCTCCAACAATAAAGTTACAATTTGTTAATCGTCAAACCTGTATAGACCTTGGGATAAAAATAGGTCGATTTTTGCGGCATTCTTTCGCCGGCTTCTGTAACCATTTTTAGCTGCTGTAACTTGACCGGATTCATAAAGAAGGCGACCTGCTTTTGTCCGGAATCAACCTGGGCTATCGAATCGGCGATCGCATTGGGAGTATCTTTAACATACTGAAGATTTTCGCCCTCAGCCAATTTTTCCTGGTCTATGCCCAGCAATTCTTCCAGAATAAGCTTGTGCAGGACCGAAACATCCAGCGTCTTCCACGCCGGACTCATATCCGGCACAATCGAATCCATCATGACTTTGTCTTTCAAGACAGCCACATAAAAGGCGCTGTCCGAACCGTATATCCCGAACGCACTTTCATCCTTGTCGTGCTCGGCATGCATTCTCTCAAGCATATCCTGCTCAGCACTTTCTTTAGTCTGCGCCGAGTCGAATTCAAATTTCGTAATATGGAACTTCTCACCGAGCTCTTCGATCAGTATCTTCATGTCGAAGTTTTCAAGATTGCCCACAAGCCGATGAGTCGCCAGGACAATCAAGCCGTCCTGATGCATATTGGCAAAGGCAAGCATTTGATACTTCGCGGCAGGATTGCTGCTTTCCTTCGAGTAGGTCAGACCCGTTGTATATCGATGATGGCCGTCCGCTATTATGCAGCTTTTATCGCTCATCATTTTCACGATTCGCTCTATATCGTCTTTGCGGTTAATCGCGAAGAGACGATGCCTTACATCCTGCTCATCCACAAAGTCGATAAGCGGCTGCTGCTCAGCAGTTTGAGCCATAATTCCATCAGCAACTTTTTGCCGGTCTTCATAAAGCATGAAAACCAGCCCAAGATCAGCAGCTGTTGCCTGCTTCAGATTGAGTCTGTCAATCATCGGCCTATGCAGGACTTGTTCGTGCGGTTTGACGATTTTACCGAAATCTTCAAGTTTGCCTAAAGCAATGAAGCTGCGACGTTGATATTTCGTGCCGGCCACCTCAAAATCCTGCACGTAAGCGTAAATAGCCTCGGCTGAATCCTGTTTCAAAGCTCCCTCTTCTATCCAGCGGGCTAAATAGTCGGCGGCCCTTGTGTACTGGTTGTCCTGGCCGTTATCAGAGGCTTTTGTCTTGCCTTTTACGAGGCGAACGAGATTATGCCCGCTTTTTTCATAGAGCTGCTCCCGCTGGGCGTCATTAATAACATCATAAGGCGGGGCAATACAGTTACCCACATCGCCGACTACCCCGGCATCGAACCTAAATGCTTTGAAAGCCTCAACTTGCATATCTGTTTCTCTTATATCGTATCTTTAGTCTCATTTTTCGTATCATGATCCTGATTAAGCCCCGACCATGAATATCAAACCAATAGTCAACCACAAAGGCACGGATAATACTAAAAAAAAATGTGGTTGTCAAATGTGAATAAGACGTATTAACAAAATGAAAATATACAGCAAATAGAAATACGACTGACCGGATGAACATTCTAAGGGCGGTAGCGTTCCAGGCACAGTTGTACTAAAATGAGAGGCAGAGCAACCAATTAATTTTTTTTAATTTTACTAACATTTGGCGGGGTAGGTGAGTCTATATAGGGTGAGGTCATGCTCGTGAAAGAGATTCAGAAAGTGAAAATCTCCGATGTCGAATGGCTGATCGAGGCAAGCAGCAAGGGAAATCGGGAAGCGTTCGACGAGCTCGTAGAGCTATATCAACGGCGGGCAATGCAGGTGGCACTTGGTATCTTGAGTAATGTTGACGAGGCGGCCGAAGCGGTCCAGGCCGGTTTTGTTAAGGCTTATATGAGTATTGAAAAGTTAAAAGAGCCCGGGCGATTTGGGATATGGCTGCTCCGGATTATTTCAAACACGGCAATAAGTCAGCGAAAAGCCGCCAGGCGCAGAGCCGAAGCGGCAAAAGTCGCCGATTGCCGCCGTCAAGAAAAAAGGGCTGTCTCTCCGGCCCGGGCGGCAGACGCAGAGGAATTACGAGAGGCCATACAGAGAGCGATGCTGAAACTGTCAAAGAAAGAAACCAAGGCCATAACGCTTTTCGGGCTGGAAGACCTCTCGCAACAGCAGGTAGCCGATTATGGGTTGCTCGGTTGGCGTGGTACGATGGCACGTGTTTCGGGCAAGAAAGAAATTGAAGATATTGCTGAGAGAGTATCTGTAATGAAGAAGAAAATTGACAAAATAGATATCCTGCTCCGGCGTAATACAGCCGGGCAGTTGGCCCGCGTTGACTTCGATAACCTGAATACGGCAATATCCGGACGGCTGGACCAGGTGCTGCAGAGAAAGACCCCTGTGACTAAATTTGCAGCAGTGTTCAAAATAGCGGCGGTAACGGCGGCCGCGGCGGCTGTATTCATAATTGTGATGGTCGGCTCTACGGAAAAGAAAGGCACCGCAACGGTCGCTTTTATAAATCAGCCACACAGGACACAAGTGCAAGTCAATATCGTCGAAAGGAATAGTGACCGAGGCAGGTGCGATATCCGGATAATCGATTCGAGCACAACTCAAAAACAGCAAGATAATATCCGGCCAAACTGGTTCATAATCAGCAAGGCGGGATCCACATCCACGAACAATGGCGCAGACCGGGATGTAAGAGACATTGTTTGCCTGTTCTAATCTTTCAAACGAAAGGAGAAAAAAATGAGCAGTAAGAATTTAGCCAGGTTAGTGATAATGGTGGTTACAATTAGTATCGTTACTGGAGGTCCGGCCCGGGCCGACAGGAAGCAACTGAAGCAAAAACTCAGCAAGAATATCAGTATTAAATTGGATGATGTCACCATTGCGGAAGCACTGGAAACAATCGGGCAAAAGGCAGAGCTGAAGATCACCCTCTCGGATGAAGCATTGTGGAAGCTGCCGGAGGGAGAAACGACAAGGCTGTCGGTAACGCTGGAGGGGCGACTCGGCGACAGTATGACGGAACTGCTCGGCGCCTTTTTCATGCGGTATGCAGTCGGAGATGAACAAATAACGATATATCCACGACCGGAGTTGGAACATATTATAGGCAGACCAAGCACCAGGCAACTGGAACTGCTTAAGAAAATTTATACATTGAGAATAACATTTGGACAAGGCTTTACTGCAGAGATCACCAACTCATTTATAGGAAAATCGTTGGAAGTATCCTTTCTACCATATAACATACCAGATAATATATACAAGATACTTAAAACATCTGAATCCGATAAAGGAACTTCTCCTACAACCCTTGCTGTTTTGTTAGAGCAGATCGGTGTTGAACAAAATAAACCACACTGGTACATTTCCGGAACTGACTTTCCCAACGAGGTTCTTATGGTAAAAATGACCAGCGAGGAACAATTTCGACAAGCTAAGCTCGACCAGATTGTCGATGTTTCATGCAAAGATGAACCCGCTTTGGATACACTTCAAAGGTTAACAAGCTGGACTGGTATGGAACTAATAATAATAGGATCCGATACCTCGTGGTTGGAGGATACGATTTCCGTCAATATGCAGAACATAACGCTAAAGCAGGCTTTGATGAACATGATAACCCTTTTGGGTGGAAAATACGAAATTGACGTCGAACGTAATTATCTTCGCGTCCACGCCCCGGAACCTGCAAGCCCCGAGAAAAACGACCAAAAGAGGCTCAAAAACATTAAAGAAGCCGACGATGGCTACGTCGGCAAAATAAGTATCCCAATGGATGGCGGTAAATACTTTATCGAGTTTATGCTTCGAGAAAGAGATTTGACGGAAGAATTAAAAAAACTAAGAGATCAAAAAATAAAAGAGATCATAAGAAAGTCTACAGATTAAGATTCTTAGCTGTAAAAAATACATGAAGCTATCAATCAAGAATGTAAGAGCGCTGCATTCACGGGATTCGCACTTAAGAGCTTCAGAACCGGAAGGCTAACGCTACTCCAGCACCCCTTCTGACCGGGAAAACAACAAAATCGACGTTGCTGTCTTCCGGAAGATTCATAAAAGCATCGTGAATAAAAGCGGTCAGGAAATGTCCCAAAGCAACCCCTGCGAGCACATCGGAAGGATAATGCCGCTGCCCTTCTACTCGCGCCCAGGCAACACCCGAAGCCAGCAAATAGTTTCCGATTTTCAGCGGTGGTTTCAACGTTTGGGGCATGTCAATCGAGTCGATATTTCGATTAGCAAGTGTCATATATGAAAAAGCGCCCGATGTGTGAGACGATGGAAAGCTTCTGTCGCTGCTTTCATCAGGCCGGGTGCGGTTGGTGGTATCCTTTAGCAAGTCGGTCACACTGCTCGTAACACCGATAGCCGCTATTTCGACGCCAAACCCTTTTGCCTTAGAAACCATCCATTGCTCCGAAACATCGCCGCTCGGCGTCGCAAAAGCAGTAATGACGGCTTCGGCCTGAAGAGTGGCTCTCAGATAATCACTGGCATCCCGCGCATCAGCATCGGAACCAAAAATAGGATTGTGCTTGACGGCCCAGTCAGAGACCTTCTCATCAAAGTCGTCTATACCAAATACCAGGGCCGAGGCCAAAGGAACCAGCGTATTCGGATTAAAAAATGCATTATGCGCCGCACGAGAGACTCTGCCGGTATCGACGGGGAAAAAGGCATCCTGCCCCCAGCCTCGGCCGTTCGGCAATGTTCCACAGCCTGAAGCGAAAAATAAGATTAAAATCGCCGCCGGGATTAGTATTGAGAAAGTATGTGTCAGATTACATGTAATCCAATAACGGATTTTGTGCAGCACTGCATTCATACATTACTACACCTGTCAGACTCGGTTACTGCCCGTTTTCTTTAAGATACCGATCTATAGAAGCAGCGGCGATTCGGCCCTGGCCCATGGCGAGGATGACGGTTGCCGCACCTGAAACAATGTCGCCGCCTGCATAAACACCCGGGACGGAGGTCTGCATAGTCTCTTCATCGACAACAATCGTGCCCCACTTTGTCATTTCGAGTTCCGGCATCGTTTGTGGTATGAGCGGATTAGGTTTGTTGCCGATAGCGACAATGACCGTATCAAGCTCCATTATAAATTCCGAGCCTTCTATAGGAACAGGTCTTCGCCGGCCGGAATCGTCCGGTTCGCCGAGCTCCATCTTAATACATTCCATAGCCACAACACGGTGACGATTATCTCCGATAATTCGGATGGGATTGTTAAGCAGCTTGAGCTTGACGCCCTCTTCTTCGGCGTGGTGGATTTCCTCAACACGGGCCGGCATCTGCTCTCGCGCCCGGCGATAGACGATTGTAACATCACCGCCTAATCGCAATGCCGTTCGGGCGGAATCCATCGCCACGTTGCCGCCTCCGATTACGGCAACACGCTGGCGTTTAATCGGCGGCGTATCGTATTTCGGAAAAAGATACGCCTTCATAAGATTGGAACGGGTCAGGTACTCGTTGGCCGAATAAACACCGACAAGATTTTCGCCGGGAATTCTCATAAACGACGGCAGGCCTGCCCCGCTGCCGATGAAAACCGCATTATAACCTTCGTCATTCATTAGCTCGCGGATGGTGCTGTTCCGGCCGACCACATAGTCCATCACAAACTCGACCCCGAGTTTCCTGAGGTAATCCACCTCCGCCTGAACGATTACTTTGGGTAAACGAAACTCGGGAATACCATAAGTCAACACGCCACCGGATTCCTGAAGAGCCTCGAAGATAGTCACTTCATGTCCGAGCTTAATCAAATCGCCGGCAACAGTAAGACCTGCCGGACCGGCGCCAACGATAGCAACTTTTTTGCCGGTTTTTGCCTCAATTTTTGGTATCTTGATATTGCCGCTGTTACGCTCGTAATCGGCCACGAACCGCTCCAGCCTTCCGATAGCCACCGGCTCACCCTTCACTCCCAGCACGCAAAGCTTCTCACACTGTTCTTCCTGCGGACAGACCCGACCGCATACAGCCGGCAGAGCATTTTGTTCCTTCAGCTTCCATGCCGCCTCGATGAACTTGCCCTCCTGCACAAGAGCAATAAAACCGGGGATATCGACGTTAACAGGGCATCCCGCTACGCACTTCGGCTTTTTACACTTCAGACACCGGCCCGCTTCCAGGATGGCGGTCTGGTCCGAATATCCAAAAGGGACCTCCTCGAAGTTCCTGGCACGGTCTTCCGGAGCCTGCTCAGGCATAGGTTGTCGAGGTATCTTTTCCTTGGCCATTTACTTCTCTCTGCTCTGTGTCAATGTATACACCTGCACTCGTGCCCTCCGCTCTTGCGGACAGCAACCGATTCGGTCCGGCCGAGCGAATGTATCTCTTCGGCACTATACGCCGCCCGCCGGTCTCTCAGCTCGTCCCAATCTATAAGATGCGCATCGAAGAAGGGCCCATCCACACAGGCGAACTTCATCTTCTCGCCAACGGTTACGCGGCAGGCCCCGCACATGCCGGTTCCATCCAGCATAATCGGATTCAACGCCGCTAATGTTTTTACGCCGTACGGCCTGGTTTCCTGTGCCGTCACCATCATCATAAAGGGGCATCCAACCGCAATAACGCGATCGACATTCTCGCCGGCATCCAGCATTTGCGTCAGAGCATCGATTGCATGTCCCCTTGTGCCTGTAGAACCGTCAATCGTCGTCTGAATGAACTGGTCACAAACGTTTTGAAGCTTTTCCTGATAATAATGAAGGTAATAACTGCGTGCTTCGCTAATAGCAATGACCCGATTTCCGGCATTTTTCATCGCTTCGGCAATAGGTGTTATCGCAGCAATTCCGTAGCATCCCGCCGTCAGCACGACTGTGCCGTAATTGTCGATCTCCAGCGGAACACCGAGCGGCCCGACGATGTGCGCCAGCTTGTCGTTTACGTCCAACAACACAAGTTTTCTGCTTGACTGGCCTTTCTCCAGCACAACCATGGTAACCGTTCCTTTTTCAGCGTCCCAGCCGCTCAGAGTATAAGGCACACGCTCGGACAGCTCGTCAACCATCACAATAATGAATTGTCCCGGCAAGGCCTTTTTCGCGACTTCCGGCGCAGAGATGACAATTTCGTGAACGTTCGGTGCAATCTCACGCTTTTGAAGAATTTGAAACGCCCCTTCGTGTTTTTCTGCCGTCACTTCAAGGGCACAACTATCATCTACAGGCAGCTCCCGCAATCCACGAACCTTCTCGTCGATTTGATGGCCCCGGAAGTAAGTTCGCCTTAGATTCATATTAACAGCAGCAGGTGGAGCTTCCTGACGTTCGATCCACAGTTGGGCATCTGCAATCCCCGCTTCGCGTGCAATCGCATCGGCGGATTCATAGTTAAAATCCTTAGCTTTCATTGCTTTAGCAAGTTGGCATATAATCCACCATTCCGGTTTTGCCTGGCCCGGCGGCTCGCATGCTTTGTGCATAGGCCTTTGTTGACCGGAGAGATCGAGAATCGTGCCGTCAACCTCAGCAAAAACCGCAGCCGGCAGCACAACATCTGCTCGCCCGCTCGCAGGGGTCGGGTAACAATCCTGAACAATCAAAAATTCAAGCTTCTGAAGATTATCCGTATCGATAAAATTGCCGGTAAGCAGTGCTGCTTTAGTACCTTTCGGCAACGAGCAGCGAGAAACACCTCGTGCATCAGGTTCGATCTCGATGTAGTTTTTCGATTTCATCACCGAATTAGTAAACTGCTTAAAGACGTAACGGTCTTCCAAGGTGCTCGTCGTGTCACAGACCAGCGCGAAACTATCGCCTGCAAATTTGCTTAATTTCGCTTCCGTCGCCTCAACTGCTTCTTCCCATTCGATTTGGCGTAATACATCACCTACCCGTAAATATGGTGTGCCTAACCGGTCGTTGCCGTTCAAAAATTCGGGAATAGCAAACCGACCCAGCACACAAACAGGAACATTCTCATCCAGGCCCTGCGCGGTTATCAATTTGTCGCTCGCGGTTCCGAGCGCCAAAGCGCACGCCTGGTCGCAGAAGATACAGGTTGATTCGGTGACGCTATCCGGCTTGCCGTGCCATTTAGCGAATCGGTCGGCAAGGCTGCCGGTCGGACACACATCAACGCAGGAGCCGCAGAACTGACAGCCCGCTTCGAGCAGCGAATGCCCGAATGCCTGGCCGATACGCGTCTGACTGCCGCGACCGACAAAATCGATCACCGATTTACCCTGGTGATATTTACAGATACGCACGCAGCGGCCACAAAGAATACAGAGGTTGAGGTCACGGTCCATGAAAGGCTCGGAACGTTCCAACGGCCGCTCGTGATAAACGGGCGGTACCGGCAGCTCTTTAATGCCGAGATCCTCCGCAAGCACACGCACCTCGCAGACTTCCTTATTATTACAGGTATGGCAGCCGGTGGTGCTACCGGCCCTTTCCGCCGCCGGCCGGTATTGCTCACATAGCTCGCGCCGCCCGCATACGAGGCATGCACTCGGATGTTCGAGCATCATCAACTCCAGAATATTCCGACGAAGATTCCGGAGTGCCCGGGTATCAGTCCTAACAATCATGCCTTTGGCGGCGGGGGTCGTACATGAGGTCGGATACCCGCGCATATTTTCTATTTCGACCACACACAGCCGACACGCGCCGAACGGTGACAAACTCGAATGCGTACAAAGATGGGGAATAGAAATATCATTCTCCAACGCGCATTCAAGAACTGTCTGGCCTTTTTTAGCGGTCACATTTTTTCCATCTATCGTCAGTTTCACTTCAACTGATCCTTTTGTTTAGTTAGTCTTTTCTTTTTCTTTACGCCACTCGTATCGGAGTAGTTCGCCGCTTTTCGATTAAAGGTCACTCCTGCACACGATAATCACACCGCAAACACCGCAGGCACTCTTTATAGGCATCATCTTTTAAAATTCCCAATTCAACCTCTTCGAAAGAGCGCCGCGCATCGAGCGGCAGAGTTTTCTGCTTCAGAGGCGGCGTTTCAACCGGATCGGCTTCAGGATCAAATTCAGTATCGTTCGCAAGTGTTCTGCGCCAGAACGGCTCAGGGCGGTCAAGCGGAGCAAGATTCTGCGAAAGTTTTTCATTTATTTTGACCGCCGCCTTTTCACCGGCACCGATAGCTTCCAGGACAATACTTGGTCCGGTGACAGCGTCGCCTCCTGAGAAAAACATTGCTGCTTCGGTTTCGTGGGTGAAAGGATCGATATAGATACGGCCGGACCTTTTCAGCTTCAGCCCTGCCTGTTCGGCGATGGTCTCAGCAGCACCCTGCTGGCCGATAGCGGCAATGACAGTGTCAACTTCAAGTTCAAAAATCTCATCTGTCAGCTCCGGACGCCGGCGTCCGTCTAAAGAATACTCACCCAGCTTCATCCGGCGACAAACCAATTTTTCCACGTGCTTACCATTACCTTCGATACGTTCCGGCAAAGCTAAAAACTCGAAGCGGATACCTTCGGCCTTTGCTTCTTCGATTTCAGACTCGATTCCGGGCATTTCTTCCCGGGTCCGGCGGTACACAATTACCACATCGGCCCCCATGCGGAAGGCCGTACGGGCCGAGTCGACGGCTACGTCACCTCCGCCGATAACGGCAACTTTTTTACCAATGGGCATATCCAGGCCCTTGTTGCGTCCCACCAAGAAATCCAGACCCTGCATTACACCTTCGAGTTTTTCTCCGGGTATGCCCATGCTCATGCCTTTCCATGCTCCCAGGCCCAGGAAGAAGGCTTTATATCCCTGCTGCTTCAACTGGTCAATCGTAACATCTTTGCCGACTTCCGTATTTGTCTTCAGCTCAATGCCTGTCTCTAAAAGCCAGTCGATTTCTTCCAGCAGGATTTTGCGAGGCAGACGATACTCGGGGATGGCATAGGTCATCATGCCGCCCGCAAGCTCCTGCTTTTCGAATACTGTAACCGAATAGCCCATACGGCGGAGAAAATAAGCACAGCTTAAGCCCGCAGGGCCGGCCCCGATAACGGCTATCTTAATATCGCGACAATTCGGATTCTCGCGCACCATCTTCTGAGGCTCGATACGTTTGGCCGTATCAACCATATAGCGCTTCAAACCACGAATGGAAAGCGGAGAATCCAACTGTATGCGCCGGCATTTCCCTTCGCATGGATGCGGGCAAACACGTGCACAAATATTGGCAAAAGGATTACGCTCCAGGTGAGAAGTAAGAGCTTCTTCGAGTCGATTGTCCCGGATCAGCGAGATATATAACGGAACATCAACGCCGGCAGGACATTCGTTGGTACATGGTGCATGAAGCAGCTCGGGACAAACACCGGCCGGACATTTGCGCTCGCGGATGTGCGCCTCGTATTCCGCCCTGAAATATCGCAGCGTGCTCAAAACAGGATTGGGTGCAGTTTGCCCGAGTCCGCATAGTGAACCATCCTTGATTGTCAGGGCCATTGTTTCAAGCTTATCAAGGTCGGTCATCCGGCCTTCTCCGGTTGTGATTCGCTCCAAAATACCCAGCATTGCCCGCGTTCCAACCCGGCACGGCGCGCACTTGCCGCACGATTCGGACTGCGTAAACGACAGAAAATACTTAGCCATATCGACCATGCAGGTATCTTCGTCGAGCACTATCATTCCGCCGGAACCCATAATGCTGCCGGCTTCGGCGAGGGCCTCGTAGTCAACAGGCAGGTCCATTTTCTCGGCCGGGATACATCCGCCCGAAGGCCCGCCCGTCTGGACGGCCTTGAGCTTCTTTCCCGCGGGAACACCACCCCCGACGTCATAGATTATATCTTTGAGTTTTATACCCAAAGGCACCTCGATCAGGCCCGTTCGATTGATTTTTCCCGCCAGCGCAAATGTTTTTGTTCCCTTGCTGGACTCGCTGCCGTACTGGGTATACCATTCGGCTCCGTTGCGAAGAATCAACGGCAAGTTGCCGAGCGACTCGACATTTTGAATGACCGTCGGTTTGCCGAATAAGCCGCTGACAGCGGGAAACGGCGGCCGAGGCTGCGGCATTCCCCGCCGGCCCTCGATAGAAGCAATAAGTGCTGTCTCCTCACCGCACACAAACGCGCCGGCACCTTTTTTTATGGTCAGATCGAAAGAGAAATCCGAGCCTTGAATATTTTTCCCCAGCAGACCCAGTTCGCGCATTTGAGAAATGGCGGTCTGGAGTCGATGTATTGCCAGCGGATATTCGGCCCGGCAATAAATATATCCCTGCGAGGCCCCTAACGTAAATGCCGCTATCAGCATCCCTTCCAGTACCGCGTGCGGGTCGCCCTCAATGAGAGAGCGATTCATAAACGCCCCGGGATCACCTTCATCTGCGTTGCATATCAGATATTTCGTTTGCCCGGGCGCATCCCGGCAGAACTGCCATTTGCGCCAAGTTGGAAATCCGGCTCCGCCGCGCCCGCGAAGCCCTGCCTTCTTGACCTCTTCGAGCGTCTTGTCAGACCCGATCTCGAGCGCCTGCAGAAATCCGCGATAGCCATCATTTGCGAGGTAATGATCCACATTTTCCGGATCTATCAAACCACAATTGCGCAAGATATTGCGTACCTGTCGGCGCATCAACGGATGTTCATTAAAATCGCTAATTCCGTTCAATTGACCCGGCGTCATTTTCCCCAAAGCCAATTCGGCACAGGGATCGTCACCCAGAACGTAATTTTCGAGGATATGAATAATCTCCTCGGGTCCAACGTTTGCATAGCATACGCGCGGTGCGCCATTTTTGTGTACAATCACCAGAGGTTCAAACGAACATGGGCCGAGGCAGCCCACTTCAATAACCCTGGCTTTTACCTTCTTCGCTTTGATATGGTCTCGAAGGACCTGCAATACTTCCGTGGCGCCGGCAGCGCGGCCGCAGGTAGCCGCGCCGACAAAAAAAACGGGAACTTCACTGTTTTGAAGCTCCCACCAGCGTTCACGAGCTTCAATAAAGGTCTCTTTCAACAACTTCATATATCCCTTCCGCCCTTCTTATCCGGGTATTGAGACAGTAAGGATGGGATTTTCTTTGCTGTCATGCGGGCATGTACTTTACCGTCCACGGCTACAACCGGCGCCAGAGCACAGCAGCCCAGACAAGCCAGCCGTTCAAGATCGAACCTGCCATCAGCAGTGGTCTGACCGGCGGTTATTCCCAAACGATGCTCCAATTCTTTGAGTATTTGCTGGCCGCCGCGGACATGGCACGCCGTGCCCTGACAGCTCTGGATGCTGTGCTGGCCCGGCGGATTAAAACGAAACTGCGTGTAAAACGTTGCCACGCCGTATATTTCGTTGGCCGATATGTCCATCAGCCGGGCAAGCTCTTCAACCGTTTCTTCGGACAGGTAACCATAATCTTCCTGGATATCCTGTAGAATTGGTATCAGGCTCCCACGATTTGTAGGATGCCTTTTCAAAATATCTTTAATTCCGGACAAACTTTCTTCTGCCTTTCTTATCTTTTGTGCCCACAGCAGGAGTTTTACCCGATTGAGTACTCACTGAGCAGACAATTCTAAAAGACCAAGAATTTAGCACAAACAAGCATTCATATCAAGTGCTATAGCGGAATGTAATATTAAATATTAGGAAATGTGAATACGGGATTTTCAGGTCTTTAGGAGTGATATGGTAACTGCTTGATATGTGATTCTGCTGGATTATTGAATTAATCGGTATTTCGGGGTAATTTTTATGGCAGATACACCCCATAATCCGAATTGATTTGCTTACTGCTCTTGCCAATTAGTCACTACGAAACGGACAGCCTCATCATTCACACCTGCATCCCTCAGTGACGCATCGTAATTGAACGTGCCGGAGTTCCTTTGCTCAAAACCTTTAGCTACAATAGCCCCGTACAGGTTTGCGGAATTGTCCATTATTACTTCCGCATTAGGGGCGTAAATTACGCCGTAGAAATCGGTACTGTTCTTGAATAGCATATTTTCGCAGCTATCGAGGCAATATATTTGAAGTTTTTTAGTGTTTTGCGTCAGGTTGTTAATTGTGCTTGAGTTCTTGCCCTCGAAATCCCCGCCCAGGTACAGTATTAAAGAAGCGTCATTATCAATCTGTATCTCGGCAGAATTACCAAGAATAATTTCGCCTGTAACGTAGAGAGTAACGTCCTCATCGATTAGAAGCGTTTTGCTGTTCTTAAGGTTAACGTCGCTGTACTTGGCGGAATTAATTAATGTAGTATCATTTTGTATTGTTCCGCCGGACGGCAACGAGTCCAGCCACTGCGGAACTTCTATCGGAGGCAATACATTTGTCTCTCTCAGGGCGCGAGTCTCACCTGTAATGGTAGCGCCAAAGTCATCGATGACAACATCCGGATCTCCTCCGACACCCACAACCACATCGCCGTTTATAGTGCTTGAATTTTTAAATGTGAAAGCACCTGAAGCAACGCTGTTTGTGCCGACTTTCAGGTTTTCATCATCCGCACTGAAATTGAACCAGTCCACCAGGGCCGAGTTCTTTAATTCCGCGCCGTCCTTTGCGAAGACAGCAAACTCAAACGGCCCTTGGGGTTTCAAAATGCAGACAACTTTTCTTTCTGCGTTAGCGGACGTGCCGGTGGACTCAATCGTATAGCCATCACTGGAATTACCTGTAACCGTATAACTAAAAGCTGCATCGCAATAAGGAAGACTTTGATTTGTTGCTTCAGGAAGGCTGCTGTCATTCCACGGCTTGACTTTCAACTTCTCATTCATTTCATACAGGGCCATTGTCAGACCGGCATCGGCGGCACATCGAGCAGCAATATCAGAAGCAGTTCGAATTGAGTAAATGCGGCCCTTCATTCCCAGATTCAGTAAGCCCACACCCATCACAAGCAATATCATGACCGCAACAACAACCAGTGATATGGCAGAACCACATCTTTTTGATTGCAGCAGCTTTTTCACACCCTCGCCTTTATAAAAGATCTGTTGATCCGGAACAGGAACTTGGTGCTCATATTTATTACTTCATCGGATCATCTTCAAGTATCGGCACTATCTCAGCAGGATTTATTTCCGGAGCAAATTTCGGAGCGCTCTCATACCAGCGATTTACTACGAAAATAACGGCTTCGTCATCGATGTTTACATTATCTCTCAGCGCTTCATCGAAGTAGAAATTACCGCCGGCCATATAATTGAAACTATCAGCAACGATAGACCCATACGCATCCCCTTTGGCATATAGAACGACATCGTCATCAGGGGCATAGATTGTTCCTGTGAACTCGCTCTTGGCCTTGATGTCGATGAACTGTTTGTCCTCGCCCGTAGTGTATATTTGTATTGATGTAGCTGCCTCAGGAGGATTCTCGGTACTGATTGAGCTGCCGTTGCGAGAGTGAATATTGCCATCGGTGTAAATCGTTAGAGAAGAGCCCGGTTTAACTATAATCTCACATAAGTTTTCAAGCTGGATATCTCCCGTCAAATGCAGCACAACTTCTCCACCGCTCACCTCTATTATCGATGGAACAGTGCCAATAACTTTCTTCCCGTCTAAAAGATCTCCCTGACGCAGATAGATTTCCGGATAACTGCCGCTGTCTGCAGGTGTTAATGAGAGGGTTTGCCCCGTAATGTCAATAGGCGGCTTGGCGGGCAGCACCGGCGCTGTCACCGGAGGTAATGGCTCCGGCGCCGAAGTATACTTGTCCCCCGTTACCGTGCCGGCGCCTTTTATGGCATCATCCAGATCAGCTCCGGTTGCCACGAAAACGTCACCATTGACAACACAACCCATATTCAGGACTACGCTGTCATTCGCATTGCTTTGGCTTCCGATATCTACTTCAAACTCAGTATCAGTCGGATCCGCAGAGTTGTATGCATCAACTTTCGTATCGGACTTCAAAACCAACTGGTCTTTCGTCAGAATTGCATGACTGAATCCACTCTGCAATTTTATGGTCGCGCTAACAGCTCTGTTGGCATTGCCGGATTTGCCCAGGGATTGAAGTATATAGCCACCGGCAAGACTACCGATTACCCTATAGCTGCAGGTGGCATCATAATAGGGCAATTTCACATTTATCGCTTTCGGCAGCGTGCTGTCATTCCAGGGCTTGACTTTGAGTTTCTTGTTCATTTCAAACAGTGCCATTTCCAGGCCCGCATCGGCGGCGCATCTGGCCTTGATATCCGAGGTAGTACGTATAGAATAGACCCGGCCGTTAAATCCCAGACTCAACAGTCCCACACCCATTGCAAGCAAAATTATAATCGCAACCACCGTCAGCGGTATGGCTGAGCCACGCCTTTTTGATTGTAGCAGCTTTTTCATAATTCACCTCACTCCCAATCCTTAAATAGAAAGATTACTCTATTGGTTATGCGTAACCGCAGACGAGACTATAGTATTCGTCTGCGTGCCATTATCGAGCGTAAGTGTCATTTGGATTGAAGTGCCGACCTGCTGGAAAGTGCAGGATAACACATTCCCGCAGACAGTCTCGACACTCAGTGTGGCCCTTGGTTCCAGCCGGCCGTATTCGAGATTCAGGTCACCATCGGACACATAGAAACGTGAATAACGGTCAACGGTCGTCGAAAAAGGACTTGCGTACGAATAAGCCTCAATCCAACTGCTGTCTGCAGCAATTAAGGACTGTCCCCTGCTTGCTCTTCGCATCACAGTGTCAAATTTTTTCCTTGCCGCATAGCCGTCAGTAACGACATCGGAGTTTAAACGATCATACATGGTGTTCCAGCCGGTTTGACCATCAACTATGACTACGCCGATTGCAAGTCCGACAATAACCATAATTACTGTTGTTATCATCAACTCGATAAGTGTAAAGCCACGTGGGGCCTTGGGTTTTCTTCTAATCATAATAGTCCCCGTCTTTCGCTAATATGTTTGGGTGTATACTGTTAGCCCGAATGATTTGTCCACAAACTCAACAACTTTTGAGCCGGCGTCCGTCGGGCCTCGCTGTGACCAGGCAACACTGACATTCAAGGCCCTCAATCCGGGCTGAACATCTTTCCAGGACATAGTCACATAGTAGTTGATACTATCAGGATCATCATTATTCAGCACGACCAAGTAGTTTCCCAGGAGGGTAAAATCGTCCGGATTTTCGTGACCGGCCCAGGTGCTTACCGAAACTGTCATATCTGAATTGCTTAGTTGTATCGGATCTAAACTCACATCGCCCCTGATACCCCGCCAGCTTTCGGCAAGCGCCAGTGCGACCCTGGCGGCTGACGTATGTGCTCTTGCTTTTCGCCCATCAAAAGCGGCGGCATATCTAAAAGTGGAAGTTCCGATAAGCGCTATTAACAAAATTGCGACAGCAACCATTGTGCCTATTAACGACACGCCTCGGCGACATCTAATTTTTCTTGCTTTTGGAATCATTTTTTCCTCCTTGCCGGATTTAACTGTTATAGGACGATACCTTTATACTTCCCAATTAAAATCGACTGTCCGAAATTGTATTTTGATTAAACTCATGTTGGAAACCACGCGCACTATATCCATTACTTGTTTTTTTCGACATAAACTGCAACGAGGTTTACTTGAAAACTGTCGTATTAACTCCCCTAAAGGCAATATAAAAGAACAATCAGCTAATCCGTTAAATGTGTCTGTTCATTGCCATTTAAAGTATACTACAAAAAAGACAAAAGCAAAATCCGGGGGATTTATTCGTGATAGGGCTGCTAACCGGCAGTTTAGGTCTTATGCTCTTCGACAGGCAGTACTTCCTTGTCTTGCTGCTCTTGTGGCGAAATCGCTGGCTCGTTATTTGACGGTAATTCGGCAATAGGTATGGGGGGCTGCTGTTGCTGGACACTAAGTGGAATCGTTGCTTTACTTTCAGGAGATAATTCAGAAATCGGGATGGGCGGCTCTGTCTTTTCATCCGCATGATCTGACTCGTCTGAGCCGGCCTCGCTGGCAAGAATAGCCTCTTGCACAGCCTGTTCTGCAGGTTCATCTGTTAAGGATCGTACATAGATGGAAGAATCGGACGCCTGCTCAACCCAGGCCAACTTCTCGCGAATCAATTCCAAAAGCGCCAGAAATAATCCAATCATAACAACACGACTTGTTCTGGATTCGAAAATACGTTCAAAAGTCATCGGCCCCTCGGTCTGCAAACGGTGCAGAATCTCTATCTGGTACAAATCTATAGGGGTATCGTCCTTAATATTGCTTATATCACGAACGGTACCAGTGGCTTTACATATTGTGTCAAAAGCTTCCAGCAAATCCCAGATGCTTACCTGATCAATATCAATCTCAGGTTCCGCATCCGGTTTTAACTTTTCGACAATAGTGCCGGGCCGTGGAAAACGCTCTTTTTGCTCATCGGCGGCGGCATTCAAAAGATTGGCGGCATCTTTGAACTTTTTGTATTCGAGGAGCTGACGAATAAGCTCTCTGCGAGGATCGGACAAATCATCATCCTGCAATTGATCCGGCTCAGCTTTCGGAAGGAGCATTGCCGACTTTATCTGCATTAATGTGGCAGCCATTACTAAAAAATCGCCCGCCAAATCAATATCAAGACTTTTTAGCAATTCGATATATCGGATATACTGGTTGGTTATCTTGGCGATGGGAATATCATAGATATCCACCTCTTCCTTGCGGACAAGATATAATAGCAAATCAAGAGGCCCTGCAAATATTTCAAGATTTACGCGATAATCAGCCAATTTATGCCCTATCTTCTCAAACCAACAGCCTGTCGTGCCTTTTCAAGCGTTTCTGAAGCCACAGATTTTGCCCGCTCGGCACCTTTAGCAAGAACTTCTTTGACATAATCCATATTATTTTCAAGTTCGGCCCTTTTTTGCCGATACGGTTTGAAATAGTCTATAATCAATTCAACAAGGCGCTTCTTAACCTCACCATAGCCCAGACCACCGGTACGATATCTTTTGTCCCATTCGCCCAGTTCATCGGAATCGGCGACCAGCTTCAAAAGGGCGAAGACATTACACTTATCGGGATCTTTTGGCTCTTCCACCGGCACGGAATCAGTCACGATCCTCATTATCTTCTTTTTGACGCTATTTTCCGGCTCGAAAATCTCAATGGTATTTCCGTAGCTTTTGCTCATTTTTCTGCCGTCGATACCCGGTACAACGGCAACAGACTCGATGATGTGCTCTTGAGGCACTGTGAAAATTTCGCCGTATGTGTTATTGAACCGGATGGCAATATCACGGGTAACCTCGATGTGCTGTTTCTGGTCGGCACCTACCGGTACAATATCACTCTGAACAATCAGGATGTCCGCTGCCTGCAGGACCGGGTATGCAAAAAGGCCGTGATTAGGACTCAGACCCTGGGAAATTTTGTCCTTATAGCTTGTGCATCGCTGTAGCAAACCCATCGGGGTTATGCAGGACAGCAGCCAGGTAAGCTCTGTAACTTCAGGCACATCCGATTGACGCCAGAAAATAGTTTTTTCAGTATCGAGACCCAAAGCAATGTAATCGGTTACGACATCGAGAGTGTGGCCGGCAATGTCATCAGGTGCCGGATTGCTCGTAAGGGCATGGTAATCGGCAATAAAATAAAAGCAATCATGCTCAGCCTGGAGTTGAAGATGCTGACGCATAGCACCGAAAAAGTTACCTATATGAAGCCTGCCGGATGGCTGTATGCCCGAAAGTACCCTCAAACTAACCTCCTGATATTAAAAGTCGAATAATTTAAATTAAAAAACATAAACGATAATATGGGACACCACGTGGGGCATCCCACTGTGGGTCAAAAATAACGCTATCAGCCGCGATTGTCAAGAATTTTAGAATTCAAACTAAGGGCTTTTATCCTGAGCTTTTCCACAGCAAATCATTGTGAAGCCAAAAGCATGTATTTATTGCTTCGGTCAGGCCGCCTAACAAGCGATAACCGCTGATGAACGCAGATGAACACAGAAAAACCTGTCCTGAGCGTAGTCGAACGGATAATCAATAGACAATAATCAACCTGTACCATAGGTATAATAAATGAAAAGGGCTGTCCATAGTATACTGATGAGAATAGTATTAACCGAACAATATAATTAATCCAATGAATAGGACGCTTATAATCAAATAACAACATGCTGTACAATGATTATAAACGGACAGTTCCGGATGCAAAATAAAACGGTATTAAGACACGGGGTGGGTACCATATTGATTATCATCAAGCGTGTAAAAATACTGATCTGGATTCCTTTCTATTACAGCAAGCCAAAGGCGATAAGGGACGAATGCAACATGAGCCCCAATTACTGCTCCTGCAATTTGAATCACATAGCGCCAGTTCATGTCTCTCGGAGGTACTGAAGACAGTAAAGACATCAAGAGAATAAATAAGAGTATTGGAAGGATCATAAGAAAGATTATAGATTTTTTTAACCGATTCCATGATTCCAGATATTTTTTATCTCTTATTCCTTTAAGAGCGCGTGGCCAATCAAATGCTTTCCAACGAATCTGAGCATTAGCTACAAGACCCCAAAATATTGCAAAGAAAACACAAAAAATTGTTTGAGGTGTATTTAGCGATTCCATCATAATTGATTCTCCTTAATAAATAATATTCAAAAAATTAAGTTACAAAAAGATCCTTTGTATCATTCCAATTTTATTTATAAGACTTCTGACAATCTATGTTTTATTTTCTAACTTCTTGGCTTCGATCTAATTACAACCTATCCCAAAACCTATGAAGAACTATGTTTTCAGTGCTGATACCGCAAAATTAAGAGGTTTTGGGATAACTTCTAGTTTAGGGATAGTCACCATTTTCTGTTTGCTGTCCCCATCCATTAATAGGTGGGTGTGCCGATTTGTTAAATAAAATTTTGGTTAGACTAATCGACCCTGAGGTAAAATTGAGCTTGGTATGACTTCAGCTCTAACAACATCCCATCTTGCTATTCTTATATACCTACTTTCTGGACCATACTCCAACACATCAAGTCGTCCGTAGTCTTTCAACAATGTGATTAATGGATCACTTGGGGATGAAGGGGAAGTCAAAACGGACAAAATGGGATTGATTACCCTGCTATAGCCTAAAAGTTGACCAATATCTCTTAAAGTTAATTGCTTGATCTTACACTCAACCAGAGCTATATAACCTATTTTGTCATTCGATACTATTCCAGTGACATCCACCTTGACATCCCACGCGTTGAACTGTGGGAATAAGCTTTGGAGACCTAAATCATTAATTAATCTCGAAAGATTGAATTTGTGGGAGTCGTATGTACGCACATTCATCCGCTTAAACCGTGCTTTTAGAACTCGCTCTAGCCAATCGCGAACTGGTTCATAGAGATCCACTTCATTCAATCTTCTTCTCCTACTCTGAATAATTCGAGTTGTGGTCCTCTCTTGCCCTGCTTACAGCCTAATGCTTTACAAATCTTGTAATAGCTATTGAAGTGTTTTCCACGTAACAATTCTGGTAATCTCTCACTACATTCATCTTCATGACGCTTTTTACGCCCCCTAAGCTTCTTTGTCTTTGGATTACAAACTTTTGGCATTGGATCTCCTCGATCCCTATTGAATGTTACCATTTCCTCAAAAACCCTTTGCTTATAATCGAAGTAGAAGCCTACCTGTTCAAATGCTTCGGCATAAATACGAATGCGTGTTTCTTTTGCCCAGCCACCACCCCCTCCAGGTGCGCGTAAATTTGGATGTCCCCAGAGTATATTACTAACAGGAATATCAAGATATTCTTGAAGCAATCTACACAACTGTATAGGTAAAATCCAATTACCAAATTGAACCTGAATTACTATACGCTGGCGTTCACCTTGATCTCTGTCTGAATAACTAGGATCACATGACGTATCTACAATGCCTCTTATGAATTCTTTCTGGATGTCAATATCTGAATCGAATATTACATCTGGGACTTCAAATTCAAGATAATTTGATTTCCCACCGGTTATGAATCTAAGATCTCTCCAACCAATTGTCTCTCTGGGAAATACGGCGGATAGTGAAACTTCGTGAGCCTTCCTTTCGACACGTAAATCTACTTCTAAAAGCTCGGTTATACGGGCTCGTATACTATCCAAGCTGAGTCTTAATGCTGTTTCCCTATCATTGCTTATCTTACTGTTTGGTACAGGAGTCATAGCTCCATGTCTATATGGGAACTGAATAACTAATCGTCTTATATCACCTTCTTGGTGGAAAGTACCTCGTGCCACAATCATACCGATAAGATAAGCGACATCTGTGTCAATATAATCAAGGTTTGTTTTTTTCCCCTTCTTTTTTACCACTTTCTTTTGACCTCGCTTTTTGGAAGATTAACAAATATTCATGTACTTTGTTAATTCTAAAAACTGACGGATAACCCAAGGGCCGAAGATTGTTATACTCATGGGATCGATCCCATATTATCAAATCATCAAAAATATAACCCCGATTTTCTAGTTCTCTTGAAAGATCTGCGTGGAAAGGATAAAAACGATTCTTCTTTCGTAAATCCATCACATTGACAACGCAATACTTTCCCGGCTTTAGAACCTTCAATACCTCGGAAAATATTTTTCCGAGAGCTTCAATAAAATCTGTATAGCTTTTCATACGACCGAGGTCTATATCTGAAGCACCATAATTTCGTACTTCTTTATAATCAGCCGTTCGACGTTGAGTTAGGATATCCCAATAGGGAGGTGAAGTAAAACAGAAATCAATACTATTTGGTTCTATTAAATCTCTTAATTTTAAAGCGTCATAGGGATAAATCTCAAATAAACTTTTGTTTCTGTTCTTCGCGCAGATACTTAACCTTTGTTTTGCTAACTCAATATAGTCCGGGTATATTTCGAATCCTATACCCTTTCGCCCTAATGAACACGCTCCAACCAATGTCGATCCAGAACCCATAAATGGATCGAGAATCATTTTATCTGAAGAAGTTGTGAAGCATTGAATAATTTTCTTAACAAGGATGATTGGGAACATAGCAGGATGATGAAGGCGCATTTCATCACTCGTTTTCCTTATATCCCTCCAAACACTAATCGAATTCGAAGTCCATTCTTTTCCATCAAGATCGTTTGCTCGGCGTAAATTACGGTTACTTTTCCGTCTTGCAGTAGGTGGTGCCTTTTTTGCCGGTTCAAACAATGCCAATTGCTCTCTGCTAGAATTAATTGTTTCTACTTCTTGATTGCTATTTTTAGATGGAGAAGAATTCGACGATTCTTTTTTGGGACAATCTGTAGTTATTAAAAAGTGTTTCTCGTCAATTTTTTCCGCACCAATTTCTTCTCCAGGCTTCAACTCGTGAACTTGAAAAAAGATTTTTATCGCTTTGCGTTCCAGAAATATCCCCTTCTTCATGTCGATCTGTGTTTCTATCTTACCTACACCTTCTAATTCCAAAAGAATCTTATCCCCACTTTTTCTTACCTGTTCAGATATTAGGCTGTTTAACTGGCTAATCCTTATATAGCTATTACGGATATTGGCATCTGTAAGAACTATTTTTTCTGCATTTGCAAGCACCTGATAAATACTCCAAAGTTCTCATATAACAAGATATTTAATGATCATATAGATTCTATTTACATTGCTCTATATTCTATTGTAGATGGTTTTGTAGTTACCGTCAAACTCACTCCTTACAGAAAAATAATAATTTGTTCTCTGTTGAATATATACTCAAAAGGTAAAGTACAGTATACAGAATACGAAGCAGAAATCGAAAATTCCCCGGCGAGATACGAGATACCAGATACGAGATACGAATAAAGGACGTCGTGTAATGGATATTATTTTCGACCAAAAACGATGGCGAGATTAGGTTTGGGTTTTGAGTGTTGAGTTTTAAGTTGGGTTGAGATTTCTACCAAAAGCGAGGGCATAGACAGTTTTAAGTTTCAAGTTTTAAGCTTAAAATTGGCTTAAAAATCGACCAAAAGCGATGGTAGTTGGGGACAAAAATCGGAAATTTGAAATAATTTTTTATTC